>Ga0194113_10006702_pt1 | contig 14597 bp, 14 predicted proteins | sample TA2MahC200mmetaG_FD_146193 | JGI IMG/M metagenome (GOLD analysis project Ga0194113, IMG submission 146193) | Freshwater microbial communities from Lake Tanganyika, Tanzania - TA2015017 Mahale Deep Cast 200m | ecosystem: Environmental > Aquatic > Freshwater > Lake | place: Tanzania: Lake... | reverse complement strand
CATCACCGAGAAGAAGACGGAAAGACTCGACTGAGCGCGCCGGGCCGAACCCGCGCGTCTTGGTCCAAGCGTTCGAGACACGAACGGGGGAAGGAAGCGTCTGACGCTTCCTTCCCCCTTTTTTTTATTCTCTCGTTTCCGGGGATTCTGGGATCGAGCTCTGGCGATAGACATCCCCCCTAGCCCCCCAAACCCCCGGGAACCTGTCCCGACGGTTCCCCCGTCGCCTAAGCGACGGGTCCCCCTCCGCTATGGGGGTCTTCAGGGGGACATCTATCGCCAATTCTCTATATGAAATCCCCGGAAACGAGAGAAAAACCAGAAATTAATCGGATGAGGAGGCGGCCTTGAGGACTTCGGCGATGAACTCGTCGACCATCCGGGGCCCGGAGACGCGCCGCAGGACCTTGCCCCGCTTGAAGATGACACCGCTCGCCCGGCCGCAGGCCAGGCCGATGTCCGCTTCCCTGGCCTCTCCGGGCCCGTTGACGGCGCAGCCCATGACGGCCACGGTCATCGGGGTCCGGAGGCCCGCCACGGCCTTTTCGACGCGGCCGGCGATCCTCATCACATCGGCCTGCGAGCGGCCGCATGTCGGGCAGGAGACGAGGTTGACGCCCCGGCTCCGCAAGCCCATGCTCTGAAGGATCATCCAGCCGACCTCGACCTCCCGTTCGGCAGGCGCGGTCAGCGAAACGCGGATGGTGTCGGCCAGCCCCTCGCCGAGAAGGAGCCCCAGCCCGACCGACGACCGGACGCTGCCGGCGAGCAGCCGGCCGGCCTCGGTGATCCCCGCGTGGAACGGATAGTCGACCTCCTTGGCCAGGAGCCGGTAAGCCCGGAGCGTCCGGGGAACGTCGGAGGCCTTGAGCGAGACCTTGATCAGCCTGAAATCGAGGTCCTCGAGCATGCGGATGTGCCGGAGGGCGCTCGCGACCATGGCCTCGGCGGTCGCGCCTCCGTGACGCGCCAGGAGGTCCTTCTCGAGCGATCCGGAGTTGACCCCGACGCGGATGGGGACTCTCCTCTCCCTCGCCGCCCGGACGACCTCGCTGACCCTCTCCCGGGCGCCGATGTTGCCGGGGTTGATGCGCAGCCCGTCGGCCCCGGCTTCGAGGGCGGCCAAAGCCAACCGGTGGTCGAAGTGGATGTCGGCGACGAGCGGCACCCCGGTCTTCTTCTTGATCTCCTTGAAGGCCTTCGCCGCGGCCCGGTCCGGGACGGCCAGGCGGACGATCTCCGCGCCCGCCCTTTCCAGCCGCCGGACCTGGGCGACCGTGGCCGCGGCATCGCGGGTGTCGGTCTTGGTCATGGACTGAACGATGACGGGCGCGCCGCCGCCGACGGCGACGCCGCCGATCCTGATCTGGCGCGTCTTGCGTCGCGGGAACATCCGTCCCTCCCCTTAAAAGGGTATCAGGCTGCTCCAGCCGTTGGGCAGCCTCTTGACGATATCGTTGAGGACGACAAACGTCATCAAGGCCATCATCATGGCCCAGCCTAAGTATGTGTAGGCAATCCGGAACTTCAGGCTCACGTCTTTGCGGAAGAGCGCCTCCAGCGCAAGGATGACAATTTGAGGCCCGTCGACAATGGGGATGGGGAAGATCAGGTTGATGATGCCCAGCTGGAGGCTGAGGAACGCGATCCACGTCAGCAGAGAGATCAGGCCCTCGCGGAAGAAGATGTAAGATGCATCGGCAATGGCCAGCGGCCCCCCCAGCTGCGACGTTGGAGTCTCTCCCGTGAACAGCCCCTTGATGATGCGGACGAGGAGGAGGGCATTGTACGCGTTCTCCTTGATGCTGTTGCTGATGGCCCCCAAGAAACCGAACTTCTTGATAACGGACTCGAACGAGTGAGTGATGCCGATTCGGCCGTCTTCGCCGTCCCGCTGTGGTGTCACCGGGACCTTGACGAGGCGCCCACCCCGATCGACCGTGAAGACGAGCTCCTTCTCTGGGCTGGACTTGATGATCTCGAGGAAGTCGGGGGCGAAGACGGGCCGGCCATCTATGGCTCGGATGACGTCTCCCGCGCGCAGCCCCGCCTTCTCAGCCGGAGAGCCCGATTGGACCATACGGACCTGGGTGTAGATCTTTGGGTTGAAGCCGGCGTAGCCCACGTCGGTCTTCTCGTCGGACCCCGTCTGTAGACGGACGCTAAGGAGCGATCCTTCCCGGATGACCTCGACATCTACCCGCCGGTCGGGGGAAATCCCGACTGCAATCTGGACGTCCTTCCAGGTTTTGACTTCCCGTCCAGCGACGCTGAGGATCCGATCGTCAGCCTTCAGGCCAGCCCGCTCGGCGGGCGAATCCTTGTCGATCCAGCCGATGATGGGTGTGTCATCGATGTACTTAACGACCTTGGTTCCAATGCCGCTGACCACGGACATCAACACCACAGCCAGGAGGAGGTTCATGGCCGATCCCATGACCATGATCAGGAAGCGCTGACCCCTCGTCTTGGCCATCATGTCATCGAGAGGGATGGGACGATCCTTGTCGAACACCCCCTCCCCCTCCATCTGGACATAGCAGATGACCGGGAACAGGCAGACCTTGTAGTCGGTCCCGGTCCCTTCAGCAGGCGCCTTGCCGATCGAGATTCGGCGGCCCCGGACGCCGAAGAGCCTCGGACCAATGCCGAACGAGAAGGCTTTGACCCGCACGCCGAACCGCTTGGCCATGATGAAGTGGCCGAACTCGTGGACGAACGTGACGATGAAAAAAACGATCACGAACGAAACGATCGTGCCGAGAACGGTTGTCATATTCCTACCTCTGCTTGAGAGAACGCCGGGCCAGGCGCCGGGCCTCCCTGTCGATTTCGTGGATCGCCGCGATGGAGTCCACGGGAGTCTCCCGGTGGGCGTCCATGACCTCCCCGACGACGGCCGGAAGGTCCCGGAACGCGATCCTCTTCCTGAGGAAGGCCTCCACGGCCGCTTCGTTGGCGGCGTTGAGGGCCACCGGAAAACTCGCCCCCCGTTCCAGAGCGTGGCGGGCCATCCCGAACATCGGGTAGCGGCGCGGGTCGACTTCGTGGAACTCCAGACGGCCCAGCCGCCCGAGATCGAGAAGGGGAAGCGACGTATCCGCCCTTTCCGGCCAGGTCAGAGCGTATTGGATCGGGATGCGCATGTCGGTGGCGCTGAGCTGGGCCAGAACGGACCCGTCCGTCATCTCGACCAGGGAATGGACCGCGCTCTGGGGATGGACGAGGACGTCGAGCTTGCCGGGCTCGATGTCGAACAGCCAGCGGGCCTCGATGAGCTCGAGGCCCTTGTTCATCATCGTCGCCGAGTCGACGGTCACCTTCTTGCCCATGACCCAACGGGGATGCCGCAGGGCCTCCGCGAGGGTCTTGTCCTTGAGCTCCTTGAGCGAGGTCCGGAAAAAGGGCCCGCCCGACGCTGTCAGGATGACCCTGCGGACATATTTTCTGCGCTCCCGGGCCAGGCACTGGAAAATTCCGCTGTGTTCGCTGTCCACGGGCAGGATGACGGCCCCGCAACGGCGCGCCTCCCGTCTGAGGAACGGCCCGCCGACGACCATCGATTCCTTGTTGGCCAGGGCCACGCGCCGGCCGGCCCGGACAGCCTCGAGGGTCGGCCCCAGGCCGTCGACTCCAGTGATGGCCGAGACGACGATGTCGGCCCCCTCGGCCCGAGCGACTTCCAGAGGGCCGTCGGGGCCGTGGACGAGCCTGGTCCCGAATTTTCGGGACAGGCGGCGGAGCTTTTCCAGGTCGCTTCTCTTCTTGACCGAGACGAGGTCCGGGCGGTATTTCCCGATCTGAGCGGCCAGCGCCGGCAGATTGGAGCCGGCGGCCAGGGCGACCACCCGGAATCGGCCGGGCAGCCGGTCGACGACTTCCAGGACGTTGGTCCCGATGGAACCCGTCGAACCGAGAATGGCCAGGCCGCGGACCATCGAGCGTCCCCTCTATCTCCAGAAGTATTTGACGATGAAATAGAATAGCGGCCCGGCCAGGATCAGGCTGTCGATCCGGTCGAGGAAGCCGCCGTGGCCGGGGAAGAAGTTCGAGGAGTCCTTGACCCCCGCGGCCCGCTTGAAGAGGGATTCCAGAGGGTCGCTGACTTGGGCCACCACATGGATGGCCAGACCGCTGAGAACGGCCCGCCAGAGGGGGACCGGCAGGGACAGAACGAACCAGGCCAGGATGGCCCCGCCCAGAGCGAAGAGGATCCCTCCGGCGCTCCCTTCCCAGGTCTTGTTGGGGCTGGCGATGGGGGTCATCTTCCTCCGCCCGAAAGGCTTGCCGATGAAATAGGCCCCGGTATCGCCCAGGAAGATCACGCCGCCCAGAAAATACAGGTAAAGGGGGCCATGGTCCATGCGCACCCAGAACAGGAAGCTGAGAGGGATGGCCAGGTAGAGCATCCCCAAGACCGTCACGGCGAAGGAGGCGGGAAAGTGGGTCAGCTTCTCCGTGGTATTGACCGAGATCACGAAATAAAAGGCCGCGGCGAGAAGCCCGACGTAGATGGCGGCTTCGAGAGGGATGGCCCGAAAAAGGAATGTCAGGCTGACCAGGAAGGACATGACCATCCCCAGGGCCCGCTGGGGCTTGAGCCCCGCCCGCTCGGCGAGCTTGTAGAGCTCCAGGAGGGCGGCCAGGATGAACACCTGCCCGAACAGGAAGAACCCCCAATCCGGGGCGTACTGGATGACGGCGAAGGTCGCCCCGAGCAGGACGACGGCGGTGGGCGTGCGTTGACGAAGGCTCATATCAGCTCATTTCCTTCCGGGAGGACCCTTGGCGCGGCAGGCCGGCGGGGATCAGGCGGTCCCCCTCTCGCGGGACTTGACGTCTCCGAACCTCCTGTCCCTCCGCTGGTATTCGACGACGGCCTGGAGGAGGTGCCGGCGGCGGAAATCGGGCCACAGGACCGGGGTCACCCAGATCTCGGTGTAGGCGACCTGCCAGAGGAGGAAATTCGAGATCCTCAGCTCCCCGCTCGTCCGGATGAGGAGGTCGGGGTCCGGGAGGCCGGCCGTGTCCAGATAGCGGGCGAAAACGTCCTCGTCGAGGTCCCGGGGGCGGATCCTTTTGTCTTCCAGGATCCTCCGGGCGGCGTCGACGAGCTCGGTCCGGCCGCCGTAATTGAGGGCCACGACGACGGTCATCCGCCGGTTGTTCTTGGTCAGCGTCTCGACCCTCTCCAGCTCCCTGAGAACGCGGGCCGGCAGGCCGTCTCTCCGCCCGATGATCCTCAACCGGAGGTCGTTCTTCACGAGGAGCTTGTCCTCCTTCTTCAGGAACTCCTTGAGGAGCTGCCAGAGGCGGCCGACCTCCTGCCGGGGCCTTTTCCAGTTCTCCCGGGAGAAGGCGAACAGGGTCAGGACCTCGATGCCCAGGCGGGCCGCGGCCTCCACGGTCTCGTGGACGGATTCGGAGCCGGCGGCGTGGCCCTCGACCCGGCTCAATCCCCGGCTCTTGGCCCAGCGGCCGTTGCCGTCCATGATGACGGCCACATGGCGAGGGAGACGGGCGAGGTCGACCTGTTCGAGAAGGGCGTGCTCTTCGGTCCCCGGGCGGAAATATTCTTCGAGGATCTTCGACATGGCCACCCATTATAGCATGGGGGACCCCGGAAATAAACGCGCCGGGCGGAAGGGTGGACCGGAGGGCCGAGTTCTGGTAGATTAGATAGCCGGAGCGAACGAACATGTGCCTTGCCGTCCCCGCCAAGATCACCCGGCTCGAAGACTCGGGCCTGGGCACGGTCGACTACCTGGGGACCGAGGTCAAGGCCAACTTCTCGCTCGTCCCGCAGGCCAAGATGGGCGACTGGGTGATCATCCACGCCGGGTTCGCCATCTCCGTCATGGACGCCAAAGAGGCCCGGGAGACCCTTCAGCTCTTCAGAGAGCTGGCCGAATCATCCTGACCGCGTTGAAAGAGCTCAGAGACCCCAAGGCCATCCGCAGGCTCCTCGCCGATATCGCCGAGAGGGCCCGGCGCCTTCCGGCCCCGCCGAGGCTCATGGAGGTCTGCGGGACCCACACCATGTCCCTTTTCCGCCACGGCCTGACCCCGCGCCTGGCCGAGGCCGGCGTCGAGATGGTCTCGGGGCCCGGATGCCCGGTCTGCATCACCCCCGACGGCCTGCACGAGGCCGCCATCGGGCTGGTCACGGAGGTCGAAGGCCTGACGCTGGCCACCTTCGGCGATATGACCCGGGTGCCGACCCGGAAAGGGTCCCTGCAAACGGCCGCGCCGGCCAGGGACTCCCGGGTGCGCGTCGTCTATTCGCCCGAGGAGGCCCTGGAGGAGGCCAAGCGAGAGCCCGGAAGGCAGGTGGTCTTTTTCGGCGTCGGGTTCGAGACCACCATCCCGGCCATCGCCTACATCGTCAAGCAGGCCGCTCGAGCCCGTCTCCGGAACTTCTCGGTCCTGCCCGCCCTCTGGCTGGTCCCTCCGGCCCTCAAGGCCGTTCTGGACTCCAAGGAGGTCGCCGTCAACGGCTTCATCTACCCGGGTCACGTCAGCGCCGTCATCGGCATCGAGCCCTACGGATTCGTGGCCCGCGACTATGGCGTCCCGGGGGCCGTGGCCGGCTTTGAGCCGGGCGATATCCTCCTGGCCGTCCGCTCGGTCCTCGACCAGGCCCTCGAGGGCCAGCCCCGGGTGGCCCTGGAATACGGCCGGGCCATCCGGCCGGAAGGCAACCCGACGGCCCGGGCGCTGATGGCCGAGGTCTGCGAGCCCTTCGACGCCGAGTGGCGCGGCCTCGGCAGGATCCCGGCCAGCGGGCTCCGGTTCAAGGCCAAGTACGCCCGCCTGAGCGCCGAGAACGCGTACGGCTTGAAGATCCGGGGGGCGGGACGCGACCTTCCCGGCTGCCGATGCGGCGACGTCCTCAGAGGGGTCATACGGCCCGAGGGCTGCCGCCTGTTCGGCGCCAAGTGCACGCCCGAGTCCCCGCTCGGTCCGTGCATGGTCTCCTACGAGGGCGCCTGCCTCGTCCATTTCAAGTACGGCCGCAGAGAAAGGACAGGCTCATGAAGAAAGTCAGCCTGGAACTGGGCGGCGGCGGGCGGTTGATGAGGGATTTCATCGCCGAGCGCGTCCTGCCGGCTTTCGGGAACCCCATCCTGGGCGAGCTGTCCGACTCCGGCCTCCTGCCGGACGGCCTGGCCTTCACGACCGACAGCTACGTCGTCGACCCGCTCTTTTTCCCGGGCGGCGACATCGGGACGCTGGCCGTCAACGGGACCGTCAACGACCTCGTGGTCTCGGGCGCCGAGCCCCGTTTCCTATCGTTCGCCCTCATCCTGGAGGAAGGCCTGGAGTGGGAGGTCCTCGACCGGGTCCTGCGCTCCGTCCGTAAAGCCACGAAAGCCGCCAAGGTCCGGATCGTCACCGGGGACACCAAGGTCGTCCGCCAGGGGCAGGGCGACAAGGTTTTCGTGAACACGGCGGGGATCGGCCGGAGCGTCGCCCGGCCCCGGGTGGACCGCATCCGGCCGGGCGACGAGATCATCCTGACGGGCGCGGTCGGCGACCACACCCTGGCCGTCATGCTGGCCCGCGGGGAATTCGGGCTGTCCACCAAGGTCCGCAGCGACTGCGCTCCCCTTCTCTTCCTTCTCCCGCTCTGGAAACGGGGCGCGCTCTGGATGCGCGACGTCACCCGGGGCGGCCTGGCCACCGTCCTCTTCGAGCTCGCCGAACGCCTTCCCTACCCGGTGCTCGTCGAGGAGGACAAGGTCCCGCTGTCGCGGGCCGTGCGCGGGGCCAGCGACCTCCTGGGCATCGACCCTCTCTACATGGCCTGCGAAGGAAAGGCGGTCATCGTCGCCCCGAAGGGCCGAACGGCCGATTTCCTGCGGCGCGTCCGCGGCCACCCCCTGGGCCGCAAAGCCGAGGTCATCGGCCGGGTCCAGAAGAAGATCGGGCGTCCCGGGGAGCTCCTCCTCCAGACGGCCGCCGGCGGCCTCCGCCTCCTCGAACCCCTGACCTCCGAACTTCTGCCGCGTATCTGCTAGGCCTTGACGACGTTCCTGCGGCGCCGCTTGACGGCGTTCCGGGTGTCGACGACGAGCGCCGCGTGCTTGGCGATCCAGTCGTAGTCGTAGGCGGTGTGGTCGGTGGAGATGACCACGGCGTCCGCTTTCTTGAGCCTGGCCGCGGTGAGCGGGATCGAGCGCATGTCCAGCCCCGGGTATTCCCGGTGACCGACGGCTCGGGGGATGAAGGGGTCGTTGTAGGACACCTTGGCCCCCTTGCCCTGGAACAGGCTGATGAGCTTGAGGGACGGAGATTCGCGGGAATCGTCGATGTCTTTCTTATAGGCCAGGCCGAGGACCAGGATCTTGGCCCCTTTGATGGACTTGCCCCTCTCGTTGAGGGCCGCCACGGTCCGCTCCATGACGTAGTACGGCATGAAGGTGTTGATCTCGCCGGCCAGCTCGATGAACTTCGTCTGGTAGTCGAACTCCTTGGCCTTCCAGGTCAGGTAGAACGGGTCGATGGGGATGCAGTGGCCGCCGAGGCCCGGCCCCGGGTAGAACGGCATGAAGCCGAAGGGCTTCGATGACGCCGCCCGGATGACCTCCCAGACGTCGATGCCCATGCGGTCGAAGATCATCTTCAGCTCGTTGACCAGGGCGATGTTGACCGACCGGAAGATGTTCTCCAGGAGCTTGGTCGATTCGGCCGCCTGGGTCGAGGACACGGGCACGGTCTTGACGACGACCTGGTCATAGAGGGCTTTGGCCAGCCGCAGACAATCCCGGGTGACCCCGCCGACGACCTTCGGGGTCGTGGACGTCGAGAAATGCTTGTTCCCGGGGTCCTCGCGCTCGGGCGAAAAGGCCAGAAAGAAGTCCCGGCCGCAGCGCAGTCCGCCGGCCTCGAGGAGGGGCTTCATGTCGCCGTCGGTCGTGCCCGGGTAGGTCGTGCTCTCGAGGATGATGAGCTGGCCGCGGCGGAGGTGCTCGGCGATGGTGATGGTCGTGTTGAGGACGTAGGACAGGTCCGGGTTGCCGTGGCCGTCGAGGGGCGTCGGGACGCAGATGAGGACGGCGTCGGCGTCCTTGAGGTCCCGGAAGTTCGCGGAGGCCTTGAACATCTTCCGGGCGAGGAAGCCCTTGAGCTCGGCCGCGGAGATGTGCCGGATGTAGCTCCGGCCGCGGTTGAGCATGTCGACCTTCCGGCGGTCGATATCGAACCCGAGGACCGAAAACCCCTGCTGAAGGAACGTCTTGACCAGGGGCAGCCCGACGTAGCCCAGGCCGATGACCCCGACCCGGGCTTCCTTGTTCTCGATCTTCTTGAGCAGCTTGACGGCTTCGGCGTTCATTCTACTGTCTCCTTTGCTGGTACCAAGCTACGGTCTCCTTAAGACCTTCCATGAAAGCGATCCTTGGCTCGTAGCCGATGACCCTCCGGGCCTTGCCGATGTCGGCGGCCGAGTGGACGATGTCGCCGGGCCGGGGGGCGGCGTGGACGGCCTCGACACCGGAGCCCAGGGCCCCGTTGACGGCCCCGAGCAGAGCGTTGACCGTCATCCTCCGGCCGCAGGCGATGTTGACGGCCTCCCCTCCCCCGCCGGAGGACCCGGCGGCGAGGATGTTGGCCTCGACGACGTTCTTCACGTAGATGAAGTCGCGCGACTGCTCCCCGTCGCCGTAGACGACCGGCCGTTGCCCGGCGAGGATCCTGGTGATGAACAGCGGAATGACGGCGGCGTACTGCGAGGCCGGGTCCTGACGGGGCCCGAAGACGTTGAAATAGCGCAGGGCCACGGTCTTCATCCCGTGAAGGGCATGAAAGGCCTGGGCGTATTTTTCGCCGACGAGCTTGCTGACCCCGTAGGGGGACTGGGGTTTGCCCTCCCGGCCCTCAACCTTGGCCGGCGAGGGGTCGTCCCCGTAGACGGCCGACGAGGAGGCCAGGACGAAGTTCCGGACCCCGGCGTCCCGGGCCGCGACGAGCAGGTTGAGCGTGCCGGTGACATTGACGGCGTTGGTCAGGAGGGGGTCCTCGACAGAAAGCGCGACCGAGGCCACGGCCGCCTGGTGGAGGACGTGGTCCGTCCCCTCGACCGCCCGCCGGCAGGTCTCGAGGTCCCGGATGTCGCCCTCGAGGAGCTCGATCCTGTCCACGAAGGGCGCCAGGTTCTCTTTCTTGCCTGTCGAGAGGTTGTCGAGGACCCGGACCTTCTCCCCCCGTTCGACCAGTCCCTCGACGATGTGGGACCCGATGAAGCCCGCCCCGCCGGTAACCAAGTAGGTAGCCATGTTTCGATCAACTCCCGCAGACTGAGCCTGCTTCTTCGATGCCAGACGGGCCGAGACGGGGACCGTCCGAATCCCCCGTAGCGGAGGGGGGCCCATCGGCTTGACGATGGGGGAACCGCCGGGACTGGTTCCCGGGGGGGCCGGGGGAAAGGATGGTTCCCGTCGAGGCCGGAAAGTCTGGCATCATCAGGCTCATCTCAGGCGAGCCCGAGCTCTCCGAGCCGCTTGATGACCTTGGCGACGCTCTCGTCGACCGTTTCCTTGTCGGTCTCGAGGACGATCTCCGGGTTGAGGGGCTCCTCGTAGGGGTCCGAGACCCCGGTGAACTCCTTGATCTCGCCCTTGATGGCCTTCTGGTACATGCCTTTGACGTCGCGCCGGATGCAGACCTCGACGGGGCACTTCGTGTAGACCTCGACGAAATTCGTCGTTCCCTGGCGGGCCCGGTCCCGCAGCTCGCGGTAGGGCGAGATGAACGAGACCAGGGTCGCCACCCCGTTGCGGGACAGGAGCTTGGCGACGAAGGTGACCCGCGCGATGTTCTCGTCCCGGTCTTTCTTGGAGAAACCGAGATCGCGCGTCAGCTCTTTGCGGACGACGTCCCCGTCGAGAAGCTCGACCCGGAACCCCTTCTCTTTGAGGATCGCCGCGACGCCGTCGCCGACGGTCGACTTCCCGGAACAGGGCAGCCCCGTGAACCACAGGGTGAAGCCATCGTGATCATCGCACATCGTGAACTCCCTTAGAGGATTTTGCCTTTCATGCCGGCGGGGACAGCGAGGCCCTTGAGGTCGAGCACGGTCGGGGCGATGTCGAGGATGTCGGCGTCGGCCCGGCCGGTCCGGCCGCCCCGAGGGTCATGGAGGATGTAGATGCCGTCCTTGGCGTGGACGGCGTCGTCCGGGCCGGTGTCGTTCTCCGCCAGGAACATCGTCCCGTGGCCCAGGGTCCCGGCCGACCGCCACGACAGGTCGTCGAAATAGACCATGAGGTCGGGGTATTCGCCTTCGAGGACTTCGTAGTGCTCCTGGGGCTTGATGACCTCCGTGTCCCAGGGCTCGCCGGCCGGCCCGCGCACGGCCTTGAGCCGGGCCAGGAGGCCGTCCCGCTCCTTCTCATAGTCCTCGGGCGGGATGATCCCACGGGGCTCGCGGCCTTCGACGTTGAGGAAGACCCGGGCGTAATAGCCGCCCCAGGCCCAGGCCTTGGTCCTCGACCAGTCGATCTCGAGGTCGTCGACGCTCGTCGGCTCGGTCGGCCTCTTCTTGACGACCAGGTCCCCCTGATCGATGAGCCACTCGTTGACCGAGAAGGCCCCTTTCATCCGCTTGGCCCCGTGGTCGGAGACGACCAGGACGACGGTGTCGGCGCCGGCCCTGTCGATGAGCCGGCCGACGCGCCCGTCGAGATATCTGTAATATTCGAGGATGGCGTTCTCGTACCTGTTGCCGGGCTCGTAGAGGTGGTGGTCCCGGTCCATGTACTTCCAGAAGGCGTGATGCATCCTGTCGACCCCGATCTCGACGAACATGAACAGGTCCCAGGGCTTGGCGGAGATGAGCCACTCCATGACCTCGAACCGCTTCTCGGTCATGGCGTAGATCTCGCGGAGGATGTGGTCCCGGTCGTCGGTCCGGAAGACGACGTCGAAGATGTAGGGCCCGAAGCGGTCCTCGATCTCCCGCTTGAGCCCGGCCGGATGGGTCGTTTCCTTGCCCGGCCCCGGGGGCGTGATGAAACAGGAGATCAGGTTCCCGGCCACCGGGGTGGGCGGGTAGCTCGGCGGGACGCTGACCAGCGTGCTCCGTCCCCCGGCCTCCCCGATGAAGTCCCAGAGCTTCTTTTCGCGCACGGCCCGGGAGTTGGCGATCCACATCTCGTTGTAGGAGTAGCCCTTGCGGTGGCGGAAGCCGTAGAGGCCCAGCCGGCCGGGGTCCCGGCCCGTGGCCATGACCATCCAAGCCGGGATGGTGATCGGCGGATCGCAGCTGCGGAGCTTGCCGTACCGCCCGCGGTCCATCAGGCCCTTGAGGACCGGGAACTCGTCGCGCCGGTCGAAGACGATCTCCGGCGGGGCGCAGTCGAGCCCGACGACGAGGACCTTCCGGTCATTCATTGAAGGGGTCCTTGAACCGCATGATGGACCGGGCCACTTCGGCCCGTATCAGCTCGGCCGCCGGGACCTCGCCCTTGACCAGCAGGTCCCGGATCTTCGTGCCGCTGAACTGGATATGGTCGGCCGGCGGGTGGGGACAGACCTTTTCGTTGACCACCGAGCCGCATTTCCGGCAGTAGGAGAAGGACCGGAAGAAGAGGGGCACGATGCCGAGGTCCGGGAACTCCTCGAAGATGTCGTGGGCGGCGAACGGGGCGTAATAGGACCCGACGCCGGCGTGGTCGCGTCCGATGATGATGTGGGTGCAGCCGAAATTCTTGCGGATGACGGCGTGGTGGATGGCCTCCCGGGGCCCGGCGTAGCGCATCTCCATCTGGAGGATGGCCATGACCGTCCGTTCCTTGACGTAATAGTGGCGGATGAGCTCCTCGTAGGAGGCCAGGATGACCTCATCCTTGAAGTCGCCCTTTTTCTTGCGCCCGATGACCGGGTTGATGAACAGCCCGTCGGTGTAGGCCAGGGCCGTTTTCTGGACGTACTCGTGCCCGATGTGGGGGGTGTTCCGCGTCTGGAAGCCGACCACGGTCCGCCAGCCCCGGGCCCCGAACAGGACGCGGGTCTCCTTGGGGCAGAGCTTGTAGCGGTCGAACGGGGTCGGCGTCACGTCGATGAGGTCCACCGGCCCGGCCAGCAGGACGTCCTTCATGCCCATGACCTTGGCCACCCCGGGGTGGGCCGGATCGCGCGTCCCGAAGACCTTCTCGGCGGTCTCGCCCCGGTCGTATTCGTATTTCTCTACGAGATGGAGGATGGCGACCGGCCGGCCGGTCTCGTCCGTGAGCAGGACCTCCCCGCTCGTTGCCAGGCGGCCCGCGGTCTCCCGGTCGACGTCGAGGACGATGGGGATGGTCCAAGGCAGGTCGTTGCGGAGGCGCATGCCGGCGAGGACGCTCCGGAAGTCCCCGGACCCCATGAAGCCCTCCAGGGGGCTGTAGACGCCGGTGGCGATGTTCTCGACGTCCGAAACGAGCTCGGAGTCGATGACCAGACGGGGCAGCTTCGGGGCACGGGCCAGGGCCTCATCCCTTTTCCCCCCCGTGAGGAGCCTGTCGATGAGCTTTCCGCCGTGGGGTTGGATCATGGGATTCTCCTTGCGCGATGTCCGGGGATGACGTTCTCGGGACGGTCCGACGGGCTCAGTCGATGTATCCCAGGGCCTTCAGGCGGTCCTTGACCTTCTCTTCCTCGTCCTTGCTGAAGACCTCGGCCGAGGGTTCCTGTTTGGCCAGGCTTTCCCTGAGGGCTTTGGCGACGTAGCTCGCGACGGAGCCGTACTCCGTTCCCTTGATGTGTTCCTCGATCTTCCTGAAAAGCGAAGTGGGTATGGAAACGTTCGTGAATTCTTTGGCCATGAGCCATTTATATACCAGCCGCGCGATTTTTTCAACACCCGGAAGGGCCGGGCCGGGCCCGACGCCTCCCCCCCTTCGCTTGACAAGCCCTCCGCCTCCGTGGTTATAATGATGGACCCTAGCATGGAAAAAATCACCCGACCCCTGATGAGCGATTCTGTCTTTTCCGGCGTCCTGGACCGGAACCTCAAGAAACTGGCTTCCCGCCTGGGGATCAGTCTGGCCCTGCGGGGCGATCAGCTGCTCATCGACGGCGAGGCCAAGAGGGTCGCCTTCGCCAAGCTCTATTTCGAGAAGCTCCACGAGCTCGAGGCCAAGGGCCACCGTCTCCGGGAGGAGGACTTCCTGATCGCCCTCGATATCCTGGAGGAAGGCAAGGCCGCCGGGCTCGAGTCCTACGCCCCCTCCGAGCCCCTGAACCTGTCCCGCAAGTCCGTGGCCCCCAAGAGCCTGAACCAGAAGGCCTACATCCAGGCCATCAAGGACCACGACCTGGTCTTCGGCATCGGCCCGGCCGGCACGGGCAAGACCTATCTGGCCATGGCCATGGCCCTTTCCTTCCTCCAGAACAAGGCCGTCAACCGGATCATCCTGACCCGGCCGGCCGTGGAGGCCGGAGAGAAGCTGGGGTTCCTGCCGGGGGATCTGACCCAGAAGATCAACCCTTATTTGCGCCCTCTCTACGACGCCCTGTTCGACCTTTCGCAATACGACCAGGCCACCCGCCTGATCGAGAAGGGGATCATCGAGATCGCCCCCTTGGCCTTCATGCGCGGTCGGACCCTGAACAGC
>Ga0194113_10006698_pt1 | contig 14602 bp, 15 predicted proteins | sample TA2MahC200mmetaG_FD_146193 | JGI IMG/M metagenome (GOLD analysis project Ga0194113, IMG submission 146193) | Freshwater microbial communities from Lake Tanganyika, Tanzania - TA2015017 Mahale Deep Cast 200m | ecosystem: Environmental > Aquatic > Freshwater > Lake | place: Tanzania: Lake... | reverse complement strand
GAGGCCATCTCTTGGTTTTCCATCTTGCACCAGGGACGATGACAGCATAATCCTCAGAAAGTGATGAGTGATGAGTGACAGGTGACGAGTTAAAAGATAATGGGAAAGGAAAACATATGTCTGTTGTTGTACATCCTAAAAAATCTGCAATCTTCAAATATCTGTCAACAGCATGGATATCCTTCCCACCTTCAATCTTATGAGTATAAAAGAATCTGCTTCCCTCTCTTGCCTCTTTAAAACCGACTCTTAATTGAGCACCTGTCATCATAGTAATGATGCCACTTCTGAGAAGTCCCTGAAGGTCTACGACAATATCAAAATGTTCTTTTCGTAATTTCCTGAAAAGGGTATGGAGTTCTTTAAATGAATGAGGAATATGAGTTGTCTTTTTCCACATATCCTTATTAATCAACCAGATCCTATGTATCATTGGATGTCCTGTGAGAAGACCTTCCGGTCCCTTTGCGATAACCCAGTGAATCTCTGCCTTTGGAAACTGCTCCTTCACTGCATTCAGAAATGGCAGGCTGTGCACCACATCACCGAGAGAGCTTGGCTTCACGATAAGTATTTTTTTAGGAGTTTTTATTTTGTGCATTTAACCTTAGCTTTCGACTAATGACTCCCATAATATTAATGTCCTATGTCTCCGCATTTTTGTCATTCCGCATCCCCAATCGAGTTGAGGACAGGCTTGATGCGGAATCCAGTACTTTTAAATATCTCTGGATTCCCGTTTTCACGGGAATGACGAAACAAGGGACATTTGTTATGCAGTTTTTTATAATGACTCCTTGTTTTTCACTATCCAGTTCACAACCTCTGTAAGGTTTTCCGCAATAAAATCAGCATATAGTGAATCCTTTGCCACACCTGTCTTCACCAGAATCCCCCTTGCACCGACTGTCTTTGCAAGGAGCATGTCTGCTTCTTTATCTCCTACGACAAAAGAATTTTTAAAGTTGATCCCATGTTTAGCCCTTGCTTTGAGAAGCATTTGTGGTTCGGGTTTTCTGCAGGGACAGCGTTCTTCGGGATGGTGTGGACAAAAATAAAAATCATCAAAGTTGTATCGTTCAATAAAAATATTATTTATGTATCGAACAAAATCTTCTTCAATAATCCCTTTTGCAATGCCTGATTGGTTGCTCACACCGATGAGTTTAAAGCCTCTTTCTTTAAGAGGCTTTAAACTCTCAATGTCTGAAAAAGGATGAAAGTCATCGTATTTGTTTAAATAGCTCACGTCTTTGCAGAGAGTCCCATCCCTGTCAAAAAAAACTGCAGGGCTGCCTGGTAATATTTTTTTCACTCCGAAATACACATCATCTGAGGTTATCGCATACATGCATCTTAGATCATTGTTCTTGCACGTTCTCTCAAAGCAGGGACTGCATGAGATATCAGGATGAATGACCACGTTTCCTTCGCCATCTGTCTCAGGGAGAGGGCCTGTCAAATTCGGGTCTGTAGAGCAAAATAGTGCAACAAGAGGTGTTCCCACTGCATAGGCAATATGGAGCGGACCTGAATCATTGGTTACAAAGACATCACATTCTGAGATGAATGAAATAAGCTCTCGCAGAGATGTCTTTCCTGCAAGGAGGAGTTTATTTATAGGAATATGTTTATCGATTTCCTGTGCAATATCTACCTCATTCTTCCCCCCAAAGATTATCACACTTCCTTGAGTATCTCTTATAAACCAGGTTGCAATCTCAGCAAATCTCTCAGGAAACCACCTCTTTGCCGAACCATATGTTGCACCAGGATTGATTCCTAAGACAGGTCTTCTCATATCTTTTAACAAGTTTCTTGCATGCAATCGTTCATCAAGCGTGAGATATAAGTAGGGATCTGAATATGCTTCTTTTATTCCTATCTGTTCAAGAAGGTTCAGGTAATAATTCACCTGATGTACTTCCCCTGCATTGTAAGGCACAGGGACTGCTGTGGTGAGTAGAAAGCCTCTGCCATCAGTGCTATACCCTGCTCTCTCCTTTATTCGCGCGAGGAATGTAATCAGGGCAGCATCAAATGCATTTTGGAATAAGATTGCACTACAAAAGTCTTTTTTATTCAACATCCATGAGAGTTTTATTTTACCGATGATGCCTTTGTATCCATCATTGTAGATAATTATTTCGTCTACATTTGGATTATTTTCATAGATCTGTGATACCCACGGTTTTACAAGGATAGAGATTTTTGCTTCAGGGAGAGCCTTTCTAAGTGCACTTAAGGCAGACAGTGACATTACCGAGTCTCCTATCCAGTTCACTCCCCTGACCAGTACTTTCTTGCATGATTGGTTGAGCATATATAATAGTTTAACCCCAATTATACAGAAATTTCATGGCACAGACATGACTTTTGCTTGACCAGAGATTCAATCCACAAGTAAAATTGTCTAATAGTGCCAAAGAGGTTGGTTAAAAAATTATGTTCTTCCTAGAGTTACTAAGGAGTTTATAAGTAAAGCCACATTAGTCATTCCGTGCTTGACACGGAATCCAGTATGTTTACTGGATTCCTGCTGGAGTTTATCCCGGTGAAAACCGGGGCAGGAATGACAATACATGAGGCAGTACCAGAGAACTAGAGAACTCATTAGTATGTGGGTAAATAATGCCCCCTTTGCTCAAGAGGGGGATTAAAAGATTTTCCACAGAAATGTCTGAAGAACCATAAATGAGTTATTGTTTTTAAAGGGAGGAATAGTGGGATTTTTTGACAGGCTTAAAGAGGGTCTCACAAAAACGAGAAAAAGCTTTGTAGAAAGGGTTGATTCCATATTCACAGGTCGTAAGATTGACGAAGAAACTCTCGAAGAACTCGAAGAGATACTCATTACATCTGATGTGGGGACAAAGGCTTCAGCAGAAATAATAAAAACAATCAGGGAAAAATCCGAGAAGGGAAAAGTCAGTGATGTAGATTCTGTAAAAGAATTACTCAAGAAAGAGATGGTGTCTATCCTTGGCAATTCACAGCCTATCATGGTCTATGGAGATAAACCCTTTGTGATTCTTGCTATTGGTGTAAATGGCGTAGGAAAAACGACAACCATAGGGAAACTTGCACACAGGTTCTACTCACAAGGGCTCTCTGTTCTCCTTGCTGCAGGAGATACATTCAGGGCTGCGGGAATCGAGCAGCTCGAGATATGGGCAAAAAGGGCGAATGCCCAGTTAGTGAAACATCAGAGCGGTTCAGATCCGGCTGCAGTTGCATTTGATGCTATTGCCGCAGCCAGGCATAGAGATGTTGATGTTGTGATAGTGGATACTGCCGGCAGATTGCATACAAAAAGCCCTCTCATGGAAGAACTTAAAAAGGTGAAGAGAGTCATTGAGAAAGCGATGACCGGGGCACCTCAGGAAGTTCTCCTTGTTGTTGATGCAACCACAGGTCAGAATGCCCTGAGGCAGGCAGAGATGTTCAATAATGCGATCGGTGTGACCGGTGTTGCACTCACAAAACTTGATGGTACTGCAAAAGGCGGTATTGTCTTCGCAATAAGGAAGGACTTTGGAATACCTGTGAGACTGATAGGAATTGGCGAAAAGATTGACGACCTCCAGGACTTTAATCCGCAGGAGTTTGTAGAGGCACTTTTTTCATAAATTCAATCCATATCGGAAGTGCTGCCCTGGAACCTGTTTCCTTTACACCAATTGGCGTGTGGTCATCTCTTCCAACCCAGACACCGACAACAAGCCTGTCATCAAATCCTATGAACCATGCATCTGTGTAATTATTTGTTGTTCCGGTCTTTCCATAAACAGTCCTGCCAAGCTCCTTTGCCCTCTGCGCGGTGCCTTCTTTTATCACTGCACTAAGTGATAGTTTCATCTCCTCAATGATTTCTTTATCAACGACCTCTTTTATCTCGGGTCTTGTCTCCTCAAGAACAATACCATCCCTGTTTAAAACCCTTTCATAGGTGAGTGGCCCTATAGTTGAGCCTGTTGCAAAAGTAGAGTATGCAGAGACCATTTCCATGAGTGTGACATCAGAGGCACCAAGTGCTGTAGGCAGGTAGGGCTGTAATTCGCACTTGATACCGAGCCGCTGGGCTGTCTCTATGACATTTTTTATACCGACCCTGTCAGCAATTCTGATAGTTGCAGAATTTAAAGATTTCGCAAGTGCTGTTTTAAGGGTAACTAATCCATAGTATTTCCCATCGTAGTTTTTGGGAGACCAGACCTTACCCTGACGATTTGCTTTAAATGATAGTGGAGAGTCAACAATCGTGTCTTCTGAGACCATCCCGTTCTCAAATGCGGTGAGATACACAAAGGGCTTGAATGCAGAACCTGGCTGTCTTAGTGCCTGTGTTGCCCTGTTATACTGATTTTTCCAGAAATCAGTGCCACCTACCAGTGCCTTTATATGTCCTGTTCGGAGATCTAACACGATTAATGATGCCTGTACACTGGGCTTTACTCTTTTTTCGATTGCCTCAATTCCTTTTTTTACTGCCTCTTCTGCTATACTTTGCATCCTGTGGTCAATGGTCGAATAAATTTTGTACCCCGCGGAATATACTTTAGAGCCATATTTTAGTTCAAGCCTCTGCCGCAAAGATTCTATGAAATATGGCGCCTCGTATTTCCTCATATGTGGTATCTGTGGTAAAGGTTCATTCATTGCCTTATCAAATTCTGCCTTTGTGATAAACTTATGATGAAGCATCTTTTTCAATACAACAGAGCGCCTTTCCATTGCCTTATCGGGTCTTTTAAAAGGAGAGAAAAAAGAAGGTGCTTTAGGAAGTGAGGCAAGGAGTGCCGCCTCTCCAAGAGTGAGTTCGTTCACTGATTTTCCAAAATATGTCTGTGAAGCTGCCTCAATACCATATGCCCTTGTACCAAAATATGCCTGGTTTAAATAGAGGCCGATGATTTCATCTTTTGTATAGTGTCTTTCTATCTGAATAGAGATCACTGCTTCCTTCAATTTCCTTTTGAGTGAGCGTTCACTCGTTAAAAAAAGCATCCTCGCAAGCTGCTGGGTAATGGTGCTTGCTCCTTCAACAATGCCTCCAGCCTTTATGTCATGCCATAGTGCCCTCGCTATTCCTATGAAATCAACTCCGGGATGGGTGTAAAACCTGATGTCTTCTATAGAGATGAATGACTTTTTTAAATAGTCTGGTATCTGATAATGCGGTATAAATGTCCTCCGTTCGATGTAGAGTTCTGCAATGACTTTTCCGTCACTTGAGTAAACCCTGGATGATTCCATCGGTGTGTATTCCGCAAGTGTTTTAATTTTAGGGAGGTCAAACATAATCCAGTATCCAGTGCCGCAGACAATACCCACAAAAGCAGAGGAGATAATAAAGGCTATGATTATTTTTTTGGAGAATGACATCTTCTTCGATCTTTCAGGTTCCAGTTCAGGTCTCCTCATTGATTAATTATACCCTATCACAGATTATGTATCACAGATTTTGAAATGAAAAGGTGTTTACTCTCAGTCTGAGAATTCCCTATAATAACTGCTAAAATAACAATACTTCATTGAAGTTAAGGAGGAGAGATGATTTTCAGGGGCTTGGTATGGCGATTTGGTAATGATATAAATACGGATGCGATCATACCTGCACGGTATCTGAATACATCTGATCCAGAAGAGCTTGCGAAACATGTGATGGAAAACATGGACAAAGATTTCCCCCGTAAGGTAAAAACAGGTGATATTATTGTTGCAGGCAAAAATTTCGGATGTGGTTCATCGAGAGAACATGCTCCTGTCGCAATAAAGGCAGCAGGAATCCAGGCAGTCATCGCAAAAAGCTTTGCAAGGATTTTCTACAGGAATGCTTTTAATATAGGGCTTCCAATCTTCGAATCTTCTGAGGCATCAGAGAAGATTAAAGAGAAGGATGAAATTGAGATTGATGCTGACAATGGAATAATAAAGAATCTTACAACAGGCGAGGAATATAAAGCTCATCCAATCCCTTCATTTATGCAGGAACTCATTGCAGCAGGAGGGTTGGTGGAGTGGACAAAGAAGAAATTAGAAACTTAAAAGCGGGAACTAATAGACAGACATTGTTCGAAAATTTATTTAACTTGATAAGGTTATTGAAATTATTTTTACTTGTTGTATTGATAAAATATTTCAAAAACCATCAGTTCAAGGTACACTAAGGTATCAAAAAATAAATTTTCTCACAACATCTGTCTATTCCAGTTGTGTAATTGCAAAAGCTTAGATAGAGGAGAATAATTTATGAAATCTTATAACATCGCTGTCATTCCTGGAGACGGGACAGGGCCAGAGGTAATAAAAGAAGGAGTCAAGGTATTAGATGTTGTGTCAAAGAAATTTGAGTTCGCTCTGAATTTTCATTATTATGATTTTGGAGGAGACCATTATTTAAGGACAGGTGAAATCCTTCCAGATGGTGCAATTGCCGAACTCAAAAAATACGATGCAATCTATCTCGGTGCAATCGGACATCCTGATGTAAAGCCAGGCATACTTGAGAAGGGGATTCTCTTAAGGTTGAGGTTCGAGCTTGATCAGTATATCAATTTAAGACCGGTGAAACTGTATCCAGGGGTTGACTGCCCCTTGAAAGATAAAAAGCCTGAGGATATAGACTTTGTGGTGGTGAGAGAAAATACAGAGGGGCTATATGCAGGAGCAGGAGGAGTCTTGAGGAAAGGCACGCCTGATGAAGTTGCAGTACAGGAATCTATTAATACACGGAAGGGTGTTGAGCGTTGCATACGCTTTGCCTTTGAATATTGTAAGAGGAGAAACAAGGTGAACAAGCTCACACTCTGTGGGAAGACAAACGTCCTCACCTTTGCATTTGACCTTTGGGAAAGAACATTTTATGAAGTTGCAAAAGAATATCCTGAGATAAAATGTGACTATGCACATGTTGATGCAATCACCATGTGGTTTGTGAAAAACCCTGAATGGTTTGACGTAATCGTGACAGACAACATGTTTGGAGATATTATTACGGATTTAGGTGCAATGATACAGGGCGGAATGGGAATCGCTGCAGGCGGAAATATTAACCCCCATGATGTTTCGATGTTCGAGCCTATCGGAGGCTCTGCACCGAAATATACAGGGAAGAATGTGATTAACCCTCTTGCTGCAATCTGTGCAGGTGGGATGATGCTTGAACAAATTGGTGAAAATACTTCAGCGCAGCTTATCGAAAAAGCGGTAATGGAGGTCACAGGGAAGCATCTCAAGAGTCTTGCTGCGGGTAAAATGGGTTATAGTACGAGCGAAGTTGGTGACCTTGTTGTAAAGCTTGTCAACGAACTCAGAGTTGATTGACAAAATATAAAATTATTTGATATAAAAAGTTTTACTCCTGGGTAGCTCAGCAGGCAGAGCGGGTGGCTGTTAACCACTTGGTCGGGGGTTCGAATCCCTTCCCAGGAGCCAGCCCGTAAAATCCCGCAAACGGGATCACGGGCTGACACGTGATGAGCAAAGCCCGTAAAATCTCTTTAATCACGGGCAAAGCGAATTTTACGTGTCAGTCTCCGATTCCTTAGTGGGATTAAATATATATGAAGCCTCACATAGAATGTATTGTGAGGCTTCAATTTTGTGAGAATAGCTCCTAAAATTCATCATGGGTAAGGAGTTAAGCGATAAGCATAAATCTTCCTGGAATCAGAGTTTTACATTTTGGACATCTGCTATCCTTAATCTTATTTTTAATAACATCAAAGACATATCTCTCTATCAATAACTCGCCACACTTATGACAATAAGTATTCTCTAATTTATGTCCCGGAACATTTCCGAGATATACATACCAGATCCCTTCTTCTTTACCTATTGACCATGCCTTTTCAAGGTCGGATATTGGTGTTGGTGATAGATGTCTGAGTTCAAGGTGCGGATAAAATCTTGTCACATGCCATGGTGTTTCAGGGCCAAGGTCTTTCTTAATCCATGATGCAATCCCCTTGAGTTCTTCTTCATTGTTATTGAATCCAGGCGTGACATTAGTAACGACCTCTACATGAATACCAAAGTCTTTTGCCCTTTTAGTTATCTCGAGGATTCCTTTGAAATTTTTTATATGCCCTGTTTTTAGATATGTTTTTTCAGAGAAGGCTTTTATATCAACCCTGTAGACATCGAGAAATGGTGCGATCATATCGAATGCATCTTTTGTGATAAAACCATTTGTCACATAATTAGTATAAAGACCCTGAGCCTTTGCGAGTTTTGCAGAATCCAGCGTGTATTCAAACCATAGTGTCGGCTCATTGAATGTCCATGATATGCCGATGCATCCTTCAGCCTTTGTTCTGGCAATCAACTCCTCCGGCGATAGATATTCTGTATACATGGGTCCCATTTCGCAGTGTGCTATATCCCAGTTCTGGCACCCTGGGCATCTGAAGTTACAGCCTACGCTGCCCAGAGAAAACCATCTTGAGCCGGGATAAAAATGGAAAACAGGTTTTTTCTCTATGGGATTTATAGATATTGCTGACACCTCGCCATAGATCAAAGTACATAATGTCCCTCTTTCGTTTATCCTTGTCCTGCACCATCCTGTCTTACCATCCGGGATTATGCACCTTCTCTGGCAGGTGTTGCACCTGATTTCCCTATCTTCAAGTTTTTCGTATAGGATTGCTTCCTTCTTCATATCTGCTCCGATGGTATGAGAGGGTTGTACATGATTAGATTTTACCAAATCCCGTATTTACATTCTCCTTCTCCTATTTGCAGAACATTTCATAATGAACTATCCTTTTAATAAAGACGCATATGGTCGCGGCTGATGATGTGAAAAAGTGAATTGGAGGGCAGAGATGGTACATTTTGCTGAAATGACTGATGAGGAAAGATTCGCACGTCTGGAACATAAAGCAGCGGAGATAAGAAAACTGTTGTTCGGCGCACTTCTCCTCGCGAAGGAAATATGGAAGGAAGAACTATTCCGAACACAAGAAGGACTTGAGATAATCGAAGCTGTGGAAAAGGCGGAAGATTCATTTATAGACAAATCACAGTCGGACAGGTTTAAAAGGCTCGAACAAACCCTGGACGTTATCAATCAAAGAGCAAAGAGCATTTTTGATCTGATGTCGTATGTTTCAAAATACAGCAGGCCTGATTAAGCCCTGAAGCAGACCAGATATCCTTTATACTGTACATATGTGCTATGCTTCATACACTATGATTCCTGTTGTAATCTTCATAAGAGAGTAGGAATGGATGATTTTTCAATATTCATTAGTAATAATAGAGTTTATTGTAAAACATAGCTTATATGTCTAAACCACCTTTTCTTATCCCTTCAATTATTTTTTTGATCATTTCGATACCGCTTGTAATAGGATGGATACCGAGGAACCGATTTTATGGAGTGCGGACTCGAAAGACACTTTCAGATGAGAAAGTATGGTATTCGGTCAACCGGTTTGGAGGTGTGTTGTTCATTATATCCAGCTTGATCTACTTAGGGATTGCTGCCTTTGTGCCTTATTCGTCAGATGCTACTTCCCTCAACTGGTGGGTTCATATAATGGGCCTTTTGCTTCCACTATCCATAAGCATTTTCATAATTCATTTATACACAAAACGGCTGTAAAAGAATTTTCTTGTTAACAAAATTTTAATGGATGAATTTTGTCTTTTTTCTGATATTGAGGACAAATAGTGGTAGATTACAGACTTGACAATAGAGGCCCGTCTGTTGTAGTATTACTACAACATTACGAAGGAGGTGAAATTCATATGTCGCCGAAACTTACATTCGGTGAGTTTTTCAAACAGAGACGTATAGCCCTTAAAAAGACTCTGCGCCAGTTCTGCTCTGAAAACAAGCTTGATCCCGGCAATATCAGCAGACTTGAACGAGGGCTTATGCCGCCACCCCAGGGAAGCGACAAGCTTGAGGAGTATGCCCGATATCTACATATCAAGAAGGGGACGGATGACTGGTATAAATTTTTTGACCTCGCTCGAATCGAGGCGGGTCGTATCCCTGATGAACTGATGAAAGACGAGGCTGTTGTGGCGAGTCTGCCTATCCTTTTCAGAACGCTTCGCTGGCAAAAGATTTCTGAGAAGAAGCTTGAAAAACTGGTGGAGTTGATCAAGAAATCATAACTATGGCTGATATCCCTGTTTGCAGTTATGAGGATTTACGAAAGAAAGCAGATGAATTTCTTCACGAGCATCATCCTTCCGGCAACATTCCCGTACCAATTGAGGAGATCGTTGAATTCGATTTCGGAATTAATATTGTACCGGTCTTAGGACTTCAGAGAGAGTTTGAAGTGGAAGGGTTTATCTCAGGCGATCTTAAAAGCATCTATGTTGATGAGTACATCTATACAGACCGCATTACCCGTTACCGTTTTACCTTGGCCCACGAAATAGGCCATGTCGTACTGCATCGTCACCTGTATGCTTCGCACAAATTCAAATCCATCCCCAGATGGAAAGAATTTATCAACTCCTTAACCGAAGAAGAGCATAGCTGGCTCGAATATCAGGGGTATGCATTTGCTGGACTGGTCCTTGTGCCGAAGCAGCACCTTGTCAAATATACGAACGAATGGACAAAGAAAATCAAAGATAAAGGTATTTCAAAATAAAATAAAAGGGGACGGTTCTCTTTTATTGACAAAAAGGGCTTAAATTGATATATTTTTATCATGCCAAGGGTAGCAAGGATAGCGCCAAATGAATATATCTATCACGTTCTGACAAGAGGGAATAACCGTCAGGATGTTTTTAAGGGAGAAAGTGACTATAAAAAATACAAAGATATACTTAGAAAATATAAAGAAAACTATAAGTTTAAACTCTATCATTACGTTTTGATGAGGAACCATGTTCATCTTGTATTGGAGACAACAGAGAGAGGCGGGAAACTGTCAGAAATAATGAAAGGAATAAATCTCTCATATGCACAGTATTACAAGAATAAACATCGGCACATAGGACATTTCTGGCAAGACAGATACAAAAGCATCATAATCTCAAAAGATGATTATCTACTTGCCTGCGGAAGCTATGTGGAATTAAATCCTGTGAGAGCAAAAATAGTAGAAGACCCGAAAGATTACAAATGGAGCAGTTATAATACACACGCATACAGGGAAGAGGATGTTATTGTTGATGAGCATCCAATCTATAAAGAATTATCAAAAGATGACGGGGAACGGAGAAAGAAATATCGGGAATTTGTAAGAGGAATGATCAAGGAAAAAAATGCAATGAAAGGGGAAATGAACCGAAGGATAGTTTATGGGAGTGAGGATTTTGTGAGGAAGTTAGAAAAAGAATACAAAGTTATGGCAACGATAAAGCCTCAAGGAAGGCCGAGGAAAGAGGTAAATAGTGATAAATAGAACCGTCCCCTTTTCTTTTCATTGATAGGAGAAAAAGGGGGATGGAGAATATCGATTTGGCAACTGATGTTGCATGACCCATTTACTCCTTCATATAACAACATGAATACAAAGGAAATCCCAAACAGTCAGAAGGCATCCGTATTTTTAATTCTAGTAAATGGGGAGGTTTATACCCAGAACTCAGTTATAAGTGTTACGATGTTGGGAGGGTGAACACATGAAATGCAAAAAACTATCAATCAATATACTGTTTCTAAAGCTTCTCATTTTAATGATAGTTTCATCTTTTTTGTTGTCCTGTACTTCTCAGGAAGAAAAAATAAAAAGGAATTTCATTAAGACCATAGAATTGAGATTAGAACAATTGAAATCAGAAAATTTGCAGAAAAAACAACAAATAGAGTGTCATGGCTCCCGGGATCCGATAACTTTGAAGGACCTTCATTCCTACCGTGCTGAGTATTACGAATATCAAGATAGCTATTCTTATGACATACAAAAGACTTCTTCATTAGTGTCTCCTTATTTTGGAGTCGTGACTTATAAATTTATTTGTTTTGAAAAGCGAGGACACGATGAAGAGGAGTGCTCAAGGGCCGATTGGAAGCTTTGCAGTGATACAGGTAAATTTTTTACTGATAAACAGACATTTGCCTATCAAAACAATGAATGGATATTGAAATCTAAATGAATATGAGAACCAAACTAAGAACACAACTTCAAAAACCTAATATATTCTTCAAAGTTTTTAAAGAGTATTTGTCTAAAGGAAAATTCAAATCATCAGATGGTGGCAAATTTTTATCCTTTAAAGAATTGAATGAAAACAACCCTGAATGGACAAAGTGGATGGAAGAGTTAATGCAGCGAATGGCAGATGAACAAGGCTATCAATGCTTTAATAATAGTGCTCCAAAAGAAGATTATGATATTAAGGAGATAATGGAAATTGACCATATCGTGACTAATAAGTTGCGCGGCAATGATTGGTATCGAAAAGCAATCCCCTTAATTGCAGTTGAACATGAAAATTGTCAAGAGTCAACTTATGTTGAAAACCTCGAATGGTCTTTTTGGAAACTATTGCATATAACAGCTAAATTAAAAGTTTTGATAGGTTATCCAAAAAAAGAGCATACGCAAGAACTTTTAAAAATATTCTCATATATGATCAAAGAGCGTGAAAAAATTTTTTCAATACCTCAAAACGTTCTGGTACTTTTTGGTTACAAAAAAGAAATCCAATGGGAATACAGCGGGTATAACTTTAAAAATGGTGAATTTTACTTAATTGCTTAATTTGGTAACATGTGCTTACTTAGAATCTCGAAGATCCACTTTAAGAATGGAGCACTCAACTGAGTGAATATACGAACTTACAATAGGAAGAAGCTATAAGGACTTTGGACAATCTATTATAAAAGAAAGATAAAAAGAACAGATAGAAAGTTAGGCCAACCAGGACAATGCCCGTTTTGAAGTTTCTACAAAAGTTTTAGTGGCCAAGAACGTCATCGTTCATTTGTACCGGAAATTTTCAGCTTTCATTCCTTCTTGATTGTGCGGACTCGTAGGTGTTATTGATACTCTTCGCTCTTCAAATTAATGCTTTAACAGATTTAAGATATACACTTATTGTTTTATACCGGCGGAGCGATTGTGACTATTACCCTCATATCACTTAATGCTGAAATTCCATGCGGCTCGCTGATATCAGAAATCAACACATCACCGGTATTCGCAGGCAGCGTTAATCCATCTTTACCTAAGAATTCTCCTATCCCTTCAAGCACCACAATACTCAACTGTCCTTCCACATCATGGGAATGAATGCCCAATTCCTGACCACTTTTGAAATTAAAGTTTAATACCCTGAAATAGGGTGAATCATGAATTAAAAACCTTTGCATCCCTTTATCGCTGAATTCACTTTCTTTTAATACCTCAACCCGTTTCATCATGGTTATGTCTCCTTTTTCTAAGATTCTCTTAGAAGTATATAAAACAAAAGGGCAATTGACAATTAAAAATATGTTAATGAAATACTCATTAATCTCCTCAATTCACTATAATAGAAAACATGATCGAAATAGATGGGAGTTATGGAGAGGGTGGGGGTCAGATACTCCGCACAGCTCTGAGCCTTTCCTGCCCGTATAAAAAACCGTTCAGGATAGTGAACATAAGAAAAGGGCGGAAAAGACCTGGACTGATGCCACAGCACCTCACGTCTGTCAGGGCAGCACAACTCCTCTCTTCTGCTGAAGTTGTTGGTGACTATGCGGGGTCAACAGAGCTTTCTTTTTCACCTCATGAAGTAAAAGGTGGGGAATTTTTCTTTGACATTGGCACAGCAGGCTCTACCTCTCTGGTTCTTCAGACACTTATTCCAGCCCTTTTATTTTCAGAAAAAAAGAATACCGTAATTCTGAAAGGAGGTACCCATGTCCCTTATAGCCCATCATTTCATTATGTTGAAGGGGTTTTTATTCAGGTTTTAAAAAGACTGGGGATAGATATTCAGCTTACTATAGAATCGTATGGTTTTTATCCAAAAGGGGGAGGGAAAATCAGGGCAGAAATATTTCCTGCAAAGGAAATCAGGCCCCTGAGGATTATGGAAAGGGGTATGATGTCAGGATTAAAAGGATATTCAGGTGTCGGGAATCTGCCCTTGTCCATAGCCGAAAGGCAGAGAAATGCCCTCTTAGAAAAAATACATTCTCAAATAAAAGGCCTTAGATGTCCTGTTGACATAGAACTTCTGAATGTTTCAACGCCAGGGCAAGGAACATTTATATTTCTTCAGTCAGAATCAGAACAATCTATAGCAGGCTTTACATCCCTTGGTGAAAGGGGAAAGCGGGCAGAGACTGTGGGAGAAGAAACAGCAAGAGAATTTATAAACTATTACCATTCAGATGCAGTCTTTGATCAGCATCTCCCTGACCAGATAGTTTTATATTTATCAATCTGTAACAAGGAATCAGAATTTACTACTTCCTGCATCACACAACATCTGATGACGAATTTATGGGCTATCAGTTTATTCCGTGAATTTCACTATTCTATCGAAGGCGAGATAGGAAAACCGGGGAGGGTGAAAATCAATGAGTGATTGTAATTGTTTTTACCTTCTCCTCATTATTCCCCTGAGGAGAAAAGGTCTATCATCATCAAAGAGCATTCTGCGTACTTCTGGTATGAGACTTATT
>Ga0194113_10006686_pt1 | contig 14618 bp, 14 predicted proteins | sample TA2MahC200mmetaG_FD_146193 | JGI IMG/M metagenome (GOLD analysis project Ga0194113, IMG submission 146193) | Freshwater microbial communities from Lake Tanganyika, Tanzania - TA2015017 Mahale Deep Cast 200m | ecosystem: Environmental > Aquatic > Freshwater > Lake | place: Tanzania: Lake... | reverse complement strand
GCCGCTGCTCGACATCGGGCAACTGGATAAAAGGCAGCAGGCGGTAAGCTGGTTTCTGTCGCCGCAGCGCGCCGAGGTTATCAGCCTGCTCGGCAGGCTCAGCGATGTGGAACGGCTGATAAACCGCGTCAGGGCGGGCCAAGCTACTCCGCGAGAGCTGGTCTCGCTGCGCCGCAGTCTGGAGCATGTGCCGGCCCTGAAAACTATTATGGAAGCGGACGGGGCTCTGGGCTGGCTTTCCTCGGAGCTCAAGCCCTGCGATGATGTCGTTGCCTTAATCTCTCAGGCAATCGTCGATGACCCTCCGCCAACGGTAGGGGAGGGCAACGTAATAAAGAGCGGCTTCTCTGTGGAACTGGACGAGCTTCGCTCGGCTTCCTCGAATGCCCGGAAATACCTCGCTGAACTGGAGCGCACCGAGCGCGAGAAGACGGGGATAAAGTCGCTCAAGGTGGGCTACAACAAAATCTTCGGTTACTATATCGAGGTCACCACCCCGCACCTACCCCGGGTGCCCCAGGACTATATCCGCAAGCAGACGCTGGCGAACGGGGAGCGCTATTTCACCCCGCAGCTCAAAGAATACGAGTCGCTGATCCTCAACGCCGAGACCAGGATAGCCGACCTGGAAAGCACGCTCTTCCGCCAGGTCTGCCGTCAGGTGGGAGATTGCGCCGAGCGCATCCTGGGCATCGCTGCCGCTCTGGCTCAAATCGATGTCCTCTCCGCCTTCGCCGAGGTGGCAGTGAGATACGGCTACGCCTGCCCCAAACTGACCGGCGACGACACTATAACAATCGTCAACGGGCGCCATCCTGTAGTCGAGCGCGCTCTGACGGACGAGCGCTTCGTGCCCAACGACACCTATCTCTCGAACAAAGACGCCCAGCTTATCATTCTCACCGGCCCCAATATGTCGGGCAAGTCCACCTATCTGAGGCAGGTTGCCCTCATCGTGCTTCTGGCGCAGATAGGCAGCTTTGTCCCCGCAGATTCGGCTACCATAGGTCTGGTGGACCGTATCTTCACCAGGGTGGGGCTTCAGGATGACCTGGTCACCGGGCAATCCACCTTCATGATTGAGATGGTGGAGACCGCTAACATACTGAACAACGCTACTTCAAAGTCGCTGATTATTCTGGACGAGATAGGACGCGGCACCTCGACCTACGACGGCCTCTCCATAGCTCAGGCTGTGGCGGAGTATATCCACAACCATCCCCGGCTGGGCGCCAAGACGCTGTTCGCCACCCATTACCATGAACTGGTGGAGCTGGCGAACTTCCTGCCCCGCATACGCAACTTCAGCATCGCCGTATCGGAGGAAAGTGGGAAGGTGGTATTTCTGCGCAAGATAATACCCGGGGGCGCGGATAAGAGCTACGGCATACATGTGGCGCAGCTTGCCGGATTGCCGCGTGCGGTGATACATCGCGCCGAGGAGGTCCTCAGCGAACTCGAACAAAATGGTGATATAAAGGTCGTGCAGAAAGCTCAACCCCGCCGCAAAGGTAAAGCCCCGATAGAGCAAATACCGTTATTCGGGCAGAGTTCGCCCGTTGCGGACGAAATCCTCAAGCTGGATGTATCCTCGATGACCCCTCTGGAAGCCATCACCAAGCTCTACGAGCTGCAGCGCAAAGCTAAAGAGGGATAGCTGTTTCGTTTGCTCCGACCGTATGATATGCCGTCATTGGTAATACATTATAATAAAGTATTACTATTCTATTATTGACATACCTTAGTTTATATGTTATACATTTGACTATAAGGAGGACATCTGATGGTCACTACAGTTGTAACTACGAAAGGGCAGGTTGTGATACCTGCCAGGATTCGCAGGAAGCTGAATATAAAGAAAGGTACCAGGCTGTACATCGAAGAGAAGGGCGATGAGGTGGTGCTCAAGCCCGTAACGCCGGCGTATCTCGATAAGATAGCCGGAGTGCTTCAGACCGAAGGCAGGTTGTCAAAAGCCCTGCTGAAGGAACGTGCCAGAGATAGAAGAAGAGGGGCTTAGCGGATGGTAAGAGTGCTCGATGCGCATGCCCTCATGGTGTTTTTTGAAAGAGAGCCGGGGTTCGAGAAAGTCAAGTCGCTGTTCAGCGAAGCTCTGGAAGATGATAACGACCTGCTGATGACGTCGGTCAATTTCGGTGAGGTGTACTATATCATACTGCGCGAATGCGGTCAGGTGAGGGCTCAGGAGATAGAGAGATTAACTCAGACCATACCCATACAGATAGTTGATGTTGATGTCCAGCTTGCCAAAGAAGCTGCCCGCTTCAAGGCGCAAAAGAAGGTTTCCTATGCCGACTGTTTTGCAGCTGCTCTGGCGAAGATGCTTAAGGGCGAGGTGGTAACAGGAGATAAGGAGTTCAAGGCATTTGGGGGAGATGTAAAGGTCTTCTGGATTTAATAAACGGTCGATTATGCTCTATTTTCTCTTCACGAAGTAATATATTACCCCGCCCACTGCCGCAACCCCCAGAATCGGACCGACTATTATCCACACGTTCAGTGGTGTGCTTTCATCCGGTATAGGGGGAGGCGTTGCTAGCGGCTGGGTTGGCGTTGGATTCGGGGTCGTGGCTGTGTCGTCGGGTGGTGTGGTTATGGGGACATATTTAGGGGTGGGCGTGGGGGTGGGAGAAGGAGTTGGCGTGGGAGCTTTGGGATGCTCGGAGCCCCAGCCCAGATTGACGCCCCGCTGCTGAAGCTGGGGGATGTATGTGTTTAGCGAGTTTTCGCTCAGAGGGTTCTCCGCCAAATCTACGGTATCGCCTTGGGTTACACCGCTATTCTGCACCAGCGGCAAGATATCTTCAACTTTGTTGTTCGAGAGCGAAAGATAGCTCAGGTTTACGAGATTGGCGAGCGGAGCGATATCGCTTATTCCGTTGCTCCAGAGGTAGACCTCGGTAAGGGCAGTCAAATTCGACAGGGGCGAAATGTCGGAGAATCCGTTGCCGCCGGCTTGCAGTATGGATAGCTTCTTGAGGTTAGCCAGAGGCGACAGGTCGCTTACCTGATTGTAGCCGAAACGCAGGTCGGCTATGTTGGCGAGGCCGGAAAGCGGGGAGAGGTCGCTGACCTGATTCCTCCAGAAATGCAGCGAGGTTAGGTTGGTGAGGGTGGATAAGGTAGACAGGTCGCTTATCTGATTATTTTGAATGCTGAGGCCGGTCAGTTCGGTCAGGGTTGACAGCGGGGAGATATCGCTTATCTGGTTTTCGGAGATGTGAAGCTGCGTCAGTTTGGTCAGTTTCGACAGCGGCAAGATGCCGCTTATCTGATTTCCGGAGAGGGTGATGCTCGTAAGGTCGGTGAGACCGGATAAGGGTGAGATATCGCTTACCTTGTTTTTGTGAAGGCCGATATAGGTCAGGCCGGTCAACTCCGACAGCGGCGAGATATCGCTTATCTCATTGTAGCTCAGCGAAAGATAGGTTAAGGCGGTGCAGCGTTCCAGCCCTGCGAGGTCGGTAATGCCTCTGAAATCGGCATCGAGTCTGGCGAGGGCATTGAGGTCGGATTGAAGGATATCGCCGGATGCCTTTTTTATCTCTCTGCGGACAGCTGACTCAAGGTTGGGGTCAGAGAAGATAACTGCTTCGTCTGCCATGACAACCGGGGATAAAGGCAAAAGCGTTATCAGGCATATCAAGACCGCTGCAAAAGCCAATCCGAACGGTTTCCTCATTACTCTTTGCTCTTCTTAAAAACATTCTATTTGCTGGCATAGCGTGTTGTCAACGAAACCCGACATAAAAAGACAGATTCAGCCTTCATCGATGGAAGAACTGAATCTATCTACCGGTTACGGCTTGTGCATCCGGATTTAGTCTCCCGGACGTGCCAGCGCCAATACGGCGCGAAACGCGCTTATCACCGCCGCCGGTGCCATGAAGGTCGCCAGGTATGCTACCATTTGATTGATTTTGGTGCCCGCTTCCCCACCAAGGTCGTCCAGTGGACCGAAACCTCCTTCTCCACCTCCCACACCACCCACCACAATCAGGGCAATGGCAGCGATGAGCAGGGGTAGCACCTCCTTTGCGGTGACGTTGAGCACCCCCACCAGTATGCCCATAATAACCAGCGCCAGCACGATGCCACCGTTATCCGCTGACACAGCGCCGCCGACAATCGCCAGGATTATGCCGCCGAGGAATGCCAGCAAACCGATGTAGCCGAACATCCTCTTTGACCCCGGCGGATTTGGCTTCTTTGCTGTTTCCGCCATTATCTTTGCTCCTTTCTATACATCGTTGCACGAGATTGTAACCAAGCGGGTATGTAGTGTCAATACATTTTGAATATGATTTGCCTATCTTTGAATGATTGCCGGAACACTATTGTAATTGTTAAGATGAGATTGTTTATAATAAGGGGCAATTGCAGGTGAAGACATGCGCGATTACAAGCTTGAGATAAGCCGGGTCGTAAGATCCAAGGAAAAAGCCCGAGCCAGCTACGACAGATTGAGCCGATGGTATGATCTGCTGTCAGGCCGCTTCGAGAGAAGGTATAGAGATGCAGGTTTGCGCATGCTGGATGCCAGGAAGGGAGAGGTTGTTCTAGAGATTGGATTCGGCACAGGGAATTGTATTTTGGCTCTGGCGAATGCGGTGGGAGCAGAGGGTAAGGTATGCGGGATAGATATATCGCCGGGGATGTGCTCTGTAGCTGAAACGAAGTTAAGGAAGGCCGGCCTTTCCGACAGGGTCAATCTTCAGTGTGGAGACGCTGCTCGGCTTCCCTTCGAATCAGGACTATTCGATGCCATTTTAATGAGTTTTACTCTGGAGCTGTTCGATACTCCCGAGATTCCGGTCGTGCTGGATGAATGTCGCAGAGTCCTGAAAAGCGGCGGGCGCATCTGTGTGGTGGCGATGTCCCGGGGAGGCAAGCAGGGTCCTATACTGAGGCTCTATGAATGGTTTCACAAGAAATTGCCCTCCTATGTTGATTGTCGTCCTATCTTTGCTGAAAAGATGATGGACGATGCCGGATTCCATATTCGAAACGTGGTTTCGATGAATATGTGGGGATTACCCGTGGAAATCGTTCTGGCGCAGAAGCAGACTTAGGAAAACGTTAGCAAATTAGCTTTATCTTGTATTACTCCTCGTTTGAGCCAGTCTAGCTATGAAATATTATATCTTGACATCGTCCTGTAAATCTATTACAATATGCGTGCATATGAATATAATAATCTAAGGTTGGAACATGATAGACGAATCGAAAAAGCAGCTCTTCGAACATCAGGCGGGCATATGCAAGACGCTCGCCGACACCAAGCGCCTCATGATTCTCCATGAGCTACGGGACAGTGAGAAATCGGTGGGGCAACTGGTCACAGACCTCGACCTGCCGCAGGCAAATGTATCGCAGCATCTGGCGATTATGCGGGAGCGCGGCATAGTGACCACACGCCGCGAGGGCACCACTATTTACTACAGGCTGACAAATCCCAAGATAGGGCAGGCCTGCGACCTGGTGCAGGAGGTGCTGGCAGACCAGCTTATCAGGAATCAGGCTCTGGCTAAATCACTCGGTCGTCTGGGCAAACGCAGGAGATAAAGGGGAGGTTGTAATGGGCGAATTGAACGGCAAACATAGGGAGTATCTGGAAGGCAAATTCGGCAGCCGCGTGAATTTCAGCATGACGGAGCGCAAGCTCTACGGGCATGATATAGCTGCCATGCCCGGCCTGCTCAAACCGCTGGTCGGCAACACCGTTCCTGAGGCTGTGGTGCAGCCCGAGACGGAGCAGGAGCTGGCGGAGCTGGTGCGCTGGGCAGCAGAAAATAAAGTGCCGCTCACGCCGCGCGGCAAGGCTTCATCGGGTTACGGCGGTGTGCTGCCGGTCAAAAGCGGTATCGTGGTGGACTTCTACCGCATGAACAAGGTAATCAGGGTTGATTCAAAGGCTCAAACCGCCACCGTGCAGGCGGGCGTAATCTGGGAGAAGCTGGATAAAGAGCTTGAGAAGCATAGGCTGACCCTGCGACTTTACCCTACCAGCTTTCCATCGTCTACTGTGGCGGGCTGGCTGGCTCAGGGAGGCGCCGGCATCGGCTCCTATGAGGCGGGCTGGTTTAAAGACAATGTAGTGAGCGCTCGCGTGGTATTGCCCACAGGCGAGGTTAAAGAATTCTCTGGGACAGAACTCGATTTAATATCGGATGCCGAAGGCATCACAGGTTTCATCAGCGAGGTCACGGTCCGCGTTATGCCACTTGATGAGTTGGAGATTATGGCTATCGGCTGCCCCGACCCTCACGACATGCAGAAATTCATCCAGAAACTAATCGAAGAGAAACTTCCCATCTGGTCTCTGGTATTTATCAACCCGCGCATGGCGGAGCTTAAAAACAGGGCTCCTTTGCGGGAGCACTACGGTCATCTTGCCGAGGAGCGTGTGCTCCTGCCTGCTGCGTATATATTGACCCTGGCTTTTCGTAAGAAAGACCGTGATGCCATCAGGGGCAAGTTGACGGGTATGCTGAAGCTGTGCGAAGCGGAGATACTCAGCGACCACATCGCTCACCACGAGTGGCAAAACCGATTCAAGCTGATGGTGGTCAAGCGCTTGGGCCCCAGCCTGGTGCCCGCCGAAATAGTGATACCGCTTTCCGCATTGGGCGATGTGATGACCGATATCGAACGCAAGGTGCATCAGCCTGTGGTAAAAGAGGGCGTAATCATCCGGCAGAGCGCCGGCGGCAAGCCTGAGGTAGTGATACTGGGCTTCATCCCCAGCGACCAGCGCCGCTTCAGCTACAACTTCGTCTTCGGTCTGGCGCTGACTATCTTCAAGATTGCCGAGAAGCACGGCGGGCGCGCCTACGCTACCGGGCTTTATTTCTCCCGGAGAGCCCCCCGGATTCTGGGTAAAGAGCGCGTGAGCAAACTGAAGTCTTACAAAGCACAGGTTGACCCCAGGGGCATCCTGAACCCGGGCAAGGTCATCGGCAACGGTGTGATGGGAATATTCATGGGACTGGCGCGCACCTTCGAGCCGCTCATCCGTCCCTTCGGCAACCGAGTTATCCCCCAGATCGGTGAGCAGCCCGCAGGTAAAACTGTGCGTGATATACCGTCGGATGTCGCCTGGTATGCCTACGGATGTTCTCAGTGCGGGTACTGCATAGAGGAGTGCGACCAGTTCTACGGCAGGGGCTGGGAGAGCCAGTCTCCTCGCGGCAAGTGGTACTGGCTGCGCGAGTACATGGAGGGCCGTGAGAAGTGGGATCAGTTCATGGCGCATACCATACTCGCCTGCACTACCTGCGAGCTTTGTAATCTGCGCTGCTCCGCATCGCTGCCCATCGAGCCGGCGTGGATGAAGCTGCGCGGCTTGCTCATCGATGAGAAGAAGATGATGACTATTCCGCCGTTCGAGATGATGTCGGCGGCTCTGCAGAAGGAGGGAGATATCTGGGCGGGCTATCGTAAGAATCGCACCGACTGGTTCCCCAAGGAGCTCAAGGAGAAACACGGGCCGGGTCGCAAATCAAAGAATGTCTATTTCGCTGGCTGCACTGCCAGCTATGTGGAGCACGACATCGGCATGGCGAGCGTGCGATTGCTCGATGCCGCGGGCGTGGACTTCACCTATGTGGGAGAGAAGGAGAACTGCTGCGGCACTCCCATGCTGGTCTGCGGCAAGTGGGATGTCTTCGCCGATACCCTAAAGAAAAATATCCAGGCGGTCAAGGAATCGGGCGCTGATACGGTGATAACCTCTTGCCCTGCCTGCGACATGATGTGGCGGCAGGCTTATCCTACGTGGGCGAAGAAGCTCGGCATTGAATACAATATCAAAGCCAAACACTACAGCGAGGTGATAGCGGAGAAGATAAAGTCGGGCGAGTTCAAGTTCCCCGACGGCAAACAGCCGCCTGTGACGGTGACCTGGCACGACTCGTGCCATATCGGACGCGTATCCGGCGTGTACGAGCCGCCTCGCGAGCTTATCAAAGCCATACCCAATGTGAAATTCGTGGAAATGAGCCATCATCACGAGAATTCGCACTGCTGCGGCAGCGTGCTCACCCTCATCAAAGACCCGCCTGTGGCTGCCGATGTGGGCAAGACTCGGCTCAATGAGGCGGTGGAAGTAGGTGCAAACAAGGTGCTGGCGCTCTGTCCCTGCTGTGAGTTCCAGTTGCGCGTCAGCGCCGATAAGAAGAAAATGCCCGTGGAGGTGATAGACCTGGCTCGTTTCGCCGCATCGGCGCTGGGCTACAAGTTCCCCGACCCCAATCCCGAGGTTAAAAGACAGTGGGCGGTGTTCGAGGCGATGATTGCGCTGATGTCTCCGCAGGGCTTCGCCGACCTCATGGGCACGATGTGGCCCGAGCTTATCGACGCCATGCCGTTCGGAATGGGCAAGATGATGAGGGTGATGGGCAAGATACCGTTTACGCTGGAGCTGATGAAGCCCATGTTCCCTATCCTCTTCCCGAGGCTGCTGCCCATGATGATGCCCAAGGTCATGCCGACGATGCTGAAGAAGGTGGGCGAACGAGTGCCCATGCCCGACTATATGGCAGAGCAGATGCCTGGGATGATGCCCGGAATAATGAATAATCTGATGCCACACATGATTGGCGATGTAGTTCCACTGGTGACACAGCCTATGATAAACTATCTGAGGGGAAAAGACGGGAAGTAGAGAAACTCAGGTAGCGTATAGATGAGCCGACAATTCAAGGTGTTTCTTATAGGGCTGCTCCTGCTGGCAGGAGCAGCCCTTGTTTGCTCCTGTTCTGGAGCACCGCAAGCTACGCCGAGCTTAACACCTGCTCCAACTCCCGCTGCAACTTTTTACTACACCTATGAGGTCGTTAACTCTTATCCCCATGATCCGGAAGCCTTCACGCAGGGACTGGTCTATGAGGACGGTGTGCTTTATGAGGGAACAGGGCTTTATGGTCGCTCCTCATTGCGCAAAGTGGAACTGGAGACCGGGGAAGTGCTGCAGAAACTGGATTTGGCGGCACAATATTTCGGGGAGGGCATCGCTATCTGGGGTGATGAGATAGTCCAGTTGACCTGGCAGTCGCATGTCGGGTTTGTCTATAGCAAAGATGGTTTTGAGTTGCTCCGCGAGTTCAGCTATCCTACCGAGGGCTGGGGCATCACTCATGACGGCAAGCGTCTCATTGTGAGCGACGGCACATCCACGCTGCATTTCCTTGAACCGGAGACCTTTGTCGAGACCGGCAGCGTGCAGGTTTTCGATGGCAGCGGGCCGGTGGTCAGGCTCAATGAGCTTGAGTATATAAATGGTGAAATCTATGCCAATATCTGGCAAACAAACCGTATCGTAAGGATTGACCCCGATACGGGCAGAGTTATCGGATCGATAGACCTGACAGGGCTTTTAAATGCCGCCGACCTCAGCCAGCCCGTTGACGTACTCAATGGCATTGCCTATGATGATGAGAATGACCGTTTGTTCGTGACCGGCAAGCTCTGGCCCAGGCTCTTCGAGATAGAGCTTGTTCCCAAGTCGTTCTGACCCTGAACGCGGTGAAGGGGAATAATCTCAATATTTAGCCTTACCCTACTATTTTCAGTCGTCATGCTCCTTCACTTCTTGGGGTAGGTTGGAGCATCCGCTCCAACTGAGGGGCACAGCACGCTGTGCCCCTACTTGATGTTACCATTGTCCCGGCCCGACCCTGTTTGAGATCAGCCACTCATCGCCCGCTTTATTAAGTTGTATTGTCTCCTTGATGGGCGCTCTTTGAGTTTGACCGAATGCCGTTATCTCCAAATCGTAGTTCGCTTCAATAGTGGCCTTACTCGATGTCTGCGAGACTACCGTAATCTGCTTGTCATAGATTCTCGCCCTGGTAACCTGACTGCGGAATTTTTCCACGTCTTGCCTGATTTCGTTACTCAAGGAGGATATAAAGCATTTCGATACCCCGTTTGCATCCAGTGCTTCAAGATATGTTAGATACAGGTTAACTGTATCCTCAGGCACCGGCGCAGGCGTAGGCTCAGGTGTGGGAGACGGGCCGAGGTTTTCCGTTTCCGATTCTGTGGCATCGCCGAGCAGTTGCCAGCAGTCAGCTCTCTTCGCCAGTTCGTAGGTCTCCTTCACGTGCTCTTCGGTGGTCGAACCCTCCGCTTCTATTTTACGGTCGTATTCTACATTGAGTGTAGCTTTATCATCGGTCTGTGATTCCACAACGATTTCCAGGTTGGATATCTTATATTGGTCCACATAAGAGAAGGCAAACCCCATCATGGAAGCGATTTGAGCTCTCACATCTTCCACGTAATAGTTGACCAGCTTTTCACCGTCCTTGGACTCCAGCGCTTTGAAAGCTCCCCGAAGCGCATCCTCAGGTTTAGCGCTGCAAATACTGCCTCCGCCGCAGCTTACCAGAGAGGACAGCAGTATCGCCGCAAGCCCCAGGACAAAGAAAGCCTTCAACCACTTCATCATTGCGTTGCTCCTTTGCTGAATAAAATGTAGTGCCTAATCCGAGGTGTGATACAATTCGACGGCTGTATTATAGCACTTTGAAATTGTAGAATGATAGCAATCTGACAGATGGCTCCTTACGGCTCTCTAGGATATTGATAAATTCGCCCGAAAGCTGTTAAATATCTGCATAATGCCTGAAATAGAGCGAGTTCTTTTCACCTGGAGCGGCGGCAAGGACAGCGCCCTGGCTCTGTATGAGCTGCAAAGACAAAAACACCATGAGGTAGCTGCGTTGCTGACCACTGTCACCGAGGATTACGACCGCATCAGCATGCACGGCGTGAGGCGCATACTGCTGCAGCGGCAGGCGCAGTCGCTGTGCTACCCGCTTGAGATAGTCTATCTATCGGGGAATTCCTCCAACGAAGAATATGAAGCCCGACTGAAGGAAAAGCTGCTGCAATACAAAGCTCGCGGCGTTTCCTCCGCGGTTTTCGGCGACATTTATCTCGAGGATGTACGTAAGTATCGAGAGGGCAACCTGGCGCAGGTGGGGATGAAGGGGATATTCCCGCTCTGGAAAAGGGACACCGCAGAGCTTGCACATAAATTTATAGACCTGGGGTTCAAGGCTATCGTAACCTGCGTAGATTCCAGCGTCCTCGATAAAAGGTTTGCGGGCAGGGCTTACGATGAGCGGTTTCTGTCCGAGCTTCCCGACAGAGTAGACCCCTGCGGCGAGAACGGCGAGTTCCATTCCTTTGTTTACGACGGCCCGATATTTCACGACAAGATACACCTTAGAAGAGGCAGGGTTGTATTGAGAGATAACCGCTTCTATTTCTGCGACCTGATACCGGTTCGAAGGCAGGCTGCGTATGAATGATTTGTCGCGAAGGATAAAGGAATCGCTGCTCGGCAAAGGCGCGTCTCTGGTAGGTTTTGCGGATATTCACACCTTGCCAACAAGGGTGCGCCATTCATTGCCCTCTGCCGTCTCTATTGCAGTTGCGCTGGATGTGACTGTTATAGCAGGCATACGCAACGGCCCCACGCTGGAATACCATACGGAGACTAACAGGGTGAAGGGTCTTTTAATCGATTTGGGTAGGTATGCGGCAGATATGCTGAGGAGAACGGCTATGAGGCAATCTCGCTGGAGCTATCAAGTAAGGATATAGACCAGAGGACTCTTTCCGTACCACTGCCCTTTAAAACCGTTGCTACCCGCGCTGGCTTGGGGTGGATTGGCAAATGTGCCACTCTGGTTACCAGAGAATATGGCAATGCCGTCAGGCTCTTTACAGTCCTCACCGACGCCAGGTTGAGTGTCGGAACACCAGTTGAAAGTTCCAGTTGCGGGCAATGTACGACTTGTGTGAAGGCATGTCCCGCATGTGCCGTTTCTGGCAAAGACTGGAACGTGAATATGAATCGCGATGAATTCTACGATGCCTTCGCCTGTAAGAAAAAGGCAGTGGAGAGCACAGCCAGACTCGGCATAGAAGGCGACCTCTGCGGTATCTGTATTGCAGTCTGTCCGTGGACTCAGAAATATATCAAGGCTTGATTTATAATTGCAGTGCCGGAAGGGGAAAGGAGTAAGCAGCCATGAAATGCGGACCGGAAATCTATGAGCAGGGTCTGGAGGAGTACCCCAAATCATGGATAATGCTGGGCAATCTGGGGATGCTTCTCTGGATCGCTCTGGGTACTGCTGCCTGCTGGTTCCTGTATCCGCTGGCTGCCTGGATTTATCTTCCTGTCGCACTATTTATGGTTTTCGTAATATTGCGCTGGCTGGTATGCACCAATTGCTACTACTACGGAAAATGGTGTCCCACCGGCTGGGGCAAGCTCACCGCACTGCTCTTCAAACAGGGCAGCATTGAGAAGTTCAGCAAGAGCGCCGGTATAAAGCTTGCGCCTCTCACCTACGGCTTGCTGAGCCTGATACCGCTTATCCTGGTCATCATCGCTTTGGTCAGAGATTTCACTGTACCCAAACTTGTTGTCTTGATACTATTGCTCCTTATCTCAGGCTACAGCGCGGTTGGCAATAGAAAGAAATCATGTGCCAAGTGCAAAATGAGGACAATCTGTCCGGGAAGTGGGGTGCGAAATGAAAGAGCAACCTGTTAAGGCTTATCCTACTTTGGGCTGCTGCGGACTTGATTGCGGGCTGTGTCCCCGATACTACACGGTGGGCAGTTCCCAATGTCCCGGCTGCGCCGGTCCTGATTTCTTTGCCAAACATCCCTCCTGCAGCTACATAACCTGCTGCGTGAAAAAGAAAGGCCTTGAGGTCTGCGCCCAGTGCGATGAGTTCCCCTGCTCGAAATTTGCCTCCTGGCTGGATAAATGGACGCTCGAGGACTCCTTCCTGACTCACCAGAAGATAAAATCGAACCTCTACTTCATCAAAGAGCAGGGGCTGGAGAAGTTTCTCGAGCAGCAGGGCAAACGAATCAAGCTGCTGCAGAGGATGCTCGGAGATTTCGACGACGGCAGGTCGCGGAGCTTCTATTGCATAGCGACTACTCTGCTTCCCGTAACGGAGCTGGAGGCATTGCTGGGCGAGGCTAAGCGGAAGATAAAAATGGACAAAGTCAAAGCAGATGATACCAAAACCAGGGCTGCAATCCTCAAGGAATTGCTCAGCGGCTTTGCGGCACGGGGAGGAGTGGAATTGAAACTGAGGAAAAAAGTGACGGATAAAACGGAGTGACTATCAGGGAAGTTGAAGCGAAATCCATATTGCGCAAGCATAAACGCATTGACTCCTGGTTCATCTCCTGCTACGGGATGAATCTGTACCGGGGATGCACCCATAGCTGCGTTTACTGCGACGGGCGAGCCGAGGGCTACTATGTTGAGGGCGAGTTCGGCAGGGATGTTGCGGTAAAACTAAATGCCATCGAGTTGTTACGCTGGGAGCTTGACCCTAAAAGGAAACGAGTCCCTCTGCGGCGCTGTTTTATCATGTTAGGCGGTGGTGTCGGCGACGGCTATCAGCCGGTGGAGAGGAAGTATGGGTTGACTCGAAAAGCGCTTGAGTTGATGTACGAGTATAATCTGCCCGTAAGTCTGCTCACAAAATCGACGCTTATCGAGCGGGATATCGATATTATAAAGAGCATCAATAAACAGAGCAGGGCGATTGTCAGCTTCAGCTTTTCCTCGGTGGATGAAGGGATAAGCGCCATCTTCGAGCCGGGCGTCCCGCCCCCGCACGAGAGACTAAAGACTATTTCCTTGTTCAAAAACGCAGGCATCTCCTGCGGTATTTTCCTGCTTCCCGTCATACCATTTATAACCGATACGGCGGAGTTGCTGGAAGAATCCGTGAGCAGGGCAAAGGAAGCGGGCGTGGATTTCATCATCTTCGGCGGCATGACCTTGAAAGAGGGCAGGCAGCAGGAATATTTTTACAATGTGCTGAGGAAAACCCATCCTGAGCTGGTTGCCGAATACCAGAAGCTATATCGGGGAAGCCAATGGGGAGAGGCAACCAAGGAGTATTACGACCTGATAAACCGCAGGTTCAACGACATCGCCAAGAAGTACAAGATGCCCAAGCGTATCCCGCCGTCGCTGTATCGGGACATACTGGAACAGAACGATTTAGCGGTGGTGATGCTGGAGCATATCGACTATCTTTTGAAGCTGGAAGGCAAGCCCTCGTCTTTCGGCTACGCCGCCTATTCCATCTCACAGTTGAAAGAGCCGCTATCTAGTATGAAAGGCGATTTGCGTAAAATAAAAGGCGTGAACCAGGCGATTGAAGCTGTCATACTGGAAATACTCGAGACCGGAGGCTCGTCTTATTACGAAAAATTGCTGCTGGGATGAGATAAGGTAGAGGCGTACTGCTATGCACCCCGAAGAAGTAGCTGCCATGAACGTTTTGCTCTATATCGGTTCTGCAGTAGCCATCGTCTGGGGGATAGCCCACATTATCCCCACAAAGAACGTAGTCAATGGCTTCGGGCAATTATCCACGGACAACAAACGCATCATAACTATGGAATGGGTTGCCGAGGGGTTGACGCTGTGCTTCGTAGGTGCGCTAGTGCTGTCCATTACAATTCTGGAGGGTGATCAAAATCCCGTTTCCCTGATTGTATATCGGGCGTCTGCGGGCATGCTCATCGCTATGGCT
>Ga0194113_10006685_pt1 | contig 14618 bp, 9 predicted proteins | sample TA2MahC200mmetaG_FD_146193 | JGI IMG/M metagenome (GOLD analysis project Ga0194113, IMG submission 146193) | Freshwater microbial communities from Lake Tanganyika, Tanzania - TA2015017 Mahale Deep Cast 200m | ecosystem: Environmental > Aquatic > Freshwater > Lake | place: Tanzania: Lake... | reverse complement strand
CAGCCGAAACGCTCGGCCGGGGCCCATCCGGTAGCTGCTGAACTGACTCATGGTTCACCGCGCTGGACTGCCGATTGCGGCAAGGTAGGGCGCGCAGTCCTCTGCGCGCCGCGGCCTCCTAAGTCCACCGTGGTTGACGGCGCGCAGAGGACTGCGCGCCCTACCCCCGGATTGTCGTCCATCTCAGGTTCATCGACTAGACGGTCATCGGTCGTGCCTGGCTCGAGGCCGAAGCTCCCGGATCTAGGCGGCCGTGACCGCAGCACTACTTCCTGGGCCAGGCCCGCACGACGGTAGACAAAGACAAGGTCTGCCCGCTCGCCCTCGAAGGCTTCCGGATAAACCAAGCGATTGGCTGAGGCTAGTTGGGCCTGGCCACCAATGATCCGCCGCTGAGTCCCTCTCCAGTCGGGCCATTCGTCGTTCGTTGCCCGAGCACCGAGTCCGCGCTCGCAGCCCTGCCGCTGCCGGTTTGAAAACCGGCGCTACAGGGGCGCTGACCACCCACTTTCCGGTGGGCGAACCTCACTCGGTCAACTCGCGCGCCGAGCGCGCTCGGCCTTGCATGCGCTTGACGATCGGCGTGGCGCGACCGACGGCGTTCTGGTCCGTCTGACCGGGGAACGAGTCCATGGTCAGCCGCACCGCCGCCATCGGGTCGCCGTTGCGGTCGTGCAAGGGCAAGGTCACCAGCACCCGGCCACCCGATTTGCCGCTGTAGATCGTGTTCGAGGCAATGACCGCCTGCTCGACCTGACCGCCCGCCTGGCCCACCTCACCCGGATCGCTGCTAGCGACCACCTCGAGTTCGCCCTGACCGGTCTTCCGGGCATAGATCCGCACCCCGAGCAACCGCGGATACCGGGCCAAGGTCTCCCGCACCAAAACCTGGGCCAGCGTCTCCCGCGGCCGATAGTCCAGCCGAAAATCCGTGAAGTAAGCCACCGAATCGGACTTGGTCCAAAGGGCCACCTTGCCCGCCGTGAAGGAGTTGTCGGTCAAGTCCGGAATGACCTGTTGGCCGTTGAGCTTCAGCCGGATGCGGTTGCCCTGGCACTCGACGCCCAACTCGTGCCAGCGCCCCGAGGCGATCTCGAGCTCGGGCCCGATCGGCTGGTCCCGTTGCCCCTGCGCCACCCGGTAAAACCGAAACGTGTTCCCTAACGCGCTGGCGCGAACCACGTAGAAGTTGCGCTCGTCCTGAAGACGGAACGCGAGCCCAGCCATCTGCTCGCGAACGCCGCCCATCAGCTTCACCTTCACGCTCAAACTGAAGTCCCCAAAAGTCTCCTCCTCGTAAATCAACAACGGGAACCGCTCGTCGGTCGCGTCCCGAGACAACTGACCGACCACCGCGCGCTTCGAGACCGCCGGCGCCTCCGGCGTCAGCGGCGCAAACGCCGGCGTCGCCTCGTCCCAGAGCACCTGCCAGTCTGCTGGCGGACCTCCGCCCACCAGCGCGCTGCGGAATCCAGGAGGCAACTGGCCGGGCTTCTCGCGCGAGAAATCCAGGACCAGTTCCGCACCGTGTCCGCTCCCGCCCCACAGGGCTAGCAGCACCCCCCCCCCCACTAACGACCAGTTCAGCGCGCGCAACCTCATGTTCAACCGTTCGCCAGCGATGTGAGCTCCTTCGCCTGACGCGCCCGGGCCGCGGCCACGTCGTAGCGGTCGTTGTCAGGGTGCGCGGCGCAGAGCGGTGAAATGGCTCGCAACCGACGAATGATGCCCGGCAGGTGCGCCAGCAGATAATCCACATCTTCCTCGGTCGTGGTGCTGCCCAGGCTAAAGCGCAAGCTCCCCCGCGCCCGCATCGGACTGAGCCCCATCGCCTGCAACACATGCGACGGATCCAACGAACCCGTCGTGCAAGCCGAACCGCTCGAGGCGCAAATCCCAAGCTGATCCAACAACATCAACACCGCTTCCGCCTCGACAAAGTCAAAGGCAAGGCTCGACGTGTTCGGCAAACGCGGCTCTTTCGCCCCGTTCCGAACCGTGTCCGGCACCGCCGCCAGGAGCGTCTCCTCGAGTCGATCCCGCAACGCACCTATCCGCCGGCTCGACTCCGCCAACCGCTCGAGCGCCAACTCCGCCGCGCGCCCAAACCCAACCATGTACGCCACATTCTCCGTGCCGCCGCGCCGGCCTTTCTCCTGATGTCCACCCATCAGGTACGGCTGGAACCGGGTGCGGCGTTTCACGTAAAGCAGCCCAATCCCTTTGGGCGCATGCAACTTGTGGGCGGACAACGACAGCAGATCCACCCCCAGTTGACGCACATCCACCGGGATCTTGCCCGCAGCCTGGACCGCGTCCGTATGGCACAGCACTCCCTTGCGCCGGCAGATCGCCGCAACCTCGGCCACAGGAAATAACACCCCCGTCTCGTTGTTCGCCAACATCACAGATACCAACGCCGTGTCCGGCCGAAGCGCCGCCTCCAACCGCCCCAAATCCAGCGCCCCACCCCCGTCCACCGGCAGGTACGTGACCTCAAAACCGCGTTGGCGCAAAAACTCGCAGTACTTGAGGTTGGCGGAGTGCTCGACCATCGTGCTCACCACGTGCCGCTTGTCCGGCTGCGCCATCAGCGCGCTGTGGATCGCCGTGTTGTTGCTCTCCGTGCCGCAACTGGTGAACACCACCTCCCTCGGCTCCGCCCCAATCAACGCCGCCACCTTCGCCCGAGCCGCCTCGATGTGCCCCGCCACCTGATGCCCAAACCCATAGGCGCTCGATGGATTGCCCCACAGCTCCGTGTAAAACGGCAGCATCGCCTCGACCACCTCCGGCGCCACCGGCGTCGTCGCGTTGTTGTCAAAATAGCGGATTTTTCGCTCGCTCATACCGTCGACCGCGGTTAGAAGACCGCGCAGATCTTGGCCAGTTTAGGCGCCATGCCCCGATTCGCAAGACCCGTTTCCGGCCGGGCGCGACCCCGAGGCCAACCGCCAAACCCAACCGCCCATCGAGCGCGACTTGCCGAGGCAGGATTGACAAAGCCAAGACCCGTGTAATGATTACTATCTTAAGTGACTAACTTATGATTGCTGCGAGTTCTGAGTCTAAAGTGACTCATAATGAAGAGATTAAATACGCTTGCCCCACGCTCGCGGGTACCATCGCTCGCACGCTTGCCGACCCGGCCACCGACCGGTTCTCTGAGGATGACGCGCAGTTCCTGAAGTTCCACGGCATTTATCAGCAGGACGACCGCGACAAGCGCAAGACAGGCAAGCAGTACCTGTTCATGGTGCGGGGTCGGCTCCCGGGCGGGGTGGTGACGCCGGAGCAGTACTTGGCCTTTGATCGCCTGGCGCAACAACACGGGAACAACACCCTGCGGATCACCTCTCGGCAAGGGTTTCAGTTCCACGGCGTCGTCAAGTTGGGTCTAGGACCGCTGCTTCGAGGGATCCACGAGAGTCTGGCCACCACGCTGGCGGCCTGCGGCGACGTGAACCGGAACGTCATGGCACCGCCCACACCAGCCCGCGACGCGGTGGGCGCCCAGGTGCTGGCCGATGCCAAACGGGTGTCGGACGCGCTGCTACCGCAGACCCGGGCGTACCACTCGATCTGGGTCGAGGGCACCCAGCTCGATCTCGGGGATCCAGCGAACCTGGACTTCACGGATCCCCTCTATGGCAAGACCTATTTGCCGCGCAAGTTCAAGGTCGCCTTCGCCATCCCGCCCCTCAACGACGTGGATCTGCTCACCAACTGCCTGGGGTTCATCGCCATTGCGGAAGACGGCCAACGTGTGGGCTACAACCTAGCCGCCGGCGGCGGTCTGGGAATGAGCCACGGCAACGCCGCGACCTTTCCACGCTTGGCCGACCTCATCGGCTACTTCACTCCCGAACACTTGATCCCCGTGGCGCAGGCGGTCCTGACCGTCCATCGCGACTTCGGCGACCGCACCAACCGGCGCCATGCCCGACTGAAGTATGTGTTGGCGGAAAAGGGCGCGGACTGGTTCCGAGCGGAGGTCGAGCAGCGCGCGGGGATTCGGCTCGAGGCGGTGCGGCCTTTCGAGTTCACACGCCAGGGCGATTCGTTTGGGTGGCAAACCGGACACGACGGGCAGAGCTTTCTCGGGCTCTACGTCGAGACCGGCCGCATCCGCGACGTGCCGGGGCACGCGCTCAAGACCGCTTTGCGCCAAGTCGTCGAGCAGTTCCATCCCGAGGTGCGGCTGACCCCGTCGCAGAACCTGTTGCTGACCCGGGTCGACCCGGCCCAGCAGACGGCGATCGCGACTCTGTTGGCCGAACACGGCGTGGGGGTCGACCGCCAGGCCAGCGCAGTGCGGCGGGCCTCGATGGCCTGCCCAGCGTTGCCCACGTGCGGGTTGGCCCTGGCCGAAAGCGAACGGCTCATGCCCGACCTTCTCACTCGCCTCGAGGAGCTCTTGAGCGAAGTCGGCTTGGCCGATGAGGAAATCGTGGTCCGGCTGACCGGCTGTCCGAACGGCTGTGCCCGGCCCTACAACGCCGAGCTCGGCTTGGTGGGTAAGGCCCCCGGCAAATACCAGATCTACCTCGGCGGAAACGTGGCCAGCACCCGCCTCAACCGGCTCTTCCGCGAAAGCGTCAAGGAAGCCGACCTCGTGGCCGAGTTGCGCCCTTTGCTCGCCCAGTTCGCCCGCGAACGAGTCGGCCAAGAACGCTTCGGCGACTGGTGCGCCCGCGTGGTGCTGGGCGAGTCCGCAACCCAAGCACGGGCCGCGGGCCCAGACGCAGCGTCGCCGTCCGCGTGACGGCTGCGGCATACCGGATCCGTGCCTGTCCCGCGGATCGCGCCCTGCGCGACTCAATCCACCCTTAAGCCAATGCTTGCACCTAACGACCTTGCGGCGCTCAATGCCCGCTTCGACACGGCCGATACGGCCGAGGTCTTGCAGTGGGCTTGGGACCAATTCGGGCCGCGGGCTGCCATCGGCACCAGTTTCCAGGGAGCGGGCCTGGCGATGCTGCATTTGGCTCGGCGCCACGGACTGCGGTTCCCGGTCTTCACCATCGATACCGGCCTGCTCTTCCCCGAAACGCTCGCGCTCAAAGGTCAACTCGAGGCGTTCTTCGACTGCGCCATCGAGGTCCTGACACCCGACTTGACGATCGACCAACAGGCTGCCGCCCATGGCCCGAACCTCTGGGAGCGGGACCCAGACCTATGCTGCACGATGCGCAAGGTGTTGCCGCTGCAAGCGAAGTTAGCGAGCCTGGCGTGTTGGATCACCGGCCTGCGCCGCCAGCAAGCCGACAGCCGCGCCGACGTCCAGGTGGTCGAACTCCACCTCACCGCGACCGCGCCGGGCCTCGAGATTGTCAAGCTGAGCCCGATGGCCCATTGGTCGCGCGACGCCGTTTGGGCCTACCTGCGCGAGCACCGGATTCCCTACAACCCCTTGCACGATCGCGGCTTTCGCTCGATCGGCTGCCAGCCCTGCACGCGCCCGGCAGGCGCCGACGCCGACGAACGCGCCGGGCGCTGGACCGGCTTTAACAAGACCGAATGCGGCATCCACACCTTTACCACGCGGAAAGCCTAAGCCATGGATCCCCTCACTCGACTCGAAAACCAGTCCATCTACATCTTCCGGGAAGCCTTCAATAAGTTTGAACGGCTCGCCATGCTCTGGAGCATCGGCAAAGACTCGACCGTCCTGCTCTGGCTGGCCCGAAAGGCCTTCTTCGGCCATGTCCCCTTCCCCTTGGTCCATGTGGACACCACCTACAAAATCCCGAGCATGATCGAGTACCGCGACCGACTCTGCCGAGACTGGAACCTGCAACTCATCGTTGGCAAAAACACCGCTGTCCTCGCCGAGGGCCGGACCTATCCCAACGGGAAAGCTACCCGTGTCGAGTGCTGCGGCCTCCTCAAGAAAGACGCCCTCCGCGCCGTCCTCGATCAACACCAGTTCCACGGGGTCATCGTCGGCGTGCGGCGCGACGAAGAACCGACCCGCGCCAAGGAACGCTACTTCAGCCCGCGCGATAAGAACATGGAGTGGAACGTCGAGGACCAACCGCCCGAACTCTGGGACCAGTTCAAGACCGACTTCGAGCCCGAGGCGCACATCCGCATCCACCCGCTGCTCCACTGGACCGAGCTGAACATTTGGGAATACATCGAGCGCGAGCGCATCCCCATCATCCCGCTCTACTTCGCGAACGAGAAAGGGGAGCGTTACCGCTCGATCGGCTGCTGGCCTTGCACCGCCCCCATCGCCTCCCGCGCTCGCACCGTATCCGAAATCGTCACCGAACTGCGCCACACCCGCACCCCCGAACGGGCCGGGCGCGCCCAGGACCACGAGAGCGAGGACGCCTTCGAGAAGCTGCGCCGGGACGGCTATATGTGAGCGGCGCCTTGCGCGCCACGCCAGGACCTATCCGTGCAACGCCTCGTACACTCGGCCCACCAACTCACGCCCGGGCTTGAGCGTCTTGGCGCCTTGCTTCCACTTGGCGGGGCAGGCCTCCTCCGGGTGCTTCGCCAAGTAAGCGTTGGCCTCCATCTTCCGCACCAACTCGTCCGCGTTGCGGCCCACATTGTAGAAGTTCACCTCCGCCGAGACCAACAGTCCCGCCGGGCTGATGACAAACGTCCCCCGATACGCCAACCCGCTGGCGGCGTCGTACACCCCGAACAACCGGCTCACCTGCCCCGTCGGATCCGACCCCATCGGGTACTGCACCCCCGCCAACAGCTTCTCCGAATTGCGCCAAGCCAAATGGGCGAACTTGGTGTCGGTGGAAACCGCGATGACCTCCGCCCCCAGCCGCTTCAGGGCATCGTACTTCTCCGCTACATCTGCCAGCTCCGTCGGACACACAAACGTGAAGTCCGCAGGGTAAAACACCAAAATCGTCCAGTGCCCCTTGGCCTTCAGATCGGCCAGCGACCGCTTCCCAAACTCGCCCTGGGCCGGTTCGTAGGTCTCCAACTCGAAATGGGGCACGCTCATGCCCACCGTCACCACCTCGGATTCACACATGCTCGTTCGCTCGGTTAACTTTGAGGGTCGGGCGCACCGCGCCGGTGCCGCCGGCTCGGGCTCGCCCCCAGGCCGGGTCGTCCCCCGCTCCGGGCCGCCCCAGCCCGGCCACAGCAAACCTCATCTGCCCCAAATGTCAAATCTCCGTTCCGTCACCCGCCGCCCCAGCTAGCCCCCAGACCGTCGCCCACTCCCCAGCCCTCTATGCCCACCACTGAACAACTGAAGATCGTCATCGTCGGCCATGTCGACCACGGTAAGTCCACCTTCGTGGGCCGGCTCTTCCACGACACCGGCTCGCTCCCCGAGGGTAAACTCGAACAACTCCAGCAAGTCGCCGCCCGCCGCGGTGTCCCCTTCGAGTGGGCCAACCTCATGGACGCCCTCCAAGCCGAGCGCGACCAGAATATCACCATCGACACCACGCAAATCTGGTTCCAGACCCCCAAACGCCAGTACGTCATCATCGATGCCCCAGGCCACAAGGAGTTCCTCAAAAACATGGTCACCGGCGCCGCCCACGCCGAAGCCGCCCTGCTCCTCATCGACGCCCAAGAAGGGGTCCAGGAAAACTCCCGCCGCCACGGTTACTTGCTCCACCTCCTGGGCTTGCGCCAAATCGCCGTCCTGGTCAACAAAATGGATTTAGTCGCCTACGCCCAATCCCGCTTCGATGCCCTCGAAACCGAGTATCGCGCCTGGCTCAAAACCATCGGCCTCGAACCCCACGTCTTCATCCCCATCGCCGCCCGAACCGGCGACAATATCGCCTCGCGCAGTCCCCAGATGCCCTGGTGGCATGGCCCCACAGTGCTCGAAACCCTCGACCGCTTCCGCGTCGCCGAACTGCCCACCCAACAACCCCTCCGCCTGCCCATCCAAGACGTCTACCGCTTCGATGAACGCCGGATCCTCGCCGGCCGTATCGAGAGCGGCACGGTGCGCGTCGGCGACCGGTTGGTCTTCCACCCCGGCGGCAAGACCTCGACCGTCCGCACCCTCGAACGTTGGAATGTCCCTTCCCGCGACGACGCCCACGCCGGCGAGAGCATCGGCCTGACGCTCACCGAGCAGATCTTCGTCGAGCGCGGCGCCGTCGCTACCCGCGAAGACACGCCCCCCTTCGAGCTGACCTGGTTCAAAGCCCGCGTCTTCTGGCTCGGCCGCCAGCCCTTCCGCAAAGGGCGCCGCTACAAACTCAAGCTCGCCACCCAAGAAGCCGAGTGCGAAATCGCCACCATCGACAAGGTCATCGACGCCTCCACCCTCGCTACCGTCTCCCGCCAACAAAACGAACTGCTCGTCAGCCGACATGAGGTCGCCGAACTCACCCTCAAAACCCGCAAACCGGTCGCCTTCGACGCCGCCACAGACCTGGTCGCCACCGGCCGGTTCGTGATCGTGGACGGCTACGACGTGGCGGGCGGCGGCATCGTCATGCCGGACCACTACCCGCGCCGCACCAGCACCGCCGAGCACAAAAGCGACCACCTCTACTGGAGCCAGGGCAAAGTCACCCACGACCACCGCGCCCGCCGTCACGGGCACGCCGGCTGCGTGCTGTGGCTCACCGGCCTAAGCGGCTCGGGCAAGAGCACCCTCGCCGCCGAACTCGAACGCGAGTTGTTCAACCTGGGCAAACACGCCTACGTCCTGGATGGCGACAACATCCGCCATGGCCTCAACTCCGACTTGGGCTTCAGCCCGCGCGACCGCAACGAGAACATCCGCCGCGTGGGCGAGGTCGCCAAGCTCTTCGCCGACGCCGGTTTCATCTGCGTGACGGCCTTCATCTCGCCGTACCGCGCCGATCGCGACCTGGTGCGCCGCATGATGCCCGCCGGCCGGTTCATCGAGGTCTACCTGAGCGCCCCCCTCGAGGTCTGCGAACAGCGCGACGTCAAAGGCCTCTACGCCAAAGCCCGCGCCCAAGAGCTCCAGGAATTCACCGGCATCTCCGCCCCCTACGAACCGCCCATCGAGCCCGAGCTCGTGCTCCGCACCGACCAACTCACCGTCGCCGAAGCCGTGGCCCGCTTGCTCGATCGACTCCACCTCGGCGCCGAGGACATGGCCATCTCCATCTAGCCCTTCCCCGACCGCCCCCGGCCCAACTCCTTGGGCCGCGGCGCCAACTTCACCTTGACCTGCTGCGGCTCGTACTGCGCCTGGCGCGCCACCGACTTGGCCGCCGCCAGCGCGCGGGCCATGAACTCGCTCTGGCTCTCGCGCGGCGATTGCCCAGGCTCGACCCCCGCGCGCACGTAGCCTCCGTCCGCTTGCAGCAACCGCGCCTTGAGATTGTCCGCCAGCGCCAGCCCCAGCACCTCGCTCACCACCCGCTCCCGCACCTGGCCGTCCACCAGCGGAAACACCACCTCGATCCGCTTGAAAAAGTTCCGCGGCATCCAGTCCGCACTCCCGACGAACACCTCCGGCCGACACGCATTCTCGAAGTAGAACACGCGGCTGTGTTCGAGAAACCGCCCCACAATGCTGCGCACGCTCACGTTCTCGCTCAGCCCCTTCACCCCCGGACGCAAACAGCAGACCCCCCGCACGATCAACTCGACCTTCACCCCCGCCTGCGATGCGGCATAGAGCTCCTCGATGATCTGCGTGTCCACCAGGGAGTTCATCTTGGCCACAATCCGCGCCGGCAAACCCCGCCGCGCATGGCTGGCCTCGCGCCGAATCAGCTCGATCATCCGGCCGTGAATCTGGTACGGCGCAACCCAAAACTGGCGCGTCCCCTGAAACTGGCAAATGCCCGTCAGCAGATTGAACAGGTTGGTGGCGTCCTCCCCGAAATCGGTCTGGCAAGTGAGCAAGCCCAAGTCAGTGTAAATGCGCGCCGTGGTCGGGTTGTAGTTTCCCGTGCCCAGATGCAGGTAGCGCCGGAGCCCGTCGTCGTCGCGGCGCACGACCAGCGTGACTTTGCAGTGGATCTTGAACCCCACCAACCCGTACACCACGTGCACGCCGGCCTCCTCCAACCGGCGCGCCCACTCGATGTTGTTGGCCTCGTCGAAACGCGCCTTTAACTCGACTACCGCCGTCACCTGCTTGCCGTTGCGCACGGCCTCCATCAGCGCCCCCACCACCCGCACGTCGCCCCCGGTCCGGTACAGCGTCTGCTTGATCGCCAACACCCGCGGGTCCGCCGCCGCCAACCGCAGGAAATCCACCACCGTCTCGAACGAATCGTACGGATGATGCAGCAGCACATCGCCGCGCCGCAGCACCGTCCATAAGTCCGCCGGACCCTGCGCCGCCGCCACCACAGGCGCCAAATACGGCGGGTCCCGCAGCTCCGGCGAATGGTCCCCTTCGTAGATCATCATCAGCCGCGTCGGGTTCAGCGGCCCGTCGATCTCGTACAGATCCTCCGTCGTCAGGTGCAGCGTCTGCAGCAGCTCCGCCACAATCTCCCCAGGACACCCCTGCTGCACCTCCAACCGCACCGCCTCGCCCCGCCGCCGATTGTGCAATTCCGTCTCGACCGCCTTCAGCAGGTTCGCCACCTCCTCCTCGTCAATGTACAACTCGCTGTTCCGGGTCAAACGGAACACCCAAAAACCCGCAATCCGAATCCCTGCAAAGAGATCCGCCAAATAGTGGCCAATGAGTTGCCCGAGAAAAACGCAGTCCTGCCGCCCAGTCGGCGATGGCAACCGCACCAGCCGCGGCAGATTCCGCGGCACCTGCACCACCGCCAACCGCCGCCGCCGCTCCCCTTCCGCCTCGACCTCGAGCTGCACAATGAGGTTGAGCGATTTGTTGAGCAGTTGCGGGAAAGGATGCGCCGGGTCGATCGCCAACGGCGTCAGCACCGGCCGCACCTCCGCGCGATAGAACCCCTCCAGCCAATCCCGCTCCGCCGCCGCCAAACCCGACATCGCCACAAACCGGATCCCCTCCCGCGCCAACGCCGGCACCAACTGCTCCCGCCAGCCCGCGTACTGCGCCGCTACCATCCTCCGCACCCGCGCCGCTACCGCGCGAAAACACTCCGTGGCCGTCAAACCGTCCGGGCTGCGCCGCACCACCTCGCTCTCGATCTGCTGTTTCAGCCCCGCCACGCGCACCTCGAAAAACTCATCCAGGTTCGAGCTGACAATGCAGAAGAACTTCAGCCGCTCGAGCAGCGGGTTGCGCGCGTCCTGCGCCTCCTCCAACACGCGCTGGTTGAATTCGAGCCAACTGAGCTCGCGATTGATATAACGGTTGGCGCCTGGCGGTATCATGTCGTTCCCCGACCTTCCCAACGGTGTCGTCCCGGTCAGGGACCGAACTATAGCCCGAGGCGACCTCTTGGCCAGTGGCAAATGCTCCCCGCGCCAACCGGCCGGCCCCACCTCGAACGAGCGGCCACCTCGCTAGCGCGCCAGCGGCAACTCGATTGCGAACGCCAGCTCCGGATCGCCGCGCTCCTCGAGCGTCTGGCACAACCGGCTCAGCGACGGCCGCACCGGCTGCTCCCATACCTGCCCGTTGACCTCCAACAGCACCGGCCGGCCGTAATCGATCAACCGACTGTCCAGGCGCACCGCGGCCTGTGTCACGTTCGTGCTGGTGGTGACCACGATGCGATTGTCGCGACAGGCTGCCTCGAGTTCCTGGCCTTTGCCCGGCTGCACCACGCGCAACCAAAAGAAGTTCGTGATCACGCTGTCGGTCAGTGCCCAAGTCAAATCCCGCGGCACAGGGTTGCGGACCGCCGGATACATCGCCCTGATCTTGTCGCGGTCCGGCAAGCCCGTGTGGCCGTTCCCCGCGATGAACTCCATCCTCACCGGGTAAATGTCCGTGCGCTCCCCACGCAGTCTCTGGATCGCATCGTCAAAGGCGCGGCAGCGCGGCAACCGGCCATAGGCTAGATCGCGCTCGCCAATCATATAACTGAACGCCGTGTGCCGCAGGGTCTTGGGCGACGTCTCGCCGTCCGTCGGGGCGGCGGCGGAGGCGTGGATAGCCGCGAAGCGATCCGGTTGCTTCGGCCCGATCGCAAACGCCCCGTAACCGCCATGCGAATAGCCCATCAGAAACACCTTGTTCGGATTCACATCGCCAAACAATACGAACTGCCGAATGAGGTTCGCCACCAGCGGATAGACGTAGTCGGCGTAAAACCCATTCCAAGTGTCGTTCGGGGCGCGCAAGGCCAAATACAGGTAGCCGCCCAAGTCCGGCTGATCGTGGTAGTACCGCTGCATGACCCGCCATTGACGGTCGTTGACCGACGCCGCCGCGTTCCCACCCCCGTGCATGGCAATGAACAGCGGCCAACCGCCCGTGGGCCGTTCACCCACCGGCCGGACCGTGTAGGGGCTCACGTGCGCTTGGTAACGGACGGTCTGAGCCTCGAAATTGGCCCGATACGCTGAGCCCGCGGCCGCGTTGGTGTAGGCTTGCCAAGCCAACCGCCGCACCGCGGACTCATCGACCAACAACAGCCGTTCGAGACCATCCGGAAACGGCCAGGCCGCCTGCTCGGCCGGCGAAGCCTTGAAGAACGCGTTGAAGGCCGCGCTCAGCTCCTGCTCCTGTTCGGAGTTCAATCGGCTCGGCTCGGCTCGACCGCCCGCATCCGACGTCGTCGGCGCCGTCGTGGCGGTGGGAGGTGCCGCGGCCGTATCGTTCGTGTTCAGCCACAGGGTGACCAGCGCCTGCTCCTCCGTCGTCCCCGCAAGCGATTGCCGGACTTCCCCACCCTCATGCTGAACGCGGATTTCGTAAGCTCGACCGCGCACGATCGGAAAGGTGAGCACGTCGTTCAGGTCCGCCTGTTCGCCTCGGCTCGTGCCGTCCTGGGTGACCGCGGAATCGGTGGTGTCCGCCAGGCGCACCGGCGCGGCGACGCGCTGGCCGCCAGGTCGATCCATGACGCGCACCAACAGGCGCGCCTGGTCGGGCTTGGCCGGTCGGGCCCCGGCCGTGTAGCGGTCGGTCACATTGACAGCGCTCACCCAATCCACCCTCCGCGCCCAAACCAGAGGGAAGGTCAGGCCCGTCTGCCGGTAACTCGTGGCGTAGATGGCGTTCCTGGGCGTGTCGCGCACGGCCCTCGAGGCGCGCCCAGCAAACCATGCTCGGTCCAATCCGTTCGGGTCCGGTTCGGCCGCCCCCACGAAATGCCAACCCTCGTCCCACACCTCGACCCAAGTATGATTCCCGCCGCCGTCAGGCCAACTGGCAATCCCCGCCAGCCGCGCCGGTATCGCCACCGCCCGACACGCGTCCACCAACAAAATCGACAAACCGGTGCACGTGGCCATCCCGCTAGCGATCGTCTCGGCGGGGCTCTGATCCGGCCGCCGCCGCTGCGTCGAGTAACGCACCTCGAGCAGGCCAAAGAGCTTCTCGTTGATCCGCCGCGCCGCTTCGCCCATCGTCGTGCATCCCTCGATCAACGGCAGGCAGCGCTCGAAGAGCTCCTTGCGCCACGGATCGCGACGCTCGTTCACGCACGCGTAAGGCAGAACCTCGTTGAGAAACAGCTCCTCGGAAAGCCGCTCCCGCCAAGCAACCATCGCCAACGCTTGATGGGCCAAAGCCACATTCTCCGCCAGAAACTCGGCCGAGAGCGTGCGCAGGTCCGGCTCGGGCATGTGCTCGAGCAGAAACTCCCAAGAGGAACGCTGCGCAGCCGGGACCGCGGACAGCGCCTGCTCGAGCGCCATTCGGTTCGTGTCGGCCCGCTCGAGCGCAGCCGCCACCGATGCCGACCACCATGGCGGGTCTGCCGCAAAACTGGCCGGCGCCCAGGCTGCCATTCCGCCACTCAGAACCAGCCAAGCAATCCCCTTCAGCATCGAGGCGCGTAACATGCAATCGAGCCTATCCGCAGCAGTCAGACGCGGGCAACATCGATCCGCCGAGATGGCGGTTGTGTGCCTCGACGCAGAACGCTACGGTCCGGTCATGGCCACGCTGACCATCGCTTTGCCCCGCCATCCCGCCCAGAGCGCCTTCCACCTCCGGCGCTGGGACGAAGTCTTGGCGGATGCCCAACTTGCGAAGTTCGAAGGCCGCATCGAGACCGACCGGCACGGCCATATCCTCATGAGTCATCCGCCCTTCCTCGAGATCGCAGAGCCAGAACTCGTGGGCGCCCAACTCGAAGAACAGCGCTTTGCGCTCCATCAACTCGGCCTCGACATCCGATGGCGACTGAACCTCGACGCACAACTCCGGCGCAATGAGGAACACGGGATCGTTAGCCCTCGAGGCACGACGTTCGCGTGAGGCCCAGGCCACATCGGCCGCCTTCACTCCCTCGCGCGTTTGGATCGGGCATTCGGTCAGAGCACGTCCGCCGCGCAGCAAGTCCCGAAGCAGTCCGCCGATCTCCAGTTGATACTCTCCGTGTCGGCTTCGTGGCGGCGGACTCATAACGATCCTCCCCCAACGGTCGGTTTCAACGCGGTTGGGCAGCGAGGCTAGCCACCGATTCTCACCAATCTCGGCCCAAGTCATGCCGAACACATATGCGCCCTGAATCCGAATCGCAAGCCGGTTCCCTTGCAGGCGAGACTGCAAGTCTCTGGGTAATGCGCTGGGGCGGTTCACCCGTTCGCATTTCGGCCCTGCGAGGCGTCGGGCCTCG
>Ga0194113_10006683_pt1 | contig 14618 bp, 14 predicted proteins | sample TA2MahC200mmetaG_FD_146193 | JGI IMG/M metagenome (GOLD analysis project Ga0194113, IMG submission 146193) | Freshwater microbial communities from Lake Tanganyika, Tanzania - TA2015017 Mahale Deep Cast 200m | ecosystem: Environmental > Aquatic > Freshwater > Lake | place: Tanzania: Lake... | reverse complement strand
GCCGATTCCATGCGCACGCTGATCGTGGAGACCTACCGAACGGAGGGGTCGGCCGACCGGCTGGCCGACTGAGGGATGATGAAGCAGGGCACGCGCGCCTGCTGGGCGCTCCTTGTGGGGCTTGCATTCGCGGTCGCGGCAGTCGTCTCCGGGCAGACCGAGAAGCCCGCGCTGTCCTCGGACGATTACGAGTCACCGGACTTCTGCAAGGCCTGCCACAAGGACCTGTTCACGCAGTGGAAGGGGACGATGCACGCGTACTCCAGCAGCGATCCCTTCTACGCGGGCACTTTCGTCCTGGCGAGCAAGGAGACGAACGGTCTCGTAGACCACTTCTGCTCACGCTGCCACACGCCCATCGGCGAGCTGGCGGGGGAAGTGCCCCCCGTCGATCATTCGAAGCTGAGCGAGACCGCGAAGCAGGGCGTGCAATGTGACTTCTGCCATACGCTGAAGGGTCACCAGGGCATCGGGAACGCGCAGTACATTCCTGAGCCCGGCGAGGTGAAGCTGGGGCCCTTCGCTGATGGAGAGGCAATGGCCCACAAGGTCGCCTTCTCCGAGTTCCATACGACCCCGGAGTTCTGCGGCACCTGCCACAACGTCGATCACCCGGCTAATGGACTGCACCTGGAGACGACCTACACGGAGTGGAAGGAGAGCCCCTACAACACGGGCGACCCCGCGACTCGGGTGATCTGCCAGGATTGCCACATGACTCCGGGTCCCGGTGTTACGAAGCCCAATCCCGGCAAGGCGTCACCCCTCGGCCCGGAGCGCCCGCACATCTGGACCCACGACATGGTCGGGGGCGGCGGCGTGGCGGCGCTAGTCGGTGAGATGGAGACCGCCCAGGCCGCCGAGGCGATGCTGAAGGCGGCTGCGACCATGGAGCTGCAGCTCCCGCAGAACGTCGCGCGCGGCACGAGCGCGGACCTCAGGGTCGCGATCACCAACGTCGGCGCCGGGCACTACCTCCCGACCGGTGTCACCGAGCTGCGGGACATGTGGCTGGAGCTGACGGTCCTCGATCCGGCCGGCAAGCTTCTGTACGCCAGCGGCGGACTCGACGAGCACGGCGAGATCGCCCCGGGCGCCGTGAAGTACCAGGTCGTCATGGCCGACGCCGAGGGGAAGGCCACTCCGAAGTTCTGGCTGGCCGCCTCGAAGCTCTCCGACCACCGCATCCCCCCCAAGCAGACCATCACCGAGACGTACAGCGTGCCGATCCCGGCGGAGGCCACCGGTCCGCTAACGGTGCGAGCGCGCCTCCGCTACCGCGCGGCTTCACCGAGCGTGTTACGGCTGGGCCTGGGGGAGGACTCAACGGAGACACTGCCGATCGTGGAGATGGCGGAGGCGGAGGGGCAAGTGAGCGTCGGATAGGCCTACGGCGGCGCTTCCTCCAGCAGTTGCCGGACGTGCCTCAGCAATCCCGTGACCTGAGCGGTCAGCTCGGAGCGATCGCAGGACCGCTCCATGTCCGGGGGCACTCGCTCGTACCGGAAGCCGCCCGCATAGAGCGTCAGCCAGGCCAGGTGTTCGTATGCGGACGTACCCTCTCCCATCTCGGCCAACAGCCGCATCAGCCGCAGAAGGTCGTGGATGAACGGATAGGGACGCCCCCGCAGCGTGAGCCATGCCTTGAGTGCCTTCTCCGTCGCCTGTTGCGCGTGCAAGCAGAAGGCTCGCTCCGCGAAGACCGTGGCATCGGCCATGCCGCACACCGTCCGGAGGTCCTCCTCAGCCAGCTCAAGCAGCTCGCGGGCGTGGTCAAGGTCGATCATACACGACTCTTCCGTTCTCGACCGCCTCGTGGATCAGGTGGTTCAGGGCGCCCTTCCATCGGTTCACCTCATCCGACGTGTAGAGCACCAGATCGACAGCCGCAGGGCACCCCCAGAGGGAGTAGTACAACCGCTTCCATTCGTCGAACCTGCTCCGCTCCTGCCCGAACGGGCCGTCCTCGACGACCATCACGTCCACGTCCGAGTCAGGCCGGGCATCCCCGCGCGCTCGCGACCCGAACACGATGATCCGTTTGGGGTCCGAGACCGACAGGAAGCGCCGCACGATGTCCTGCACGAGGTCGTCGTCCACCGCCTTCACACCTCCTGTGTCAGGTCAGAACTCCGTCGTCCCCGAGAAGTGGAATGAGCCTACCTTCAGCGCCGGCACGAGACATCCTTCCGCGATGCGGACGCACTTGCCGATCATCTGGACGTCGCTCAGCGCGGCGAGGACCCCTTGCCCGATGCTGACACTGTGACCTCCTGGGCCTTGGCGAAGATCGCCTCAATGTCGCGCAGGAGGGTGGCCCGCTCCAGCGGACGGTGATCCGGTCCCAAGGGGTCGTATCGCAGGTCCATCGCCCAACCAGTCAGAGCATGAAGGTCCCAGAACGCCGCCACATCCTCGCCCGCCGCCGTCAACTCCTCCAAGAGGACCCGAATGTTGTGGGTTCTTGGGTAGCGGATGCCCCGCGCGCTCATCCACGCCTTGAGGCACTTCTCGGCAACCTGTTGCGCGTGAAACCCAAACACCTCGTCGCGGAAGGGAGCCGCGTCACCCATCGCTCGCAGAGCGATCAGGTCCACCTCGGCCTTCTCCAGCATCTCTCGAGCGTGGACTGGATCGGTCATACAGCAGCCTCCCCTCCTGGAGCGCATCGAAGACGACGTGGTTGATAGACCGTCTCCACTTCTCGACCTCATCGGGCGTGAAGACCAGAATGTCAACCGGCACCCGGAGGCCCCGCAGGGCGCGGTCCAGCTTCACCGCGACATCCCGTCGGCTGTTCTCAGCATTAAAGGGCCCGTCCTCCACGACGAGCATGTCGACGTCCGAGTCGGCCCGTGCATCCCCGCGCGCCCATGACCCGAACAGCACAATCTGCCTCGGATCGGCAACGGCCAGGAACCGCCGGACGATCTCTTGGATGACCTCTTCCGTAACCTCAACCATGGCGGGCTCTGCCTCTCCCGATCAGAACTCCGTCGTCCCCGAGAAGTGGAATGAGCCTACCTTCAGCGCCGGCACGAGACATCCTTCCGCGACTCGGACGGATCGGCCGATCATCTCGACGTTGCTCAGCGCGGTGAGGACGCTCTGGGTGAAGCGGAGGTTCTTGACGCCCTTGGTGAGTCGCCCGTTCTTGATCAGGAATGTCCCGTCGCGCGTCATGCCGGTGATCTCGGTGCGCAGCGGGTGCACGATGTTGGTGTAGTGGAAGCGCGTGATCAGCAGGCCGCGTTCGGTCGAGGCGATCATCTCTTCCATGCTCGCCTCGCCGGGCGTGAGCTTCAGGTGCATCGGGTGTGGGCCCCAGGCTCCGGGCGGGGGAGTCGCATGGCCGGTCGATGCGGTCCCCGCCTTGGCGGCTGTCACCCGGTCGTGGACGACGCCTCGCGCGATGCCATCCTCGATCAGCATCACCTTCCGGCGCGGCTGCCCCTCGAAGTCGAAGGGGATCGGGAAGAAGCCGGGATCGAGGCCGTCGTCGTAGATCGTGATGTTCTCGCCGCAGACCCGCTCCCCGAGCTTGCCGTACATGAAACTGCGGCCCTCGACGAAGGCCTTGCCGCCAAAGCCCATGTAACCCAGGAAGCCAACCAGGTCGCCGACCGCGTCCTCCTCCAGGACCACGGTGTAGTCGCCCGGCTCGATCGCGATCGGGTCGGCGGACTCCACCGCCTTCCGTGCGGCCCGCTCGCCGATCTGCCCCGCATCGACGCGCGCCACGTCCGCGTCCGTGCAGGTCGCCCGCCCGGAGGACGTCGCTCCGCTCATCGTCACGTTCACGTCAGCCGTCGCGAACCCTTGCGCGACAGCCACCCCGTTGGAGTTCACCACCGCGAACGTCTGCGGTCCGGTCGCGAAGGCGCCGAAGGCGTTCAGGCCGTCTCGCTCGGCAACGCGGATGATCTCCGCGACAGCTTGCGCGCGCTCTTCCGGCGAGAACCGCGCCGTCCGGCCGCACTCGGCGACCACCTCGGCGCACGCCTCCGGGCCTGGCAGACCGGCGAAGTCCTCGTCCGGCTCCTGATGGCGGGCGATCTCCGCCGCACTCTCCACGCAGCGTCGGACGCCCTCCTCAGAGAGGTCGTTCGTCGTCGCCACACCCACGCGGTTGCCGAAGGCCGCCCGCACGCGCAGGTCCGCGTCGGCATGGGCGACGTTCTGATGGATCGTGTTGTTCGCGAAGCGGGTCAGGTTGTTGGCCCCGCTCGTGATCACCGCCTCCGTCGCCTCAGCGGGCGACAGCTCCACGGCACGGCGGCCAACCTCAATCAGCTCATCCTGGGCAGGCATCAGTTCACCTCACGGTCGTTCTTGACCGACATCACACTCAGCGTCTACTCGTGGTCCGGTTCTGCCCCGTTCTCAAGTACGCCGACCCGCACCTTGCGGAAGCGGGCCGCCGACACGCCGTGACCGACGTGTGCGGCCTGGCCCGGCTCGCCCTTGCCGCAGTTGGGGACGCCCCACACCAGCCAGTGCTCGCGGTTCGCCACGGCGTCACAGGAGCCCCAGAACTGCGGCGTGATCCCCGTGTACGTCGGGTTGCGGACGACGCCGGTGATGGCGCCGCCCTCGATGCGGTAGGCGATCTCGGCGCCGAACTGGAAGTTCAGCCGCTTGTCGTCGATGCTCCAGCTCGAGTTGCTCCGCAGTAGATACCCTTCGCCCATGTCCCGGATCATCTCATCGAGGGTCCAGGAACCGGGCTCGAGGTTGATGTTCGTCATGCGGATCAGCGGGAGGGCGTCCCACCCGTCAGCGCGCATGGTGCCGTTGCTGGCACGCTGGCCGATCTTGAGGGCCGTCTCGCGGGAAGTGAGGTAGCCGCAGAAGATGCCCTCCTTCACGATGTCTGTGCGCTGGCCGGGCACGCCCTCGTCGTCGTAGGCGAAGGAGCCGAGGCCGCCGGAAAGGGTGGCGTCGGCCGTCATGTTGACATGCTCGGAGCCATAGCGAAAGCCGCTCGTCAGCTTGTCCGGCGTGAGAAAACTCGTACCGGCGTAGGAGGCCTCCGTTCCCAGCACGCGATCCAACTCAATCGGGTGCCCACAAGACTCGTGCACTTGCAGGGCGAGCTGGTTCCCGTCCATGATCAGGTCCGCCTCACCCGACGGAAAGTGCGGAGCCTCCAGCAGCTCGGTAGCCTCCCGCGCAACCTCCTCAGCGTGGGCGGGCAAGTCCAGCTCCTCGACCATCTCCCAGCCGCGCGTCGCCATCTGCCCCCCGTGGCTGCCCGGGTAAGAGCGCGTCTGCGTCTCGCCTTCGCCCACCGCCGTGCACTCGATTCCGGCGCCCGTCTCGGTGAACTCCTGGTAGATCGAGGCGCCCTCGGAAGACGCGAAGTGCTGCTCCTCGCGGACGAAGCGCAGGTGCCCTTCGCGCACCGCCGGGTTCGCGGCCTGCACCATGAGGCGGTCACAGTCCAGCAGGAGCGAGATTCTCTCCTCCAGGGGCACCTCGAACGGGTCCTCCTTGACCTCGGCGGTCACGGAGTCCACAGCCGGGTCGCAGTCGGCGAGCGCCACGTCCGCCTTCTTCGTCGTCGCGGAGGCCCGGCCGATCCGCACCGCCAGACGGGCCGCCTCGACGATGGCCGACCGCGAGAGGTCCGACGTCGCGGCGAAGCCCCACGCGCCGTCGGCCAGCACGCGCACGCCGATCCCGCGGCTCTCCGTGGCCGCGAGTGACTCGACCTTGCCGCTGCGGGTCGAGGTCTGCTCCTCCCGTGTGCGCACGTAGCGGGCATCCGCATAGGCGGCGCCGGCCTCGCGCGCGGCTTCGACGGCGAGCTTGGTGAGGTCTTCCACGGTCAACCCTCCGAGTAGCGGCGTGTCAGCTCCGCGTTCTGCCTGATCTCATCCGGACGGTGCTTCGGGAACACGCCGACACACACGGCGTCGGTCGGTCGCAAGCGGCGGAGGGCGTAGCCGAAGGCTTCCTCCGGCTCGTTGCGCCCCGCCGCCATGATCTTGTAGCCGACGACCGGCGCCGGAAGCTCCTGCACCGTGTCCAGCATCCGGTCACGGTCCTCCGCCAGATACGTCTCCCCCCGCGCCCCGCCCAGGTTGTAGAACGAGCAGCAGTGGAACTGCGCGCCCAGGTTGCGTTCGGCTACCTCCAGGTGGGTCCGCGGGTCGTGCCCCGCGACCCCCATCACCAGGCCAAGCTCCCGCCCGACTCTCAGCACCTCGCGGATCGTGTCGAACTGCCCGGCCTCAACCAGCCGATCAGCATGTCCTCCATGCAGGTAGCCGCACCGTGCTCCGGTCGCCGCCGCTTGCCGGAGGTTGTCACACGCCGAGGCGCGCTCGGGGCATGTCTGCGCGATCCACTGGACGGTCCCCCCCTCGTTCCAGTACTCCGTCAGCATCCGTTGGATGTGGTTGTCCGCGCGCCCCAGGAAGGTGTCGATCCCCTCCGCTTCACACTCCCGCAGCGTCGCCTTGATCCGCTCGACCGTGTAGTAGTCGCGCATCTCCCGCGACAGCTCGGCCGTCTGGTGCGAGCCCCCGCTGAACGGGTTCCCGCCCACGATCAGGCGCGACACCGTCACACCCGCCAGGTCGATTCGCGGCAGGCCGGGCATCGCCTACTCCCCTCCGAGCGCGGCGGCGGTCTCCTTGAGCTGCTCGATGATGGGGATCTTCTGCGGGCACTTCGGCTCGCACTCCCCGCACTCGACACACGCGCTCGCCGGCAGCCACTTCTCGCGGTGCTCCGGTCCCAGGCGCTGGTACCCGTGCTTGGCCAGGCCGGTCAGCCCCCACACCCGATGCTGGTTCATCAGCCGGAAGTTCTCGGGAATGCCCACGCCGTTCGGGCACGGCATGCAGTAGTTGCAGCCCGTGCAGTACAGCTCCGCCAGCTTCTTGTTCTCCTCTAGGGCCTGCTCGATGGCCTGCTTCTCGTCGTCCGAGAGCGGCTCCTCGCGGCTCCCGACCGCCACGTTCTCCTCGACCATCTCGATCGTGTTCATCCCCGAGATCGCCGCGCTCACACCCGGGTTCGAGAGAACGAAGCGCAGCGCAGTCTCCGCCGTGCTCGCGGCGCCGGAGACCATCCCCGTGATGCGCTCCGAGGGCGCCCCGAGCCGCCCGCCCGCGACCGGCCCCATGATGACGATCCCGATCCCATGCTCGTGCGCGTACTCGATCACCGGCTCGTTGGCGCGGTCCAGCAGGTTGTACTGCAGCGTCATGCCCCGGAAGAACCCCGTCTCCAGCACCCGGATCATGTTCTCCGGGCTATCGTGGCACGAGAGACACGGGTAGCGGATCAGCCCCTCCTCGATGGCCCGCTTCGTCTCGTCCATCCCGGCGCCCGGCTGGCTGTAGTTGTCCTGGAACGCTTGCCAGCCCATCCCGTGCCCGACCTGGTAGAAGTCCAGGTAGTCCGTGCCAATCCGCTCCAGGCTCGCGTCCAGCCGCTCCCGCCAGCCCTTCCCCGTGTTGCAGTGCAGCGGGTTCTTCGTGGAGAGATAGAGCTTCGACCGGTCGTATCCCTTGATCGACTCGCCGAGCATCCGCTCGCTCCAGCCGTTGTTGTAGCCCGGCGCGGTATCGAGGTAGTTGATCCCCAGGTCGATCCCGTGGCGGATGACGCGCACAGCTTCCGCGTCATCCTGCGGCAAGCGCATCAGCCCCCAACTCAGCGCGCTCACCTTCACACCCGTGTTGCCAAACTCCCGGTATTGCATCAGGTAGCCTCCGTGCGGATCGCCCGCGCCAGCGCGCGGTTGTCGGCGTGCCCCGTGCGGTACGCGATGACCGTCGCGTGGAGCGGCCGGCCTATCAGGCACAGGTCGCCGAGCATGTCGATGACCTTGTGCATCGCAAACGAGTTCGGGAACGGCTCCGGCGCCGAGAGCCGGTCCGCGTACGCGACGATCGCCATGCTCTCGTCCGCGCCCTCCAGACCGCGCGCCGCGATGAGCGCCCGCGCCTCTTCCTCCGTCGCGAACGTCCGCGCCGGCGCCACCTGCGAGCGGAAGTCATCCCGCAAGGGCCTGTAGATCGCCGCCTGCCGCCCGATCAGCGGGTGCTCGTGGTCCAGCAGGTACCAGAACTCGGGGTTGCCCGGCAGCGCGATGATGACCTTCCCCTCGCCCTCGATCTTGACGGACTCCGGAAGCGAGATCGGTTCCACCGCCTCCGTCAACGGGAGCGCCTCCGCCTCTCGGACCAGCGCCTCATACGGAGCCGCGCTGCCGTCCAGAAGCGGGACTTCGCTTCCATCGACCTCCACCAACGCGTCCGTAACTCCACCGGCAGCCAGCGCGGCCAGCAGATGCTCGACGAAGTCGATCCTCACGCCCTCCGCCTGCAGCGACGTGCACTGCGGCACATCGGCCACGTAGTCGAGCGTCGCCGGGATGTCGGTGCCCGTAGGTGAGTGGCGGAAGATGATCCCCGAACCGCTCTCCGCCGGATGCAGTGACACGGTGACCGGTTGCCCGGTAAGCAGCGTCTTCCCCGAAATCGCGGCGGAGCGGCGCACGGTTCGGCGCACGACGGGCTCTGTCGGGCGGGTCATCTGCGAAGCACGCTGTGGAACCTGAAGTGGCCAAGAGCGTGTGTGAGAAGGGTGCGCGGGCGCCATGAATGGCGCCCCTACACGATCGGGCGCGATGAATCGCGCCCCTACATCACAAACGACCGTAGATCGCCGTCATGTAGGGGCACGATTCAGATTGTGTTGAGAAAGGGCCCCGTCAACGGAAGAACCCTCTCCTACGCGCTCTACGTGGCTCGTAGGTCGGGATACCAATCCCGACAATGCCTTTATCAACACAATCTTCATCGTGCCCCAGTGTAGGGGCGTGGTTTATCACGCCCAATGCCGTGCTCCTCATACACCCCCTAAGGCCTCGGCGCCCCGGTAACAGCGCCATTATACGTGACCGGTCTCTCCGAATCAACGCCCGGCTCCGGCTCCCGCAGTGTTGCGATGAAGCGCTCGAAGGGGAATCGGTCTCCCGGACAGCCGGTCTGCGCGAAGTCCCGATGGCGGTAGATGTCCTCGGTGGTGAAGTCGTACCGGCGCATCAGGTCCCGGATCAGAGCGGTCAGCGACTCCATCTGCGCCGCTGTGGGTCGGTCCGGCTTCATCCGCCCGTCCGCGTTGTCGCGGCTGCTGAAGTTGCCGACCAGGCAGATACCCAGGTAGTCGCCGTGGCCCCGCGTATGTCCTCCGCGCGCCCCCTCGGGGCGGCCCGGCTCCACCTTGCCATCCGCCAGGATCAGGTAGTGGTACGCGATGTGGTAGGTCTTGCCCTTGTACGTGACTCCCCAACCCTTGCTTGCGTGGTCGGCGTCCACCATCGCCGCATCCAGGAGCTTGCCGTTGCGCCATCCGTCAGAGGCCGTGTGGTGGATGATGATCCCTGCGGGGCGGTGCCGGAACAGCCACCGGAGCCACTCCGGCCCGAAGCGGCCACCTGCGCCCGCCCAGGCGACCGTCAGGATGGCGCCGAACAGCAGCAGGGCGGGCCACAGGTTCTGCAGGCTCTGTCGAGGTTCGCCGGAGCGCTTCATGGCTTCGATGTCTGGTGCATCCGTGCTACGTACTCTCCTACGTTCGGGGCAGGCGCCCGAGTTCCTGCGAGGAATTCGGGGACATGACCCAATTCGGTCGCATCGAATTGGGATCGTGTCCCCAGAATTCCTGCTGGAAAGGACGAGCCATGAGGGCGATCTTGTTCGATGCACCGCGCGCGGCGCGCCTCGCGGAGGTCCCCGATCCGACGCCCGGCGAGGGCCAGGTGCTCGTGCGCACGCGCCTGACCGGCATCTGCGGCAGCGACATGCACGCGCACCTGGGCTCGCAGCCCTTCTTTGTCTACCCGCAGATTCCCGGCCACGAGGTCGTCGGCGAGGTCGTCGCGGGAGACGCGGAACCGGGCCGGCGCGTCGTGCTCGATCCCACGATGAACTGCGGTCACTGCCGGCCCTGTCGGCTCGGCCGCTACAACTGCTGCGTGAACATCCGGGTCCTCGGCGTCCACGCGCCGGGCACGATGGCTGAGCTGCTCGTCGCGCCTGCCGAGCGCCTGCACCCGGTGCCCGGCAACGTACCTGACGAGCTGGCGGTCCTGGCCGAGCCCATCTCCATCGGGCTGCACGCGATGGACCGGGGCGACGTGCGCGCGGGCGATCGCATCGCCATCCTCGGCGCCGGGGCGATTGGGCAGTCCCTGCTGTTGATCGGCAAGGGGAGAGGGGCTCAGTGCGCGGTGATCGACCTGGAGCCCGCGCGCCTCGCTCTCGCCACGGCCATGGGCGCCGACCTGACGATTCACGCAGGGGAGAGGGATGTGACCGAGGCCGTGAGTGCGTGGACCGGCGGCGAGGGTGTCGCCGTGGCCTTCGAGGCCGTGGGCTCACCGGCGACCATCCGCGCCGCCGCCGAGATGGCGGCGCCCGCCGGGCGCGTCGTCATCCTGGGGCTCTGCCAGAAGGATGTGCCACTGCCCGGCGCGATGTTCGTGCGCAAGGAACTCGAGGTGGTCGGATCACGCCTCCACCAGAACACCGTTCAGCAAGTCGTCGCCATGCTCGCCCGCGGCGACCTCGACCCACGCCCGATGCTCAGCGACATCCGCCCCCTGGAGGCGTATCAGTCCGCCCTCGCCGACCTCCACGAACGCCCCGGCACCTTCGTGAAGATCGCCCTGCGGGGAAATTAGGGACAGGCACCAATTTCCGACATGACGTCCGTCGAAAATTGGTGCCTGTCCCTAATTTCCCCCGATCCTCCTCCTCACCTTCGCCCACGTCTCGGTCTTCAAGAAGCTCTCGTCGGCGTTCCCGAGCATCTCCTCCCACAGCGCGCGCGGGGCGGCGAACGTCATCTCATCCTCGCGCAGGAAGAGGCGCGAGGACGGATCGAAGATGCCCACCACCGCCCGCGGCTCCGCGCGCTGTGCCTCCAGCAACGGGCGGCTGATGATTGAGCCGCAGCCGGACGAGAAGGGGCACAGCACAGCGTCTTCGGCGCGGGCGAAGCCGGCCAGCATCACCAGGCCGCACAGTTGGTCGGGCGTCGCCAGGCAGATGATGACCTCGGGCGTCTCCTCTTCGGTCAGCGCAGAGAGCGGCTTGATGATCGCGTACTTCGCCGGCGCCGGCGGCATGGGGTACAGCTCTATCGTCTTGAGCATGATCTCGGGCGACTGCTTGTAGTGCTCACCCTCCATCTCGCCGGGAATGCCGGTCGAGACGAAGTACTCCACCTTCGGCGTACGCTCGCACAGGCCCAGGAAGTAGCCTCCGCCCCCGCAGCCGACGTGCTCGGCATCGAAGTAGACCGTCTCCCCGCGTCGCGCGCGACCCATCACCGCCAGGATGCACGCCCACTTCCCCTCCTCCGGTCGGAAGCCGGAGGGCTCGGTGTCCGAGTAGACGAACGCCAGCGGCTCCTGATGAAGGCCGACGAGGTCACCCAACTTCGCGGTTGCCGACTGGAGCTCCCGAACGTCCATGGCACCCTCCGTGGTCGTGTCGTTGCGCCCTCCTCCGCGTACCGCCCTCCTCCGCGTACCGCCCTCCTCCGCGTACCGCCCTCCTCCGCGTAGCGGACAGGCAATCTTGCCTGTCCGCCCCTCTTCCCGCCCCCTCGCGCCGCGTAGGACAGGCGACCTTGTGGTTTGCCAAACCAGCGTAACGCTTGCTCATCATTGAGGCCCGCTCCAGACGTGGAGCATCCCTAGACGCGATGGGTGCGTGAGATGCCCGTTGACATCATCAACGGCACCAAAGGCGCTCATTTAGGATGTAGTGGGTGGTTTGGGGCAGCGGAGGCTGTTCCTCTGTCACATTCCCACCCATCGTAACGAGCGTTACGCATGCTGGCAATCAACAACCTCGCCTGTCGCTCGGGAACACGTTCCACGCGAGGGCAGTCCGAACCTCGTGGTGAACGGACCCGAGGTGCGGGGCGTTGGGCAAGAGGAGACCCCACGCGGATACGGAGGCCCAAACCGATGCCCGGACTGCAGCGGAGCGCGCTCGTCGCGGCGGTGGCACTCGCCTGGGTGATGAACGCGGCGGGCGCCCAGCATCTTCCCCTCCTGGCCCCCGTGCTGCCCCTTGCCACAGGTGCCGACCGCCCAAGCTACCGCCCCAACGAACTCGTCCTGCGGTTCCGCCAGAGCGCGAGCCGTGAGCGCGCGCTGGGCGTGGCTGAAGCCACGGGGAGCGAGGTTGTCTACTCCGCCCGACACGTGTCCGGCCTGCACGTGGTGACGGTGCCCACCGGGATGACTCTCGCGCAAACGATCGCGGCCTACCGGCAACGCCCCGACGTGCAGTACGCGGAGCCGAACTACATCGACTATCCGTTCTTCGTGCCGGACGACCCGCGCTTCGACGAGCAATGGCACCTCGCCAAGATTGGCTGTCCGATCGCCTGGGACACGATCCGCGGGCGGGCCAAGGTCATCGTGGCGCTCATCGACACGGGCGTGGCCTTCAAGGACCTGCCCGGCCATCCCCAGGCGCCGGACCTCGCCGGCACAACCTTCGTGGCCCCCTGGGATGCGGTGGACGGCGATACCGAGCCGCTGGATGACGAGAACCACGGTACCCACGTCTGCGGCACGATCGCGCAGACCACCAACAACGCGCTGGGCGTCGCGGGCGTCGCGCCGCTGACCAGCATCATGCCCATCCGCTCGCTCGGGCCGGGCGGAGGGTCCCACGTGCACTTCGCAGACGCCTGCCACTACGCCGCCGACAACGGCGCTCACCTCATCAGCTACAGCGCGGGGGGCACCCACAGCGAGACCAAGTACGAGGGGGTGACGTACGCCTCCGGCAAGGGCGTTCTGATCTGCGCGGCGATGGGCAACGACGGTGTGTTGGACTCGGACTACGCGTATCCCGGCCGCTACCCGGAGGTCATCGGCGTCGCGGCTTCGACCCTCACCGACCAGCGGGCGTACTACTCGAACTACGGCAGCGACGTGGACCTCACCGGCCCGGGCGGTGACACTGGCGTTGACACCGACAGCAACGGCTTCCCCGACGGCGTCGTGCAGAACACCTTCCCGGCGGGCACACCCGCTGGCGGGTTCGACTATGTCTACATGATGGGCACCTCGATGGCCACGCCGCATGTGACGGGGGCGGCCGCCCTGGTGTACGCCGAGCTGTTCCGCCGCGGCGAGACGCCCACAGGGGACCAGGTCCGCGGGATCCTCGAGCAGACCGCGCAGGACCTCGGCGACCCGGGCGTAGACCAGTACTTCGGCCACGGACTGGTGCGCGCCGATCTGGCGCTCGCCTCCCTCGACGCCCACGTCCCGACCCTCGACTGGGTGGGCTCAGCGGCCTATGTCAGCGACGGCGTGAACCCGGACAAGGCGGCGCCGGATACGCTGTTCGGCTTTCGCGTGAAGTACACCGATGCCGAGGGTGACGAGCCGGTCACCGCCGTGCTCCAAGTGCAGAGGCTGACCTGCGACGGCTGGGAGACGTATCGGGAGAAGACGCTGACACCGAGGTACGGCCAGATCACCACGGGCAAGGTGTACGGCGCCTCCGCCCGGCTGCCCAACCACGTCCACCGCTATCGGTTTGCGCTGGCGGACGCGACCGGCTCAGCGACGGGCGCCCCGAGCGAGTGGACGCTCGGCCCGATGGTGTTAGGCACGCCCTTCCTCTGCTGGGAGGGTTCGTCCGGCTTCCTCCACGATGGGGTCAAGCCCAACTCCGGCGCGCCCGAGACGCAGTTCGAGTTCCGCGTCTCGTACCGCGACAGCCGGGGCAACTCGCCGAAGACTCGGAACCTGCTGATCCGGCGCAACGGCAGCCTCTACCAGACCGTGCCCCTGACGGCCGGCGGCGGCCTGCTGCAGACGGGCAAGGTCTTCAGCGCACAGGTGCCGCTCGGAGCGGGCGACTACGACTACCGGTTCGACTTCGCCGACGCGTCGGGCCCCGCAACCGGCCCGCCGACGAAGTGGAAGGCCGGCCCGACCGTAACCACCGACGGCGGCGCCCTGCAAGTGACCGCCGTGTCCGCCGCCGTAACGCGCGGGGGCGGCGCGCAGGTGGTCTTCACGCTCTCCGCCGAGGCGGCCGTGACCGTGAGAGTGCTGAACATCGCCGGCCGTCCGGTCCGCACGCTGACGCGAGAGCGCCCCTGTCCGCCGGGCGTCAACTCCCTCCTCTGGGACGGCCGCAGCGACACCGGCCTCGCAGCCCCAGCCGGCACGTACCTCGTACACGTCCAGGCCAGTAGAGGCACTGGGGCCGAGAGCCGAGCCGTGGCCGTCCTCCCGCTCCGTCGCTAAGCTGGAGTCCGCGATTCTCGCCCGAGCCGTTCCCGTGTAGGGGCGCGATCCAGATTGTGTTGAAGAAGGGCTCTGTCGAGGAAGGACGCCTCTCCTACGCGCCCTACGTATCTCGTAGGTCGGGATGCCAATCCCGACACTGCCTTCGTCAACACAATCTCCATCGCGCCCACCCATGTAGGGGTTAACATGAAACGGTCCGCCGTTGGGGAAGACTCAGAGCAATGACGCACCGAATCCCCCACGAAAGGCGGACCGTTCCATGACCCACATCGCAATGGATGTTCATCGGAAGCGTTCGGTG
>Ga0194113_10006677_pt1 | contig 14622 bp, 13 predicted proteins | sample TA2MahC200mmetaG_FD_146193 | JGI IMG/M metagenome (GOLD analysis project Ga0194113, IMG submission 146193) | Freshwater microbial communities from Lake Tanganyika, Tanzania - TA2015017 Mahale Deep Cast 200m | ecosystem: Environmental > Aquatic > Freshwater > Lake | place: Tanzania: Lake... | reverse complement strand
ACGATGCTGTTGACGTAGCCCAACAACCGATCGTCCACGCGGACGTTGCCGTTCTCCCGCGTGACGGCCATGATCTCCGCCGGCGACGTGACGGTGGCCACCTCCTGCTCCAGCCGTTGATTGATGTCGACCTGCGAGCTGTGCATCTTGAGGATCGCGGCCTCCTGCTCTTCCCGCGGATAGTCGGCCAGTAATTTGAACATGAACCGGTCAAGCTGCGCTTCCGGCAGATTGTAGGTTCCTTCCGACTCGATCGGGTTCTGCGTGGCCATGACCAGGAACGGACGTTCCAGCGCGTGGCTCTTGCCGTCCACCGTGACGCGGAACTCCTGCATGATCTCCAACAGCGCGGCATGGGTCTTGGCGGGCGATCGATTGATTTCGTCCGCCAACAGGATTTGCGTGAAGACCGGCCCGGGGCGAAAACGAAAATCCTGGGTCTTCATGTCGAAGATGGGCGCGCCCGTGATGTCCGACGGCATCAGGTCCGCCGTGAACTGAATGCGACTGAAACTGCAGCCCAGGGTGCGCCCCAAGGTCCGGACGAAAATCGTCTTGCCCAACCCCGGCACGCTCTCGATCAGAACATGGCCGCCGGAGAACAACGCCACCAAAGAGCCGAGCACCAGCTCGTCCTGGCCCACAAACACCCTGCTGATTTCGCCGATCATCCGGTCAAACAGCCGCCGCGCGGGCGTGTCGCGGCCGTCGCTGGCCTGACTGCGTTCGATCGACAATTCGTCGGGCCTCGTCGACTGCGGCGTCTCGCCCCGGAACGGCGAACTGGACGGCGCGGACCGCTGGTCGGGTTGTTCGTCCAACACCTGCACGCCGGAGCCCGAGATCTCGTCAATCGCCACCACTCGCGGCGGTCGCGCCGCGCCGCCCGAAGGCACGGCGTGACTCGGTATCAGTTGCGACATGCCGCACCCCGGGCAGACGGCGACCGTCCCCGGCGATCCCATCTGCCGCTGCCGACACACCATGCACGTGTATTCCACGCCTGCATCGTCCGAGTTCGGATCCACTGGTGAGTTGCTCATGAGAAACCATTCCACCTTCTACTTGAGTCTCTTGTTCGAGGAGCCGGGCGAGCGGCTCCGCTTTCCAGCCGGCACGCCAGGCCGAACGCTCGCGTCACGGCGTGCAATCTGCTGGTAGTGCGTCAGCTGCTGATGCGCATACTGGGTGTCACCCGTTTCCTGCAGGAGGGCGGCGAGCGCATCGACGTGCGCGCCGTAGTCGGCCTCCGAACCTGCCTCACCCTTCTTCGGCCGTCCGAAAATGGGAAAGAGATAGAAACAAACCAGAATCCCCAGGGCAAACCAGTGGATGGCCAGCAGCACGCGTCTGCGCACCATCTCGGCCGGCGCGGTCGGCCTGGAATCGAAGATGAACGGCCCACCTGGCCCGCTTTCCAGGAAAGCCGTCTTGCCCCCGCTGCCACACGCCCGAATTAACTCCCCGGCCAGCAACCGGTGCTCGTGATTGATCATCGGCAAATTGAGCAAGAACGAACCGTTGGTCACGACAAGGATCTGGCTGTCGCCCCACGCCCGTTTCGTCACGCGGTTGACCAGGACCCCTTGGTCCGATCGCAACAGCGGCTCAAACCCCGGAGGTTCGTACAACGCCTGTCGCTCACCATATTCCAGGTCCCCGTCGACGTCCACTCGCACCTCGAAATCCGGTTGCTCGGCCAATTGCTCTTCCGCCTGCGGTTCCCAAGACCTGTCCGGTTGCCAAGGTTCGACCGGTTCCGGCGGCCCGTCCTCGTACGGCGGCCCGTCCTCGTACGGCGGCCCGTCCTCGTACGGCGGCGCGTCCGGTTCCGGCGGGTCGTCCTCGTACGGCGGCCCGTCCTCGTACGGCGGCGCGTCCGGTTCCGCCTCGGGGTCGACCGATTCCTCTGCTTCCCGGCGTGCCTGGGCCAGCTCCTCGGGCGTGGGCGTGTCGAGTCGGCCTTCGATCCAGATATCGCTTTGCGACGCGTCGAACAGCTGACTCCAGGGGCCGTCAAACGCCGTCACGCGCTGTCTCGGCCCCGCGCGCCGCATCGTGAACCACTGGACGCATTTGTCCGCGGGCATTTCCAAACGGCGATTGTCGTGGGTTGACTGAGCCTGAGCCGCGCGGCGTATCACTTCAACGCGCTGGTCGGCCGGCGTGTGAGGCAGCACCTGGTTCCAGTAGCGGCTGACAGCATCATAGTCTCGTCCGATGAACACGAGTGTCCGGCCAGACGATTCCGCCAACCAGTCATCCAGGAACTGGCGTGGCTCCGCGCCCGGCGGTCCGAAATCGTCCGGCGTCCACACGATCACGTCGTAGTCCTGCAACCTCGGTGAGAGGTACTTCCAGGTGACCACCTTGAAACCCGCCCGTTCGAACATGCCGGCCAGCACGCTCGTGCCCTGAACACTCAACGCCGCTCGGCCCCGGCGTTGACCGTAAGACTCGTCCAGTTCGCCCGTTCCCCCGCAGCCGGCGGTCAGCAGGCTGATGCCGAGCACCCAGCAGAGCGACTGCTTCCGCGCCGCGCGTCGTTGGGTCGTTCCCGAGATGTCCCGTGCGCGTGTCATGGCCGGGCCTGCTCCAGGTGTCGGTGAAAGTCGTCCAGGCTGTCCCAACAACTTTGGAACCGCTGCCTGGAAATCGCGTGGCGGCCGAAGAACACGTCCTCGAAGGCGAGCATTGTGAGGCGAACCAAGGCGGCAAGTTGCGGCCACGCATTCAGCTCGCGCAGGTATTGCCGGTTCGTCTTCCCTTTGGACAGATGAATGAATTGGCACTTGTCCAGCTCGACCAACTGGTAGGCAAAGGCATAGACGATGGCTCTCCCCAGATCCCCGGCCTCGAGGCACGACCTTGCCATGGCCAGGAGATCCTGTCGGGCGTCGGCCGCGGGAATCGGCAGTCCCTCCATCCGGCTCGCGTCCACCTCTTGCTCGTCGATCTTCGCACTGGTACCCGTGTGAGAGGACGCCTCAAGGCGCAGCGCCGCCCACACCAAGAGCCAGACGATCAGGATCAGGATCGCGGCGAGCAGGACCCAGGCGAGGACCTGCAGCAGTTGGCCCAGCAGACCACTGCCGGGCGTGGAACGGGATCGCGGAGGTGGTTCTTCCGATGCCCAACTCGAATGACGCCGCTCGTCGTCCTCGCTCGGCACCACGTCGATGCGGCGCACGGTATCGGCCTCGGGATCGTACCAAGGCATGTCGCGTTGTGCGCGAAGCGATTGCCGTCCCGCTTCGACAGGATCGCTCGTCAAACCGCCCTCCGCGTCTCCGGCCATGGCCAGATCGCCGGGGAGCAGCAGCAGTCTCGCGGCCAGCATGCATGCCAGCAGATGGACCGTCATGGCATAACTCCCGCCAATCGCGCGCCTTCGGCCCGCATGCGCAACTCGACCTCCCACCCCTCCTGGCGAATGCGAAGGTCCAGGTAGCTCAGAAACCGCACGACGGTGAAGAAACCGGCCGAGAGCCACATCGTCAGTGGCACGCCCACCTGAATGAGGAACGCACCCGGAGCCCAATCGTCCCAGAAAACGCCCTGGGCACAAACGCATCCGCCGAACAGGACGAAGGAAAGCAGTACGGCGCAAACCGACGATACGAAGAAACGATAAATCAGGTCACTCGTGCTCGGCCCGTGAAGCATCGCACTCCGTCTCCCGACCGTCATGGCATTGCCACGGCCAGTCCGCAACGGGTTCCTCTCGAGCAGCACGATCTCGTTGAGAAACGGCGCGGTGGCTCGCCGAAACCCGAGCGCGAGCAGCAGGGTCAGCAGCAGCCATTCCGCGGGAGAAAACGCGGCGTCTTGGTCGATCACATAGGCGAGGAACAGCGCGGGCAGCACGCCGCGCAGCAGGAGGTGGCACCAGATCAGGCTCGGCACGCAGGGCGCGATGCCCCGCACCACGGCCCAGATGCGCGGTTTCTCCAGGAACACCGCCTGTCCGAGATATGTCGTGGCGAAGGCGGATGCCAGAGGAGCCTGGATCACTATCAGCACTGCCATGTTCCACACAAACCGCACTGCGTTGCCGACCATTTCGGCGGAGACCGGCGCGTCCGGCTCAAAGCGAGCCAGGCGGGCAAGGAGCAGGTGGTTCAGCAGCGCCAGGGGAATCACGCCCAGTCCCATGGTCACCAGCAGCGGCCAGGCGTAAATCCGGCACACGTGCAGCGCGATGTCGAGCGTGTCGACGATGCTGCGCTCTCGGATCGCGATCAGCGTCTTGTCGAACTGCACTAGCGGACCCTCCTGGGGAACCCGAGCACGACAATGTAGAGAAACAGGATGACACCCGTGACAACCGCTACGCCCGCCTTGATCGAATACGGCAGCGGCAAGGGAGAGAAGAACGCCTCGATCAACGCGGCCAGGAAGAACAGCGCGCCGGAGACGCCCATCAACGGCACCGTGTCCGTGGCCGTCTTTCGCAGGGATGCCGCACGGGTCAATCCGCCCGTGTTGATCCAGCCCAGGCCCAATCGCAGGCCAGCGCCGGCGGCCAGCGCGATGGCGGTCAACTCAAAGGGCCCGTGCGCCGTGACGAACTCATAGAAGTTCCCGCCCGCCGCAACGCCGGGACGCGCCATGTAGCCGAAACACGCGCCCAGCACCAGCGCGTTGTACAGGGTCTCGTACAACCCGGGCACGATCAGGATCCCCGAGGCGAAACAGCGCAGGCCAATCGTCGTGTTGTGCTGGATGTAAAACCCGGCCATCGCGAAATTCGCTTGGGGATCACGCATGCTCAACGGCTCGTCGAAGCTGTCCTCCAGCATTTCGATCATCCCCGGCGGCACCACCTGCAACCCCCAATCGGCATCGAAGTATGCCATCGCGGCGGAGCCGAGGAACGTCGCCCAGAACAACAGCAGCGCGATCTGCACGCAGCGATCGCGGAAGATTCGCCGAGGGACGTCCACCAGCAGCGTCCGCCCCAAGCGTGCCAGATCCAGTCGCCGACGGCTACGGTAGAGCTGGTTGTGAGCGCGGCCCACCAGCTGGTGCAAGTACTGCACCGTGCCGGGCGGCAACTGGTAGGCATCGGCCAGAGCCAGATCCGCGCATGCGGCTCGATAGAGCGAGGCGAAACGCACAACGAGCTCCGCCTCGTGCTTCCGCCGGCGCACCTGATCGCACAGACGATCCAGTTCCAGCCAGTTCTGCCGGCGTTGTTCCAAGAGCACCGCGACCTTCATGATGGCCTCATCTGAATGGCGATCCCGTCGGGTCGGCAGGGCCACGCTGCAACGGATACGCAAACGGGCTCATCCGGTGGCCCAGCGCCGCCTTCGCCCGCGCCGCATGCGTCTCGTCGTCGCCGCGATCCGCGATGAACAGACGGTAGTACATCGAACACAGCAACAGGTCGTAACTCGTGTTGGCCGGCAGACCGAACTGCTTCAGCAGGGGCTCGGCAAGATGCTGAGCCACCTCCCGGCGGCGCGACACGGAGAAGAAACGCCTCCGTTCGGCATAATGCGCGATGGCCCTGGCCATGCTCCGCCGCACCTGCAAGTCCGCCGGCAGATAGGAGGCCAATTCAAAGGCTCGGGGGTCGTCAAACCGCACCACACCGCTCAGCCACGGCCGCTCCTCGACCACAACCATCGTGTGGCACACCAGGTCCCCAAGACGCTGGAAGCGGCGATTCAACGCCATGCTGCACAGCCCCACCAGAAACGTCGGAATAAGCGGAATGGGCGGCAGACCGACTGCCTCCGCGGAAATGACCGGACCCATGTCGGCCACCCGCAGGATATTCCGGAGAACGGCCTGGTACCCGTTGATTGGCCGCCCGCTGGTGCTCATGACCCGTATGCCCAACACGCGTTTGCCCGGCGTCTGCCCGTGCATGAACGTCTCGAACAGCCCGCCGTAAAACCAGCTGACCACGAAATAGGCCAACAGCCACACGGCCGCCGAGATCCCGCCGATCGCGATGGACAGCACCGAACAGACAAGGGCCACGACGAACAGGATGGCCACCCGGATCGCCAAGTCGATGAGATACGCTGGTAAACGCCGAAACGGTCCAGCCACCCGGTATTGGAAGGCGATGTTCTCCGGTGTGGCAATCTCGATGACCGAATCGATTTGGCAGGGAACGGAAGACATGCCATTGCCTCGCGGCCGACGCGGCTGCTCTCAGGTGAATCGCGAACCTACCCCATGTTCTCGTTGAGGTAGCGCAGGATATCACGAATCGAGATGATCGCCACGGGACGGCCCTCGGAGTCCGTGATCGGCACGTGCCGGTAGTTGCCCACGTTCATGCGGTGAACGGCAAACGCCACGGTGGCATCGGCGTCGAGCGATTGAACCGCCTTGGTCATGAACTCGGATACCGGGCGCGTTCGCCAATCGGCCGCGCACGCGTCCAACTTCATCACCACATCACGCTCGCTGAAGATCCCCAACAGCGTGTTGTCTTGCACGATCAGGACGCAACCGATCGAACGCTCGGCCAATAACCGCACGACGTGCCCCACGGACGTGTCCGCAGCCACGGTGGTCACCGGTGCGGCCGGGCGGAGCGATTTCAGGCGATCTCGCAACAGGCACTTCTCCAGGTGCGACTTCGGCGCCGCAAGGTGCGCGTGCGTCAGCGACTGCGAGCATCGTTCGCACGCGTCAACACCCGCAATATTCCCGGCACCGCAATACGGGCAGACAATCATGGCACCACCCAGGTCTCGCCAGATCGGAAGAGATCGTCCAACTTACCGGCTCCATCCCGATTACGCGCGGCCTCAATCTGCCGGTCCAGTTCCACATTGTACCGGGGGCGATCGACCGCTCGAAACACGCCTATCGGCTCAGGAAAATCGGGGTATCGCATGCGACTGAGCAGATACGCCAGACTCGGTTCCGGGGACTTCTCGTCGTGCACCAGCAGATCCTTCTCGGAAATACCGTTCCCCAAATGGACAACCTCCGGCTCGATGCCCCTGAGTCGGATGCCCTTGTCGCGGTTCTTGCCGAAGATCAGCGGCTGACCGTGCTCCAGTTCAATGACGGCATCGGACTTGAGTTCGCGGTCCGTGGCATACTCGAACGCGCCGTTGTTGAAGACCACGCAGTTCTGGTAGATCTCCACGAATGCCGTTCCCTGATGCTCCGCGGCCCTCTGGAGCACGCAGGTCAGATGTTTGATGTGCATGTCGACGGATCGGGCAATGAAGGTGCCCTCACAACCGATGGCAATCGACAACGGATGCAACGGATTGTCGAGGGAGCCCATGGGCGAACTCTTGGTCACCTGGCCCAGAGGCGACGTGGGCGAGTACTGCCCCTTGGTCAGGCCGTAAATGCGGTTGTTGAACAGCAGGATGTTCACGTCCACGTTCCGGCGAATGCAGTGCATGAAGTGGTTGCCGCCAATGCTCAACCCGTCGCCGTCCCCGGTCACGACCCAGACTTGCAGGTCCGGCCGAGTGGCCTTGAGGCCCGCGGCGATGGCCGGCGCCCGGCCGTGAATTCCGTGCATCCCGTACGTCTCCAGATAGTACGGGAACCGGCTCGAGCAGCCGATTCCGGAAACCACAACCACCTTTTCGCGCGGCACGCCCAAAGAGGCCATCACCTTCTTCACCTGGGCGAGGATCGAGTAATTGCCGCAACCCGGGCACCATCGAACGTCCTGGTTGCTGGCATAGTCCGCCGGTTTCAAGGTGACCAGTTCGTCACTCGCGCTCATCACTTCACTCCACATGCTCACCGCCACCCCGCCGGCGCCCGGGCGCCACGTTCGCGAGACGTACCGGCCATTGGTGGCCGGCCAAGGTCAAGGGACGTTGCTTTCGGTCAACGGCCCTCGATCAGTGCCAACTCTCTCTTGATTCCTTCGACAAGTTCGCCCACCGCGAAAGGCCTCCCCTGGACCTTGTTGAAGCGAATGGTCTCGACGAGATACTTCGCGGCAATCAACCAGTGCAGTTGCCCGAGGTTGAGTTCCGGAACCAGCACGCGTTTGAATCGCCGGAGGATGTCGCCCAGATTCCGCGGAAACGGATGGAGGTACCGCAGATGGACGTGGCTCACCGACTGCCCTTCCTGCCGGCATCGCTGCACGGCCGTGGCGCAGGCACCATACGTCCCGCCCCAACTCAGCACGAGCAGGTCTCCGGTCTCCTCCCCGCTGACGTCCTGAAGCGGAATGTCGTCCGCGACGTTCTCGATCTTCTGCGCGCGCGTCCGCACCATGAATTCGTGGTTCTCCGGATCATGGCACACGTTACCCGTGCGATGTTGCTTCTCAAGTCCCCCCAGGCGGTGCGTCAGGCCCGGCGTACCGGGCAAGGCCCACGGTCTTGCCAATCGCTCGTCGCGATCGTACGGCTGGAACTCGCCACCCGCGGCCGGCGGACCCGGATGCGCGACATCCACACGCGACAACGTGTCCAGCTGGGGAATGCGCCAAGGTTCCGAGCCGTTCGCGAGATAGCCGTCGCTCAACAACATCACCGGTGTCATGAACCGCACGGCGATCCGCCAGGCTTCCAGGACCGCATCGAAGCAGTCCGCCGGACTTCGCGCGGCAATGACCGGCAGCGGGCATTCGCCGTGGCGACCGAACACCGCCTGCAACAGATCGGACTGTTCCGTTTTCGTGGGCAGCCCCGTGCTCGGTCCACCTCGCTGAACGCTCACGATCAAGAGCGGCAGTTCCAGCATCACCGCCAAACCGATCCCTTCGCTCTTCAGCGCCACTCCCGGCCCGCTGGTGGTCGTGGCAGCCAGCGCGCCGCCAAAGGACGCGCCGATGGCCGAACAGACCGCGGCGATTTCGTCCTCCGCCTGAAACGTGTGCGCGCCGAACTGTTTGAGCTTGCACAGTTCGTGCAGAATCTCGCTGGCGGGCGTAATGGGATAGCTGGCCAGATACAGCATCTTCCTGCTCAGTTCGGCGGCGGTGATCAGCCCGAAAGCAACGGCCTCGTTTCCCGTGAGGTTGCGGTACGTGCCCTGCGGGAGAACGGCCATGTCCACACGATAACTCGGACCGAACGCCTCCGTGGTCTCACCGTAATTCCAGCCTGCTCGCAGCGAGCACTCGTTCGCCTGCGCAATCACCGGCTTGTTGCCGAACTTCTCCCTGATGAACCGCAAGGTCGGATTCAAATCGCGCCCGAACAGCCAGTAGACCAACCCCATCGCGAAGAAATTCCGGCAGCGGTCGGCAATGCCCAGGCCGATCCCCAGGTGCTCGACTGCCTTGCGCGTCAGTCCCGTCATGGGAACTCGAAACAGCCGGTAGTCCGCCAGCGACTGGTTATTGAGGGGGTTCTCGTCCAGCCGCGCCAGCCGAAGCTCCTTGTCGTTAAAGCTGTCCTCGTTCACAATCAGGATCCCGCCGCGCCTCAGATCCTCGAGGTTGGTCGCCAGCGCAGCGGGATTCATGGCGACCAAGGCATCCAGCCGGTCGCCGGGAGTGAAGATTTCCTGGGCGGCGAACTGCACCTGGAAACCGCTCACTCCGCCGCGAGTCCCCTTGGGAGCCCGGATTTCCGAGGGGTAGTCCGGGAAGGTCGCCACATCGTTGCCCAGCAGCGCGGACGTGGTGGTCAGTTGCGTGCCCAACAGCTGCATGCCGTCACCCGAGTCGCCTACCAGGCGAATGGTGACGCTGTCCAGTTGCACGACCTTCCGATTGGATGCGGGATGACCTTCGGCAGTTGTTGACATCGTCCACTCGTGTTCGTTCTCGGAGGGGCACTGGTCGCGCACCACGCATGCACGGCGCCACCCGCTGACCGCTCAGGACACGCGGACGGGTGGCCGGTTGCGCCGATCAGGCACCGTCTCTTTCGTGACTCGCGGCATGCGGCTGAGGCGGGAGCGTATAGACCACATCCGGGAAGTGTTCCACCATGTAGTGCAGGATGCCGGCCACACCCAACATCCCGACGGGACGGCCCGCCTCGTCGAGAATCGGCAAGCGACGGTATCCGCCCTCCCACATCATCGCAATCGCTTTGGCTACCGTATCCCGTCGCGTCAGCGTGACAACTTCACGCACCATGACCTGTTCGATCGGGACCTCCAAATCGGCGGACCCGGCCAGCAGCCGCACCGCGTCCCGCTCGGTGAAGATGCCCACCAATTCCCCGCCGCCGACCGAACAGACCGTTACGGAGCTTCGGTTTCGCTCCTTCATGATCGCAAGAACGTCGCACACGCGCGTGTTGGGAGTCACGATCAAGGCGTCGGTCGGATGAGCATGGTCAACCGTTTCAGAATTCAAGTTCAACTGAAGGTCCAAGGCGGCATTCCTGACAGCATGGCAAGTGGTCGGCAGAGGCTGCCGGCCGCGGAGCCGGAAGCCTGACGGCTCACGCCCTACGAAGCCGGGGCGGCACCGGATTCGTTGGAAACGGATCCTTCATGCAAGGCGCACTCTACCTCGAAATGTACCACGAGCACCCGTTGAATTGAACCGCGGATCGGAAAGAAATCGCACGGCCAACACCGTCGGCACGCCCCGTCGCGGAACCAAACGGTGGTCAGTCGGAAAGCAACGGGCCATCCCCGGGCAGGTCCGCACGGCCGAAAAACTGCGTGAGATCGATGCCGCCCCGCTGTTCGTCTTCCAACAGTTTGAGACGCGTCTCCAGCTGCTCCACGCGCCGCAGCAGTTGCGGTATCTGGTGCGGGGCCTGGTCGATCGGTTTGGGGCGGGGCACTCGCGGATAGCCCAGATGCCGCTGCAGCGCCGAAAAGAGATACAACGGGTCCTTCCTGCGGTTGGCGAGGGCGATCTTCCCCTCCTTTTCCCCAAACAACACGGGCTTTTCGACCTCGCACTCGCCCAGCCGCGCCGCGCGCTGGTTCACATAATGCTGACTCCGCACGTACACCATGTCGGCGAAGTCAATGATCCCGATCTGACAGCGGACCGTCTGAATCCACTCCCTCCAGTCCTGGTCGTACATCGGGTCTTCCGTAATCGCATCCAAACCGATTTCGTAGCGGAGTCGATTGCGGCACAAGGCCTCGAACTGATACAGGAACAGCCCTTGCGGCGAGGCACCGGCCGCCCGGTACTCGGCCTCGAAACGGAGGATCTCCAAGGCCATCCGCATGTCGAATCGTCCGGGCTCCTTCTCCGCTTCGCGAATCACGTACGTCTGGAACGCCGCAAAGTAGTGCGGCAGCTTCTGCATGGCTGAGGCCATAACCCCCACGTGCCGCAGTTCCCCCAACAGAAAACCCACGGCCATCGGCAGCTTGGTGGTCGAGAGGAGCTCTTCGCGGAGCTGGGCAAGCAACTCCTGCAGAGGCATGTTTTCGGGGAGCCGCTCCCGCAGCGATCGATACAGATGTGCCTGCTCGATGTACTCGTCGTGATCAAGTAAGGGCATACGACACCCGCTCTTGCCGTGCTTCCCCGGCCCGTGGAGTGGAGGTTCTCGTCGGGTCCCTGGTACATGAAGTGGCCGTCGCACTATAATTGATGCGGTCGTTGGACGATAGCAGGACAGGCGCCTCGCCCGTTCGCCCAGTTTTCGCTCCGGGTGCGACCGAGGCCGGAGCCGACCAGCCCCCCCGAACAAGCGAAGTCCCGGCAATCCGATGCGTTGCGAGCGGGAAGTCCCTTGCGGTGGGCGATGACAGCGAGCATGCCGACGTCCCCGCGCAGCGGCGGGACAGACGCGGGCCGAGGATTGCGGCTCCGGCCGTGTCGCGCCGTTCCCGCGACAGCCGACGGACGTGCCTGCACCCAATGACATCCCTTCCGAACCGGAGACGACAGCCTTGTCACGCAAGTTTTCCACAGTCCAGGCGGCGGTCGACGCGATTGCCCGTGGAGCGGTCATCATCGTGGTCGACGCGGAGGATCGCGAAAACGAAGGTGACTTCATTTGCGCGGCGGAGAAGGCCACGCCCGAGACCGTCAACTTCGTGATGAGCGGCCGCGGCGAGTTCTGTGTGCCGGTGCTGCCAGACGTCTGTCGGCGGCTGGAGGTGGCACCCTTGGTGGACGTGAACAACGCACCGTTGCGAACCGCCTTCATGACGCCGCTGGACCACGTGTCGACCCGGACGGGGATTACGGCCGAGGAGCGGTCCGTGACCGTGCGGGCGATCGTCGATCCGCGGAGCGGTCCCGACGATTTTGTCCGGCCGGGACACGTGCACCTGTTGCTGGCCAAGGAAGGCGGAGTGCTCCGCCGCGCGGGCCACACGGAGGCGGCCGTGGATCTGGCCCGCATGGCCGGCCTGACGCCCGCGGGCGTCCTCTGCGAAGTCCTGGACGCGAACGGTGATCGGGCCAGCCGGGAAGAACTCCTCGGAATCGCCGAGCGGCACGGCCTGGAAATCATCTCGATCGAAGAGCTGATCTCGCATCGCAGACTGAATGAGAAACTTGTCTCACGAATCAGTGACGCGTTCTTGCCAACCCGCTACGGCAAGTTCCGCATCATCGTCTACAGCGTGGCCTACGAGGATCAGGTCCCCATCGCTCTCGTCCTGGGCGATGTCGCCGACACGCGTCTGGCCCCTTTGGCGCGCATGCACTCCAGTTGCTTCACGGGCGACTTGCTCGGGTCGCTGCGGTGCGATTGCGGCGATCAGCTCCACATGGCGCTCGACATGATCGGTCGCGAAGGTCGAGGCGTGTTGGTGTACTTGCCGCAGGAGGGACGAGGCATCGGACTCACCGAGAAGATCAAGGCTTATGCACTTCAGGATCAGGGTCTTGACACCGTGGAGGCGAATCACGCCCTGGGCTTCCAGGCCGACTTGCGCGATTACGGCATTGGGATCCAAATCCTCAAAGACCTGGGACTCACCGAGGTGCGCCTCCTGACCAACAACCCCAAGAAGACCGAGGCGTTCAATCCGCGCAGTTACGGTTTGACCGTCGTGGATCAGGTGCCCATCCTGCCGCCGCCCAACAAGTACAATTCCCATTACTTGGAGACGAAGCGCGATAAGATGGGCCATCACCTGCCGTGACCGGCGCGGAGCCGCGGACGGACCTCGGCGGGCAGGGGGCGGTTGGCAGGCGTTCGCGGCGACGACGGCGAGCATCTTGGCACGAGGGAGGTTCCGCTGAAAAAGCGTTGCCTCTGGCGGAGCCCCGCCCGGCCCTGTCCCCAATCCCTTCTGGCCCATCGCCTTGCAGCCCATCGCCTCGCCCGCCGCCGCCAGGACCGCGATTGTCGCCTTGACCTGCCTGGGCTTCTCGGTCTCCGTCTTGGCGGGCGTCGTCTTCGGATGCGTCGCGGCGTTCGTCGCCTTCGTGCGCGGCCGATTCGTCGTCGTTTGCTTCGTCCTCATGGCCCGTTCCCGTCCGATGGATATTCTCGCCCGCAGGCACTCCGCCGTGGACAGTCACACAAGAGTCGGGGCTTTCCCCCGGAGCACGCCAAGCGGCAGCGAATTCCGCTCGTTCTTGCCGGCCTGCGCTGCTATCGACAGCATGGAGGGTTTGATAGACTGATTTGAACCCGCCAAAAGACGGAGGAAGCGATGCCGACCACCAAATTGACCGATTACATGCAAACCGCCGCTGCCGCCGAATACCTGGGCGTCCACCAGAACACGCTCCGCAAGTGGGCGGGACGCGGCGACATTCCGATGCACCGGAATCCTGCGAATGGCTATCGTCTGTTCAAGCGAGGTGATTTGGACAAGTTCCTGCAAAAGGCGGCGAAGCCGGTGAAGCCGAAGTAGGCTGTCGATGGAATCCGAATCCCAAACACGCAAACGTCGCATCGACGCCAGTCTTGAGGCGGCTGGATGGAAGATCGTGCCGTTTGGGGACGGCCTGGGCATCGGCGGGCTGCGTTGCCACGCCGTCGAGGAATACCCGACCGCCAATGGCCCGACCGACTACGCCTTGGTCGCCGGCGGACAGATGCTCGGCATCGTCGAAGCGAAGAAACTCACGGTCGGTGCGAGAGGTGCGTTAACGCAGGCCGAGCGATACTCGAAAGGCGTCGCCGACAGCCCGTTCAACTTCGACGGCTACGCGGCAACAAATGAACTCGATTACCCATTCAGCATCTTCGTAAGTCTTGCTCTGCTTAAACCAGTGACGCCGTTCTTCTCTAGCGGCTACGCCGAAATAGTGATGAACTCAGACGTGATTTTCACGCAGGCACGAGAACGGGTCAGCGGAATTGGCACACCTGACTTGCACCTCGTTGAAATCCGCGACTTTCGAACGCCGCTGCCCCCGCTCTCCGAGCAACACGAAATCGTCCGTCGCGTGGAGAAACTCTTCGCCTTCGCCGACCAGATTGGAGCTCGTCTGGAGCAGGCCCAGGCCCACGTCGACCGGCTCACGCAGTCGCTGCTGGCCAAGGCGTTCCGTGGCGAGCTGGTGCCGACCGAGGCGGAACTGGCTCGCCGCGAGGAACGCAGCCACGAGTCGGCCAGCGAGTTGCTGGAGCGGATTCGAGCGGCGAAGGCTGACGAAGCACCCGCGAAGCGGAAACGGGGAACGGCGCGAAAGGCGCGAGAGGCGTGATACACTTCACCACCGAGACGGCAGCGACCCGCGACTGCTGGTCGGTGGCGCGAAGGTTATGGGGAGGCGAGTTTCCGGCGTGGCCCGCCCGCTGCTTCCAATCTCCATCGTTCATT
>Ga0194113_10006668_pt1 | contig 14634 bp, 14 predicted proteins | sample TA2MahC200mmetaG_FD_146193 | JGI IMG/M metagenome (GOLD analysis project Ga0194113, IMG submission 146193) | Freshwater microbial communities from Lake Tanganyika, Tanzania - TA2015017 Mahale Deep Cast 200m | ecosystem: Environmental > Aquatic > Freshwater > Lake | place: Tanzania: Lake... | reverse complement strand
CAAGGAAGTCACAGAGCAGGCCGCGGTGGCGGACCCAAGCCAAGCTGGACAAGACCGATGCTAGGAGTAGAAATCTATTCTGAGGCAACGGGGCGCGTAGGAGTAGATCCATATATGAGGCAACAGGGCATGGTTTCCGGAAGGGCAGAGCCCTGCCTGATTCTCGGAGGAGAAGTTCCGGGACCAGCCAGGTCGACGACCGCGACCGAGACCACGCGGGCTCGCCTGAGCTGGTACGGGGTCCCATCTGGGCGTTGAGGCGCTGTTGGCGGGCCGCGCTTGACAGTGGGCCACGGTTGACCTATTCTGAGTGCGGATGAGAGTCATCCTCCTGCTAGTAGTCGCCTGCCTTCCTGTGTCTGCCGCCCTCTACAACATTGACCAGCCGGTACCGATCTCCCTCGGGCACGCTGAGTACTTCATCAGCGGGCGGCTCTGGGGCAACGGCGGCGTCATGATGCGGTTCGGTCTAGGCCTGTGGGACCGTCTCACGCTCGGGATTTCGTACGGCGGTGGCAGCGTCCTGGGCGCAGAGCAACCGAAGTTCTATGATCGCTACCGCCCGGATTTCCAGGCGCGGCTCGCCATCTTGACGGAGAAGGGCTATGCCCCGGATTTGACGCTCGGCTTCGAGAGCCAGGGGTACGATGGCTGTTCACTGCAGGTGTTCCAGGTGCGCGAAAAGGGCGGGTACGTGTGCGCCGGCAAGACGGTTGAGGCAATTCGGACCTACTGCCAACTGGGCATCAACTACTGGCGAGGATTCGACGCCTTCCTGGCGCTGAACACGGCGTTGCCCGGCAGTGTCGAGTTGATGCTTGAGTACGACCTGGCGCAGTTCAACTACGGTGATGAGTACAGGCGCCCGGGTGATGATCCGACGTACCTGAGGCGCCGCGGGTTCCTCAATTTCGGCGTCGGATGGACCGTTGCCGGCAAGGTCAGGTTGGCGCTGGCCCTACGCGACATTCTGGGCAACCGGGAACAGACCACGCGCAACCGCGTCCTCGAGGTCTCCGTTTCCGACCGCTTCTAGACTTCCCTCACACTTGTCCCGAGGCCGGCGGACGACGCCGGCTAGCGAGCGGGAACGGTCCGATAGACCCGGTCGAAGACCGCAATGACGAGAGAGTCGTATCCGGTCAGGTCCACCCTGCGGCGCACTACCGCTTCGGTCGAATCGACCTGCCCGGCAACCGAGGCCGAGTCGGTTCTGCCCGGCTGGATCGTGACCACTAGGTTGCGGATTTCGGGATGCGGGGCCGAAAACTGAATCCGGAACCGGCTGTCCGGGAACATCTGCGACAGTGCGCCACGCGCCTGTTCGACCTCGAGCAGTCGTCTGTTGACGCGGGTGCCGGGCAGGCTCTTGAGTGAGACGATGACGATAGCGCCGATGAGCAGGGCGAAGATGATGACCCAGACCATGCGAGTCATAGCAAGAGATAATAGGGCAGGGAGGCGCCCGGTCAAGATCCCGTCTGGTTTGACACCGCGCAGCTGCGCTGCTACCCTAGCAGGAGTATCCAAACCGAAACGGAGACATCAATGGATGTTAAGGCTTTCCTGAAGACGATTCCGGAGTTCGAGCAGCTTCCCGATGCGGACGTTGACATGATGGCAAGGCTGGCAAAGGTCGGTGAAGCGAAGGCAGGAGCCATGGTTGACGTACAGGGCGAACCCGCAACCAAATTCTATATCCTGGTCAGCGGGCGACTCGGAGTCGTGCTCGAGCTTGACTTCGGGGTGACGAAGAAGAACTACATGGTCACGTCGGTAGGTCCGGGGCAGATGTTTGCCTATTCGGGATTGGTCGGCAATCCGCACTACACCGCGGGCAGCCGGGCCATGACCAATACTACCTATCTTGAGTTCGACGTCGCGAGGCTGAACGCGGCATTCGACGAGGACCCGCGACTTGGCCAAGTGATGATGAAGATGGTGGCTCAGACGATCGCGTCGCGCCTGCGGGCGATGCAGCTGCAACTGGCACAGCAGTACGCCGTCAGCGAGGCCGAGACGAGTCCGGACTAAGCTCGGCTCGGCCTCGGGCCGGGCGGAAAGAAGTCGGGGCGTGGATGTCCACGCCCCGACCGTTTCGTGCCGGCTCCGGCTAGGACCCTTCCGTCACGGCCGCAACCTTGGCTGCCATGGTACCGCGCTTATCACGCCGGTCGTCGATCTTCACGGTTGTGACGATGCGGTGGCAACCCATCCCGGCCAACCGGTCGTGGACGGTCTTGAGGGCAGAGAAGATCTCGTCCCATTCTCCCTCTACGCAAGTGCCCATGGAGTTGACCTTGTAGTCGAGATCAGCCTCGGCGAATACTCTGAGCGCGGCCCGGACGTAGGAGCTCACACTCGTTTCACTGGTCCCGACCGGTACGACGCTTAGCTCGACAATCATCATACCCTCCTACTCGAATCCGGAAGTAGAGAGCCACGAAAACACGAAGCCGAGTGAGACGGAATCTGGTTCTCTCCCTGAGCGTCCGTTTCGTGTCTTTCGTGCCTTCGTGGCGTCCATGCCGGTCTGCGGGTCCTACATGAACCGTTCGAACCGGTCTTTGCCGGCCTTGCAGACCGGGCACTTTCCCGGCGGCTCGGGCCGGGCGCACAGGTAGCCGCAAACCTTGCAGCGCCAGACAGGGAGAGGAAGCGAGGAAGTAGAAGGCGAGGAGGAAGGAGCCGGAGTTTCCGAGAAGCCTCCACGCATGAACTTGGCCGGCCGGCGTTCGGGAATGGAGCCGTGCTTCATCTTCCCTTCGATCCACGCGTCGCTGACGTAGAGGGCGCAGTAGCAGGCACCGAATTCCTCCAGGTCCGAGTCGCGGTAGTAGCAGGGGCAGATGACGTCGACGTCTTTGTCCTGCTCGCCGAACGCAAGCCGACAGGGACAGCACCAGTATCCGTGCCGCTTCTGGTTCTCAAGCAGTCCTTGCACCAGCCGCAGCACGAAGTTCCTGTCCGGGTTCAGCTGGTAGCCGCCGGCCGCGGCGTCCAGCTTCAGTCGCTCGTAGGTCTTGAGCACTTCATCCGAGAAGTGTTCCTCCGCACTCATAGTTCGAGCAGCTCGCGGATGCGGTCTTCGTCAAAGCCAGCCACGACCTCGGCGTCGATCTGCACGGTCGGGAAGGACCCGCGGGGATTGAGCTCACGGACCTTGCTGGAAGCCTCGGCGCGTTCTTCGCCCTTGCACTGGTCGACGTCAATGTATTCGTACTGAACCTGGTTGGAGTTCAGTAGTTCCTTGGTCTTGTGGCACCAGCCGCAGGTCGTCAGCGCATAGAGGGTTACGCGATGCTTGGCATTCCTGCCGGGTACATGGGTTAGTTTCACAGAGGTTCCTTTCCGACTACTTTCGGCCCTGGTTCTTGCAGGGCGCACATATGCTGCTGCCTTCAACCGGGGCGTCGCAAAACGGGCAGTGGCATCCCTTCTCACCGGTCGCTGGTTTCTTCGCCAGGTGCTGCTCAATGGCCTTGTGGAGCGCGTCCGCGCCGAGGTTCGAGCAGTGGAGCTTGTTGGGGGGCAGGCCGCCGAGCTCCTTGGCGACGTCGGCATTCGATATCTTCATTGCCTCTTCGATGGTCTTGCCCTTCGCCATCTCGCTGACCATTGAGGATACGGCGATGGCCGCCCCGCAACCGAAGGTCTTGAACTTAACGTCAGTGAGGATGCCGTTCTCGATCTTCACGTAGAACGTCATCATGTCGCCGCAAGTCGGGTTGCCGATCTCTCCGACTCCATCGGCGTTCTCAATCTCGCCGACGTTCCGCGGGTTGCGGAAATGCTCCATCACTTTCTCAGAATACATCAATTCTCCAGTTGTCTCTACAGGTCCTATCGTTCATCTGTTTCGTGCTCCTGTTCGTCCTCGCACGCCTCACCCGGCTTCACCGCATACGGGTCCTCGCCTTTCTGGAGCCTTGCGTACAGGGGAGACATCTGCCTCAGGCGTCGGGTGATGGGTGGCAGCTTGTCCAGAAAGTGGGATACGTCTTCGTCGGTCGAGTCTTTGCCCATCGTCAGTACGAGCGAAGACTGGGCTTTTGTGTGCGGCAGGCCCATCGCCAGCAGCACGTGCGACGCTTTCAGAGTCTTGGCCGAACAGGACGAGCCCGAAGCCGCGGCGATGCCTTCGTCGTCAAGCGAAAGCAGCATCGCTTCGCCCTCCACGAACTCGACGACTACGCTCACATGGCCGGGAATGCGGCTGGACATCGAGCCGGTGAAGATGATGTGCTCCAGTTTCTCCGGCAGCTCTTTGAAGATGCGCTGCGCCAGCCTGGTCATACTCTCCGACCACTCGGGCAGCCTTGACTTGGTCACTGCGGCCGCCGATCCGAAACCGGCAATGGCCGCGACATCCTCGGTGCCGGCCCTGCGGTTCTTCTCCTGGAAGCCGCCCTCAATGAGGGGCTGAAGCCTGGTCCCTCGCTTCAGGTAGAGGGCTGCCGCTCCCTTGGGGCCGTAGACCGACATGGCCGGAAAGGTGTATGCATCTACGTCCAGTCCCACCACGTCAACCGGGATACGACCGACGGCGGCTGTGCCGTCAGAGTGAAATGGAATCCTGAACCGGTGCGCAACGGCGGCCAGTTCTTTCACTTTCTGAATCGTGCCGACTTCGTAGTTCGCGTGCATCACCGAGACGAGAATCGTGTCCGTCTTGATCGCAGCTGCCAGTTTGTCAGGATGTACAGTGCCATCGGCATCGACGGGGACCTCGGTGATGTCGAAACCGTAGACTCCCAGGGACTTGAGGGGTTCGAGCACCGACACGTGTTCAATCGCGGAGACGACGATGTTCCTTCCCTTTGCCTTCCGAGAGAGGGCCAGTCCCTTTACGGCCAGGTTGTTTGACTCGGAGGCCGAAGCGGTGAAGACAATGTCATCGGGTCGGGAGTTGACTAGTGCCGCTACCTGCGCCCGTGCACCCTCTACGGCCGCTCTTGGTTTGTCGCCGAAATGGTGCAGGCTGACCGGGTTCCCGAACTCATCTCCGAGGAAGGGCATCATGGCCTCTTTTGCCTCGGGCAGCAGAGGCGCGGCTGCCGCGTGGTCGAAGTAACCGAAACGCATGGCAGTTAGACGACCTCAGCCCTGTTCCGGGTTCCTGTCCTCGGGCGTCTCATCGCCCTAAGTCTAGGACTTCGCCTTGCCAAGTCAAATCGGAGTCGATGTCACGTATCTTGAACCGGTACGCGTGCCGCTGCTGCGTCTGGCCAGCCAACCGAAACTGGCTATCGCAAAGATCAAGAGCCCAGGGCGCGGCTCGCATCAAGAGAGAGGCCCCTCGCTTCCCGCTGCACGTATGTGCGAGCCAATCGCTGTGAAGACGGCAAGATGTAAGATACTGTAAATCAAATAGATGTGGTCGCTTACAGCTTGTCAGTATTGAGCCTATTGACAAGCTGGATGGGGTCTGTACTATTGCGTCGTGGATTCGCTTGAGCTTCTCAGGGCGCTTGGCCTTTCGACCTATGAGGCCGAGGTCTATCGCGCCTTGATCAAGGTGGACAAGGCAAAGGTCCAAGACCTCGCCCGGGTTGTTGCGGTGCCGAGGCCTCAGATATACGTGGCGCTCGGGGCGCTGCTGGACAAAGGGCTCTGCCGCGAGATCCGGGGCAAAGTGAACTTCTACGCAGCAGTCGCGCCCGGCACCGCGTTCCGGGGGGCGCTACGCCAGGAAGAGGAGTTGTTGAAAGCCAAGGCAGATGGCGTTCGCGCTCTGGATCAGGAGCACCACCGCTTGGAACCGGATAGCGTTCCCACCAGCTTCGTGCAGGTTCTGCGGGGTCGACAGATCCGGCACTCGATAGACGAACTGGCGGCTGCTACCACCAGGGAGTTGTCGGTTTCCCTCAAGTACGCGAAAGAGCAGACACCGCAGTCAATTGCCGGCGCGGTCAAGGCGGAGAGGGCGATGCTCGAGCGCGGAATCCGCGTACGGTGTTTGTACGAGCAAGCCGCGCTGCAGTATCTCGAGGTACGGCAGGCACTCAAGCAGCTGACAGACAAGGGCGAGGAGGCGCGGGTCATTCGGACGGTACCGATGGACCTGATGGTCTTCGACCATCGTGCTGCGCTTTTCTCGCTTGCCGAAGAGAAGGGTGGCGTGACGGTTTTCGTGTTCGCGCACCCGAGCCTGGTTGAGTCGATGCGGCTCAGCTTTGACAACCTGTGGCAGCAGGGCAGAGACGTCACCAAGGAAATGTCGAATGTCGCATGACGCGCTGTCCGTCAGGGGCCGCTGCGGCCAGTCACGAATGAGAACCGCCGGTCGTGAGGAGATGCGCGTTCCTGCTTTCGCATCCAGAGGAGGGTCTTCGCAATAGTTCTCCGTTAGTTCGCTTGGGGTTCGAGGCGCAAGGGAGGAAAGATGAAACAGCTCGCGATTCTGGCCGCGGCGGCCGCAATCGCCGCAGGCCAGTCATACATCGGCCGCCTGGATACCATCGGCGGCACCACCTACGACTGGTGGGTCAACGCGAATGTCCGCCGGTCGCTCATCAACTCACCGCAACATGGCGTTCACGCGGCGTGGATGTACTCAAGCTCCAACTCAGGGACCAACTTCCCCGACAGGAACGCACGCTACAACTTCTACGACTACACCTTCCGGCAGTGGAACTGGTCAGATCCTGACCACATGCAGAGCGGCGAGAACATCTTCGACAAGCGGGCGGGCTACGGGAGCATTGATGCTGACCCCGCTACCGGCGTGGTCATCGTCGCAGGGCACGTTGCAGGTACAGGTGGCGTACAAGTTAGAGTCGCAAGTGACGCGGCTCCCGGCGCTGGCATCTTCGAGTACAGCGATGGGCCATCCGGCGAATGGCCCGACATGAGCATTGGCGATGATGGGTCGTGCCACGTAGGGTTGCTGTCGGGAGGCGGGCTCTCATACAGCCGGTTCAGGGCGTCGGGCGGCTGGGACAGCCTTCGCCTGCTGGATTCGCTGGCTTTCCCGACTTACGCGATCGCTGCCAGCGAGACAGGACCTTCTGTCTGCGCCACTTGGGTCGGCGATTCAGGTGCGTTCTTCCTTCTGTCAGAGAATCGGGGAGACACGTGGAGCAGTCGAACGCAGCTTGACCCGCCGCCAGCTTTCGGTGGCGACACCGTCACCAGATTCAGTCCGCGCGGGCCGTTTCCGTTCTTCGATTCTCAGGGGAGGCTGCATCTCGTGGCGGCCGTGTATCCGGAAGTCAATGACACGGCATACGTCAATCCCGCGGAGGTCTGGCACTGGTGTCCGGCGAACCAGCCTCGCTGGGCAGAGATTCACCATGCCGGCTGTCTGCCTGAGAACATGGAGGCGAGCATCGGGTACGATGCCATCTATGCCGACCGTCCGAGCATCGGTGAGGGCGACGAAGGCGACTTGTATGTTGCGTGGGAGCAGTTCGACTCCTCCAACGTCGAGCCGTTGACCGACCGACTTCGCGCCGGCGTCTGGGTCGCCAACTCGTGGAACAACGGTGCCTCATGGTGGCCTGGCCGGATGGTGACCGAGCGGAGCACGTCCTCACACCGATTCCCCTGCATCATCGACCGCGCGCTTCCCGGGGAGCCGTCCGCTGATACGGTCTGTGTGCTGTACCTGATGGACCAGGTTGCCGGGTTCTTCGTGCAGGGCGAAGGCCCGGCAACGCCCAATCCGGTCGTATGCCAGTTCATCTACCCGCCATCAGGAGCTGAGGAGAGACCTGCGTCCCATGTCTCAGGTCACAGGCCAGCGATCACCATTGTGCGAGGCGTCCTGTTCCTGCCGCGGGACATGACCGAAAAGTTCGCCGGTTCGGATCGTGTCCCAGGGCCCGTCCTCCTCGATGCCAGCGGCCGCAAGGTGCTTGACCTTCATCTCGGCGCGAATGACGTGTCGCGCCTTGCTCCCGGTGTGTACTTCGTGCGGGTCGAGTCGAGCACCGGCTGCTTGACGACGAAGCTGGCTATCGCCAAGTAGACGCGGACTCCTGCGGCTGGCCGCAGCGGACGGGTGGGTTGACAAGGCCGTAGTTCGGACTAGCATGTTCGCGAGAAGAATGAGGATTCGGCGCGATTCCGGGATGCCGAATGCTGCATGCTGATTGCTGTCTACTTTCTGTCGGCCGCCGACGAGGTTCTGATCGTGAGATAGGGAGGCATCGTGAAGCTTAGCATCGTTGCTGCATTGCTGCTGGCGGTAGGGATGGCCGCAGCCTGGGACCCGGATGTCAGGCTGACTGACAACTCGTACTCAGACAACAGCTACTGGAGCGGGCAGCGTCGGGTTGCCGTAGACTCGGCGGGACGGATTCACGTCATCTGGTACGTGATGAACTCGGGCCTGGGCACTTACCGGTTCCAGGTCTACTACAAGCGGTTCAATCCCGGCGCCGGCTGGACCCAGGATACGATGCTGAGCGCTGACCTCTACGCTGCCAGCACGCACAACAAGTACCCGGCCATCACCGTCGGCTCCACGGGTCGCGTCGTCGCAGCCTGGGGCAACGACACGTCGGACGGAGCCGACGCTTTCATCTACTACAAGACCTGCCTGCCCGAAGGCGAAGGGAACGGCGGTTGGGATTCAGTTGCACGGCTCCTGTCCAACGGCGGCACTGGCTTCACCCGCGAGAGCCCCAACCTGGCGGCGACGCCGGACGGCCATGTCCACGCGGTCTGGCGGGAGGTCAAGCCGGGCGGCGGCAGCTGCATCGCCTATCGCGAACTCATCGATACGGTCTGGCAGGCGCAGGTTGACCTGGAACTGAACTCCAACTACAAGGTCTACCCGGCAATCGCGGGTGGGCCGGACAACAGCGTGCACGTGGTCTGGCACGGGCGGAACGGCCCCAGCGGCTACTACAACGTCTGGTACACAGCCCGGGCCGATTCTACATGGGGAGCGATGGAGAACGTCTCCAACGGCTCGCGCCACCAGATGTATCCGTCGGTCGCGGTTGACCCGGCGACCGGCGAGCCGCACGCGATCTGGGAAGGCTACGAGCCGAGCGGGACAAGGCTCCGCATAATCCACAACCGGCGAGCCGGAGGCAGCTGGCAGACGTGCGACACGGTTTCCGAATCAGGTTCGTCCTATGACCAGGACATCGGGCAGGTGGCGTTCACGCTTGATGGCAGCGGCCATGCAGTATGGGTGGGCAGGAGCGATTCCTCCAGCTCTGTTGGCCAGCTTCGTTATAGCCAGCGCTTGCCATCCGGGACTTGGAGCACGCCGATTGATGTCACGGACACGACGGGCACTCGGGAGCGTCCCTCGGTAGCAGCCTCCCAGTTCAACCTTCACGTTGTGTGGTCTGACTACCGCGACGGCAACTCGGAGATGTACTACAAGCACGATTCGCTCGTCACGGCGGTTGGCGAAGGCGAGCAACCGGCAGTGCCAAGCTCGTATGCCGGAGTGAACTTTGTGGGAACGGTGCTCTGGCTGAAGAAAGGCACAAGCGCAAGCCCAAGCTGGTTGATGGATGCGATGGGGCGGAAGGTCGCGGAGCTTGGCGATGGAGCCAATGACGTCAGCAGTCTGGCTCCCGGCGTCTATTTCGTCAGGGTAGCAGGAGCGCAAGCGCAGGCGCGGGCCGTCCGAAAGGTCGTTGTCACGCGCTAGCCGTACCATCCGCCGCACTTGACCGCGGCGCTGGAGCGGCTAGGATAGTGTTGTATCGAGTAAACACCGTGTTTGTTCTCTAGTTTTCTACTTACAATAGTACTGGTCGGGCAGACCGGCCTGGTGCGCGGAACCGTTGCGGACAGCGCTTCCGGCAGTTCTGTTCCGGGCGCGAATGTCTTGCTGGTCGATGCGGGCGTCGGGGCCTCGACGGGAGAGAATGGCGGCTTCGTGCTCGGGCCGATCCGGGCCGGTTCCTTCCGTCTGGTTGCCAGCCACATCGCCTTCGAGCCGGAGACCCTCACGGTCGATGTGCCGGCCAATGGCGTGGCGCGGGCCGAGATCAGGCTGCGTCCGAAGGTGATACCGATACCGGGAGTGAGCGTGAAGTCACGGCGCGAGCGCGGGGAGCAGAAGGTCTCAGTCCGCGAGATCAGCTCGGAGCAGCTGTCGCGGAGCGCGGGTGGCTTCGTGCAGGACCCGGTGCGGTCGCTTTCCTTCCTGCCCGGGGTCGCGCCGAGCGCGCGGGGCGAGTGGAGCGGAACCTACGCGGTGCGGGGTGGTGAGACCGACGAGAGTTCGGTCTGGTTTGGCAACGTCGAACTGCTCTGGCCCTACCATCTACTCGGGTTCTCGTCGGTGCTGAACCCGGACATCGTCGAGAAGATATCTTTCTTTCCGAGCGTCTTCCCCTCGCGCTACGGCGGCGTGTTGTCGAGCGTGGCCGTGATGCAGCCGAAGCAGCTCGAACGCGGCCGGGGGTTCTGGGCCTATGACGCGATGAACATGAAGGCGGCCTATGTAGGCAATCTCGGCGACATCGACTTTCTGGCGTCGTATCGCCGGACGTTCTACTACGTGCTGTTCGGGCCGATGGGCGCGGGTTCATACAACCGCCCGTCCTACTCCGACTTCACCGGGCAGTGTGCAGTACCGCTCTCTCCGCAGCACCGGCTCCGGCTGACGGTCGTGAACGGTTCAGACCACATCACTTCGACGCTGCTCGGGACTGAGAAGACGATGGATGAGTCCGGCACGTCGCTGGCGGGAAGCATCGAGTCTGACCTCGGACCGGTCAAGACCGACGCGACGTTCTACAGCAATACTCACGGCTTCAACCTGACGCCTTCGGCCTGGTGGGGAACCGCGGTTACCCGGCAGAACGAGTACGGCGTGCGCCTCAACGCGACCGGTACGATATCTGACGAACTGGAGCTCGAATGCGGCGCAGAGGCAGGACAGACATCGTTTACCGGCAGCCTCCTGACTCCACAGACTCTGGCAAGAGCGGACAATACGTGGGCCGTGTACGCAGCGCTGGGTCTCAGGCCTCTCTCTCGGCTCGGCATCGACCTCGGGGTCAGGTATGAGGACGTGCGCTGGGCCCTGAACAAGGTGCTGCAGCCGCGGGCAGTGGCGAGCCTGTTCCTTTTCGGCAACGTCACCCTGAAAGCCGGGTACCGCCGGCTGTATCAGCACTCCTACAGCTTCCTGCGCAATTCGTGCGCGTCGTTCGTGTTCGATCAACAGTATGACGACTACCGGCTGTTCGAACTCGGGGCGCTCTCGGCCAAACAGGCCGACCACTACTCCGTCTCAAGTGAGTTCAAGCTGGCGCAGAACACGCGGCTCTCGATTGAGGGCTATGTGAAGGACTACCTGCAACTGCCGACGTGGAAGACCGACGCGCAGGGTGAGGTGTACAACGCGGGCAACCTCGGTTCCGGCTATGCACGCGGAGTTGAGGCGGTGCTTGAGCAATCCGCGGTCGAAGGCTGGAGCGGCTGGCTGACCTATGCCCTGTCCTGGTGCCGGAAGCAACAGGGAACCGATACGGTGATGTACTGGGACAGGTACGACCGCAGGCATTCGTTTAACCTCCAGGTTCAGAAGACCTTCGGTCCCGAATGGACGATAGCCGCAACGTTCCGTCTGAACACCGGTGCGCCCTACACGCCGTTGCTCTATACGCAATCGCCCAATCAGACGGGGACGGCGGAGATACGGCGCGGGCACTCGGCCTACGTGATTGAAGGAGAGAAGAACTCGGCTCGCGTGCCGGTCTATCACCGGTTTGATTTCAAGGTCTCGCGCGAACTGCCCAAGTTGCCGCTGCACCCGTATATGTACATCGAGATCATCAACGTCTACAACCGGCAGAACGTCTACAACCTGATCCAGTTCGAGGACCGGAACGGGAACATCGTCACCGGCCGGTCAACCGGCATCGCCTTCATCCCACTCATCGGCATCGGCGGCCGGTTCTAGCACCCGCCACCCACAACCCGACCCCGCTCTCGGCCTCAAGCGAATTGGGCTTGACAGTCAGTCTGAGCAGTTCTAGACTTGCGCTAGTCGAGACGAGGAGTTGACACGATGAAGACGAGATTCTCCGCGTCGGTGCTACTCGCTGTTCTCTGCCTTGCGGCAGGAGCGCTGGGCCGAGTGCCATCGTTCCAAGAGCAGACCGTGGTGCAGGAGTCGCTGGCACGCGTGCATCCGAGGATGCGGGCGATGGCGGTTTGACGTGGGGATGGTTCGGACTACAATGATCTCGTGAAAAGGACGATTTGCCTTCTACTGGGGTTGGGGTTAGCTGTGGTCGCTGTCGCCGGGCAGCCACTGATGCGTGAACGGGCGGTCATGGACTCGCTACGGGCAGTCAATCCTCGGTTCCGGGCCACGTGGTTGCGCGACCGGGGTCTCCAAACCGCGGGGTGTGCGACCACGGACTCGGAAGGGCTGCGAGTAGTCGGTCGCTGGAGCTTCGGCCCCAGCTATGACGTGGACTGTCGAATGACCCCGGCCGAAACGCTGATAGTACTTGGGCGAGGTTCTGGTGTGAGCCTGTTGCGTTTCAGCAGGAGCGACTCGGCGGAGTTCCAGTTGCTCTCCGACATCAATTCGGCAGGACTGATAAGCCGTGTCCGGCTGGCGGACACGCTGTTGCTCGTGGGCACGGGCGCTGGTGTGGAGACGTACAGCACCTCTGATGCGCGCAGTCCGAACCTGCTGAGCACACTTCTGACTCCTCTAAACGACTTCGCCATCAGAGAAAGTCTGCTGTACGTCATGGGGTACGATGACAGCTTCAAGATTTACAGCATGGCCGACCCAGACAACCCGAGGCGGCTGGGTGCTTGCCGCGATTCCGGCGGGCCGGTATCCCTCGCCGGCAACACGGCGTTCGTCGGCGACCGCTGGGGGCTGTATGCCATCGACGTATCGAATCCGGCGAACCCGCATCGAGTCGGCTCGTGGGGCACATTCATCATCAGCGTCGTGGCTCGTGGTAACATCTGCTGCGTCACGGAGTACGACCCGGACTCAGTGCTTTTCTATCTACTGGATGTGACAGACCCGGCGGGCATGTACCCTCTGAGTTCACTTCGCGGAGCAGGCGGAGATGCGCTCCACATGGACGGGCAGTACGTGTACACGGCCGGAGGTTACGGGTTCCAGATACTTGACATTAGCGACTCGCTCAATGCAGAAATCGTCGGAAGCTGCCCTCTGTCGGTGTACAAGGATGGCGTCTGGGGCAAGGCAGGTTGCGACCGGGCCTTCGTGGCTAATGAGATAAACGGGCTTGCCGTCATGGACGACGGCGACATCAGCCATCCGCTGATCGATACGACGCTTCTCGGTGCTGGGTCTGCGCTGGACTTGGAGGTTCGAGGTTCGCGCTGCTATGTAGCGGATGAAGGCGGGGGCATGAAGCTGCTTGACGTAGCCGACCCGACGACACCGCACACCTTGGGCGAACTGGACACGATTGGCGGAGCCGAAGGCTGTTACTCCGTCGTCGCGACCGACAGCTTCGCATTCATGGGCTGGTTCAACACCCCGTTCTTCAGGGTCGCCGACATCAGCGAGCCGACCCGGCCGGCTTTTGTTGGCTCGTGCGACCCATTCGAGTTTGCGCAGGATATCGTACTACGAGATACGCTGGCCTTCTGCGCAGAGAACTACAAGTTCGAGGTCGTCAACGTCGCCCGGCCGCGTGCGCCAGTGGTCGTGGGGACGTGCGGGTTGCCGGATCACACCTACGAGATGGACATGAAGGACACGCTGGCCTTTGTTGCGAACGGCATTGCTGGCCTGCAGATTGTCAACGTCGCACGACCGGACTTCCCGGTCATCGTAGGCAGCATCGCGTTTCCCAACCCGGCGGTCGGAGTAGCGGTCAGGGACTCCTTCGCATACGTCGGGGCAAACCATCTGAGGGTTGTCAATGTTGCACGACCAAGCGCACCGTTCATCGTGGATTCAGTGCTGCTCACCGTCTATGGGCGGACAGTGGCGGCCGCCGACACGATGCTCTATGTTGGCACCTGTCTGGGGTACGCAGGTGACCTCCGGGCATTCAGCATTGCGGACCCCGCGAGTCCCAGACTCGTCGGGTTCTATGGCACACCCATCGGCGTCAACAGAGTCGTTTACGCTACTCCGTATGTGTATGCGGCTTGCAGCGACGCCGGAATTGTCCTGGTTGAGACTACGGCAACCGGAGTGCTGGAACCAGAGGCAGAAAGGTGGTCTGAGCCGGCCATGGGAGTTGAACCCAACCCGGCCCGTGATTTCGTGAAGGTGCGACTCAGCGAACTGCCAGCAGGCGGTATCTCTCTGCACCTGTTCGATGTCACTGGACGAGAAGTCCTAGACCAAGCGATAAGAGAGGAGGTACATGGAATCACGCTAGACCTGACGGACCTGCGACCGGGTCTTTACTTCGTTCGGGTAGAAACAAGAAAGGGTGTTCGCGAGAACAAGCTAGTCAAGATGTAGGAGGAGGATATGAAACAGACCACGTTCGTGGTATTGCTGCTGATGCTATGGGCATCAACGGTTTTCGGTACAACTAAGGCGTACGAAAAAGAGGGACACTGAGCTTGTCCAGAAACCCTCTGGAGATGGTCATAGGGTATTGTCGTTCGCGACTGTCTGCGATTGACGCGAGTCCGCCCTATGCTATGCGGCCCAGGCAGGCTTGAGATTCCCACCTGCCACCAACC
>Ga0194113_10006667_pt1 | contig 14634 bp, 12 predicted proteins | sample TA2MahC200mmetaG_FD_146193 | JGI IMG/M metagenome (GOLD analysis project Ga0194113, IMG submission 146193) | Freshwater microbial communities from Lake Tanganyika, Tanzania - TA2015017 Mahale Deep Cast 200m | ecosystem: Environmental > Aquatic > Freshwater > Lake | place: Tanzania: Lake... | reverse complement strand
CCGACCTCTACGGGCTGGCCCAGCTCTACCAGCTCCGGGGGCGGGTCGGGCGGTCGTCACGTCAGGCCTACGCCTATTTCCTGGTCCCGCCCCATATGGAGCTGACGCCCCTGGCCAGAGAGCGGCTCAAGGCCCTCAAGGAGTTCAGCGAGCTCGGCTCGGGCTTCCGTCTGGCCGCCAAGGACCTGGAGATCCGCGGGGCCGGGAACCTCCTCGGGCACAAGCAGCACGGCTCCATGGAGGCCGTCGGGTTCGAATACTACATGCAGCTGCTCGACCAGGCCGTCCGCGAGCTCAAGGGCGAGCCCGTGGAGGAGGAGAACCCGGAGATCAACCTCAAGGTCGACATCCGGGTCCCCGAGGACTATCTGCCGCAGGTCAATCTCCGGCTCAACCTCTACAAGAGGCTGGCTTCGGTGGAGGACCTGGGCGAGATCGACAAGGCTCGCGACGAGGTCCAAGACCGGTACGGGCCACTGCCGGAGACCGTCGAGAACCTGCTGCGCTACGGCGCGCTCAAGCACCTGGCCCGAAGGCTGCGCATCCGGAGGATCGACCGGTCCGAACGCCGGGTGGTGTTCACGTTCCATCCCAAGACGCCAGTCGACTGGTCCCGCGTCCCGCCCCTTCTCAAGAGGCATTCCGGGTCGCTCACGCCCCAGGGGATCATGTCCCTGTCGATCCGCGGGGATTCCGAAAGGCAGCTCCTCGATGAAACGGTCGGGGTCTTGATGGAGTTGTCCCAATAGACTATAATATTCGGGATAATAAACTGATATTAAAAAAGATGTGCGGCATGCCGAGACTCCTGACCAAGGTTCTTCCCGTGCTGGCCGCCGTCTGCCTTTCTGTTGTCGCGTGCGGCCGGGGCTCCGATCAGGGCGCGGCCGCCCCGGGCGGCGAGGTCTCGCCGGGCCGGCTCGACAGAGGGCCCGTCCTGATCGTCGAAGGCCGCGAGGTCTCGAACTCCGATTTCCGGGCCTATCTCGAGGCCGTGGGAGGGGAGGACCCCGCGGGCCTGCCGGACGAATCCCTGAGCCGGCTCTTCGACCGGTTCGTCGACGAGAGGATCCTCCTCGAAGCGGCCCGCGAGCGGAACATCTCCCTGAGCGAGGACGAGAAACGGGCGTACCTGGCCCGGCTGGCCACGGACTCCTTGACCGGGGAAGGCGAAGGCATGCGGCCGGCGGCCCCGCTCGACCGCCTGTTCGAAAGGCTCCTTGTGGAGAAATACACCTATCAGATCATTCGGGACGTCCAGGTCGAGCCGGCCGAGATCCAGGATCATTACGACAGGAACATGAAGGATTTCCTCCTGCCCGAACGGGCCCAGGTCAGCCAGATCCTCGTGGACACGGAGGACAAGGCCGTGTCCGTTCTCCGCAGACTGGACAGGGCCGGCGAGGCCGAATTCCGGAAGATCGCCCGCGAGGAATCGGCCGGGCCCGAGGCCGCCCGCAACGGCGTCATGGGCGTCTTCAAGCCGGGGGACCTGCCGGCCGACATGGAACGGGTCATCTTCTCCCTCAGCGAGGGGCGGACCAGCCAGGTCGTCGAATCCGCCTACGGATACCACATTTTCAGGCTGGACAAGAAGTTCCCTCCGGCCCTGTGGTCCGTGAGCGAAGCCGCCCCGGCCATCCGCGGCCGCCTTCTGGCCCAGAAGATCCTGGACGCGGTGGCGCTGCATCTCGAAGGGCTCAAGGACACCCTGACGTGGGAGGCCCGGCCCGAAAATCTATTCTTCACCTACCTGAGGTCGAACGGATGAAAAAGATCCCTGCGCTTTTGGTCATCTTCGGCGCCCTCGCGGCGGCCGTCCCCTTCATCGGCCAGGAGGTCGTCGAGGAGATCGTGGCCGTCGTCAACGACGACATCATCACCCTGTCCGAGTACCGGGAGCAGTACCAGATCGCCATCGCCCAGCTGCGGTCCATGAATCTGTCCGCGGAGGAGTCCGACAAGCAGCTCGAGCTGCTGAAAAGCCAGCTGCTCGAGGCCATGATCACCGACGTGCTCATCCTCCAGAAGGCCAAGGAGATGGACATCAACGTGGCCGAGCAGCTCCGGGCCACGCTCGAAAAGATCAAGGCCGACAACAACATGGCCTCGGACGACGACCTGAGACGGGCCGTCGAGCAGCAGGGCCTGCCCTACGACGTCTGGCTCAAGGAATATGAAGAGACGATCCTCAAGCAGGCCGTCATGTACTCGGAGGTCGAGCGGTCGATCACCCTCGACGACGCCAAGATCGTCCAGTACTACCGGGAGAACCCCAAGGAATTCACCGTCCCCACGGAGTACAAGCTCCAGGCCATTTATCTCAACACGGAGGCCCACGGCGCCGAGGAGCTGAAGGAGCTGGAGGACAGGATCGGCGAACGCCTCAAGGGGGGCGCGGCTTTCGCCGAGGTCGCCGCCGAGCTCTCCGATCCCCCGATGAACGAAGCCAAGGGGGACCTGGGCACTTTCCAGCAGGGCGAGCTCGACGAGACGCTCGAGGAGGCCGTGGCCAAGCTGAAGGGCGGGGAGACGAGCCCTTGGACCCTATCCCGCGGCGGGTGGTGGCTCCTTCGGCTCGAAGAGAGGAAGGAAAGCCGCCTGATGACCTTCGAGGAATCCAGGAAGAGCGTCGAGGAGATGCTCTACAACCGGTTGCGGGCGGAGAAGGGGGACGAGTACCTCAAGACGCTCCGGAAAAAAAGCTACGTTAAGATACTTCGCCCCGATCCACTAAACCGCTAAGGTTCGATAACCAGGACCGCGGCCGCCAGGGCCGTCGTCCACAGCCCCGCTTCCCCCGCCGCCGTCTGGGACAGGCTCCGGGTTTTGAGCGAGATCCCGTTCGAGAAGCGATAGGACCGGCGGGCCGCGGCCGGCTCGCTCAGGCGCTCACCCATTTTGGTGGCCAGCATCTCCGCGGCCAGATACTCCGTGTAAAGGCCGGCCTCCTTCTCCGACCGCCCGAAGCCCTCGTGCTCGGCCAGGTAGCCGTAGGCGGAGGGGTCTTCGGGTATGGCCATTCCGATCGAGGCCGAGATCAGGCGGTGCGGCTCGTCGGTGGCGTTTTCGCTCAGGACAACGAACACGACCTGGCCCGGATGGAGCAGCTTGAGACCGGCCTCGCGGGTCACGAGGCGGGCGTGGGGCGGGAAGATGCTCGAGACCCGGACCAGGTTGAAAGGCGCGATGCCGGCTTCGCGCAGAGCGCGCTCGAAGCTGACCAGCTTCTCTTGATGCCGGCCCTGGCCCCGGGTCAGGAAGACCTTGGAGGGGACGAACGAGCTCTTCACTTCTTGATCTCGACCGGCTCGGGCTCCTTGAAGTCGATCTCCCGGGAGACGTCGAAGACGCCGAGCAGGACCGGCTGCGAGCCCCGGGAGATGGCGAAGAGCCGGACCTCGGTCGGTTTCCACTCCGGGTTCTCCCTTATGTTCTCGAGGTCCTTGCCATCGACCCCCAGGTTGCTCTTGAGGACGATGACCGGGCTGGCCTCGCCGGGCGCGACGGCCTTGCCCCGGATCGCGGCCAGGAAGGCGTCGCCCAGGTTCTCCCGGTCGCCCTTGAAGTTGAAAACGGCGTTGAAATTGATGTAGTTCAGCGCCTTGGGCCCGACGTTCTTGACCCTGAAGGAGAGCTGTGGGACGAGGATCAGCCTCGGGGGCCAGGGCTGGTAGTACTTGGAGACCCATTTGGTCTCGAGGTCCAGCAGTTCGATGGAGTTCTTCAGGTCTTCGGGCGTCGTCGTCCGGCAGGCCGGCAGGACGGCCAGGGATGCGACGACGGCGACGACGGCGAAAAACGCGAATTTCTTCATGGGCAGCCTCCTCATAAACCGCTTTTAATATATCGAACAACCAAGAAGGGGTCAAATCTCCACATATTAAATCTAGGCCCCTCCGGCATGAGGGGGAGCGCAGCATCGGGTGACTATTTAATATGTGGAGATTTGACCCCTTCTTTCTTAGCGGACGAGGAGGGAGACGGGGACGACCTCCAGCCCGTAGGACTCGAAAAGGTGAAAGCTCGTCCTCAAGACCTCGAGCGTCTCCGGGAAAGGATGGCAGATGCCGACGGCCCGCCCGTTCTTCTTGGCCTTCTGGAAGAGCTCCAGGAGCCGGCCGCGGATCCGGCCGCGGTCCTCGTCGGCGTCCAGGAAAACGTCGCGTTCCGCCGCGGGGACTCCCATCCTGCGGGCCTCGGCGTAGGCCACGGAACCGGCGATCGTCCGGCTGTCCACGAAGAACAGGCCGCGCTCCTTGATGGGCGCCAGGAGGGCTCTCATCGGGGCGCGCTCGGCCGTGAAGCGTGAGCCGGTGTGGTTGTTCACGCCGCGAGCGTGGGGGACGCGCGCGAGGCCGGCTTCGAAAGAAAGCCGGATCTCGTCGTCCGCCATCGTCGACAGGATGGTGCCGTCGCCGTTCCCTTCGTATTCGTGGTTGTTGAGGGATTCGAGAGGCATGTGGAGGAGCACTTCGAGGCCGTTCTCGTGGGCGATGCGGGCCGTCTGCGAGGCCCAGTTGCTGAAGGGGAGGACCGCCACGGTGACCGGCCGTTCCAGCCCGACGAGGACGTCCAGGGCCTCGAGGCTGTTGCCCATGTCGTCGACGATGAGGGCCACCCGTCCCGGGGGCGCCTTCTTGGCGGCCAGGGCCGGGGTTTCGGCCGGCTCGGCCGGGAGGATGAAGGCGATGCCGCCCTCCTGCCTGCCGGCGCCCCTCACGCTCCAGAGGACCTCCGTCCGTTCAGGCCCGACGGCCCGTTTCCGGTCGAGGACGCGCACGGCCTCGTCCGCGAGCGTTCTCTCGAGGGCCGTCTCGACGGCCGCGTACGTCCCGGCCGGTATCTCGACCTCGAGATAAGGCTGTCCTTTCGGCCCGGTCGTCATGAGGATGGACTCTTCCCCGACACCGGCCTCGGCCAGGCCCGCCGCGAGGACATCAGCCAGCGGCTTTTCGTCGCCGCGCTCGGCGGCGGCCGCCTTTCCCGGCGTCTTGAAAATGTAGGACGGCTCCCCCTTGCGGGCGCTGATGAGGTCCAGGAGCAGAGCACAGCTCAGCGAAGCGGCCACCAGGGCGGCGGCGATCCAGTAAAAGCTCGGCCACGGTTCGGGTCGCTTGAGAGCGGGTCTCCTGGCCATCCGTCACAGCCCGGGGAAAAGAGGAAGGGTCTTTTCGAGGTAAGCCTTCTCGCTCCGGCTTTCGGCCGCGAGAGGGACGTCGGGCTTGATCCCCTGGCCCCACAGCGACCTGCCCGAGGGCAACGAAAAGACAGCCGAGGTCAGGAGGACCAGGCTTTCATCGTCGAGGACGAAAGCATCGCGGTGGCCCGCCAGCCCGGGCGTCGGGAAGCCGACGACCTTGGCCTTCCGGAGCTCCTGGAGAACGCCGGCGACGAGCTCGGCCGGCCCCATGGTCGCCGGGCTGACCCAGACGGCCAGGGGCGTTTTCGCGAGCGGGGCCTCGTCCGGGCACTCGACGTCCTGTTTGACGCCGCCCTTCTTCTCGTACCGGCCGACCACGGCGGCCTTGAGAAAGACGTTGACCAGCTCCCGGCCTTGTTCGAGGTCGCCCTCCCGGCAGTCCCGCAGGTCGAGGACGAGAGGCGTCTTTCCGCCCTTGAGGATGGGGACGGCATCCTTCCTTATGCCGGCCAGCAGCGAAGGCGAGAAATAATGGATCCTCAGAACGGCGGGCCGGCCGGCTTGGCGGGAGAACGCGTAGGGCTTCGGGAAGAGGACGGCCGTGTCCAGGGCGATCTCGAGCGTGTTGCCGCCCCGGAGGACCTTGACCTCGACGGGCCCGCCGGCCTTCGACCGGAGAAGAAGGTCGGTCTCGACCAGGCTCATGCTCAACGTGCCGCGGCCGTCGATGGCGCTTACGAGGTCGCCGGGCCTGAGGTCCGCCTTTTCGGCCGGGGAGCCTTCGACGACCGCCATGACCTGGGGGAACGTTCCGTAGCGCTTGAAGATGACCAGGCCCGTTTCCCGCCCCCCGTTATCGCGGGCCAGATACCGGGCCGCGAGCCCCTTTTCCAGATAGGCGGAGAGGGGGTCGAGAGAGTTGACCAGGCCGCGGTAAGCCCCTTCGGCCGTCCGCACGGGGTCGCGCTCCTCGAGGTAGTCGTTCCGGATGAGACGAACGAGGGAGTCGTAGAGCTCGAAGCCCTGCGGCTGCGGGCCGCGCTGGGCCCCGCCGGGCAGGTTCCTCATCTGGAAGATGAAAAAGAGCAACGACGCCAGGAAGGCGATCCACAGGACCAGTCTGTATCTCGGCATTTCGGTAATGAAACGGAGGTCCATTCTATCACCTCCTCTTCAGCCATTGCAAGGGATCGAGGGGCCGCGTCTTGAAGCGCATCTCGAAATACAGGCACTCCCCCTTGAGGGACCCGGTGTCCCCGGCCAGGGCCACGGCCTGCCCGGGCTCGACCATGTCGCCGACCGCGGCCAGGAACTCCGAACAGTGGCCGTAGAGGGTGTAGTAGGTCATGCCGTGGTCGACGATGAGCAGGTTCCCGTAGCCCTGGAAATAGTCGGCGTAGACGACCTTGCCGGCGTGGACGGCCCGGACCTCGGCGCCCGGGCTCCCGGGGGCGATCTCGATGCCCTTGTTCTCGACGACCGTCTTGAAGTCCGGGTGGCGCTCGAAACCGAACGGGGTGATGACCCGGCCGTCCACGGGCCACGGCAGCCGGCCCTTGCTCTCGTAGAGGGGCACGAAGGCGAAAGGCAGGGCCCATTCCTGGTTGATGATCTTGTTCATCATGGCCTGGAGGAGGTCGGCGCTCTCCTTGAGCTCGACCAGGGTCCGCTCATAGGTCTTCCGGTTCTTCTGGATCTCGTTGATCAGGGCGGCGCTCTTGCGGCCCTCGGCGTCGAGCTCCTTGCGCTTGAGGTTCGCGGCCCGGATCATCTCGGCCAGGTCCCTCTCCCGGCTCTCGAGCTCGGCCTGGGCGGCCCGCAGCTCGGCCAGGGACCGCTGATGCCCGGTGATGAGGTCCTCCTGATAGCGCGCGAGCAGGGTCAGCCGCTTGTTCTCGGCCGAGTAGGTCTCGATGTCCCTGGCCTTGAGCAGGAACTGGAAGAAGTCGAGCCGGCCGAATTTGTAGAGGGCGATGAGGGTCTTGTCGATGGATTCGCGCTCCCGGTCGAGGTCGGCCCGGATCGTCCGGATCCCGGCCTGGGTCTCGACGAGCGCGGCCCGGGCCCGCTCGAGCTGGACGTTCTGGGCGGCCAGCTCCTTGCGGACCAGGCTCTTGCTGAGGTTGATGCGTTTGAGCGTCGAAAGGACGGTCGTTTCGCGCCGGGCCTCGGACTCGATGCGCGACCGGAGGTCCTTGATCTCGCCGTTGATCTTGTCGAGGCGCTTCTCGAAGTCGGCGACGCTCTTGTCCCCGCCGGCCGGCGGCGGGGGAGGGGAGGGCGCGGACTGTCGGGGGCCGGGCCGGTCCAAGCGCGCGCCCGACGCGAGTGGAGCGGGAGCATGAGCGATGAGGAGAAGAAGAAGCGCCGCCGCGGAGCCGGCGCGGATTCGGGCGGAACGACACATGGCCTTTCACCTATTCTATCACACCCCCGCCCCGGCTTGCGGCGGGGTTCTGTCAGCGTCTCCGCGTTCTTTGTGTCGGCAGAGCGCCCGCCGGGATGACAGGGGACCGCCGCCGGGCCGGCTCTCGGCCTTGACCGGGCCGGCCGCCAAGATCTGTCAGGGCGGAATCGTTTGGACCGGGCTTCGGTTTGGGTTATAGTGATCTCATGGAGACCAAAATCAGCGGTAAAGAGCACCTGTTCGAGGCCGCCGAGGCCGTGGCCCGCGCGGCGATCGAATCCGTCGATCCCGGCCGGCTGATCATCAAGAACGTCTTCCGGGTGGCCGCCGGGCCCTCCGGGAAGGACGCGGTCACGGTCCAAGGAAAGGCGTTCGACCTCGGCGCGTACGACCGGGTCTTCCTGGCCGCGTTCGGCAAGGCGGCCGAGGCCATGGCCGGGGCCATGGCCGACATCCTCGGCGACCGTCTGACCAAAGGGGTCGTCGTCTCGCCTGACGCAGAGAGCGGGACGCGCGGCCGGCTCGAGTTCATCAAGGGCTCCCATCCGCTCCCGGACGAAGGCAGCGTCGAGGGCGCCCGCCGCGTCCTCGCTTTGGCCGATGAAGCGGGAGAGAAGGACATCCTGTTCCTCTGCGTTTCGGGAGGCGGTTCCGCTCTCCTCTGCCTGCCGGTCCCCGGCCTGACCCTCGAGGACAAGCGCCGGGTGACATCGGCCCTCCTCAAGGCGGGCGCGGACATCACCGAGCTCAACGCCGTGCGCAAGCACCTGTCGGCGGTCAAGGGCGGCCGCCTGGCCCGGGCCGCGAGCCCGGCCACGATCGTCAGCCTGGTCGTCTCCGACGTCCTCGAGAACGACCTGGCCAGCATCGCCTCCGGGCCCGCCCACTGGGACGGCACGACCTTCGGCGCGGCCCGCAAGGTCCTGGAGAAGTACCGCCTGTGGAACGACGCTCCGGCCTCCGTGCGGGAACTCATCGAAAAGGGCGCCCGCGGCGAGGCCGAGGAGACGCTCAAGGAAGGCGACCCCGCCCTCGAGCGGGTCCGCACGTTCATCGTCGGCGACAACATGACCGCCCTGCGGGCGGCCAAGGCCGAGGCCGAGAGAATGGGTTTCGAAACCATCATCCTGACTTCCTCCGACAGCGGGGAGGCCAGGAAAGCGGCCTTGAACTACGCCGCCTTCCTGGCCGAGATGGCCTGCTCGGCGGTCTCCCTGCCGCGGCCGCTCTGCCTGCTGGCGGGCGGGGAGTTGACCGTCACCGTCAAGGGAAAAGGCTTGGGCGGACGGAACACCGAGTTCGTCCTGGCCTCGCTCGTCGAATTGGGGAAAGGCAAGCTCGCAGAGGCGTTCTGCGCCGCCTGCGACGCCCCGGAGGCGGGGAGAAGCGCCGGGGAGAGCGGGCGCCCGGCCCTCGACTGGCTCATCATGAGCCTGGGGACGGACGGCCTCGACGGACCGACCGACGCCGCCGGCGCCTGGGCCGGCCCGCTGACGCTCCCGCGAGCCCGGGAGCTCGGCCTCGACCCCGGCGCCTATCTCGACGACAACGACTCGTACTCCTTTTTCAAGGAGACGGGAAACCTTGTCGTCACCGGGCCGACCGGGACCAACGTCATGGATGTCCGATTGTTCATTCTCCGGACGGCTTGATCGACCCTCCGAAGCGCTTTTTTTTCATTTTCCCCCCTTGCTTTTTTCTCCGGCTCCAATATAATGATAGTGGTCCTCTTTGGCCGGCTGGAGAGGGCTCCCTCAAAAAACCAATCATCACCCCCCTTTTGCTGACCTCAGCCGGCACTAACCCCCCCCGGGGGTCCCTTTAAAAGTCCCTTTAAAAACCGGACCCGAATATGATATGATTTCAGAAAGAGCCGAAGGACACGAAATGGGAAAACGGGACTGGAGAGCGGAGCTGAGGGGTCATTTCGACAACATCCGTGTCCTGGAGAGATGCCAGGCCGAAACGGTCGACCAGTTCGCGCAGTTCTGCGAATTCATCGCCGAGCCGGCCTTCGAGATCCTGGCCGACGAGCTGGCCCTTTACGGCCTGAAGTCCCGCCACCAGAAAACCCGGACCCCCGACATCCGCTTCATCATCTGCTTCCCGGGCACGAAAGAGGACCAGTTCCATTACCGGATCTCCCTGCCCAAGAACGCCGTGGAGCTGCGGTTGAAGCTCACGATCAAGGAGCGCAAGACCCCCAAGGCGGAATATCAGTCCCGCGAAGAGGCGTTCCTGCCGGAGCTCGAGCCGGCCCAGGTCCTCAAGGTGGACAAAGAAGAGGTCATCCTCGGCGTCATCGAGCATTTCCGGAAGTTCTGCTACGAGAGCTTGACCTCGCCCGATTGAGCCTGCCGGTTCCCGCTTTGAGCGGTTCCTCTCACGGCGCGCCCCCGTCCGTGCTCGCCGCTCCAAGGCGCACTCAGGCATCAGCGGCTCCGCGCGGGCGGGGGGCCCCCGCGCCGTTGCGTCACCGCCCGTTGGGCCGCCGGGAATGGCCGGCCGCCGGGGAATGTGCTAGATTAGTGCCGGAGGGAAGGACCATGAAGAAAAAACCGGAAATGACGAGAAGGGAATTCTTCGCGGCCGGGGCCGGGCTGGCCGGCGCCGCCGTTCTGGCCCAGGCCGCTCCGGGCGGCCGCGCCGGCGCCCCCGGATACGGAACGGCGGCGCGCGCGCTCCGGACCCCCGGCAAGAGCCGCGTGGTCTTGGTCAAGACCGAAGACCGGGCGGCCGGAGTCGCCAAGTGCCTCGATCTCCTGAAGATCGATCCGTTCAAGGGCAAAAGCGTCCTCATCAAGCCCAACTTCAACACTTCGGACGCGCCTCCGGGGTCGACGCACAACGACACCCTGAAGGCCGTCCTGGCCCGGGCCAGGGACATGGGGGCCAAAAGCTTGGCCGTCGGCGACCGCAGCGGGCCCGAGCCGACGGACCAGGTCCTGGCGAAGAAAGGCATCGCCGGGCTGGCCGGCGCGTTCGGCGCCGAGGTCCTGAACTTCGACGAGCTGGGCGAGGGCGGCTACGTCAAGGTCACCCCGCCGGGCTCGCACTGGAAGGACGGTTTCCTCGTGGCCCGGCCCGTGGTCGAGACCGAATGCGTCGTTTCTCTGTGCGCACTCAAGACCCATCAGTTCGGCGGGGTCATCACCATGTCGCTCAAGAACTCGGTGGGGGTCGTGCCGCGCAAGGGGCACGCCTACATGCGGGAGCTCCACTCCTCGCCCGAACAGAGGAGGATGATCGCCGAGATCAACTGGGCCTACAACCCGGCGCTTGTCATCCTCGACGGGCTGGAAGCTTTTGTCGACGGCGGGCCGATGACCGGGACGCTCAAGGACGCGGGCGTCGTCCTGGCGGGGACGGACCGCGTGGCCATCGACGCGGTGGGAGTGGCCATCCTCAAGGAGCTGGGCTCGAACGACGCGGTCATGAAGCCGGCCGTCTTCGCCCAGGAGCAGATCGCCCGGGCCGCCGAGCTCGGCCTGGGCGCGGCCTCGGCCGCGGACATCGTCATCGAAACCCCGGGCGGGGCGAGCGAAGCCTACGCGCATAAGATCCGCGAGATCCTGGCCGCTTGAGGCCGGGGGCTACTTCCCCGCGTTGACGACCTCGAGGACCTTGAGCAGGTAGTCGTAGCCCGGGCGGTCCATGGTGTTCTGCCCGAGGTATTTGAACTGCAGGACCCCCTCGGCGTCGACGACGTAGACGCTGGGGATGTTCTGGTCGACCTTGCGCCCGCCCCATTCCGTCTGGAACAGCCCCAGGCTCATCGACAGTTTCCGCTCGCCGTCCACCAGGATCGGGAAGGGGGCCAGGACCTCGTCTTTCCCCAGGGTGTAATCGGCCGGGAACATGCCGCGCCAGCCCTCCATGCGGCGCCGGGCGGCGTCGTCGAGCTTGTCCGGCTCGGCCGGGTTCTTGGTTTTCCGGATGGACTCGAGCTGTCCCGGCAGAGCCTCGAGCCAGGCCGTGACGGTCTCGTGGCCGTAGGGGAAGACGACCAGGATCTCGAGGTTGTACTTCTTGCGGATCTGCAGCGCCTTCTCCAGCTCCGTGAGCTCGACGTACTTGTAGTTGCAAATGGTGCACCAGTAGTTCTCGGCCGCATAGCCGCGGGGGAAGAGCAGCAGGACGTTCTTGCCGCGCAGGGACGACAGGGTCAGCGTTCCGCCCTGGTAGACCGGAAGGGTGAAATCCGGCATGGGCTGGCCGACGACGACCGGATTGGGCCGGACCGCGGCCGGCTGGGCTTGGGCGGCGGCCGCCACGGCGCCGGCTTCGAGCCACATGAAGATGACGGCGGCGGACAGCGCCAGCGGGGCGGCGATGATAAGGGCGGATCTCTTCTTGGCGATCATGAACGCATCTCCTTTTCCGGGATGCATCCATTTAAGACGCATCGGCCGCCCGAGTCAAGCGGCGAACGTGTCGCTTCATCCTCGGGTCGCTGCTCTTCGGCTCGGGATCTCGCCCCGGCGGGCTCCCTCGGCGGCCGGCGCCGCCTCGATCGTCTCTCCCTCTGCGGTCATAGAATCGGACGGCCGAGGGCCCCTGTCAAGCCTCGCGGCCCTGATGTCCGATGATTTCCGATTATTTCCGAGCTCTGCTATACTGCATCGGATATATCACCGGAGGAGAAGCTCTATGAGAACACCAAGCCGCGAAGCGCGATGGGCCCTCGGCCCCGCCTTGCTCATGATATTCTGCCTGGCGGTCATGGCCGGCGCCCAGGCCCAGAGGCAGAGGCCGGCCGAATACGACGAGGTCGTGGCCGGCTCCCGCATCGAGGACGCGGCCGCCCGGCTCAAGGAGTTCGAGCGCATCCGGGTCGCTTACCCGAACAGCCAGATGGCGGCGACGATCGATATGTTCATCCTCGACGCCAAGGTCGAGCTGTCCGATTCTCTGGACCGCATCCTCGTTCTGCAGCAGGATTCGCTGGACAAGAGCCGGGGGCCGAGCCGGGTGTCCGGCTTCCTCCAGGCGGCCGCCCGCATCCTCGAACACCCCCAAGTCGGATCGTTCGAAGGGGCTGCCGTCGTGGCCGCCGTCATCGGCTACCGGGACGCCGCGACAGAAGCCCTCAACGACCCCGCGACCTACGCCGAGCTCCCCGATCCGGAGCAGCAGAGATCCTTCAAGTCCTACTACGGGAACGCCTTCGGCGTGCCCGTCGCCCGGGCCCATCTCGCGGCCGGCGACGCGCCTAAAGCCCAAGCCGCACTCGAGGCCTTCCGCAAGGAGGGAGGCGCTCCTGACGCCCGCTATTCCTACACCCAGGGCGAAGTCCACGTCGCCATGGGCAAGGACAAAGAGGCCTACGAGGCCTTCCTGGCCGCGGCCGTCGAGAATTACAGCGACGCCGCCGAGCGGGCCAAGGACCTGTTCATCAAGTCCGGCGGAAAGGCCGAGGCGTTCGCGGCCGTCCTCGAGGCTAAAGCGAAGGAGCTTCCCTTCCACCCCGAGCCCTTCAAAGCCCCCTCGGGCTGGAAGGGCAAGGCCGTGCTGGCCGAGCTCTTCACCGGCTCGGAGTGCCCGCCCTGCGTCGGCGCCGACCTGGGCTTCGACGGCCTCATCGAATCCTATCCGGCCCAATACCTGGCCATCCTCCAGTACCACCTGCCCATCCCGGCCCCCGACCCGATGATGAACCCGGCCACCAAGCTCCGCGCGGACTACTACGGCGTCAACAGCACGCCCACCGTGTTCATCGACGGGACGAACAAGATGGTCGGAGGCGGCGGCCGGGGCATGGCCGAGGGCAAGTTCAAGCAGTACAAGGCCGCCGTCGATCCGCTCTTCGCCGCGGTCCCCGAGGCCGTTCTCAAGGTCCGGGCCTCGAAGGCCGGCGACCAGGTCGAGGTCGCGTACGAGTTCGACAGGGCCGTCCCGGGCGCCGACTACCATGTCGTCCTGGTCCAGGACGAGGAGGACTACAAGGGCTCCAACGGGCTCCAGTTCCACAAGCTCGTCGTTCGCGACATCGTCACCGTCGACCCGGCCGCCCCGAAACGGGCCGCCTTCGACTTGGCCGCCTCCGAGCGGGCCGCGGACGCCTATCTGACCGAGTTCGAGAAGACCTACACGCGGAGGCCGGACTTCAAGTGGGCCGCGCGCCGGTCCAAGATCGCACGGGACGGGCTCAAGGTCGTCTTCTTCGCCCAGGACCGGGAGAGCAAGCGGGTCCTCAACGCCGCCGTCGCCGACGTCAAGTAGGGCCCGCCGCCGGGCAGGGTGGCAATTCGTCCCTTCCCAGTGTATATTGTCGGCGTATGTGAGGAGGTGGATGATGGAACGGCATCGCGTTTGCCAAATCCTCTTAGCGGCCTCGGTCGCCAGCCTCTTTCTCTGGGCCCTGTCCTGTTCGATGAACCCGGTCACGGGGAAAAAGGAGTTCATGCTCCTGTCGTCGGGCGACGAGCTGGCCCTCGGGAAGCAGACGGACACCGAGATCCTCAAGTCCTACGGCCATTACGAAGGCCAGGCGCTCGACAGCTACATCTCCGGCATCGGCCAGAAGCTCGGCGCGCTGAGCCACCAGCCGAACCTCGAATACTCGTTCAAGGTCCTTGACAGCCCGGTGGTCAACGCCTTCGCCGTTCCCGGCGGGTTCGTCTACTTGACCCGGGGCATCCTGGCCTACTTCAACGACGAGGCCGAGCTGGCCGGGGTCATCGGCCACGAGATCGGCCACATCGCCGCCCGCCACAGCGCCCAGCAGTACAGCCGGGCCCAGGCCGCCCAGCTGGGGCTCGGCCTCGGCTCGATGCTGTCGAAGACGTTCCAGAAATACGCCGGGCTGGCCGAGGCGGGCATGAGCCTGCTCTTCCTGAGCTACAGCCGGGACAACGAGCGCCAAGCCGACGACCTCGGGGTCCTCTATTCGTCCAAGGCCGGCTACGACGCCCGCCACATGGCCAACATGTTCGTCACCTTGGAGCGGCTGAACCCGGGCGAGGGCAAGGACGGACTGCCGGCCTGGTTCTCCACTCATCCCAATCCGCCCGACAGGATCGCCGCCATCCAGAAGAAGGCCCAGGAGTGGCAGGCTGAGAACCCTCAGTCCCGCTTCACGGCC
>Ga0194113_10006664_pt1 | contig 14640 bp, 8 predicted proteins | sample TA2MahC200mmetaG_FD_146193 | JGI IMG/M metagenome (GOLD analysis project Ga0194113, IMG submission 146193) | Freshwater microbial communities from Lake Tanganyika, Tanzania - TA2015017 Mahale Deep Cast 200m | ecosystem: Environmental > Aquatic > Freshwater > Lake | place: Tanzania: Lake... | reverse complement strand
GCGTCGATCTCGGCTGACTTCTCAAGCAGCGATACACCCGCCGCACGCAAGTCGACCTTGAACTTCTCCGAACGGTTGAGAAGCGCTTTTGCTTCTTCGCGGTGTTCCTCGGGGATGTAGACGCGCACGTTCGCCTCCACGGTCAGGATCAGGCGAGGCCCCAACGGCCAGGATCGAGGGAAGCCCACCCGAGACTTGTGTGCCGAAGTCGCCCGGAAGATTCAGGGCTCGATTGTATCAACGACTCTCCGCTCCGGCCAGAGAATCTGCGCCTGTGGGATGTCTCCAGAGCCCGAATCGGGAGCGCCAGGGTACCTCGACCCTCCGAAGCAGCTATCGACGAATCGGTTAACCGGGCTGAACAGATCTGCCCACTGGGGGCCGTCTCCTCGTCAGCCAACCGATCGAATCCCTTCCGCATCCCCCCGCGCTTCCCTGGAACGCCCCACGGTCCCGATGCTACGCTCCCACCAGATCGGCTTCCCGAACGACATCAGGTCCGCACACCTGCCCGGAGGTTCGTACCGATGAGAGACGACCTCGCACGTACCGAACTCACTCGCCTCGAGAGGCTCTTCTCCGACGAGGACACCGAAACCTGGCGGAGGGCCGCCGTGGAGATTGGCCGCCGCGCCGCCCGCGACCCGAACGCCCTGGCTTTCCTTCTTGCGGAGCTCAGGAGAAGGCCGAAGGCCGGCCGGAGGGTCGAAGGGGCCGGTCCCGACGGGCGCGGTCCGTCTCCTGCCGCCTCGCCCGGCTCGAACCGTTCCGATGGGGACGCAGACGGTTCGAACATCCATCGCTTCCGGCACGCCTGCTGTGCCCTCGCCTCGTACGTCTCGGAACCGGAGGCCGATCGTGCCCCCGTCTCCGACATCCTGGATCGCGAGATCGCTCTTCCCCTCGCCGCCTTCTGCCTCGACTTCCTGAAGCGCGAGGGGACGATCGAGGACCTCGATGCGCTTCCGGGCCTGTCCGAAGAGTTCAGCCAGTGGCGCGCCGAGCAGGAGAAGAAGCTGGCCGCCCTCGTCGATCGCTTTGAGAAGGAGGGGAATCGCTCGGCGCTCGAGGCGAACCGCGCGAAGCTTGAGGAACTCCGAAACCTCCGGCCGGACTCTCCCGTCCCCCGCGCCTTCGGACCGCGCGGAGGAGGCGCCCGGGGCGACGGAGCGGATCGCGGCTGGATCCTCGCCTCCTACTTCGCCGGGGTTCGGGCGAGGCGCGCGCTCCTCGGACTCTCGCTTGCTCCGGTCGTCCGTTCGTTGCTCGATGCGGGGATTGGCCGGGGGTCGGCGGGGCTCTCCCTGGCGATCGGCCTTCCCAAACTGCTCGCCGGCGTGGAGGCCGAAACCGGCCCCGAAGAGTGGAAGGAAGCGACTGGCCCGCTTTTCGAGCGCTTCACGCCCGCCTGGGCAAGCGAACCGGACCACCACAACAACTACTGTCTGGATCTCGCGGGACTCACCGGAGCGCCGCAGTTTCTCGACCTCTGGCTCCGCGGGGTTCGGTCGGCCGAGTGGCTTCGCGCCGGGATCGACTCGATCGCGGAGGCGGTCTCCTCGGAAGCAAGCCCTGAGGAGGGGCAGAGGCTGTGTGCCAGGCTCCTCCGGCGGATCACGGCCGAGTACTTCGGCGAGGACGACTGGAAGTGGGCGGAGCTTACCGACGGAGAACGCTTCTCGCTAAACGTTTTCTGCCTGCTCGTGAACCACGGTCCGGAGGTGCTCGCGCGAGGCCGCACCGGAGGCCACGATGGGGGCACGCGGTCGGAGAGCGAACGCGTGCTCGAGCATCTCATCGAGCTCACCCTGGATGCCCTTGCGGCTGCGCGGTCGATGCGCGTAGCGGTCCTCCCCGACCTCGTCCGATGTCTCAAGATCCTCCTCCACCGGGAGATCCTCCTTCACGCGGGGAAGGAGAGGCTCGCCGCGATCTGCCGCCGACAGCTCCTCATGGTTCGTCCCCTCGTCGCCGACTGGAGACTTGCCCGCACGCTTCGCAAGGACATCGCGACGATCGTGGTCCGCATTCTTCACGTCGCCTGCGAAGACCGACAGGTCGATCTTCCCCGACTCTTCTACGTGTTCATGTATGCCCCGCCGGACGATCTCGTGCTCCGCGAGATGGAGGAGTTCACGACGAGCGGGAAGGTCCGAGGTGTCTTGCGAAGCGTCCGGGATCTGACGGCGGCGATCGATTCGCCGGGCGGGCGCGGAGGGGCGGGCGGGGCGGAAGGGTCGGGGAATGCCGGGGGCGAGATGCTGATTGAGCGCTACGACCGGTACGCGGCCTCCCTCGAGCAGGCTTGCTCGGCGGAGGATGCGACCGGGATGGGGAGAACGACCGGCTGGATCCGGGATCTTTGCGGAGTCGTGCGCGCGATCGTTCGAAGGAACGAGGGCGCGGCGTCGGGGAGTGACGGACTTTCGGAGCGCAGTTCGGAGAGCCTCCTCAACATCTTCCGGTTCGCCCAGGTGGGGCGCGAGTCGTGGAGATCCGTACTCCTTCCCGGCCTCACCGATCAGGATCGGGCCGGGGCGCTTGCTGAGGAGAGCGATCGAGAACGGCGTTGGGAGCTTGCCGCGCGCGCCCTCCTTCGGAAGGTTCAGCTCTTGCTCGAGGATATCTCCGTACTCGAAAGCTCCTGTCTTCCGGAGGCGGGCCGGGTCCGCGTGGGGGAGAACCTTGCCCGGCAATGGCGATCGCTGATTGCTCGGCTCGGCGATCTCGAGCGGTTCTGCGCGGAGGAGCTTCCCCACGTCGAGCGGGAGGTGACGAGTCGGCTTATACGCGATCGGGTCGATGCCCTCACGCGGCGGCTCCGGTACGTCCTCAAGATCGTCGAGGGAGAGGACGAGGGGTTAGCCGGGCGGGTGCTGGCAGAAGGGCTCTCGGGGGTCGGAGCACCTTCGTTCGTCCCGGACCCGCAGGACGCGCGGATCGTTCAGGAGTGGATGATTCGCCGCTACATGATCGCCGAGCTGGCGCGCGGGTACGGCCTCCGGGTCCTCTCGCTCTTGGCCTCGCCGCTGTTCGTCTTTGGGTGGATCGCCGCTCCATTCGCGGCCTGCCTCGTGCTCTTCCGGGCGGGACAGGGGATGTGGTGCGGGTTCCCCTTCCTGCTGACGGCGACAGCGGGCCTCGGGCTCGTGATCGCGTACTTCGCGGAGTTCCGGCGTCGCCTGGGAAGCCGCGAGGCGGTCTTGTCTTCGTCGGGACGCCTCCTCTTGCCCCAGGTGACGGCGGCCCTCTTCTTGGGTGTCACTCAAATCATCACGATCGACGAGTCTTGGACTCTCGCCATCGACGCCAACCCGATCGTCCGAAGCGTCCTTTGGGTCGCGTTTCTCGCCGCGGGCTTCTTCTTCATCCGCGAGGCGCTTCTCGGGGACCAGCTGAGGAAGGGAAAGGTGGGGGGGAGGGAGAGGAAGAAGAAGTCGAGGCGAACGCTGAGCGTCATGGCGCTCGGCCTGTGGCAATCGTACACTCTCGTCCTGATCTTCTGCGCGACGGCGGGAAAGATCATGTCGGGACCGACGCGCGCGGACATCAACGTCAACCGCCTCTCGGGCCTCGCTCGCGAGATCGGCAATTGGATCCCGAACGAGGTTCCGCTGACTCCCTGGTCTTTGCCCCAAGAGGGGATTGCCGAGAGCGCGTATTTCAAGGTCTTCCCGTGGGCTCTCATCTCCTGGACCGTGCAGGCCTTCTTCGTCAGCGCGATCCTCGACCGGATCATGCAGAGGGGAGGGGATTAGGGGGGACGTAGCCGATCGACATTGGGAGACGCCATCCGTCAGATCAGGCAGCCTACGCGAGCGCCGTACCTGTCGACTCGGTACACGGAGCGCCTCGCGGAGGCGAGGATCGAGCCTTCGGTCGGCAGCGTAGGCGGATTGTAAGACACAGCGCTGGCCAAGACGGGGATCGGCCTGTACTAGAGGGAGCCAATGCTCTGGAAGGGTCCGTGGCGGAACGTCGAGCACGTCGAGTTCGCGACCCTCGAATGGCCCGACCGGTTCAACCACTACCGTCCCCTTGAGCCGATCGGGCATGTCGCACCGGCAGAGTACGAGGATGCCTACAACCTGAGTTAGCAGACCTCGGTCAGGGGTATCGGAGACACAGCACGAACTCTCCGGAGAAGCCGGAACGGCCCACGTCGGAACCACGGCAGGGAGAGAACAGGCTAAGCTCTCAAGAAGCCGTGTACCATGATCATGAAGTCATAGTCAGGATCTTCCCTCAGCACATCTGCAACAGCGTCGGCGGCGCCATCGATGTCGCCGTCCTCCATTTGAGAGAGTGCTATGGCGAGGCCGTGGTACGCAACGGTGGAGAGGGGTCCTCCTGGGATCGCTGCAGAGCCGTAGCACCTGGCCGCCCCTGAGTAATTCCGGCTGTCGAGACACTCCTTCCCAGAAACAATCGATCGCATGGCTTTGCTCGCCGCCTGTTCCTCATGGTCGGATCGGACTAGCACAGCCCGTGTAGCACGGTAGATCAACGGCCATTCAAGAACGCTCGCAATGAGCGAAAGGACATCTTGGCGACCCGGATAGTTTGGGCAGACTCTGAGGCACTCAGTGCAGTGCCGCAGGACGACGTTCCCGGACGCTCGAACCATCCCGGGATGGTCCTGCGTTTCTCCATGCCTGAACCGAGCAAGCGCTATATGATAGTGAATGCGCGCCAGATACGCCTGAAAGTCCTCAGACGACGGACTTACGCTTTGCTCGAAGAGACCAAGCTGTTCTTTGAAGTGTCTTTCGGCTTCGGCAAACCGCCGGCCCTTGATCGCCTCGATTCCCTTTCTCTCTGCCTCGTTGATTCGAGCGATGATGTCCGCAGCCTTGCCAGCATCGTCACTCATTGCAGCCCCCTTCCTTGAGTTCTGGCCGGAACGCCCAGTTGGTACTTATACTCCCCAATACTCGGAAGCGCGAAGCCGGTTCGCCCTGGTGGAGCCGAGCTTCAGCCCCGTATCCCTCATACTACTACCTCTCGCACGGCGTCATCAGCAGCGAAGACTTTCATGCGTTAGCCCATTGAGACCTCACGTTCTGGCATCAAGCGCATGCTCCTCAACTGCCCACCACCTCTTACTGAGCAACTTTGGGATACTGTCCCCGGGGGGGAGGAGAAGAGTTCCCCCCTCCCTTCTGAGGTCACGAAGACCTTCTCCGGAGCAATCCTGGCACGTACAGTCTGACTCTTCAGGCAGCAGGGGGGCCAAGTCGAGCTTGACTTGCGGTAGCGCCCCCAACCCGCACAAGCCTCTCCATCACGTCTGCCAGACTCTCGGGACCCCTAGAACCGGTCTTGCGGGTGTTCCAGCAAACGGGATCAAAGAACTTCGTATCTGTCATGCCACGATTCCTTCGCCGCCCCGCGGGCGCCGCGAGCGGCCTTTCGCCCCTTCGGATCCGATCCAGAAACCCGCGCATGCGGGCGATCCCCTCTTCGACGGACGGCGCGTATCGGACATCGACCAGGAGGTCGAGAAGCTCGTGGCGGAGAAGGAACCCGACGAAGTTCTCGATCACCTCGTTGTTCTTGAGGCCCTCGCCTTCCCGCCACGGTTCGCCGTCGCGGGCCGTCTCCAGATAGGCTTCGGTCTCGTCCAGGATCCTCGGGAGGCAGGTCGGGCAGATGTAGGCCGTGACGACCATGTTCATCTTCTCGGAGTAGCGAGGCACGACCGCGATCTCTTGAGACAGAAAGCTTTGCATGCATCCCGAGCAGACGAAAACCTGTTTCATCGTGCCCTCTCCGATCGGTTCGGCGTTCTCGGCCGAGCCGCGTCTTCACGACTTACTCTACGATCACGTCCTCCGGCCAGGCGACCTGACCTCCGCAAAACGGACACCTCGCCGTGAAGAACCCGGGGTCCTTCGCGCAGAACTTGCAGAAGACCTTCTCGCAGGATGGGCAGCGGTACAAGGCGAGAGGTCCGGCTACGCCTTGGTAGTTGGCGTAGGAGCGGCCGCAGATGGCGCAGCGGGCGCCCGTGTCCGGTCTCTCCGGCGCGGGGTTCGCGATCGACCCGATGAGCGCACGTTCGATCTCTTCCATCTGGCGAGCAAAAACATCGAGTTCCCCTTCCAATGTTATCTCGTCGTCGGAGGCGGAGTCCTCGTCGAGGCCGAGGGCGAGGCGGACCGATGGGTCGATTTCCTCGCCCTCGAAGATGCCGAAACCCTCGTCCTTGTAAGTCCAGACGCACCACCCGATCCGGTTCGCTTCGAGCGCCTTGCGGACATCGCGAAGCCAAAGGGAGCGCGTTCGCCGAGCGGGCTCGCACGCCTTGTAGACACCGAACTCGCCGCAATAGATCGCGACATCCGGATGCAGGCGCCGGAACGCGACGGCCGCGCGAAGCTCTCGGAGCACGGCCGACGAAACCCAATCGGGTTCGCGCGGGTACGTGGGGCCGCAGCCGAGACCGCCGAGCCGGATTCGGGACCACTCGTCGACCCAGTTCGCGCCCTGATGCGTATACTCCAACGGCCAGTAGAAATGGAAGGTGTAGACCACATTTGCATCATGCACGGTTCCAAGGTCGGTGAGATCATTCGGCGAACTCCACTGCGCGCCGCAGACGACGAGAGGATGGACGAGATCGCGCCGCCGGATCGCTTGTACCAGCTTGTCGATGCTCGCTCGCCATTCGGACGCGCTTCCGTTTTCGGGTCCGGGTTCGTTCATGAGCTCGTAGAAGAGCTTCGCACCGAGCGGGTGCGCGCGGTAGCGGTCGACGAGGACGAGCCACATCTGTTCATAGAGTTCGTATTCCAGGGGCTCGCGAAGGTCGGGAGGGCGATTCGTGTGCAGATCGACGATCGTCGCCAGATTGTTTCGGAAGCACCAGGCGAGCGCGCTGTCGACGTGTTCGATCGTCGCCCATTCCTGCTGGAGCATCCAAGGATCGACCGGAATCCGAACGTGCGTGAAACCCGCCTCTCGGATGCGCGCGAGATCCTTCTCGCGGACACACGGCGAGCAACCGGCGAAGTCGGCCGTGTCGTAGTCGCCGGGGTCCTCGTAGTAGCGGGAGAGCCAATGGCTCAGGTTCACACCGCGCGCGAGAAGGTGCGCATAGACGGGCTGCGCCTCCGCCTGAGAAGAGACAAGCATCAGGGTGAGAAGGCAGAGGAGCGAGGCCGGAAACCAGCGTGTGAAGGAGCTCATGCATACTCCAGGCCGGTCTTCGGGAGTTCCCCGAAGGGTCCGCGGGCTTCCGGCTCTCGGCGTTCCGAAACCTCCACGTCACTGATTGATACTTCCCCGATGTCCGGGTTTCAGGCTCTTTCTTGACCACGGCGAGGTGGACTCCTCGACATCTTACCACGGCGCATGAGACCGACGCCGCGCACGCCCCCGCGCGGCCCCGGGAGGCTTTCTCTCGCCCGAAGCGCTTGCTTGACACCGGAAGCTCGGATATCCTTTGTGTCGCGCGTGTCGACGCGAACAAGACCTCGTGTGGAAGCAAGACTCGGACCGAGCCTCTCTATCGGCCGGCGGGTCGAAGCTCGGTCGAAAAGACCTCGAACGGGGGGCTCTATGACGAAGCGCATCGCATTCCTCATCACTCACGGGACCGACACGATGGCATGGGGGCTTTCCTATCTGGAACACGCCCTGAAGATGTGTCCCGCTCCGGTCGCCTTCGTGGGCTCGCAGATCCCGATGACGGAACGGTTTTCTGCATCCGATGCGTACGCGAACATCGATCTCGCCCTCAAGACGCTTCTCGAACTTCGGGATCCGTTCGTCCTCGTTGCCTTCAACCACGGCCGCACCCTCTACTCCCGGAATCTTTGGAAGAAGGACAAGTGGGACATCGATGCCTTCACGGGAAGGGTCGTCGGCCGACACGATTCCAACCGATTCATCTACCAGGAGAGCGTGCGGAGACACCCGGAGCGGATAGACGTTCTCTATGTGGTTCGAACGGGGGGGACCATCGAAGCCGACTTCGTTTCGGAGAAGGGAGATGTGCTCGGGCACGCCGCGACCGGAGAGGACCCGGTCGTCCCCTACCTGCAATCCACGTACGTCGAGAAGAAGAGGGCCGTGGGTCGAGTCGTCGACATCAAGGTCTGCGGTCGGGATTCCTCCGACCTGACGCTGGACGAGTGGGGCGAGGTCGCGGTACGAATCGCAGAGGTGTGCCGCGAGCACGGATACCGGACGACGGCGGACGTTTCGTTCGCGCCGAACGTGCCGCTGGTCTTCTGCAGTCCGTTCTGCACGACCCAGCAGTATGCCGCCATGCTCGCGGGGTCTCCGGGGGCCGTCCTGGTCGGATACGGGGCGGGGAACGTGAACATCCGGATCGACAGCGAACGCTCGCCGATCCCCGCTCTCGAGAAGTACCGCGCCGAGGGCGGCTTCGTCGTGCTCTGCTCGCATGTTCAGGACGGGATCGTCGACTCGGTCTATGAAAACGGGGCCGAGATCGTTCGCCGCGGGCTCGCCGTCCCCGGAGCGGACCTGTCGATCGCAACCGCGCAAATGCGCCTCAGCTACATCCTCGGGCACGAGGAAGAGCTCCGGGAGGGGAGCCGGACTCTCGCGACGAAACTTTCGATCGACGAGGATGCGGCCCGAAGGAAACTCCTGGCGGTCCTCTTCCTCTCAGGGGCGGAGTTCGCCGGAGAGGAAAGCCGTCGAGCGTACATGGAAGCGCTCGAGATCCGTCCGCCGAAGGAAGATCTCCTCGCTCGTTGGCCGTTCCCCGATTCTCTTCGCTCGGCGATCGACCATTCGCTCGAAGCTCCGAAACGCCGGTTCGCGGTCGTCTCCACCCGAGAGGAGTGGCCGAGCCCCTCTCAAGGCGAGCGGTGCGCGTTCATCGTGAAGCCGGACTTCACGGTCGGGGAGAACCGATGGGGGGAGGATCTCGACGCTTCGCGGAACATCGTCGCGCTGATCGAGGCTTGCTTCGAATGGGGAACGTTCACCATCGAACCGTCGGCGCTTCAGGGATTCTCGTCTCCGGAGGGGGTCCTCCCGGCTCTCTCGACGGGCGCCGTCCTCTTCTGGGAGGGAGGACGCCCGAGCGTTCACCGTCCGGAGACCTTCACGACGCTCCCCCGGCAGTTTCTCCTCGATCTCGTCTCGGCGGCGATCGGGAGAAGAGCGCGATCGGCCGATTGGCCCCCCTCGATCTTCATCTGCCTGTCCCATCAGCTGGTCGGCCAGGCCCTCTACGACATGGTCCTCCGGCTCCCCTCGTCCGGCGTGGGTTCGCGCCTTCGCGGAGAAGCCGGAGGAGGGTGGAATGAGTTCACCGACACATTGCGAGCGCTCCATGCGGAATGCCGGCTGGGCCCGCACGCGGTCGGGCGCGGGACCCCGGAGACGGGGATCCTTCGCCTGGCGCCGTACGCTCCCCCTCGGGGCCGGTATCCGAAGGCGCTCGTCGATGCTCACGAGCGGATCGCCAGGCTCTACAGCGGAGGGATCGAGGATCTTCTCCCGGTCGACTCCCTCGATCTGCCGATGCTCCATTCGGACGAAGTCCAAGAGGGCCACATGCTCTTCGTGAACTGGGCTCTCTCCCGGCTCCACGAGTTGAAGAGGCGGTACACCGAGATCCGATCGCTCGATCGGTTGGAGGAGTATCCGATCGGCCTCGAGATCACGTCCTCGACGAACGACGGCGAGAGCGCGAGGGCGACGGAGGTCGCCTCGATGTGCATCTACTACGAAGACTCGGACGGGGTGAGCGGCCGCGATTTCAGCTTCCAGTTCCATCCGGAGCTGATCGGGGAGAGGAAACTCGACCTGGCGGTCTCCTCGAGGGAGATGGAGCTTTCGTTCCGGAACGACGGGGTCAAGCTTCTCGTCGGGGCGATTCTCGGCGCAAGGGAGCGACGCTCGAGAGAGTAGCGATCGGCGGCTTCGATGGGGAGGAGGCTTCGAACGTCGGAGCGCGAAGCGGGCGGAGTCGAAGCGCGCGAGGCAGCAGGGGTTCCGGGCGTCGCATCGAGACCCGCTATTCTCGGCCCTCGGTCCTCTCCAGCTCGGACAGTAGCTCGGCGAGGGAGTCGCGGAGATCGGGAGGGAGAAGGTCGATGCCAGCTGCAAGCCGGGTGACATCGAGGAGCTCGCTGTGCCAGGGCGCCGGAAGGCGTCCAAACCCGATCTCCTGGCGAACCCGCCGTGCCAGCGTCTCCACCGCCGAGACGGCTTCGAGGACGGATGGCGCACTCCCCTGCTGGAGAAGTGGACGAATCATGTTGTACAAGGTCATGCAGAGATCAGGGAGCACCTGCCAACGCCCCGAGGCCACGAGGCGTTCCCGGATCTCTCGCGCCTTCCCGTAGGCCTCGACGGCCCCCGCGAGGTTTCCCTGAGCGTAGAGGGCAGCGCCCAGGTTGTTGTAGACACTCGCGAGATCGTTCTCTAGCTCCCTTCGCCCCGAGGCCACGAGGCGGGCATAGATCTCTCGCGCCTTCCCGTAGGCCTCGACGGCCCCCGCGAGGTTTCCCTGATCGCCGAGGGCAAGGCCCAGGTTGTTGTAGACCATCGCGAGCTCGTTCTCCAGCTCCCTTCGCCCCGAGGCCACGAGGGGCTCCAGCACGCGGGTGCCGGCTCCAGAAGCGACTGCTTGCCACTCGGGCAATCGCGTATCGCTCGCGCGGTTCCCGAATGCCAGCAGGCGGTGCGCGGCCCACGCGGTCCCCGCAGCCTCGAACGCCGAAACGACCTTCCCCGCCGGCGTTCGCGAAAGCGCATCCTCCCCCGCATCCGATGCCAGCCCGCAGTTCATGGCAGCGCTGAGCCAGACCCTCCCGGCGGCCGCATCCAGGTCCTTTGGGGACTCATCGTTCACGAGCCCAGGCCAATCGTCCGCGCGCCCTTCTTCTAGGAGCCTCGAGAAGACGAACCCGAAGGCATTCCAGTAAGTGGCAGGCCAGGACGCTTCGTTCCCCGCGCGGACGAGTTCCTGCAGAACTGCGATGGACAGGCCCGGATCGCGGGCCTGCCAGGCGTCGTGCAGCAAGTACTCGAGAACCGACTCGAACACGAAGACGTTGCCGGCCCCCTCGTGGCGGGATCGCTCACGGAGCAGCCCCGCGTGCACCAGCGACTCGACCGGAGAAAGCCCGAGTCGAGCCTCGTCCGGGGTTCTGCCCGCCGCCCAGACCCTGCGGAGCGCGTCGGCGTCCTCGGCGGTCAGCTCGGTGGCGGCTTGCTCTTGGAGGCGCGTCATCACGGACCGGCAGCCTTTCTCCAGAGCGGGATACTCGCGGAACAGGCCCTCCACGTAGGCCCGGAAGAGATCGGCACGGCCCCGCACCGGCTCGGCCTCAAGGCCCCCGAAATGACGATGAAAGACGTAGAGGAGGAGCGGGTTCCGCAGGAGATCCCGAGTGTCTCGGTCCAGGCGCTCCCAAGGCGTCCGGCAGCCCGGCCGGTCCACGAGGCCGATCCTCTGGAACCGGCCGTGGGCTTCGGACGCTTCCTCCTCCGAAAGAGGACGGAGGTCCACGACCGGCGCGCGCCGCGACGGGGCTTTGTCGTCCACGGGTCGCTCGTGGAAGAGACACGGCTCATACCCGAAGAAGATGTCCTTCTCCTGGCTTTCCGCCTTGGCTCCGAGAACGCCGAGGAACTCCTGGCGGATCGACACGAGCGTCTTGACCCAAGGATGACGAGCCGCGGCCCGCACGAGCCCGAGCGCCTCCCGGAAGAGGTTCTCCGGCGCCGGCGACGCCTCGTTGAGCGCGTCGAGCACGATCACCAGCCGCCGGCCCGGGACACGGTCGTCGCGGATCCTCCGATCCAGGTGCGCGAAGAGGTCGTCGAACGAAGCGAAATCGCCGTCCCGAAGACCCATCCGCTCGAGCACGGTCGTGAGCAGCCGGTCCTCGCGCCCGCTTCGGGCCGGGATCATGTCCCCTCTCAGGAAGAGGACCAGATTGCGGCCGTCCCGAGACCAGGCCTCCCCGGACTCCTCGCCGAGCCCCTCCGCGAGCAGACGCTCCACCACTCGGCAAGACCAAGCGGTCTTGCCCGTTCCCGCGGCTCCGACGAGGATCAGCCCGGCGGGACGGGAGGGGGGCGTGCCGGAGAGCGGCCAGCGGGCGTCCGGGGGCGGATCGTCGGCGGTGAGGAAGCGGTTCCACAACGAATCGAGGTCCTCGCGATCCACGTGGCATTCGGGGAAATACTTTCGCCCTAAAAGATCGCCGAACGTCGACTCGGTCCCGTAGCGGAGGGTGTCGACGATGGTCCAGGGGGCCAGGTCCTTCTTGTCGACGCGCCAACGGACTCGCCTGGCCTCCAGACGTTGCACCAGCTCGTCCACGGCCGAAGGGTCCGTCCAGCGATCGTGACCGGAGCCCAGGTAGTAGACATGACGCTCCCGAATCGCGCGCCCCCCTCGGCCTCCTGACGTCGCCTCGAGCATGTAGTGGCCGTCGTAGAGCCCGACGGGGCTCAGGGAACCGAGCGCGAAAAGGGGAGGGAGGGGGAGCACGCGGCCGTCCGGCACCCGCAGGGCGACGGGATGCCGTTCGAGGGTAGGCATCCAGGCCTCTTCGTCTCCCAGAGGTCGCGCGTCCGGGACGTCCGGACCTCGGAGGATCCGGACCAGGGTGTGCTCTCCATCGAAATCCCCTTCACGGATGCGAAGCTCGCACTCCGCCAGGAACCGGACCGCCTCGAGCAGGTCCTCGAGCACGGGGAGGTAGTGGTGGAGCAGCCTCTCGCAGGATGCGTTGTCGGGGAGACCGCCGCCGTGCGCGAGCCCGTTGCGGAAGCCGAGAAGGGCCCGATGGGCGGGCGCCCCGGCCGGATCGCGCAGCGCATAGCGAGAGTCGAGGGCCGGCCACGATCTCCTCTTGAGATGGGCGACCACTTCCGCGAGCGGGAGCGCCGGCACGACGCCGACTCGGTCCGGCCGGACATGCTTCGAGAGAGCCTCCAGCGCGGTCACCCAGTCATGGAAGAACGGGCATCGAAGCCGCTCGAGCGCGTCGGCGATGGAGGCCACCGAAGGCTGCGACGGCATCTCTTCGGTCGGGATCGGATCGTCCAGATACCCTTCGATCACGGGGAGACAGGCCATCCGGAGCGCCTGGTAGGCGGCGAAAGGGACGGCCCAGACCCGGGACTGCATCGTCGCTTCCGGGTCGTCGCCGAACGCGATCCGGCACGGCCGGGCGAGGGGGTGGGGGAGACGCACGTACGCAATTGTCATTTCACTCGCTCCCGGTCGTAAGGGTCATGGGTTCCGACGCTGTTCGCTTGGAGGGTACAGCAGCTCGGCTCGGACGCCAAGGAGGTTGGGGTCCAAAGACGGGTCGCTCGCGCTCCCCTTTTCTCCTCAGAGGGCGGCTTTCACTCGAGCCGCCACCACACCTGTCGGGAAATCCTCGATCTCGACTTCCAGGCCGTTCCTCTCGAGGCGTTTCTTCGTCTCTTCGACGAGAAGAGAATCAGCCGACGGGGGGATCTTCAAGGAGAGGTTCTCCACCAAGAGGGCATCCCCTTCGAGGACGAGCTCCGTTTCGGATGTCCATCCGGGGATCGAGTCGATCCAAGCCTGCCGAGCACAAACACGGAGTGCCGGCGAAAACGTGTGAGAGTATGTTTTCGCTGTCACCCTTCCCTCTTTGCTTTCATGGGTGCGAACCGAGGTGCTCGGGTACCGGTGGGCGAGATCTTCGATCGCCTTGACCAGGGCGACGATTGCAGTTGCCGGCTCGTACTTCCCCCTCTCCATGTAAGGGCCGATTCCCTCCCCCAAGATGAAGATGCCCGGTACGCGGGTGCTCGCATCCCAGATCACGGCCACCCGTCCTTCCTCCAGAACGCCCTTGCATAGGTCGATGGCGCCGAGAAGGTAGGCGTCCTTCTCCGAGATGATCCACTCCGACCAACCCGCACGCGCGTCACAAGGTCTGCTGGCTACCGCCTTGAGAACGATGGGCTTCTCTCCCAGGCGGTGTGCGCACATATCCGCGTCGTGCGGAAGGTACGCAACGGGACCCCACCGCAAGCGCGCGAGCTCGGATACTCGATGTCCCGGGAGCATCTGAACGTGGCTCTCCGAGGAATAGACGGAATGGACCATGCTGTCGACATCCAGACCACGCGCATCCACGATCACGCCCGTGCACTCCCGGCCGAGAGCTTCTCCGAGCAGGCATTCCTTCTCGAGTGAATCGAGTCGCAGTCTGTCCTGAATCCCGTATCTCCAGTCCTGTCTTCGGATGGCTTCTCGGATTTCCGGCGAGAACGACATCGTCAAGCGAAGTTCGGCAAGACCTCTTTCCATGTCGTTGCGCAAGCTGTCCACGGAATGGCTCGTCTCGCGGATCCTCTCCTCGAGTTCTCGGGGGCGGGGCGATCCGAGGTTATCCTTTCCGCACAAGCCGGCGACGACGAGAACGGCAATTCCGAGCACCAGAAGCCGCCGATTGCGTGTCATCTCATGACTCCTTTGTCTTCGCAGGACCTTGCCCCCTCCGTAGTTGAAGGTTTCGAGGGCGGCGAACTCTCGGGTTCATTTTAGGCCACCATCTCCTGGTCCTCAAGCTCCTTGGAACGGAGAGTCGCTTCCAGCTGCCAGAGATCGCGGTATCCGAGGATCCTCCGGAACGACTTCTCCGCCGCAAGGAA
>Ga0194113_10006659_pt1 | contig 14646 bp, 13 predicted proteins | sample TA2MahC200mmetaG_FD_146193 | JGI IMG/M metagenome (GOLD analysis project Ga0194113, IMG submission 146193) | Freshwater microbial communities from Lake Tanganyika, Tanzania - TA2015017 Mahale Deep Cast 200m | ecosystem: Environmental > Aquatic > Freshwater > Lake | place: Tanzania: Lake... | reverse complement strand
TTGGCGGAACAACCCGGCCCAGGAGTTCTCCAACAACTGGCGGCGCTTAGGACCTAAATCCCCCCAGGGATCAATTAATGAGGCTTGTCGGGGATCGCGTGTACGAATCATCTTTTTGCCATTAACCCGTTGATTTTTCACCGAATTATGCCATAAAAAGCGACGCCCGACAAGAAAAAAATACCATAATCTTAAATTATTTCAAATAATTATATGAAATCGACTTTTTACGAATCCATCAACCTTGAACTTTGAACTGAACTTTTTAGCCGGATGCTATGATTTCAGGGACCGGAGCAGTGATTTAAACAAGGAGGGCTTGGAACCCGGAAGCTGGCACTCCACGTAGGGAAGAAAGGGATAAGCCCCCCATTTTCTTTTGAAAAACGCCACCCCCTCATTTATCCCCAGTCCCAAATTGACGTAATGCTTACCCAGAGCCCGGGCCTTGGCCACCAGCTCATTAAGCAGCAGGTCCGAGACCCCGGGGACCTGATTTCCGGGGGACCGGAAGTTGAACATATAGAAGGCGTAATCCCGGCTGCCGAATTCCGCCACCGTAAAGGCCGACAGGCGGCCGGCGCCATCCCGGGCGGTGAACACCCGGGAGGTGGAGACCGCGGCTATATATTCGGGGATCCGGGAGAAAATCATCCGGGTGTCTTTTCCGATCTTCCGGGAATCCAGAAATTCCGCTACACAGCTTATATGTTCTTCCCTCAGTTCCCCCCCTTCCTCCACCCGCAATTCCCGGGCCGCCCGGTTCAAGGTGTAGAGCAGCTTTCCCTGGAGGGCCGGTTTCTCCAAGTCCAACCGGAAGTAATGGTCCGGGCCGGTGGAACCCAGGGGTCTGAAACCCGGAGGGGCCTGGGGAGCGATGAGGGTGAGGCCTGTTGCCTTGAATCTTTCCTTTGCGGCCTGGAGATGTTCCCGGAGTTTCTCCGCCGCCACAGGGCCTTCCAGGGGATAGCCCACGAAGATGAGCATCTCCCCGGCCAGGTAGCATAAATAATCATCCCGGAGGAAAGGCTCGGCCCCGGAAACCGCGGCGACGTAACCGGGAACCTGCTCGGGGATGCAGGCCCGGCGGTAAACATAATCGCGTTCTTCCGGCTCAAGCATGCTCAGACCGGGTCAGGCATCCATCGTGGTGCAGCAGTTGCCGGATGCCGGGAACATGGGGCGCGCCCACGCAGGCCGCGGCTTTCCCTTTTTCCAGAAAAGGGCGCAGGCGCCGGTAGAGGATATGATCCCGCCCCTGGATCACCGGGGCGGTGCGGCTGGGAAAATGGCCCGTCAGGCTCAGGAGCATCTCCAGATCCCCGGCTAGATACCCCTTTACGTAACGCCGGGAGTAAAATTTCCAGCGGTCCGCCTGTTTTAAAAAATTGACGATTTTCTCCCGGGACAGGGACTCCAAAACATCTATCTGCTCTTCCAGGGTCTCCAGGAACACGATCTCTTTTCCCCGTTCCCGGGCCAGGTCATAAGCCTCCAGGTCCACGGAATAGCGCCAGCCTTGCTTCTCCAGAAAATAAGTCCACAGGGTGAAGAAAGCCATCCAGGGCTTCATCCCCTGGACCAGGTCATGGACATAGGCCTCCGCGGCGGAAGTTGTAAGGGAAAGAAGTCCTAAAATCCGGGCCTCCCGGAGGGAAGGCCCTAAAACTTGCGCCAGCCGCCCGATGGTGCGGCGGTCCAGCAGGGTGAAAAGATGGGGGGCCTGGCGGTCATGACCCGCCTGGGCCACCCGGGTCAAACTCTCCTGGTCCAAGGGGCCTTCAAAGAGGACCGTGTCCACCTCCTGAAAGTATCGGGCCAGAGATTTTTTAAAGCTGTAAGGGAAAAAATGGGCCGTTCCCACGAGCCAGGAGGGGCTTTCCTGTCCCTGAACCCGCCAGATCATCTTCATGGGCTTTTCCGGTTTGAAAAAGAGAGGCATTTCCCCCTTTTCCCTAAGCGCTAATTCCACTATCTTTGCTTTGAAAAGTTGTTTTTGGGGGAGGGGGCCAAGGGCGCCCGCCCTTGCCCCCTCCCCCAAACCCTTAAGGGGTAATAATCGGGCTGGAAGTCGGGGCCGCAGGCCCCGACTTCCTCAGCCCCCTTAAAGGGTTGGGAGAGGGGCTTGGGGGGAGTGCAGGGAGCGTTGCTCCCTGCCCTCCCCCCAAAGTAACATCCTTTCTTGCTCATGGAGTGAGCCAACGGGTCATGAATGAATGTTGCTGTAATTCCGAAAGAGTCCGGTTCTTAAACGCGGCTTCCAGCATGTCCGCGGTTCCAGAGGGACGTGAATATGGACGGTTTGCGCCATATCAGCCTGCCCATTTCGTACGGCCGGGTGGGCCGCCCCCCCCACTTTTCCTTGAACCGCCGGATGCCGGGGCTAACCCCCAGGCCCAGGTGAATGTAGGTCTTTCCCTGTTCCTGGCTCAAGGCGATCATTTCCGCCATGAGGAGATCCGAAGCATAAGGCGCCGGGTGCCGCCAGGAGCGGCAGCCGATGATATATGCGGCAAAACGGGGAACCGCCAGGTCCACTACATAAAAGGCTGTCAGGTTCCCTTCGTGGTCATGGGCATCCAGGATCAGGGCGGAAGGGGATTTCCCCACGTAGCGGGGCATAGACAGATACAACTCCCGCATCCGGGGATGGGGGTTCACCCGCTCCAGAAATTCTCGGATAAGGGTCAAATGCGGTTCGGTGCAGGCGGTGGTCCGGGTGACCGTTAAATTTTCCCGGGCCTTGGACACCGCCCGCTGCAAGGGGCGGGGGATGCCGGCTGGCATATCCAGGGTAAAATAGTGGTCCCTTTCTAGTTCCGAGAACCGCCCCTCCCAATCCCCTGGCAGCCGGGGGGCGATGACCCAGACTTCTCTGGGGCGGAATTTATCCAGGATTTCCCTTACCGCGGCTCCAAAGCGCTCCAGAAGGAATTCCCCTGAAAGGGGGTAGCCCACCATGATGGTCCAATCCCGGCCCCGAAGCCCAAAATAGTCGCCCCACAGAAAAGGTTCGCCGCCGGACACCTGGGTCATCAAGTCCACCAGGTGCTCGGGGATATAGGCTTGCTCCAGGATATAGGCTTTTTCAGCCGGGGATATCATGTAACCGTCGGCATATGGCGTTGGAAAAATACCCACTTTAGGATATCATTTACCGCCGTCGAAAGCAGCGTCGCCGGATCATGCTTCATAAAAAGTTGCCAGTTGCCGTGGGCAGTTCTCAGCGAGAACGCCATCCATTCATTCGCCCTTTATTGCCAGGCTCACCCTTGGCAAAAGGAACTTTTCAAGAAGTTGACAGGAACCTTATAGGCAAAAATTCTTCACCGCGGGGAATGACCTAGTGGATTTTGCCAAGATTTCAACTTATCCTATGAACACCAAGGGCCAAAAAAAGGAGGTTAGTCATGCCGGTTAAGGATTGGATGACCAAATCCCTCATCACCATCGATGAAAACGATTCCATCATGCGGGCCTCCAAGATTATGAAGGCCAACAATATTCAGCACCTGCCGGTGATGAGCAAGGGACGGCTGGCGGGCATCGTGTCCGACCGGGACCTGAAGGAGGCCCAGCCTTCCCAGGCCACCACCCTGGATATCCACGAAATGTACTACCTGCTGGACAAGGTCAAGGTCAAGCACATCATGCCCAAGCAGTTGTACACCATCGCTCCGGAAGACACCGTGGAAAAGGCCGCGGGGGTCATGCTGAAACACAACATCTCCGCCCTGCCGGTGGTGGGCGCCGCAGAGCAGATGGAGGGCATCATCACCAAAGGCGATATTTTCCGGGCTTTTGTTTCCATCTCCGGCATACACCAGGCCGAACTGGCCATAGGTTTTGAGTTGGAGGATCGGCCGGGAACCATCGGCGCGGTCTCCAATGTTATTCGAGCCCACGGCGGCCGCCTGGCCAGCATTTTAACCGGATATGAGAAGGCGCCCCCGGGCCACCGCCGCGTCTTTATCCGGGCCCGGGACGTGAAGGACGAAGAGGCCCTGCACAAGGAGTTGCAGAGCAAATTCAAAGTCTTATATTTTACCCATGATAAAGTGGAATAATTGGAACTGCAGATGAACGCAGATGAACACAGATTAATAATCTGTGGAAATCTGGGTAATCTGTGGCCAAGAAAAGGAAGTTCATAATGGCCAACGAATCCGATGCCTTATCCTACCGCCGCCGCTATCGCGGCCTCATCGGGGTCAAGAGCAAGATGCCCATCCGGGACATGTCGGTTTTAAGCCGGATTTACACCCCCGGGGTGGGCGCGGTCTGCCGGGAGATCGACAAGCACCCCGTGGCTTCCTATAAATACACCTGCCGGGGCAATTCCATCGCCCTGATTTCCGACGGCAGCGCGGCTTACGAATTCGGCAACATCGGGGCCGCGGCAGTGCTGCCCAAACTGGAGGCCAAGAGCGCGGTGTACAAGACCTTTGCCAACGTGGACGCCGTGCCCATTGCTCTCAAGACCCAGGACCCCGAAGAAATCGTGGAAACGGTGCGGGTCCTGGCCCCCACTTTCGGAGGCTTTTGCCTGGAAAGCATCGCGGCGCCCAAGTGTTTCATGATAGAGACCCAGATTCGGCGGGCGGTGCGGGTTTCGGTGCTGCACCATGAGACCCACGCCTCGGGCATCATCGTCCTGGCCGCGCTGTTAAATGCCCTCAAAGTGGTGGGGAAGAACCTGTCCCAGGCGCGCATCGTTATCAGCGGGGCTGGCGCCGCGGGCATCGGGGTGGCCAAGGCTCTTCTGGTGGCCGGGGCCGACCAAATCACCCTCACCGACCGGCTCGGCGCCCTGCATGTGTACCGACCCGTGGGGATGAATTGGGCCAAGTCGGAGATCGCCCGCCTGGTCCGGCCTCTGGACGTCAAAGGGAGCCTGGGAGAAGTAATTAAAGGCGCCGACGTGTTCATCGGGCTTTCCGCCGCCGGCCTGGTCAACCGGGAGATGGTGGCCAGCATGGCCCCCGACCCCATTGTCTTTGCCCTGGCCTTGCCGGAGCCGGAAATCAGCGAAGCGGAAGCCCTAGCCGGAGGCGCCGCGGTGGTGGCCACCGGCCGGGCCGACAGCGACAATCAGATCCGCTCCTCCCTGGTCACCCCGGGATTTTTCCGGGGTTGCCTGGATGTGGGGGCCCAACGGGTCAACATCCAGATGTTCCTGGCCGCGGCCAAAGACCTGGCCGCCATGATTCCCGAAGAAAAGCTGGCCCCCGATAACATCATCCCCCGGCAGATGGACTGGCGCATCTCCCCGGTGGTGGCTCGGGCCGTAGCCCGGGCGGCCCAGGAAACCAAGGTGGCCCAAATCAATCCGCCGGAAATGACCCCGGACCAGGTTTATGAGCGCACCGAAAGGTACATCTACGAAGGCGAGTTGGGTTGGCTGCCTTCCGAAGGCCAGGACTATGGCAAGCTGAGCATCAACGAGGAAGCCCTGGAACTGCACCGCCGCTATACCGGCTGCGTCCAGGTGTTCACCAAGGTGCCTATAAAAGACGAGATCATCTATAAGCGCCTTTACGCCCCCGCGGCGGTGGCCGAAGTCATCCAGAAGATTCTCCAGGACCCCATGGCCGCCTACGACTTTACCTGTAAAAGCAACCTGGTGGCCATCGTCACCGACGGCAGCGCGGTCCTGGGCTATGGAAACATCGGCCCTCGGGCGGCCCTGCCGGTTATGGAAGGGAAAGCCATCCTGTTCAAGACCTTCGGCGGAGTAGAGGCATTCCCCATCTGTATCAGCACCCAGGAATCCGACGGGGTGGTGGCCCTGGTGGAAAACATCTCTCCGGCCTTCGGCGGGGTCAACCTGGAAGATATCTCGTCGCCCCGCTGCTTCGAAATCGAGGCCAAACTGCGGGAGCGCCTGGACATCCCGGTCTTCCACGACGACCAGCACGGCACCGCGGTGGTCACCCTGGCGGCCATCATCAATGCCTTGAAGATTATGGACCGGAAGCTGGAAGAGGTGAAAATCGTGTTCAACGGCGCCGGAGCTTCGGCCATCGCCACGGCCAAGCTGATCATGAAGGCCGGCGCCCGGAACCTGACCATCTGCGACACCACCGGCGCCATTTATCCGGGCCGAACCAAGGGAATGAACCGCATTAAAATTGAGATGGCAGAAATCACTAACCCGGATCGCCTCACCGGCAGTCTGGCCGACGTTCTCAAAGGGGCCGAGGTCTTTATCGGCCTTTCCGGCCCCAACGTCCTCACCCAGGACATGGTGCGGTCCATGGCCCCGGACCCCATCGTCTTCGCCCTGGCGAATCCGGACCCGGAAATCCACCCGGGGGAAGCCCGGCAGGGCGGCGCGGCGGTGGTGGCCACGGGGCGCTCGGATTTTCCCAACCAGGTGAACAACTGCCTGGCCTTTCCCGGCATCTTTCGGGGGGCCCTGGATATTCGGGCCCGGGCCATCAACGATGAAATGAACATTGCCGCGGCCCACGCCATCGCCGGGCTGGTGGGCAAGGACCTGGACGCCGGCCATATTCTCCCTCAGGCCCTGGACTTCCGGGTACCCCCGGCAGTGGCCGAAGCCACGGCCCGGGCCGGCCTGGAAACGGGAGTGGCCCGCATCCACCTGGAGCCGGAGCGGGTGGCTCGCCATACCCGGGAGTTTATTTACGATGAGCGGTTGTCGTTGATTTAAGTTTAACCTCATGCCAAGACGCCAAGACGCATAAGTAAAAGGTGGCGCGGCAAAAGCCGCGCCCTTCGTCTTATTTGCCTCGTTTTTTTCGTCTTGGCTTGAGGGATTAACCAATTTTACTTTCAAATGAAACAAATTCGCTAACTTAACATATAGATATTATTTATCTTTTTAACAGAAAACCGAAAACCGAAAACAGTATTATTTGCTTTCCAGGACGAACACCCCTTCCCACTCATCCGGCGGCGGCTGCTGCTGGAAGCGGCGGCAGCGCTCCAGAAAGACCCGGGCCGGGACGTCTTCCGGCTTTAGGCGTAAAACCTTTTGAAAGAGCTTTTCCGCCCTGGCCCATTCCCGCCTGGTGTATTCTTCCCGGCCGGCGGCAAACACCTCCAGCCAATCTGGGGTTTTCCCCTCCCGGCGGCCCAGCAGCTGCACCAGGAAAATCTGGGCCAGCAGGACCTGGGGCAAAGCCAAAGACGGCGCCTGGCGGTCCGCTTCCTCCAGCAAGGCCCGGGCTTCTTCCACCCGGCCGGCCAGCAAGGCAAAATATCCCGCCGTGGTGGTTAGAAGGGGGGAACGGAGCTTTTGCCGGGCAGTATGGCTGAGGTGGTATGCCCCTGGAACGTCCCCCCGACGGTAGCGAACCAGCGCCAGTCCGATGACAACCCGGTCATCCGGACGGCGCACCCGGCGGAAGTAGGCTTGGGCCTCTTCCAGGGCATGGTTCTGCAAGCTGATCCAGAGCCCATTAAAGCCAAGGCCCGGTCGTTTTCCGGGTCCAGTTGGAGGGCCGCCTGGGCCTCCTGCCGGGCCTGGGTTAGATGGCCCTGATCGTAATAGGTTTCCCCCTGGCGCACGAGCGCGGCGGCCCTGGAAGCCGGCGCCGGCTGGGCCGCGGCCTCAGGTAAAGCCAGGGGCAGGTCCCGGGAACTGAAGATGCCGGGATAATAGAGGGACCACTGCACCGCGTCCGCGGGCTGCACCAGCACCCTTTTGGTGGGCGGCTGCCCCGGCCGGGCCGACCCCTCTTCGCCCGGCTTCAGGTCCAGTTGTCCATACGGGTTAATGAGGCGCAAGCCGCCTTCCAGCAGGGTGAGAAGGGTGAGCCCGTCCAGGGCTACCTTGAGGTTAAACTCGGTGCCCCGGATGGCCGCGGTCACCGCGGGGGTTTCCAGTTCAAAGCGGAATTTCTCATTTTTATTGCGCAGCCAGACCTCTCCCTGGCTCACGCGGTAAAGGCTGGCCGCGGCTTCTTTCACCGCGGCGGGGACGACCTGGCCCAGGGACAGCCGGGGGGAAGGCGCGGCGCTTTTCAAGGCCATCACCGTATTTTCATTGAGCTTGAGCTGGCTCTCATCCACGCAAAGAATCGCGGCCCGGGAAAGAACCCCGGTTCGCACCTCATCCCCGGCCCAAAGCTCCTGGTTCAGCCGGGCCGCCTCCCATTCCCGGCCCTCCCCCCGGACTTCCACCTGCCCCTGGAGATATACCAGTTTACCCGCCAGGGGAGGCGAAGCCGCACTCGATGAAACTGTCGCGGCTATTAAGACAAGGAAAAGAAATAAGGCTATTTTGGCTTTTCGCGGCATCAAGCTGCCATCCATAGCCCAGGCGAGGCTTTACGGCTTCTGATTCAAAGAGACCTGAATGTTATTATGCGCATAATATATCGGCTTCAACAACCATTTTCATAAATCCCGGGCAGGCGCCGGATATTTTTCCTCTTTAGCGGTTTCAACAAATCTTCCCAAGATAACGTTGATTTTTGCCGGCTGCTGATTAGTTTTTGAAAGAAACCGATTATCTATGAGCCGTATAGGCGCATCTAACCGCCGGGAACCGAGGGGCGGCCCGGGCGACAAACCGACGCCGACGCTATTGGAGGTATGACCATGTTACCCCTGGATGTGCACATCGAAGGCCAGCAGGTGGAAATCCTGCCGGAATGGCGGGAAAAGATCGAAGAAGAACTGGCCCGCTTGCAGAAACACTATCATGACCCCATCCTCCACGCCCGGGTGGAGATTATCGGCACCAAGCACCACCGCCACGGAGCCTTCGAGGTCCATCTGGCCGCCACGGTCACCGGGGACACCATTACCATCACCCGCCAGGGGGAATTCGTTCATCCCCTGCTGGTGGAAGCTTTTGACGTCCTGGACCGCCGCCTCCTGGAACGTTCCCATGCCATGCAGCGGGAGGTGAAGGTCCACGAGGAACACGCACGCCATGGTAAGGTCTTGCGGGTTTTCCCGGAAAAGGAATATGGCTTTATCGAGGCGGAAGACGGCTCGGAAGTCTATTTCCACGCCCACGCGGTGAAAAAAGGGAAATTTTCCCATCTCGCTCCGGGGCAGAAGGTGACCTTCGGCTTGGAGGAAGGCGACAAAGGCCCCCAGGCAAATTGGGTGAGGGTGGCCGATTAGGAGGTTTCAGGTTTTAGGTTTCAGGTTTTAGGTTCTGGGTTCTGGGTCTTGGGTTGTAGGTTTAGGTTTTGGGTTTGGTGGGGCGGGCCTCCGTGCCCGCCAAACTTAGTGCACCATTGTTGCCGTCAAACCGTAGGGGCGGGGTCACCCCGCCCGTAGCAGCTTTCAGGTTTCAGGTTTTAGTTTTTCAGGTTCTGGGTTTTCGTTTTTTGGTCTGGTAGGGAAGCCTGCGGCATTATACCGTTCTCGGTTTTCGGTTTTCAGTTTTCGGTTAAAAGAAATTAGATTATCAATGAGTTAGCCATAGAATTTGTTGCATCTGAAACTAAACTTGGTATTAATTACCGCCTTGACGGCATCCTGTTATAAGCCCTGGAGATTCGTTAGGTTCGGATTGAACCGGGACGGGCGCGGGCCGCCAAAACAAAAAGGGTGCGGCGGGCGCACCCTTTTGCTTTCAATCATTTTTATAATTTTCTGCGTTTCAGGCGGAAAGCCGCTTCCGTCTTTTCCCCAACATCCATAACCCCGCCAGGCCCCCTCCCAGTAGCCATATCCCGCCGGTTATGGGGGTCAATGCGAGATCAGCAAAACCGGCCCCTTCCAGGGTGATGGTATAGGGTTCGCCCGGCCCTTCCCAGGCGCCTGACCAACTGGAAAGGGGAAGACCCGCCCCGGGGCCATCGGGAGTGCTGACATAATTGCCATCCGAAGCCAGGAGATTTTCCCAAGTAAAAATATTTCCGCCGGAGCTGTAGGGACCATGGGGAAAATTGGAAATGGCCAGATAATATATGCCGTTGGACGGCGGCTGGTAGATGGTGCCCTTGGAGAGTTTGGGGGATCCACCAAGATAATCATCGTCTGCAATGACCCCCAGGCCGGAACTGTTAAACAACCATAGCATGGGGTCCCAGCCCAGACCCGTCTGGGCGGTGAAATTTACATGGTCGGTGATCTGAATTTTGTATAAATCAACATCCGTTCGGTCAAAGAACTGGCCGGAAATCTGGGTTAGCGGACCGCTCCCCGTGGTCACCTGGGCGGTCCCCAGCAGCGGTTCCGCGTCCCCCGTCTCATTCCAGGTGGCAGCGTAGGCACCCCCAGCCATAATAGCCAGGGCGGCCATTACAACCAGCAACCGATTTAAACCCCGGAAATTCATGGCCTTGCTCCTCTCTTGAAGAGGGACGCTCCCTGTCCGTCATTAACTCTTGCAATTATTGCGTCAGTAAAGGGAATTCGGTGGCGTCCGCACCCGGCGCGCGGGTTATGGAAATATAGCCTTCTCCGGTTGACACGCCCTTATAGCGTATTACTTGAGGGCTTTACGCCGCCTCCGCAGCAGGCTTATCCCAAGCAGCCCTGAGCCCAGCAGCAGTAACGTGGAAGGGATGGGGGTGAGTGGCGGGGGTGGCGGTGGCGGTTCTGTATAAGACAAAGAAAACATATCGAAATTGGTTTCATTTACGGGGCTCGACACGATGATCTTCAGGAGGTCGCCGTCATAAGTAGAATCCGCGGTGTAGCTGAGGAATATATGATTAAAAGTATGAGATGGGGCAGTCCCAGAATACTGGTTAAGAACGTGATCCACGCCCCCGCCGTCCCGCGCTGCCAGTTGCACGGTATATGAGGGAAAGTCGTCAGGGAAAATGCCCCCTACGAAAAAGTCCAGAGAATATTGATAACCATGGTGGACGGTCGCCGTGAGCACCTGGGACATGGACGCCCCGGTCACGTAGGCCACATAATACCCATCCGGCACCGATGGGAATGCCGAAGGACTGTAAATGCCGATCACAGCCCCGCTGTCCTTGTTCCAACCCGGTATCGTTGACCCCGTCCCCCCACTTTCGAAGGAAGGATTATTGATGGGGATGCTACCGGCCCAAACACTGACAGGAATGGCCAACATCAGGACCGCCACTGCCACCAGCCACGCAACTTGGAGTTTTTGGAAGGTTTTCATGAGGCGCCTCCTCTCCCGGTAAAGGTGTGAAATACCGGTTTTCCCCAAAGAAATTTCCACTCCTTGGTTGATTGGCGCCCCTTTCCTAGGGCGACCCTCAGTTAAGGGGTTGCACATTAAACAGACCACCCAGGTCAGCGAAATTACAACAAAAATTAATTAATGTCAAGGTTTTTTTAAGAGATATAAATTTCTGTTTAAATTCTTGTGGGTGACCCTTTACATATTCCGGTAACCGGCAACCAGCAAGGGCAACTTCATGTTGGGGCTTTTGGGCTGCGGCCCAAATAATCTCGTAAGTGGCCGGAATGGAGCCGTTGCTTCCATACATGGATTTATAGATTGCGGTGAACGCTCTTAAAAGCCTTGGCGAAAAAGGCCGAGGCCGGGGATTGGTAGCCCCGGTGGCCTGGAGGTCCTTGAGAAACTGGACCACCGAGGGGAAGCTGACCGTCAGTTGCTTCCGCAACAGGTCAATCTGGCCGAAGCCCGCCTGGTTAAGCAGCCGCGTCCAGGCTTCCGGGTCGAGAAAACTCTGGGCCGGGATCGCGGGAGCCGCCGCCATTCCCAAGGAACCGGCGGCAGTCGCCAGCGAGACGCCCAACTCTTGAAAGGTCCGGGGCCCCAGGGAGGAGAAGGCCAGGGTACCTCCCGGCTTGAGACTTTGATAACAGGCCGCCAGGGCAGCCTCGGGCTGGGTGAGCCATTGAAAGGTGGCATTGGCGATGACCAGGTCAAAAGCGCCTCTCCCACCCCAGGCTTCGGCGTCCGCCACCACCCAGGCCACTTTAGGGTCAAGCCCCAGCCGCTCCCGAGCCCGCTGCACCAGGACTGGGTCCAGGTCCAGGGCCACCACCAGCGCCTGGGGGTTAGTCCGGCGCAACTGCTCCGTGAGATAGCCGGTGCCGCAGCCGATCTCCAGGATGCGCCCCGCCCCGGCCGCCGCCTCGTCGGCCCGCCGTAGCAACTCTTGGGCCATGAACCGCTGCACCGCGGCATGACGGTCATAAGAAGCCGCGCGCCGGGCAAAATTCCGCCTAATGCCTTGTTTGATTTCCATGATTAGAGAATTTGGTTATCGGGGGAAGGGGCCAGGGGCGCCCGGCCCCGGCCCCTTCCCCCAAACCCCCATCCCCAACCCCTTGTAGGGGCGCAATTTATTGCGCCCGACTCCAGCGGGCGTGATAAATCACGCCCCTACGGGGGGCTGGGAGGGGAATTTGAGGGGAGGGCGGGGGACCCTTACGAAAAATTGTCCTCCGGCCCTGTCCCTTCCCTCAAAATATCCTCCAAAACTTCATTAAAACGCGCCGTCTGGGTCAGGAACGGCAGGTGGCCCGTGTCCAGGAACAGGTGGAACCGGGAGCCCGCCAGGCGTTCGTGCAGAAACCGGGCCTGGGCCGGGGGTACAATGGCGTCCGCCTCCCCCTGGGCGATAATGACCGGCGCCTGAATTTCCCCCAGTTTTTCCCGGCAGTCCTGCCGGAGCAGGTAATCCAGGCCCGCGGCCAGGTGCTCCGGAGACGCCGGGGTGTCAAAATGGCGGATAACTTCCTCCCGGAAGACCATCTCGTCGGGGGCCAGGGAGTTTAGAGCAAACTCTCTGACCACCCCCCGGGGGTCCTGAAGCAGCCCCTGGCGCATGGCCCGCACCGCCGCGGCTGGCTGGCCCCAGGGGTGGTCCGGCCGCCGGCAGAAGGAGGCAGCCGCGGCTACCAGGATCACCGCGCCGGGCGCGGGTTTCTGGTCGGCCAGGGCTTCCAGGAGCAGCATCCCCCCCAAGGACCAGCCCACCAGCACACAATCTTTTAGGGACATCCCCGCCAAATAATTTTTCACCCAGGCCGGGTCCCAGGCGGGGATATCCGGGGCCAGGACTTCCATAACCGCCCCCCAGGCATCCGTCTGCCGCTGCCAGATACGGCCTGTAGTCCCCCAGCCATGGAAAAGTACCAACCTATTCATTAACGCCAGGCTAAATGGGCCATAAATACGGATAAGAAAAACATCTTCAAGGTACCGAAGCAGGCTTCGGCCCCATCTGCGTTCCCAAGCAGTTGAACATGAGCCTTCGGCTCACCCGTAAATTATGAAAAATTCCCCTTGCCTCTTGCCCTTAACTTTGAACCTTGAACTTTGAACTTTTCAGAGCAGGAGCTTGGGAACGAGAAGTAAAAACTGCCTTACCAAACTACTAACTGCCAATTGCTCACTGCTCACTGCTCACTCTTAATTTCCCCGCCAGCCCCACTATAGTCTCCAGCGCGGTCTCCAGATCCTCCCGGGTGTGGGCCGCGGACAGGGAAAACCGCACCCGGGCCTTTCCCGGCGGCACCGTGGGGGGCCGCAGGGCCACCGCCATCAGGCCATGCTGCCGCAACGCCGCGGAAAATTCCAGGGTTGGGCTATTTTCTCCCACCAGGACCGGAACGATCTGGGTTTCGCTCCCCAAAGTGTCCAGGCCCGCATCGGCCAGCCCCCGACGGAATTTGGCGGCCTCTTCCAGGAGATAGCGCCGGGGTTCCGGCTCGCGGGCCACGATTTCCAGGGCCCGGCCGATGGCCCCCAGGACCGGCGGCGGCAGCGCCGTGGAATAGATGAACGACCTTGCCCGGTTGTGGAGATAATCGATGAGCCGCCGGTCCCCGGCCACGTATCCCCCCAGGGACCCCAGGGCTTTGGAAAAAGTGCCCATGTGGATGTCCACCCGGTCCGTGAGGCCCAGGGCTTGGGCCAGGCCGGCGCCATTCGCGCCCAACACCCCGGTGGCATGGGCTTCGTCAATCATCAGCCAGGCCCCGTACCTCTCCTTGAGAGACACCAGGTCCGCCAGAGGGGCCAGGTCGCCGTCCACGGAAAATACCGAATCGGTGATGATCAGCCGCGTCTTGGCCGACGATTTTTTCAGCAGTTTTTCCAGGCGGTCCAGGTCCAGGTGGGGAAAGCGCTCCAGGGCCGCGCCGGAGAGCTTGATGCCGTCATAAATGCTGGCATGGTTGAGCCGGTCGCTGAAAATCATGTCCCCCGGCCCCGCCAGCGCCGCGATGACCCCCACGTTGGCCATATAGCCGGTGCTGAAAATCACCGCGGCCTCGGTGCCTTTGAACGCGGCCAGCCGGACTTCCACTGCTTCGTGGAGGGCCAGATGCCCCACCACCAGCCGGGAGGCCCCGGCCCCCGCGCCCCAGCGGGCCGCAGCCTCCTGGGCCGCGGCCACCAGCCGGGGGTCCTGGGACAACCCCAGATAGTCATTGGAAGAGAGGTTTAGAAGGACCTGTCCCTCAACCCGCACTTTGCCGCCGGGGAGCACTGCCTCCACCACCTGCAGGCGCCGGCGCAGGGCCTGGCCCTCCAGGGCCTCCAATTCTTGAGCCAATCTTTTCATTGTGGGTACTTTTTTGGGAGAAGGGGCTAAGGGCGCCTGCCCTTACCCCCTCCCCCAAACCCCCACCCCTAATCCCTTAAGGGGGAATTAATTTGGCCGGGGAAGGGGGAGCCGCAGGCTCCGCCTTCTCCAGCGCCCTTATGGGGGTTGGGAGGGGGGCTTGGGGGGAGGGCAGGGGCCGTCG
>Ga0194113_10006657_pt1 | contig 14649 bp, 15 predicted proteins | sample TA2MahC200mmetaG_FD_146193 | JGI IMG/M metagenome (GOLD analysis project Ga0194113, IMG submission 146193) | Freshwater microbial communities from Lake Tanganyika, Tanzania - TA2015017 Mahale Deep Cast 200m | ecosystem: Environmental > Aquatic > Freshwater > Lake | place: Tanzania: Lake... | reverse complement strand
CAGCTCAGGGAGCGTGGATTCAGTTAAATATTGAAGAGCTGGTAAATTCCGACCCCGAGATAATAATCGTTGATTCCATGATGGGCACGGCGGTGATATCTCCGGACGAGATAAAGGAGCTTCCGGGCTGGAAAGATACCACGGCTGTCAAGCAGAACAATATTTTTGTAGTTAACGGCGACCTGGTAAATCGTACGGGCCCTCGCATTGTGCAAGGACTCGAGGCAATAGCCAGGATAATTCACCCCGAGCTGTTTCAGGATTAGACCATGAAGGCGCTGGAGAAGGTACTGAGAAAAATAGAGCCATTAGACGAGAGAGCCATAGCTGCGGCGCGAGCGCGGCAGGATACCCTGACCAAACCTTTGGGAAGTCTGGGCAGGCTGGAAGAGCTATCTGTCAAGCTGTCAGGCATCAAAGGCGAGCCGATACCGAAGATACACCATAAAGCGATTGTTACCATGGCAGCAGACCATGGAGTCGCCTTAGAGGGAGTGAGCGCCTATCCCAGAGAGGTCACAGCGCAGATGGTGCTCAACTTCCTGCGTGGCGGGGCAGCTATAAACGTCCTGGCAAGGCATATAGGCGCCAGGGTGATTTTCGTCGATATGGGAGTAGCTTCCGAAATAGAGCCTCATCCTGCTCTCATATCGAGAAAAATAGCTTATGGAACCGGAGACATGGCGAAGGGCCCCGCCATGAGCCGTGAACAGGCAATTGAAGCTATCGAGGTCGGCATCGAGATAGTTGAGCAGGAGATTAAGAAAGGGCTGGATATCGTCGGCACCGGCGATATGGGTATAGGCAACACCACGCCCAGCAGCGCAATCACTGCCGCTATCACCGGTGAGCCTGTGGCAAGGGTTACTGGAAGAGGTACAGGCCTTGATGACAAACAACTGGCTCACAAGGTAGAAGTCATTGAAAAAGTGCTCAAAGTCAACCGTCCCAGAGCCGATGATGCCCTGGATGTGCTCTCCAAAGTAGGCGGATTCGAGATAGGCGGTCTCTGCGGCGTCATCTTAGGTGCTGCGGCACATCATATCCCTGTTGTCATAGACGGCTTTATCTCAGGGGCGGCAGCGCTCATCGCAGTTGGATTGTCGCCAAGAGTGAAGGATTATCTCATCGCATCGCACTGTTCAGTGGAAATCGGGCACAAGGCGATACTCAAGTATCTCGACTTAAAGCCGATATTGGACCTGGAGATGAGACTGGGCGAGGGCACGGGGGCGGCGCTGGGCATATCGATAGCTGAAGCTGCAGCCAAGATTCTGTCGGAGATGGCTACATTCGCCGAGGCAGGAGTTTCTCAGTCCGATTGAAAAATGCAAAACGAAAAGTGAAAAATGGGATTAGTAGCAGCATTACAATTTCTGACCGTCGTTCCGCTCAGGGTGAATGTGAGCGTGTCAGCGCTACGCCGCTCGCTGGCATATTTCCCTTTGGTGGGACTGATGATAGGAGGATTGCTATACGGTCTGGACAGACTGTTTGCACTGGCTTTCCCGGCAAGTTTGACTAATATTTTGCTAATCATCGCCCTGGTCATAATCACCAGAGCACTACACTTGGACGGCTTCATAGATACCTGCGATGGACTTGCCGGCGGTCGCTCTCCCGAGGAGAGACTGAGGATTATGCGCGACAGCCGGGTCGGGGGCTTCGGAGTGGTGGGAGGATGCTGCCTGATTCTGCTTCAATATGTAGCCTTGAGCGTTCTGCCACCCGAATACAGGATGGAAGTATTGATTCTGATGCCGGCGATAGCGCGATGGACGATGGTCTATGCTGTTTTTGCCCACCCATACGCCAGAGAGCAGGGTCTGGGGACTGTGTTCCATCAGGGGAAAACCCTGCCTTGGCTGGCAGTAGCCACAGCCATAACGTTAGCCGCCTCGATTCCCCTTCTGGGATTAGACGGACTGGCTGTGACAGCCGCCGCGCTTCTCGCTGCCATTTTCATGGGAAGCTATTTGAACAAAAAGCTCGGAGGGCTTACCGGAGACACATACGGAGCAATCAATGAAGTTGTTCAATTGGAAGTGTTGATTTTAATTCCTTTGATAACCTGGAGCTACGGAGTATGAGCATCACGCTTATCCTCGGCGGCGCGCGAAGCGGCAAAAGCCGCTTCGCGCAGGAGCTTGCCGCAAAGCACGGCAAGAGGGTGCTCTTCGTCGCCACCGGAGAACCTTTAGACGAGGAAATGAAAGCACGCATCGATACACACAAGCAATCGAGGCCGGCCGGTTGGAGAACACTGGAAGCCTCTACAAATGTTGCCAAGGCTCTGCGAGGCAAGTTAGGAGACGCCGAGGTCGTCATCATAGATTGCATTACGCTCCTTGTTTCAAATCTGATGGGAGATGAAAACACAGATGTCGGTACGTGGGAGAAAAAAGTGACTGCCGAGATAAAAAATCTGATAGCGCTCCTGAAGAACTCAAAGGCAAACTCTATCATTGTTTCCAATGAGGTTGGTCTAGGTTTGGTGCCCACCACTCCCATAGGTCGCGCGTACCGCGACATTCTGGGCATGGCAAATCAGGTGCTGGCACAGAATGCCGATGAAGTTTATCTGATGGTCGCCGGCATCCCGATGGCACTGAAAGGCTGTACGAATGAAAAGACGTAATCGGGCGGCGATAACTTTAGGGCTGCTGATACTGGTGCTAATCGGAGCGCTGTTGCTTGCCTCAGCGTTCGGAGCCGTGTCTATCCCGGCACTGGATATTGTAAAAATGGTACTGAACAAAATCGGCATCTCAGATTTCCAAGCCACCTGGAATCCCGCCAACGAGACCATTATTTTCCAGATTAGATTGCTCCGCGTTATCGGCGCCGCCCTAGTGGGAGCAGCTCTAGCTACCGCTGGCGTCCTGTTTCAGGGACTATTGCGCAATCCCATGGCTGACCCCTATATCACCGGCACGTCAGCGGGCGCTGCTCTGGGAGCCACCATCGCCATGATACTGCCCCTCGGGCTTGCCTTCTCGGGACTCGGCGTGGTACCCGTAGCCGCCTACTGCGGCGCTCTGGCGACCATACTGCTGGTTTACAACCTTGCCCGGGTGGGAAGCAGGACGCCTATTATCAGCATGCTGCTCGCCGGCTTCGTGGTAAGCTCCATGCTCACAGCCGTGATGAGCCTGTTGATAATGATGAGCGACGTGCTGCAGCTCAAGCTTCACTCCATCTTCTCTTTCCTCATGGGCAGCATATCGGTTCAGTACTGGAGCCAGATAGCGGTCATAGGCCCGATTATCCTGATTGGTATCATCATAGCGCAATTCTTCGCCTTCCATCTCAATGCCTTCTCTCTAGGAGAAGAGCAGGCTGCCTATCTGGGAATCAACGTCGAGCGAGAGAAGCTGCTGATACTGGCTCTGGCTTCGCTGCTCACCGCCTGCGCCGTCTCGCTCAGCGGTCTCATAGGTTTCGTGGGACTGGTAATTCCTCACGCCGTACGGTTGGCTCTGGGACCCGACCACCGATTGCTACTGCCCGCTTCAGCCCTTGCCGGCGCTATTTTTCTGGTGGTTGCCGATACCCTTGCCCGGACTATACTCGCCCCTACGGAGATACCTGTGGGCATTCTGACTGCACTAATCGGCGCGCCGTTCTTCATTTACCTGCTCAGACGCACAAGGAGGGAATATGCTTTCTAATATTAACAGCCTGCTCATGGAAAAAGTATCCTTTTCCTATTTTAACGGGCTTGTCCTGCGGGATATAGACCTCTCCGTCTCAGCAGGGGAGATGGTGGGGCTGATCGGTCCCAACGGCTGCGGCAAGACCACGCTAATCAAACTGGCCACCGGCGTGTTGTCTCCGGTGCGGGGCGAGGTATCGCTGGGTGACACTAACTTAAAGAAACTGCCCCGCAGGAGGATAGCGCAGACAGTTGCAGTAGTGCCGCAGTATTTCCATATTCCCTTCGCCTTCACAGTATCCGAGGTAGTGCTGCTGGGACGAACTCCGTTTGTGGGCTTCCTTTCCGGAGCGACCGAGAGAGACCGACACAAGGCTGACGAGGTTCTGGGACTCGTCGGGATAGAACGCTTGAAGAACCGTTTTTTCAACGAACTGAGCGGCGGAGAGCGTCAGAAGGTAATTCTGGCTATGGCGCTTGCCCAGGAACCACAGCTTCTGCTTCTCGATGAACCTACCACTCACCTGGATATAAGCCATCAGGTAGAGATGCTGGAAATCGTTAAGCGACTCAACCGCGAGCGAGGCGTCACTGTCATCTCAGCCATGCATGACCTGAACATGGCAGCTCTTTTCTTTGACCGCCTGGTTCTGCTCAAAGAAGGGACTGTTTTCGCTGACGGCTCGCCGCAGGAAGTGCTCACTGAGAGCAGCATACAGGAGGTGTTCTCAACCCCGGTCAGGGTCAGCCAGCATCCCGTAACCGCTGCCCCTCACGTACTGGTCATGCCTAGAGATACCTCCCGGAACTAACGGAGCACGATTGGGGACTTTTACTTGCCAGCAGATGCCTTCGAGTTTATAATTTCCCGGTATGAGAAAGATTCAACTTACCGGAGAGCTGAGCTATAAGGGCCTCACCATAGAACAGGCCATTGCGAATCGAAGGTCTCAGCGCGATTTCTCCGGTCAAGCCATGTCTCTGGCTGAACTCTCTCACATTCTGCTATATTCAAGCGGCATCACAGACAAACGCCACGGACTCAGAGCCGCCCCTTCTGCGGGCGCTACTTATCCCATTGAGGTCTATGCACTGGTAAACAATGTCGAAGGTCTATCGAAAGGAATTTATCATTACCTGATACCATCTCATGAGCTTGAATTGACATACGAAGGTGACTTCAGCCACGATTTGTCGCATGCCGCTCTGGGCGAGACTATGGTAAGACATGCTAATGCGGCGCTGTTGCTCTCCGCTGTCTTCCAGCGCACGCAGCGGAGATACAGGGAGCGCGCCCAGCGTTATATCTTCTTCGAAGCAGGACACATAGCGCAGAATGCCTATCTCGTAGCTACATCGATGGGGCTGGGCGCCTGTGCCATAGGCGCTTTCTACGATGACCAGGTGAACCGCTTGCTGGGACTGAACGGCAGAGACGAAAGCGCTCTCTATCTCATTGCAGTAGGCAAAATCTAGAAAGAGGAAGTCTTTGGCTAAACCCCGAGTCATTATTCCCAAGAAAGAGATTGACAAGAAGGTAGCAGAACTTGCTATCGAGTTGAGAAAAGACTACCGGGGAAAGAACCCTCTTCTCATCGGCATACTCAAGGGCAGTTTCGTTTTTATGTCCGATTTAGTACGCGCCATGAACATACCGGTGGAGATCGACTTCGTCAGGCTGGCAAGCTACGGCGCGGGCAAGGATAGCTCGGGCAAAATCAAGCTGATAAAAGACGTTGAGACACAGGTGAAAGGCAGGCATGTGCTGGTGGTCGAAGATATCATAGATAGGGGCATCACCGTGCGGTTTCTCCTGGATTATCTCCGCTTCCGCAATCCTGCTTCGCTCAAGCTCTGCGCCTTGTTCGACAAACCGTCGAGGCGGAAAGTGGAAGTGCCCATTGACTATGTCGGTTTCACGGTTCCCGATGCGTTCGTTGTCGGCTACGGCCTCGATTTCGACGAGAAGTACCGTTATCTGCCGAACCTCTGTATCCTGGAGGAATGAAAGTGAATCTTGAGAAGCTCGTCGCGGTAGCCAGAGGCGAAGCCGAGGCAGATTTGCTGCTGACCAACGCCAGAATCATCAATACTTTCACCGCTGAGATAGAAAAGGACAATGTCGCTATATATGAGGACAAAATCGCCGGCATCGGCGATTATCGAAAGGCAAAACACGTTATCGACCTGAAAAGCAAATACCTCGCACCGGGTCTAATCGATGGCCATGTACACATCGAGAGCTCGCTGTTACATCCCGCCGAGTATGCCAGAGCCGTAGTACCCCGGGGGGTGTCCGCCATAGTCACCGACCTCCATGAGATGGCAAATGTAACCGGGCTCAAAGGTATCAGATACTTGATGGACAGTGTCAGAAATCTCCCTCTGGATTTCTATTTCACGGCTCCTTCCTGCGTTCCCGCTACACATCTTGAGACAGCAGGCGCTGAACTCGGAGCTGAAGAGCTTAAAGCTACTATGAGGTTAAAGAATGTCATCGGGCTGGGCGAGATGATGAACTTCCCCGGCGTTTTAATGCGAAATCCGCAGGTGCTGCAGAAGATAGACCTGTTCAAAAACAAGGTTATAGACGGTCATGCCCCCGGAGTAACAGGCAAAGACCTGAACGCCTATGTTGCGACAGCAATCGGCTCCGACCATGAGTCCACTTCTTTCGAGGAAGGCAAAGAGAAACTGAGGCGCGGCATACGCCTCATGATCAGAGAAGGCTCTTCGGAGAAAAATCTCGAAGAACTGCTGCCGCTGGTTACGGATAAGACCTATAAAAGGTGCTTCTTTGTAGCAGACGACCGCACCTGCTCGGACTTGCTCCGAGAGGGCGATATCGATGCCGTGGTCAGGAAGGCGATTGCGCTGGGTCTCGACCCCATGCGTGCCATTCAAATGGCGACCATAAATACTGCCGAATATTTCAGACTGCATCAGGTTGGTGCGGTAGCGCCGGGTTACGTGGCAAACCTCATAGCGATTGACGATTTAAAGAAGTTCAATGTAAGTATGGTCTTCCACAAGGGAAGGCTGGCAGCAAAGAACGGCAAAGCCCTGTTCTCAGCACAGTGGGAAGCTGACCCAGAGATTACCCACACAGTTAATATCAAAACCTTCAGCATAGCGGCATTGAAGCTGCCGGCTTCGAAAAAGAGCCTTCCCGTTATCGAGATTGTACCGGAGCAGGTAAGCACTAAGAGCATCAAAACTCAGGTAAAGACCAGGGATGGTCTTATTGTGCCCGATATCGAGCGAGATATACTGAAGCTGGTGGTAGTGGAAAGGCACAAAGCAACCGGCAATATAGGAGTGGGACTGGTCAAAGGTTTCGGTTTAAAAAAGGGTGCGCTGGGCTCCTCCATAGCCCATGATTCCCACAATATAGTAGTCGTGGGCACGAACGACCGTGACATATTCGCTGCAATCAAAGAGATCGAGAGATTACAGGGCGGCTTAGTCGCCGCGGTTGAAGGTAAAATCAAAGGCTCTTTAGCTCTGCCCATTGCCGGTTTGCTATCTACTGAACCCCTAGAGAACGTCGTAGCCAAACTGGAGAAACTGCAAAAAATAGCCTCCGGTCTGGGCTGTGTGCTGCCTTCACCGTTTGCTACACTCTCCTTTCTCGCCCTAGCTGTCATTCCAGAGTTGAGGCTGACCGATAAGGGATTGGTGAACGTAGTAGCCTTCAAACTGCTCTAAAGACAGGTGAATACGCAGATGGCCGAACAGAAAAGTGAGACGATGTCCAATACGGTTTACAGGCTGATGGCACTTGCTCTAGCCTGTACTTATCTATTTATGAATGCTAGAAAACAACTGCTAAAATCCGGAGTAAAGGAAGGTCAAACCGTATTGGACTACGGCTGCGGACCCGGCTTCTATGCTCTGCCAGCCGCCGGGATAGTGGGAGACAAAGGTTCAGTATATGCGCTGGACATCCACCCCCTGGCTATAAAATCAGTCCGTAGAAAAGCCAATAAGAAGGGGATAACTAACATATCCACCATCCTTTCGGACAAAGATACGGGGTTACCTGACAGAAGCGTGGATGTTGCGCTGGTATACGATGCCATACATATGATAAAAGATAGAGAGCCGCTGATAAGGGAGCTACACAGGGTTACAAAACCGAAGGGTATTCTATCGATTACGGCGGAACATATAAAAGCAGAAGATGTCATTAAAATTGCAGAAAAAGATAATCTGTTCTCCTTGAGAGAGCGACAACGCAAACTGCTCAACTTCGAGAGAAAATGAAAGAATTAAAAATCATCGAATGGCTCGGGGATAGAATCAGGATAATCGACCAGACCGAGCTGCCCCATAAAGAGGTATTTCTGGAGTTGCACGACTACCGCGAGGTAGCCGATGCCATAAAGAAGCTGCGCATCAGGGGTGCGCCCGACATCGGCGTCGCTGCTGCATACGGCTTCGCTCTGGGAGCACAGGCAATGAGGGCAAGCTCTAAAGAGCAATTTCTGGCTAAATTGCGCCCTGTGAGCAAAACACTGGCTGCGTCACGTCCCACGGCGGTTAACCTATTCTGGGCACTGGAGAGGATGAATAAAGCAGCGCAAAGCGGCAAGAGCGTTGCACAAATCAAAAGAGGGCTTCTCGTCGAGGCAAAACGAATTGAGGCTGAAAACGACGAGGCGAACCGCAGGCTGAGCGAACTCGGAGCAGAGCTAATCAAAGATGGCTTCACCATATTGACCCACTGCAACGCAGGGTCGCTGGCTACGGCGGCATACGGTACTGCGCTGGGCGTTATCAAAATGGCGAAGGAGCAAGGAAAAAGAGTAAAGGTGTATGCCACTGAGACCAGACCCCTGCTGCAGGGAGCCCGATTGACCACCTGGGAACTTATGAAAGAAAATATTCCGGTAACGCTGATTACAGATAACATGGCAGGGCATTTTATGAGCAAAGGCGTTATCGACTGCGTCATAGTCGGAGCCGACCGCATAGCCGCCAACGGAGACGTGGCGAATAAAATCGGTACTTACACCCTGGCAGTGCTGGCCACCGAGAACGGCATACCATTCTATGTAGCGGCGCCGGTAAGCACTATCGACCTCTCATTATCATCAGGCGCGGATATTCCCATTGAGGAACGCAGCCCCGATGAGGTAACACATATCCAGGGAGTCAGAATAGCTCCCAAGGGGGTAAAGGCAGCCAATCCCGCCTTCGATGTGACGCCACACCGTTATGTGTCTGCCATAATCACCGAGAAAGGCGTGTTCAAAGAACCCTATGTGGAGAAGCTAAAGAAACTTTGAGGTAAGGAGCTGTAAATGACCGAAGCGAAGCTTGGTGTAATCGGCGGCAGCGGGCTTTACGAGATAGAGGGACTCAAGGATGTCAAAGAGGTCAGGGTGAAAACCCCTTTCGGCGACCCCAGCGATGCCATAATGGTGGGAACCCTGGGAAAAACTAAGATTGCCTTCCTGCCCAGGCACGCCCGAGGGCATCGCATAATGCCGACCGAGCTGCCGGTGCGAGCAAATATATATGCGTTGAAATCGTTGGGCGTGGAATGGATAATCTCTGTGAACGCTGTGGGCAGCCTGCAGGAGGAGATACAGCCTCTCGACCTCGTTATCCCGGACCAGATTATCGACCGCACCAGGGGCCGCACAAGCACCTTCTTCGGCGACGGCATCGTAGGACATGTTACCTTTGCCGACCCCTTCTGCCCTGCGCTCAGCCAGCTGCTCTACCGCGTGGCAGAAAACAACGTAGCAAGCAAGGAGCTCCGGGTACACCCCAAAGGCACATATCTGGCAATGGAGGGGCCTCTTTTTTCCACGAGAGCAGAATCCAATCTCTATCGCTCCTGGGGCGCCAGCGTTATCGGGATGACCGCCATACCCGAAGCCAAGCTGGCTAGAGAAGCTGAGATATGCTATGCAGCCATCGCCTGCGTCACCGACTACGACTGCTGGCACGAGGTACACGAGTCGGTCACCATTGATATGGTTATCTCCAACCTGCTTAAGACCGTAGAGGTAGCGAAGGAGGTAATCATAAAAGCCAGCGGTCAACTGCCCAGACGAACGGAGTGCGGTTGCGCTACTGCACTCAAAAATGCTATCATTACATCTAAGGCCCTGATTCCCTCGAAGAAGAAGGAGGAGTTGTCCCTGCTAATAGGGAAATATCTTAAATGACCAAAAGGGGGTTCGAGTTAAACGGTTTAGCTACAGCAGTGGGCAGCATGCCGCATGTTGACCCTCAGCAAGCGTGCTCTTTAGTGTTGAAATACCTCCCTGAAATACCCGCCTGGCCTCAATTGCCCAAAAGGTCTTTCAATGAGAATATGTATGTCCAGTACAGCGAGCGTTTCCCGGGCGTTGTAGTTGAGGACGAGCGTATCTGGGTTGACCGCTCCCGGGATTTGAGCCAGCCACTGGAGCATCTCTACGCCGCCTATCTGGTGAGCCGGATAGACCAATATGCAATGAGTCCCGACCATGCTGCCGGCTTTCAAGTGTTTCTCAAAGAGGTCAAGAAAATCAAGCCCAAAGCGGTCAAGGGACAGGTTACCGGACCCATCAGCTTCGGACTCACCGTCACGGACCAGAATCGCCGACCTCTTCTTTACGATGAAGTTCTTGCCGATGCCATAGCCAAACATCTCAGGCTTAAGGCTGGCTGGCAGGAGAAAGCCCTGAAGAGCGTGTGCCCAAATACCATCATCTTTGTGGACGAGCCCTACCTGACATCAATCGGCTCTGCTTTCGTCTCCTTCCCCAAAGAGCATGTGGTGACTCTAATCGAAGAGGTGCTGGGAGGCATCAGCGGACTCAAGGGCGTCCACTGCTGCGGCAATACCGACTGGTCGGTGCTTCTGCAAACATCGCTGGACATACTCAACTTCGATGCTTACAGCTACGGAGAGAGCATCAGCCTGTATCCCACCGAAGTGAAGAGCTTCCTCGACAGGGGCGGAGTCATTGCCTGGGGTATTGTTCCCAACAGCGAAGATAGTGTCAGCAAAGAGACCGCAGCCAGCCTTGTCGACCGTTTAGTGGAGACGATGGGCTTGCTTGCGAAGAAGGGCGTAAATTATGAAACTATCAAGTCTCAATGCCTGATTACGCCATCGTGCTCGCTGGCTGCGATGTCGCCCGAGGCAGCAGCCAGCACTTTAGAGACCACAGCCCGAGTATCAGCCGAATTCAGAAGGAAATATATCGGTACAAAGATAAAAATAACCAAATGATTTCAGAATAAGTCGATAGCACTTATAAGGAGGAACCATGAGCCGAAAGGCAGGAAAACTGGGAAGAGGGGTGGCTTTGGTAGGAGCGGGCATGTCGAAGTTTGGCTCCTTTGCCGACAAGACGACCCGTGATTTATTCGTCGAAGCCTACAGCGCGATGGTAAAAACAGTGGACAAGGGGATGGAGACCAGGGATATCCAGTCCATCTACGTAGGCAACTTCTCCAGCGACCTGTTCGAAGGACAGGGACACATCGCACCGATTATGGCAGACTGGATAGGTCTGGTGCCTAAACCAGCCACCAGAGTGGAGGCTGCCTGCGCCAGCGGCGGATTAGCCTTGAGACAGGCTGTCATCGCTGTAGCCTCCGGCCTCTACGACATCGTACTGGCAAGCGGCACTGAAAAAATGACTAATCTCCCCACTGAAAGAGTAACGGACACTTTGGCTTCCGCCAGCGATATCCTTTATGAGGCTTGCTGCGGCTTCACCTTCCCCGGTCTGTACGCTGCCATTGCCTCAGCGTATATGGACAAGTACGGCGCTACGCCGGAGGACTTCATGCGGGTGGGAATCAAAAACCATAGGAACGGTGCACTAAACCCCAAAGCGCAGTTCAACAGCTCCATAAGAGACATTATGAATGCCAGGATTGAGAAGGCGAAGCAAAAGGGTCAGCCCGTACCCAACTGGAAGGAGGAGTTGGACTTTCTCAGAGATCCGCAGGCAAATCCCATAGTTGCCTGGCCCATGAGGCTGTTCGACTGCTCCCCTATAACCGATGGGGCAGCCTGTCTTCTACTGGTTGCAGAAGATTTAGCGCAAAACTTTTCCAGCAAACCTATATACATAATCGGCTCGGGTCACGGCAGCGACCACGCTTTGCATGAAAGAGAAGAACTGACTTCCATCAACTCGGCAAGAGTGGCGGCTCAGGAGGCGTACGCTATGGCAGGCGTGAAACCCCAGGATATCCAGATTGCCGAGGTACACGATTGCTTCACTATTGCCGAGCTTGTAGCGTCCGAAGACCTGGGATTCTTCAAGCCCGGCGAAGGCTACAAGGCGACCAGGGAAGGAGTCACCGCTCGCGATGGCGCCAAGCCTATCAATACCTCGGGTGGACTCAAGGCCAAAGGGCACCCTGTGGGAGCCTCGGGAATCGGACAGGTAGTAGAAATCTGGCATCAGATGAGAGCGGAAGCGGGACAGAGACAAGTACCCGGCAAAGACATTCGTCTGGCTTTAACTCATAATGTCGGCGCAACCGGCGGCACCTGCGTAGTCCATATCTTCAACAGGAGGTAACCCTTGACTGGCGAGAAAGAAGTTAACAGCAACTCTTTTTATCAATTCCTCGGCGAAAAGAAACTCATGGCTTCCCGATGCAAGAAGTGCCATGCCCTGTATCTGCCCCCACACCCGATATGCATTAAATGCTACGGTTCGGATATGGAATGGGTGCAGATGAAGGGTGACGGCAAACTTGCCGCTTTCACCGTTATCGCTGTGGGTCCCACCTGCGTTGTTGCGGAGGGATACGATAGGAATAATCCCTATCTGGTCGGGATAGTTAAACTGGACGAGGGGCCGAAAATCTGCGGTCGAATCCAGGGCATAGACGCCAGAAGCCCGGAGAAAATCAAGGTCGGGACTCCTGTAAAGATAGAGTTCCCCGAACAAACTGCGGGCAAGAGGTCTTACCTCGTCTTTAAAGCCCATTAGCCATTTGTGAAGGAAAAACCGGTCTGTATTTCAACTAAGGAGATTGAGTTGGCAGGCATATTGTCATACGGTGCCTATATTCCCGTCTGGAGAATAAGCAGGGATGAGATAGCGAAGTCAATCGGCAGCGCCTCCCTGGGAGGAGAAAGGGCAGTCGCGGCATGGGACGAGGACAGCCTGACCATGGGGGTCGAGGCGGGGTTCGACTGTCTGTCAGGTGTCGACCCCGGAGAGATAGACAGCCTCTACTTCGCCACGGTTTCCTCTCCATTCAAAGAAAAACAGGCAGCTTCGCTCATGGCTTCCGCACTTGACTTGAGAAAAGATGTATATACTTTCGACTTCACAGGCTCGCTGAGAGCAGGCACGCTGGCTGTGAAAGCTGCCTGCGATGCAATCAAAGCCGGGAGTATCAAAAAAGCTCTGGTCATCGCCGCCGATGCCAGGAAAGCCATGCCGCGTTCCGACGCGGAGCAAGCCTTCGGCGATGGCGCAGCAGCCCTGTTGATAGGACGGAAAGAGGAAGCTATTGCCGAGATAGAAGGTTTCTCCACCGTGGTGAATCCCATCCCGGGACCCTGGAGAAGGGAAAATGATAGATACACCAGAATATTCGATGTAAGGCTTGATTCCAGATACGGAGTTCTGAAGGATATCCCGCAAGCGGTAGCCAACCTGATGGAGAAGCACAAAATACTGGCTAAGGATATCTCCAAATTCGCCTTCTACGCGCCCGAGGCAAGAAGCCATGCTGCTGTCTCAGGTGCGCTGAAGATAGATGCGAAAACGCAGGTGCAGGACCTTATGTTCAAAAACGTAGGAGTAACAGGAACAGCACACTGCTTGCTGGTTCTCATAGCGGCGCTGGAACAGGCAAAGCCAGATGCAAGGATTATCTGCGCCAGCTATGGCGAAGGAAGCGACGCGCTGCTGGTGAAGACCACTGCTAAATTGGAGGGGGAGAAAGCGAAGCACAGAGGCACAAAATATATTACCTCTAAGAAAATGGTCTCATCGTACGGTCGATTCCTCTCTATAAAAAAGGAAATCGATGTCGGCTGGCCGGACTGGGAGAAAAGCTCTGTGGTCAAATACTGGAGGGATGAGAGTTGGCTGCTGCCTCTCTACGGCATGAAGTGCACTAAGTGCGGTATGCTTCAGTATCCGGTGAGAAAGGTCTGCACGGCTTGCGGGACGAAGGGCAACCACGCTAAAGTGAAGCTGGCACGAAAAGGAAAGGTCTTTACGTTCACCCATGACTACCTGCTGGGCCCGGGCAATTACACAGGCGACGGCATAAATCCGACCTCAAGGGTGCTGGTAGACCTCGAAGACGGGTGTCGTATCTGGCTGGAGATGACAGACTCCGACATCGAAGAGATTAATATCGGAACTCAGGTGGAGTTGACCTTCCGATTGTTGCATCAGAAAAGCGACTTTCCCTTCTACGGTTGGAGAGCCAGACTCTTTAGAGCTTAGAACTGAGTTTGGAGGGACGAATGCAAGGGAGCATTAGAGATAAAGTAGCCATTATCGGAACAGGCGTCACCAAATTCGGCGAACACTGGGAATCAGATGCCGGCGATTTGCTCGTTGAAGCGGTTCATGAGGCATGCAAAGAAGCAAACATCGATTTGAGAAGAGACGTCGATGCGCTGTGGGCCTCCACACTCTACGACTGGTCAGGCATGTCGGGATGGGCGGCCGCCGAACCGCTGAAATGCTTCGGGAAACCGGTCACCAGGGTGGAGAATCAGTGCGCTTCGGGTATGGATGCGGTGAGAAATGCCGCGTATGCAGTAGCATCCGGAAGATATAATATCGTCGTAGCCTGCGGCGTGGAGAAGGTTCTCGACCAGGGAGGCAGAGGGCTGTCTCAAGAGATACTGTACTGGCATCCTTCATTGCCCTGGCAATCTGCGCCTGCCTATTTCGCACCCTGCGCAATCAGAGCATTCAAAGAATGGGGCTGGACCAGAGAAGACCTGGCTAAGGTCGCCGTCAAGAACCATCAAAACGGAGCCAAACACC
>Ga0194113_10006655_pt1 | contig 14649 bp, 6 predicted proteins | sample TA2MahC200mmetaG_FD_146193 | JGI IMG/M metagenome (GOLD analysis project Ga0194113, IMG submission 146193) | Freshwater microbial communities from Lake Tanganyika, Tanzania - TA2015017 Mahale Deep Cast 200m | ecosystem: Environmental > Aquatic > Freshwater > Lake | place: Tanzania: Lake... | reverse complement strand
TAAGGTGAGGGTGGCCCAAATCGTCACCCGAGTCCCTTGTGATTGTCATTCTCGGACACCCTCTCCTTATTGTCATTCTGAAGGAGCGAAGCGACTGAAGAATCTCTCAACCATTCCCCGTCATTGCGAATCCTTCCCTCCAGTCATTGCGAGCCCTACTACCCGTCATTGCGAGCGAAGCGCGGCAATCTCCCACTGCTTGCAACTTGCCTCCCGCCTGTTGCCTCACGTCTGTCATCGCGAGGAGCGCAGCGACGTGGCGATCTCATTAACTGCCACTCAAGCGCCATCGCTACCTGCAACTCGCCTCTCGCCTATTGCCTCCTCACTTTTAACTTTTAGCTTTTAACTTTTAACTTATTTCACCTCGGCACCTGAACCGTAGCCGTCCTGACGCAATTCCCATACCTGGCAGTCAGCACATAGCTAGCACCCCTCTGTGCCTGCGCCGAGCCGCTCATGGCCACGTTACCTATACCGGATATGTTTACCACTGTGCCGGCAGGGCCAACCACAGTCCAGCACACGGTGCAGGGCGGTACATACCATATCGCTTCTCCTTTTTCTGCACCTTTGCCACCACCTTTCGTCGGCGGACAGTCGGCAGTAAAAGAGACGATGTTGGGACACGCCTCTGCCGCCTGCACCACTCTAACTGTTGCCGAGGCAGTGGCAGTTCCACCAGGCCCTTCTGCCCTGATGGTGGCGATGGTCTCCCGATTGACCGTTACGGTAGTGTTGCCCCGCGCCGGCACCGCCGTCTCCGCTCCACCTCCGATGCGTAGCCACTGCTTGGTGGAATTCTGTGCCAGCCACTCAAAGGTGGTGGTACCGCCTTGCTGAACTGTCGGCGGATAAGCGCCGATGCTAACCGTAGGCTTCTTAGCCACCTGCCTGGGGTAGCAATACATCTCCCTGCCCTGCTTATCGTACTCACATGGTGTCTTCTGGCACTGAGCGCCAGCAGCATAACCGAATTCCTTTGCCTGCGCCTGGGTGAGGCACTGGCATTGCTCGGAGCAGGGTTGCAGCGGCGGCTTGAAGCAGTATTTCGGTATCTCGCTCCTGGGGTCGCACTTCTCATCGCCGCAGGAGACGATATATCCCTTGTCTGCCGCCTCTTTTTCAGTCACGCAGTAGCAATCTTCGGCGCACCTGCTGAAGCAATATTTACCGGGCGCGCAGGGCTCCTGGTGGCAGAGGTTGGCATAGCCCAGGTCCCGCGCTTCCTTCTCGGTCAGGCAGTCGCAGTTGCCGAGACAGTGGGTTGCAGCAGCAGGTGTCTCAAGGCCTTCACCCCCAGCAAAAAAGACCTTCGCTTCGACATCATTTCCCGCGCAATCATGTGTGTGCAGCAAGAAGTAGCAACCGCTATTACAATAATCCTTCGGCAGTTTAAAAGATGCGACCCCGTCCAGACCACTAAATGAACCAACGTGTACGTCAGGCGTGTTGGGGAAATCGGGGCAGCGGATGTCAATCGAAACACATGGTTCCCATCCAACAGGGGCGTTGGTACTTTTAAGATGCCATTCCAAGTCCCATATCGCGCCGGGACCACAGGTTGAGAAACCGATAGAAAATTCGGCGATGAAACTTGTTATCTGGAGCTGGTGCGGGCAAAATTCCCAGGTAACCGTGGCGGTATCTGAGCCGCAGGGACCGTTAGCCGTCAGGGTAAAAGTAATCGGCACTAAATTTGGCCCCAAATTATTTCCTGAGTAATCTTTGTTAATTGGGTAGGTTAGGCTGGAGTCCAGGTTTTGGGCTGAGGCGATAATGGTGGATGAACCTCCAGAAGAAGCCGTGAGCGTCAAACTAGTTGCGCCGGAGACTGTCCCTGTCAGGTTTACGTGGAATTCTGTCGAACCGCAATACATGCAGGCGCATGGCGGGTCAATGCTCAGGCTGGCATCAGGTGGCGGGCAAGGTGGTACCGATGTCCCTTCCTCAGGCCAGCAATGAAAGGGAATCCAAAATGGAGGAAGAGCAGGAAATGGTTCATATGCATTGACGCATTTGCAAGGTTTATCAAAGCATTTTTGGGGTTTATTACAGCCCCAGACAATCTTCCATTCACACTTGCATCCCGGTGGTGGTGGGCAGGCTGGAAATTCAAGAACATGCACAGCGACCGTTTCGTTGTCGGTGCACCCGTTAGCGTCGGTCACGGTCAGGGTATAAGGGTAGTCCCCCGGTGTCCAATTTGTGGCGTCAACAACCAAACTTTGCCCGCCGCCCACAACCTTGTTTTCGGTGAGGTTGGTCCATATATAGCTTTCCATGCCATCAGGCTTGCCGGTTAAGGTGAACTTCTGCGGGCACAGGGACGAGCTTGCAACCACTTCAATGCTGGCATCTGGCTTCGTGCAGTTGCGCACCAGAACATTAATATCGCACGGCGGGCAGGTTACGTTGTCGCAATTGGCAGTCAGGTGGACAGGATATGGTCCAGCAAAATCGGGGACAGGTTCAAATTCATAGGTCGCAGGTACCTGTTTAACGAAGTTGGCCATGTAACCAGTGACCATGTCAACAATAGCCTGGCGAATCTCGCTGACACCGGCATTTGCCAGATATTTTCCATAGGTGCCGACCGCTATAGCTGAGCCCTGACCGACGCCGAAGCTCTGGGGACACGTGTAGTTATTGGGTTGGCCTGTGGCATCACCATCGAGGCCCAAATTGGGGGTAAATCCAGTGGTCATGCTTATGGCCAGCACGGTTGTGCCGAGTGGGTTTGACGAATTAGCCTGAAGTGCGTTTATCACCACTTGGCGGTCGATGCTGAGCCCACCGGTGTAATCGGAACAAATCGGCTCGTGGCCCGGATTATCACCGAACCACACGATGATTCTTTTTGCGCCGGGACGCCAAAAATTAGTAGCAGTTGCCAGCTTGTAAAGAGCGTAGAGCTGCCCCTCAGCAACATCACCACATGGACCGTCCTGCCATTGCATGATTTTCAATTTGGCCTGCACGCGGCCATGCGGTTCAAGTGCGTCATAATCTTTCGGGGATAACAGGTTGTTGAAGCAATAGTAGTCGTATTGGGAGTAGCATTGAGGGAAGTCACTTGGATTCGTGCACTTGGCTGCAAAGTATTGTGGTTCAAAGTCCTGGTAATAGCCAACGCCAAGGGCAATGTTTGGATTGCAGAAGGCAAGTGCGTTGACCAGAATATGAGCGTTATCCTTAAGTTTATCAATAGCGTTCTTCATGCTGCACGTGGTATCCGCCAGCAAGTACACGTCAAAAAGCTGGCCCTTAGGGCAGGTGCAGTTTGCACTGGAACTTACCTCTACAGTGGTATCGCAGCACATCTCAGGTATGATCAAGGCTGGTTGTTGCCCACAACTTCCGGTCAAGGTATTAATTCCTGAGGCGCTGGGCCAGGACACGGTCACGGGATTCCAGCCCTCGCAGGTGCAGTTGTCGCAGGGTACCTTCACATTGACGTTAGCCGTCCCGGTCCAATCCCCGTCTTTGACTGTCAATGTCCAGACTCCAGAATCGCCAATATCAGCCCCCGTGACACTTACCGGCACAAGCGGTCCGGTGTAAAAATGGCCTTGCGGTCCATCCCAGGTACAGGTAGCAGTGTCAGACGGAGGTTCCAGCCAACCCATGAGTTTGATGGGTTCACCCTCATCAACACATGGACTGGCACACGCGTGTAACACAGGTTCCGTCACAACAGGCCCCTCCTTGCCCACGGTAACCGTGACAGTGCATGCCCCACAGGATACATTGTCGCTTACGCCGCCACATTGGCTGGGGCAAGATGAAGCACCCTTGCCGCAGGTGGCTTTAAAAGTAACCGTGTAATTACCACCGCTGGTAGCGGGAAAACTGGCGGTGGTGCCGTCGCCATGCGCAATCAGCCCCTGCGAGCCTGTGACAGTCCAGTTCTCGCTGGCGGCGCAGCCGACGCTGCAGTTCTCGCTGGTGCTCAACGTGACGACAGGGTTTTGGGGATTTAGTGAAGCGATGGTTACAGTACCGCCGCAATTCCCCGTCCATGTTCCCGGGTTACCGTTGGCTTCCGTCCATGATGCGGTCACAGGGTTCCACCCTTCGCACTCACACGGCGGTGGCGGGGCTGACCTCTCCAGTGTAAGCAAAGCCCATACGGTGGACAGGATTTTGCCCGCTTGCCCGCATGTGCTTGTCACCTCGGCACAGCTATCAGGCCAGGAGCCATCTGCATTCCTCTGGCATACAATAACATCGGCCAGGTCCTGATACCAGTCAGCAATAGGGTCGCTGCCGTAGTTCAGGTCGCCGTCCGCTATGCCCATGGACTGAAGACCTTTCATCACGCAGTAGGTAGCTTGGTAACGCGCAGCAAGGTCGTTGGGTTCGCCTGTCCATCCACGTTCCCCTGTGGGATCTTTCCAATATCGTTTGATAAAATCCAGGGCTAACTGTCTCTCCGGACTGGTTTCGTAGCCGCCGACGAAGGCCATCTCACATAGCAGGTTGCCTGTCTTCAGGCTGTTTACATATAGCTGATAGCCGCTGTAGGAGCTCCCTCCGGTCAACGGTTCTAGCCACTGTATTACAGTTGGATCTAGAGCGCCTCCGGGTTTGACCTGGACGTAATCTATCCACCTTTTGAGCTCGTTCTTGACAAACTGCGGAGTGCAACAGAGGAAGCCGTAGATGGGGGCTTCGGCATACTGTAGGCCGGCGACAGCATAGCCGGAGATGGAATTGTCAGCAGGGTCATTAGACCGATTGCAATGGAGGCAATAATTCCAGCCACCGCGGCTATCGCCACTGTCACATTGAGCAAAAGCTAAATAATCTACAGCATTGCACAGGACCCATTTGTAGGTCTTGCCGTCTACCGCGTTGTTGCCGACGTTAACCATCATGTCCGGGAGCCGGCTGGCGGCGATAGCCATCATGCATATCCCCGTTTCGTAATTCGTAGCGCTACCGTCCTGGGCGGACGCAAAATAAACACCGATACCATCATTATTCGAATCGGGGTTGTCCCCGGTCGCAGTACCGCCGTTATCGTGGTGCTGTATGGAAACATGAGTGGTGAAGGCATGCCTAAAGATGTAATTTAATCCTTTAACGACTTGCTCGTGGTACTCGTAGGATTCGTCGAATGGAGATTTGCCCTGCTCCCAGGCAAATTCTTCCAGCTTGAGCACCACAAGTCCAGTCACGCCCACCGGATATAGCTGGTCCATGTAGTCGTAGCCCGCCGTTTCAAGACCGCCCCAGGAGTCACAATATGGTGAGCTGCTATCTGTATTTTGCTTATTGGCCAGCCAGGCAACCCCTTCGTGCTTTGCTTGCTCAATGGCAGCAGCGGTCACGGGTTGCGTGCACAGAGCCTGGGCTGGAACGGGCAGGAAACCTGGTAACAACAGCGCCAGGGTAATCAGCAGTGCCAGTATCTTGGTCTTCATTTCCTTACCTCCAAGTCATATTCGGTTGTTTATACCCCGCTGTCATTGCGAATCCTTCCGCCGAAGGATGAAGCAATCCCAGCCTGCGTGGGACATCTGCCGAGGCTGGGATGGCCACGTCGCCCCGATTGCATCGGGACTCCTCGCCATGACAACTTAATCCGTTAATTACCTTTAGCCTCGCCCAAGCACTCGTTGTAGGGACAGACCTTTACGGTCTGTCCGCCCGTTACCCCCCCATTTCAGATCCCCCTCTCGCAAGGGTGGCTCGCCTGCTACTTAGTCAAGTATTTTCTTCGTCGGATCATCCACTATCTTTTTTTCGACTGGTGTCAGTTCCTCAACCAGCACCGTGACCGTCTTGGTATCCTGACCCACATTATTGCCAGCCTGGAAAGTGAAGGTGTAGGTGCCCCGCGTGGGCATGGAGGCAGTATAGCAGCCGTCCTGTGGAGGAACCGGATAGGTTGGGCCACCAACGAGGCCTATCTTGGCCGAGGTGGCAGACCCCTGCGGGCTGATGCTCCAGCAGAGGTTAAAGCTCTGATTCGTCCGGACCAAGCTGGCAGTGGCCCAGAACTGCACCTTCGGCGGCGGCTCGGTAACCGTAACCGAAATGGTCTTGCTAGCCGTATTGCCTGCGTCCACGGCCTGCACCACGTAATTGCCGCTAACAATGGGACTCAGGCCTCTGCCGCCCTGCAACTTCAAGGCAGTGCAGGTTCCAGGCACGAGTCCCGGGCTATTGGCAGTGCCGAAGGATACCTGCGTCTGGTTGGTACATCCCTTGACTGTCCACTGAAAGTTAATAGACTGTCCCTTAGTTATGCTGATGCTGTTGCTGTAACCGTTGGCGGTGAAGCTTTCGATTATCAGCGTAGGCTGCTTGACCTTGATGGTGCAAGCCTTTTGACCCACATGCGTACAGGTGCCACCCGTTGTCGAGGCGTACGCAGTGAACTGGTAGTTGTTGTCCACCACGTCGGGGGTGAAGTTCAAGCTGCTGTCGGGATTTACGCCCGTCCGCTTGCCGCCCTTGCTCGGGTCGTTGGCCGGTGCCCACATAACGTTCACATTTGCCGTGGTGGGAGTTACCTGCCACTTCCCGTTTACCGTCTGGCCCAGCTCTATCTCGGTCTGGGAACAGGTGACAGTGACCGTAGGCTGGACATGTACATTTACTTCCTGCGTGATGGTCTTGGTGCCACAGCTAGCACTGAGAATATAGGTAGTGCACTTTGTGGGCTGGACCACCTGGGTGCTATTCAGTTGCAGGCCAGTGCCCACGCCGGTTATCGCCACGGTGGCCCCGGCAGGCTTAACGTCCCAGCTCAGCGTTGCCGATTGCCCGGAGGTAATATTCACCGTATTGACGCCATTGACCTTGAAACTCGCTGATAGCTGGTTTTGGTCGCAACCGCCGCTGCCACCCGTTTGCGTAACGGTAAACTGGGTGGTCTGGGTTACTGAGGGACCGCCTGGGCCTTCAGCCCGCAATGTAAAGGTATATGTTCCCGGTGTAGAGGTATAATTATTCGGTATGGGGCAGGAGCCCTGGGTCAACGGCCCGGTCTGGTTTGTTGGCTCTATAGTTACCTTGTCGGTATATAGCGTATCCCAATACAGGTATGCCCGCCCCATTGACTACCTGGGTGGCGGGTGCAGGCTGGAAATAATTGATGACCGGCGCGGCCGCCTGAGTTGCTCCCGTAATGCCTCCAAGCGACACCTCAGATGCCGCCTGCTCACCGGACTCCTCGGAGGAGTCAGCGAATGGCGATTCTCCACCTGCACTGCCCTTGACCCATACGGTAGCTTCAGCCCTTTCGGTTTTTTTGCCTTTGGAAGCAATCACTTCATAGGTGGTTGTTTGCTGGGGGTAGCGCCACACGGTACCGCTGAGCCAGGTGCCGGAGTAGAAGGGCTCGGCTGCACCTACCTCGCGTACCAGCACATTGTCCGCCTCCACCACCTTGTACTTCAGCTTGGCCGCATCGCCCGGTTTAGCGGTCTCCTTAGGCTCGGCGGTGAAGTACACGATTTTCAACCCCTCTTTTGCGGCGTAGCCTGTCTCCCCCGCAACCGTGACCGTGGCCTTGGCGGTGACACAGCCGTTCTGGTTGCAGGCTTTCAGGTTGAAATCGGTGGTAACAGGCGGAGCTACGTTCTTAATCCCCGTAGCCTGAACATCGCCAACACCGTGGTCGATGGTCACGGTGCCAGTTTTAGAACCGAGCTTCACCTTCCAGGACAGGACAGCGTCTTTGCCAGGTGCAATGGAGCTGGGATTCACGGTGTAGGCTTTAATGACCGGCAAGCCATTGCCTGATACTCCGGAAAACAGGTCAGGGATCAAGGCAACTCCGGCGACGATAAGAGCAAGCGCTGCAACACCGCCGATAATCGCGCCCAGCCCGCGCGGCTGCCGCCAGAAGGGGGGCTGCGGGGGTTGTTTGGCGGCCTTACTCACATGTTTAGTATCAATTAGGACCCGCCGTCCTACTCCTTTGGGAGCGAGTGATGATTTTGGTTTCACCCCCGCAGTGCTACGTGACTTACGTCTCATGATTTCTTCGTCTGTGAGGTTTACATCCCATACTTTTTTTGCTTTGCCCTTATCTATTTTGCCCTTTCCCTTTTTTACCATTTTCCTGTCTCCTCCTCTCTGGAATTTTTCGTAGCTAAGTTCACCACTTAGCGCTGTAGCCTCGCCCATTCATATTGTCATTGCGATCCCGAGCGCCGCGAGGGCGCGGCAATCTCCCCGGTTTTCCTCCGACTGAGAGACCGCCACGGCACTCTGCGCCCCGGAACGACAAACTGCCAACTATCGACTGCCGACCATCGACCTGCATCTTGCAACCTGCAACTTGCATCTCAGTTCCCGCCTGTGGCCCCTCGCCTGTTGCCTCTTAACGAGCGACGAGCCCCGAGCGACGAATCCCGCCTCTTGAAACTTGCCACTTGCAACCTGCAACTTGCATCTCCCTGTTGCCTGTTGCCTCACGGCTGTTGCCTATTTATTTCAGTTTCTTGCCGCAGTTGCTGCAGAAGATTTCGCCTTTTTCCACAGGGTCGCCACACTTGGGGCAGAATTTAGACCCGCCCGCTGGCTTGGCCTTGGTTGCCGTGGCCTCGGTAGCTTTAGCCTTGGGCGCAGCCGCCTTGACAGCAGTCTTTACCTTGGTCACAGGAGTTGTTGCTGCAGGCTCGGCTGGCGCTGCAGTGCGGGCGACTGCAAGGCGACGGTAGGCGAAGATTCCTCCGCCGATTATCACCGCCGCTATCAGCAATAATACCAACCAGGGATAGCTGGGCTGAGATGGCGGTGGTGGTGGTGGCGCTGGGGCTGGTGATGGAGCTGGGGCTGGAGGTGGTGCTGGAGCTGGGGCTGGAGGTGGTGGCGAGACGGCGGGATGAACCACCAGTGTAATGTTGCGCCTGGGAAAATTCACACAACATGGCTTCCTAGTGTTAGCGTCTGTCACCGCTACCTCGAGCACCAGTGGGTAGGTACCTTCACTGCCTGGCTGAGGAGTTCCAGCCATGTGTACACCGTGGTTGGCAAGTCCAGCTGGCATGGCAGAAGTACATCTCATAACCAGGCTTATGCCATTCGGACACTCTACTTTACAGGCTGGCAATATATAGTCGCTCCACTTGAAAGGTAAGTCAAATTTTTGTCCCACATACAGATCATACTTCTCACCTTCTGCAGGAGACATAATTGTTGGGTACATAAACTGGCAATCAGGTTTCGCTGGTGGCAGCGGTGGCGGCGGCGTGAATTGCCCACCAGTGGGAAGAATTATGAGGGTGATGGTACGTCTGGCATAATTCCAACAACAATACTGAATTTGACCGGTGATATCTATCGACGCTATGTCGAACTCGATTGTGTAGCTTTGACCTGCAGTTCCTGTTGGCGGGGTTACTAAAATAAACATGCCCGTTGGATTAACTTGGACCCAATATGGAACAGGAGTAAGGTTTCTTAGCCTGTACGCTACATTGGCAGCAGGGCAAGTGTTACATTTTGAAGAGTAGTTACTTAAATGTACAAATTGTATTTTATATTGCTGGCCTTCAGAAAGCTGAAATTGCTGCCCCGGAGAAGGGGAGACAATGGTTGGAAGTTCAAAGTTGCAGTTACACGTTGCTCCGTTGGCCGGCTTGGGAGCGAAGAAGCTTGTTCCTGCCAGAGCGAGCAGGCAGCAGGCTACAAGGCAGGCGCACCACCTGAGCACGATTCTCAGCCGCGAGACCTGTGACAAACCTGTTTTCTTCATTGCTCCAATTACCTCCGTTGTTTATATAATCGTAAAAGATGATATGTAATTTCACAAACAAACCGGGGTTTGATCAATGGAGCAGGAAAAGAGGAACCTGAGGGCAATGGAAATCCACATCCATACCCCACCGTACACAACTCGGGGCAGGGTAAATCTGTTAACACTCCCACACTCCCGGTAGCTTTGGGCGAGCATATTAAAGCGGTGTACTGATTTCTCGATATTTTGTAAGATGCTCGCTTTGAAATATTCTGCGCCTAACCCCCCCGTTTGTCAATAGGTATTTATGCGGTTTTTGCGGAGAGTGAAGAGGAAAGGTAGGGGATTATCATGAATTGCGGGGGAAAGTGCTACAGAAGGTCCTTGACCATGTAGGCGCCTTCAAGCCTGTAGCCAAACTCACTGCGGAAATACTCGCGGGCGCCCACACCACTGATAACAGCTATCCGGCTCATCTTGAACTCGTCACGCGCCACCCTTTCGGCCTCCTCCAGCAGTTCCCTACCCAGACCCCTATGCTGTACCGCAGCATTGTGCCTCTCCCCCAGCGGTACCTCAGAGCCGAAAACATGCAGCTCCCTAACCATAGCCACATCATACCCGGCTGCCAGCCCGCCAATCCGCAATCTCAATAAGCCAAACAACGTTTCTTTTTCATCTTCAAACGACAGGAATACCTCTTTCCCACCCGACGCCTCGTAGTCAACCCTCTTCAACCGTGGCTCGCCTACCTTCCACCCATCCCTCAGCCGGTGCCCATACTCGCGGCAGCGCGTGCACCGGCATTGGACTCCCATCTCCTCCATACGCCTCTTCACTGCACTCCTCAGCGCCAGGTCTTTGCATCCTGCAACAATAAACTGCGGAGGCATATCACGCATGACACGCGGTATCCTGACATACTTCGGAATCAAGGTCTTGATGTCCATTACCAGGTCCACCATTTCGTCATCAAGATAAGGCTGGTATCGTCCCTCCCAATACCACTTCTCCAGTTCCGTTCCCTTCACAACCAACGTGGGATAAATCTTGACTCCATCAGGACGGAAATCCGCAGCATTAAAAAGCTGGCTAGACAGCTCCAGGTCATGTCCCACATCCGAGCCAGGCAGCCCCGGCATCCAGTGGTAATAGACTTTCAGCCCATATTCTTTGAGCAACCTGGTAGCCCTTATCACGTCGGCCACGGCATGTCCACGCTTGACCAGCCGGAAAATATCATCATCCAGAGTCTGCACCCCCAGCTCCACTCGTGTAGTGCCAAACTCCAGCATCGCCCTCACCTGCTCTTCCCCACACCAATCAGGCCTGGTCTCGATGCATAACCCTACACACCTGTGCTCCGCGGTCTCATTCGCAGTCTTAGCCTCTTCCAAACTCGATGACTGAAAACCGTTCAGTGCATCATAGCAGTCCTTTATGAACTGATACTGGTACTCGCTGGGATAAGCCAGGAAGGTGCCGCCCATGACGATAAGCTCTACCTTGTCAGCCGGGTGGCCCATGCCAGAAAGGATTCGCAACCTCTCTGCTACCTGTCGCCCGGCCTCATAGTTGCAGGCTTTCGCCCTGAGCACGGCCGGCGACTCAGGCGTATAACTCTTGGGTGAATCAGAGAAATTGGGACAATAGACGCATTCGCCGGGACAGCCAATCGGCTTGCCCATCACCGCCACCGGCGTCACGCCAGATATAGTCCTTGAAATTTTCCTCACGCTGTGCTTTCCTAGTAGGTATCTGTCGTGTGATTGCACATACCAAGTCTAACAGATTGCCATGCCAGGACAAAACAATTGATAAATCAATCAAACCAAGAAGTCTTCAACCAAATCGCCGAAAGCTGGTACCAAGTCAGGCACTGGTCTCGCTTCACCCGCGAACTCAGTGAACTGGCGCTCAGATGGCAGAAGGGGAAACTGCTGAACATTGGCTGTGCCCACGGCCCCGACTTCCTCCCCTTCAAGCGCGGCTTCAACCTCTACGGCATCGACTTCTCCATAAAAATGCTCGAAATGGCACAGAAGTATGCTGCCAAATTTGACCTTCAAGCCAACCTGGCAATAGCTGACGCCGTGCACCTGCCCTTTGCTGACGCCGCCTTCGACTGGGCCATAGCCATAGCTGCATACCACCACATCGAAGGACATGACCAGAGACGGCAGGCTTTCCAAGAGTTGAAAAGGGTACTCAAACCAGGCGGCGAGGCTTTTATTACAGTATGGAACCGATGGCAACCTGGCTTCTGGCTAAAAGGCAAAGATGTCCAGGTACCCTGGAAATCAAAGGGCAAAATCCTGCACCGCTACCACTACCTGTATACCTACCACGAGCTTCGAAGTGAATTGCGCAAGGCAGACTTCGAAGTCCTTCGCATGTTCCCGGAGAGAGCTTATCGCTACCCTGTAAAATGTTTCTCCAGGAATATCTGCGCCGTGGTCAAGGTCTCCGAACTGACTTCCTAGGAGGAATCTCCTCAGCCGTCTCTAGCTCCTCCGTCGCTGTAGCCAAAGCTATAGGCAAAAACACTTCAATCAGCCTTGGGTCGAACTGCTTCCCACTGCAACGTTTTAGCTCCTCCACCGCTTCCTTATAAGACATCGAAACACGATATGGGCGTGGAGATATCATTGCTTCAAAAGCATCCGCCACAGTGAGAATGCGAGCTTCAAGCGGGATAGCCTCGCCTTTTAACCCAGATGGATACCCATTGCCATCCCACCGCTCGTGATGATGAAGCACAGCCGGCAGACAGGGCGTCAGACTGAGCACATGGCCAACTATGGTTGCCGAAAGTCGGGGGTGGGACCTGATCAATTCCCACTCTTCGTCATCCAGCTTGCCGGTCTTATTCAGCACCTCGTCAGGTATACCTATTTTGCCGATGTCATGTAGCAAAGCAGCAGCACTGACCGCAGCCACCTTTTCAGAAGGCAAACCCAGAGCTTCAGCCAAAGCCACTGAATACCTGCTTACATCCCGGGAATGACCATAGGTATATTGGTCTCTGGCTTCAATGGTTGACGCCAGGGCATAGATTACACTCAAGGCTTCTTTTTCCGACGTAGCAACCGGTGAAGCAGAATCAAACAATTGCGGCAACATCTTGGAAACCTCGCTTGTCCGGTTGCCGCCGGTTCGCTTGGCATAATACAGAGCCCGGTCGGCAGCAGTGACGATTTCATCTGGCGTAACTCCGTCACTTGGCCAGGTAGCCAAGCCGAGACTGGCAGTTATTACCGTCCGTTCACCTTTCATCTCATGGGCTATCTTGGCACGGACACGCTCGGCCACAATGAAAGCGCTGTTCCCATCAGCATTCGGCAAGAGGATGGCGAACTCGTCTCCGCCGTAACGAAACGCTAGGTCAATATTCCTTATCGACTTCTCCATCATCTTTCCAATTAGCGTCAATACCCTATCTCCTGCCACATGTCCATATTTGTCGTTATATTCTTTGAAGACGTCAAGGTCCAGCAACACCAGTGATAGTATACTGCTATGGCGGGAATGTCGTTCGATCTCCCGCGTAAGGCACTCATCAAAGTATCTTCGGTTGAAAAGTCCGGTTAACTCATCAATTAGCGCTCTTTGCTCTGCCTTGGAATACAGTCGGCTATTCTCCACTGGCATGGCAATCTGGGAAGCAAGACGCTCCAACAGATGAATCTGCTCGGGAGTATAGGCCCTAGGGTGCTGGCTGGCGATTATCAGGCTTCCAATCGCCTCTCCCTTCACCAATAGGGGAATGTAAACAATGGACCTAATCCCCCGTTTAACGAATTCCGTACCCGTCCAGAACCTTGCACGATGGTTCAGGTCAGACTCCACAAACGTCCGCTTGCGGTTGACAAGCCACTCGGCAGCCGTGCCCTTGAGGGGTATCCGCTCTCCAGGTTGCCATGCGGAGCCTACTTTAGTAGAGAGTGCCTCAAAATGCAGGTGGTCACCCTCTATCAAAGCAATAGTTGCCCAGTCAACATCAACCACCTCTCTCAACCCCTCAACAAAAGCATCGTAGACTTCCTGTATCCTCAAACTCGACGCCATTACGTTGGAGAGTCGGCTAATAAGTGATAGCTCCTGTTCATGCCTCTTGAGTTGCTCCTGCAGATATTCCTTCTCCAGATTGGCCGCCACCCGGTCAACCATGTCTTTAGCAAAGTTTATGTCGTCAAGCGAATACTTCCCAGTTTCCCGTGGGCCTAAAGCCAATATGCCTATGAGCTGTCCCCTGCTCACAATGGGAAATAACAGCTCCATCCCAGACTCTTTGAACCCATCCAACTCTTCGCCTTTGAGTGCCCTGAATTCTGGGAATACATCTACCATATCCCTGCTAAGGTATCTGCCTTCACGTCTCATCCACTCCACTATAGGGCTATCCGCCTTCAGCCTCGGTGGTGAATTATTTCTACCCTCGGGCTCGACAAACTCGGTTACAAAGTCAGTCACCACCGCATGAGACATAAATAGATAAGCATGCTGGGAACCCAGGCTGCCAACAAACAGGGGCAGCAGACCTTCGCCCAGTTCCTTCAAGCTGAAAACACCGCTAATCTTCTTCTCGACGAAATCAGACAGCTCCTGGCGGTATTTATAACGCTCGCCATAGAACAGCCGGTCTACCCTGTCAAATAGAAAAAGACGAGTCGGACGCCAGAACGGACCAGCGGAGAAAGCTGTTAGCAATGCTACTCCGAACACAGTTCCAATACTCAACTGCTTGTTAGACAACATATATACCACGGTGAACCAAAATGAATAGGTGGCAAAAAAGAAACCCATCATGGCTCCGCCGAACATGCCGCGACGCATGATAAGGTCCATATCCAACAAATTATGCCTGACAATTGCATAGGTGATAACTAAGCAAAAGAGGAAAACGCCCAGTTGGTCAACAGGATAGCCCCTCAAAAAGGGGACAACAT
>Ga0194113_10006640_pt1 | contig 14670 bp, 10 predicted proteins | sample TA2MahC200mmetaG_FD_146193 | JGI IMG/M metagenome (GOLD analysis project Ga0194113, IMG submission 146193) | Freshwater microbial communities from Lake Tanganyika, Tanzania - TA2015017 Mahale Deep Cast 200m | ecosystem: Environmental > Aquatic > Freshwater > Lake | place: Tanzania: Lake... | reverse complement strand
GTTCATTTTGTCCACCTTTCTGCGTCAGAAAAACCAATTCAGCCGAAAGGCGATTGAGACCGCCATTATATCGCTTTTCATGGCGCTAGCGATCAGCGCTTGTCAGAAAAACCAATTCAGCCGAAAGGCGATTGAGACGCGGCGAGGAACGCCATCGAGGCCATGCTGTAGGCTTTGGTCAGAAAAACCAATTCAGCCGAAAGGCGATTGAGACCGGGCTCACGCACGCACGCATAGAGAGCCAACGACACCGCGTCAGAAAAACCAATTCAGCCGAAAGGCGATTGAGACGATCACGCAGCGCCGCGGCGATCCGCCGCGCCACTGCGGTCGTCAGAAAAACCAATTCAGCCGAAAGGCGATTGAGACGTCTCCGACGTGGGCCTTTCCACGTCAGCCCACTCCTCGTCAGAAAAACCAATTCAGCCGAAAGGCGATTGAGACAAGAAATCCAGTAGGGATTTCAATTGCGTGCGTCCACCCGTCAGAAAAACCAATTCAGCCGAAAGGCGATTGAGACCGCAGCCCTCCGCGCAGCTCGCGGGCCATGCGCGCCGCCGTCAGAAAAACCAATTCAGCCGAAAGGCGATTGAGACAATCGCTCATATTTGCGCTATTGATCAGTGCTTGCAAGTCAGAAAAACCAATTCAGCCGAAAGGCGATTGAGACGCAAAGATCGTGGCTGTCCATGTGCCAGAGGAAGTCGGGCAGTCAGAAAAACGGATTCAGCCGAAAGGCGATTGAGACTTTGGGCGGCCTTTGGCGGAGATCAACTGGATCCCGGCTGCGTGTCAGAAAAACGGATTCAGCCGAAAGGCGATTGAGGCCTGGCAAGGGACGGGCCTGAATGGTAGCGCCATTCGGGACGGGCCTTCTCTTCACATGTCGCAGCTATCGGGATCCAAATCGGGATCGGGATCGGGATCGACGATAAAGGCGGGGATTCGACCCCGGTCCCGATTTCGATTTGGATTTCGATATTGACGACCATAATTAGAATTGCTCGCGTTACACTGATTCCGCTTTCGCCCACGTCAAAATATTGTTACCTTATGTCCCTGCGCAAACCCCGCCTGTGGCGTTTGTGTTCCTGAACCCTGAACGTGCCGAACCGCATCAGGCGGTTTGGCAAGCGCCTCCCGTGTCCGCGCGCCATGACAACCAAAATCTACATCACTGCCGATGACCTGCTGCTGGACAGCTTCCGGCTGGCGCGGCGAATACTCGATTCCGGCTGGACGCCCGATGCGCTGGTCGCGCTCTGGCGTGGCGGAACGCCCGTGGGCGTCGCCGTGCATGAGTTTTTGGCCTACCACGGGATCGCCACCCGCCACATGGCGCTGAAGTGCGCCTCGTATACCGGCATTGGCAGCCGCAGCGAGCCGCGCTTCGAATATGCGGATCCCGCGCTGGATTCGATCCAGCCGGGACAGCGCGTGTTGATCGTGGACGACATTTTTGACAGCGGATGCACCGCCAACGCCGTGCTGCGCCGTCTCGCTGGCGCCCAAGCCGACGTCCGCATCGCCACCGTCTATTGGAAGCCCACTCACAACACCACGACGCGGACGCCCGATTACTACGTCCACACCACCACGGACTGGGTGGTCTTTCCTCACGAGATCGTCGGCCTCACATCCGCAGAAATTAATCAGAAATCACCGGCTCTGAGCCAGATGCTCGGCCACTAAAGGTGTCTCATTTATGAAAACCTACGGGCACTTCCATGATGCGACGTCGTCGTACGTCATCACCTCCCCCGAGACCCCGCGCCCCTGGATCAATTATCTGGGCAACCGGAGCCTCCACGCCTTTGTCAGCCAGAACGCAGGCGGCCTGCTCTGGCATCAAGAACCTTACTCGCGGCGAATCACCCGCTATCACTACACCGCCGCCCCCGGCGACCGTCCGGGCTTCTATCTGTATATCCGGGATCGCAAGACCGGTGACGTGTGGAATCCCCACTTCGCTCCCAGTTGCACGGCGTTGGATCGCTTTGAATGCCGGCATCGGCCGGGGGTGACCGAGTTTGCCGCGATGAAAAATGGGGTGGAGGTCTGCTATGCGCTGGGCATCCCGCCGGAGGACGACGTGCTGCTTGGACACGTGACGGTGCGCAATACCGGCGCCTCTCCGGCCGATCTGCAGCTCGTGAGTTATCTGGAATTTGGACTGCTCGAGTTCATGCGCGAAGCCCTCGGCTGGTGCTACCTCAAGAATCAGTTCGGGCTTCGCTACGATCCCGCGCTTGGGGCGATCCGTTACGACTACCATGTCTTTGAAGCGCCATTCTCTCCCGCCATGCTCATTGGTTGCAGCGAAAAATTGTCGGGCTGGGAATGTTCGCGCGAGGCATTCATCGGCAAGAGCGGCAGTTACGCCTCGCCCTGCGCCCTGCGCCCGGGAATCTCCCTGAGCAACTCCGACCTGCCGCTCGGCGGTCATGCCTGCGCGGTGCAGGGTGTGGACGTGCATCTGGCGCCGGGCGCGGAAAAACGCATCGGCTTCACCTTTGCCCTGGCCGACGACTGGCCCGCCGCCGAAGCCCTGTTCCGCACCTACCGGAGCGCCGGGGCAGTCGCCGGCGGCATCGCCTCCATCGACGCCTTTTGGCAGCAACGCCTGGGGCGCACCACCGTTTCAACGGGCGATGCCGTGGTGGACCGCATGGTCAACACCTGGATTCCCTACAATTGCGAGGTTGCGCTCGACCTGGCGCGCATCATCTCCACCGACCACATGGGCACCGACGGGCTGCGCTACCGCGACACGACGCAGGATGCCATGGCCGTGGCCAACTTCGATCCGGAATTCGCCCTTCAGCGCATGCGGCAGGTCTTCGCCCAGCAGACGCCCGACGGCGGAGGCTGTTTCGCGTTCTTTCCCGACGATCCGCGCCCGACCCGCGACGCCCCCCACCGCTGCGACAACACGGTTTGGCAGATCTACACGATCCACAACCTCATCGCCGAAACCGGGGATGTCGCGCTTCTGCAGGAAGAAATTCCCTTCCGTGACGGGAGCCCCGGCACCGTGTACGATCATATTCTCCGGGGACTCAAGCACATTCAGGATCGGCGCGGTCCTCGCGGGCTGCCCACCCTCTTTCACTGCGACTGGAACGATGGACTGGCCCTGTTTGGCGACGAACAGGCGGAGTCGGTGATGCTGGGCATGCAGATGGTCTATGCCTGCACGCTGTTCAAGGACCTCGCGCAACGCGGGAATCGCCCGGCGGATGTCGCCTGGTGCGACGGTGTTATTGCCGAGCTCACGGCGATTCTCAACTCCGACGTCGTCTGGGACGGCCGCTGGTACCGCCGCCTGCTCCTCAGCAACGGCAAGACGCTGGGCAGCTCGGCGAACGCGCAGGGCCGGATCTATCTCAACACCCAGAGCTGGGCCGTGATCTCCGGCGTCGGCGACTTCGAGAACCGGGGGCGGATCGCCATGGAGGCGGCGGCAGAACTGCTCGACAGCGACTGCGGACTGCGCATTCTCGCGCCGCCGTTCAAAGGGATTCCCGAGCCGACCGATCCGCCGCTGGGATCCAATCCCGGCATCGGCGAAAACGGTGGCATCTTCAGTCACGCCAACACCTGGGCGATCATTGCCGAGTGTCTGCTCGGCAACGGCAACCGGGCCTGGAAGTACTTCCGTCAAATCCTGCCACAGGTGGTGTCGGAGAAGTTTGGCCCCGATCACTACGAGCGCGAGCCTTACGTCTATGTTTCGTCTATTGTCGGACCGGTCAATGATCGGTTTGGCGAAGGGGGCATCAGTTGGCTCACGGGCACCGCCAACTGGATGCACATTGCGATGATGCACTACATCCTGGGGGTGCGCCCGACGCTCGACGGGTTGGAGATCAAGCCCTGCCTGCCCGACAGCGTGACGGTGGCGACGGTGAAGCGGACATTCCGCGGCAAGACGTATCAGATCGAGCTGCGCAACCGCGAGGGCAGGCAAAGTTGCGTCTGCGCGTCGTGATGCGCTAACACCCCCGCAGATTAAAGGCGCTGGCCTGAGCCTTTCGCTCGCTTCCTCGTAAGCAGGAACGTGAACCGCTTCGCGGTCAACGTGAACGTATCAAGGCCAATCGATCTTCCAGCACGCGCAGGCTGTCCGAAAGCCCGCCGGGGCGATTGCGGGCGAGCCAGACGCGGCGATGTTCCGAAACGATCGTCTCGAAAGCGGGAGCGAGGCGGGCGAGGGCGGTCGGCCCCGTATCATTCGCCAGCAGCAGCAGCCCCATCTGGCAGGCCGCCCGCGCCATGTTCACATTGTGCGAAAATTCATCCACGATCAAGGCCGCATCCGGCCGGTCCATGCGCGCGTGGCGCATCCGGTCCAGCGTCGTCTCGAGGTGGGTGTCTGCCGCCTCCAGGGTTGCACGGGTGACATTCCGGGGGAGCACGCAGGAAAAGCCCTCATGGAGAATCTGGTCGAGAATGTGGGCAGCCGTGGCATTCTCGGAGACATGGGTCCAGGTGTCGGCCAGGTCATAGGCCGCCTGGCCCATGACACCCGCCGCGTCGCGGAAGACATGCGGGTCGAGCGCCGCTCGGATCGCCTCGTCTGAATTGCCGGCCTCATGCCAGGCGATGGCCGCACCCGCGGCAAAGCCGATGAAGCTCACGGGCAGGGTCTGCCAATGGCCGCCGTCGCCCCAGTCGGTGTTCAGGATACCCGATGCGCCGAACTCCAGGCCAGCCTGGACGGCGGAGCGGTTGCTGCCGATGCCAGCCTCGTTGCAGCCCGTGAGCGTACACCAGGTGGAGGTGCCGGGCGCAAACCAGAAGGGGAGTCCCGCCGCAGCCAGTTTGGCCCCGTGGTCGCGGTAGGGATAAGCGCGGTAATAGCCCCAGTCCACGTGAACCATCTCGCGATCCAGCCGATCCAGCTGGTCGCCAAAATGGTTCCAGACCATGTCGCCCCAGTAATGCGGGGTGCAGCCGTGGGCTTGCGCCAGGCGCTTGATTTTCGAGAGATGATCAAAATAGACGGGCCCCAGACCCCGCCGTTCGACCTCCGGGCGGCTGCGGCCTTCGCCCAGCTCCCACGTCTCGTCACAGCCAATGTGCAGGCGCCGGCTGGTGAAATTCGGGAGCAATTCGACATAAAGTTCGGCGATGAGCGCGAGCGAGTCGGGGTTGGTCGGGTCGAGCGTTGTCGGACTCCGCCACGTGCCCTGTTTCGTCTGAAAGCCGTCCGGACATTCGGCCAGCGGCCGGTAACGCGGATGCTTGAGCCAACGCTCAAAATGGCCGAAGGTGTTCTGGTTGGGCGCCAACTCGATAAACCGCTCGCGGCAATAGGCGTCGAGCGTGCGCACCTCCTCGGCGGTCAGGGGCGAGGACGCAGCCCACACCTCGCGATGGTTGCGGTAGGCGAACGTGTGCTCCATGTAGAGTTGCAGGTGGTTGACCTTCCACTCGGCCAGCATGTCCACGAGCATGAAGAGTGTGTCAAGCGTCGGCACTTTGTCGCGGCTGATGTCGAGCATGACTCCGCGAATCAAGATATCCGGCGAATCCTCGATCTCGCCACATGGGATGGCTTCGGGACACAGCCGCGCCAACTGGCGCAGGGTCATGCGGGCATAGAACGCGCCCGCGGCATCTCCCGATGTGAGGCAGACGCCCTGGGGGGTGATGCGCAGCCGGTAGGACTGCGGAGGGAGGCGGTCATCGTGACGAATCTCTGCGGAGGGCCAGTCGGCCACCGGGGCTTGAACGCCTGAGGCGGGCCGGCGGCACGCGCCCTCGAACGGGCGCACAACCCGGGGACGCGGGAGGAGGGGAATGTGGGTCAGAGCAGTCATGGTGTTCATTCCAGTTTCAGCATCGCCTCGATCGCCTGGCGGGCGCGGGCGGATATCGCCGCCTCGACGGTGACGCGGTGCTGGAGGTCTTCCAGCGACCACAGCACCTTCTCCAAAGAGATCTTCTTCATGTTGGGGCACAGCAGCCGGTCGTTGACCGGGAGGAAAACTTTGTCCGGATTTTCGGTGCGGAGGCGGTAGAGGATGCCCATCTCGGTTCCGATGATGAACACCCGCTCGGCTGCGCGCGTCACGTGGCGGCACATCTGTCCGGTCGACAGGACGTGATCGGCGGCGTCCCGCACCGGCTTGGCACACTCGGGATGGACCAGCACCGGCGCGCCGGGATGGGCGGCGCGCAAAGCGGCGATCTCGGCGACGGCGATGCGCTGGTGGGTCGGACAGAATCCCGGCCACAGAATCAGCGGCTTGCCGAGCTTTTCGGCGGTGTAGCCGCCGAGGTGGCGATCAGGGACGAAGATCACCTCGGCATCGCCGAGCGAGCGCACCACGGCCAGCGCATTCGCCGAGGTGCAGCAGATGTCGCTCTCGGCCTTGACCTCGGCTGTGCTGTTCACATAACAGACCACCTTCGCGCCCGGATGCTCCGCCTTGAAGGTTCGCAACTGTTCGCCCGTGAGCATGTCGGCCATGGGGCAGCCGGCCGCGGGGTCCGGGATCAGAACCGTCTTGCCGGGGTTCAGGATGGCGGCGGTCTCCGCCATGAACCAGACACCGCAGAACACGATCACATCAGACTCGATCTGCGCGCACGCGCGGGACAGCTCCAGCGAGTCGCCGGTGAAATCGGCGATCGCCTGGATCTCATCCGGCTGATAATTGTGCGCGAGGATCACGGCGTTTCGCCGCCGCTTCAGCTCGCTGATGCGCTGTGGAAGCGTGTCCATGCAATTAGCGGAATGTGGGCATCCAGCGGCCATGCGCGGCGATGAGATCGTCGCACAGCGCGCGGATCTGGTCGATGGTGAGTTCGGCCGCCGTATGGGGGTCGAGCATCGCGGCCTGGTAGATGCGATCCTTGCGCCCCTCGAGGACGGCCTCGATGGCGAGCATCTGGGGGTTGATATTCGTCCGGTTATAGGCGGCGCACACTTCGGGGAGGTCGCCGACAAAACAGCCCTGCACGCCATTGGCGTCAACCAGACAGGGGACCTCGACGCAGGCCTTGGGGGGGAGATTGGGGATGAGGCCGTTGTTGAGAATGTTTCCGCCGATGTGGATTGGGCGGTCGGTTTCCATGGCCTCCATAATATACGACCCATACTCATGAGTGCGACTGTGGGTCAGCGCAGGATTGCCCACCAGCTCTTTGGCTCGTTTCTTCCAGTCGGCAATCTGGTTGATGCAGCGGCGGGGGTATTCGTCGAGGGGGATGCGGAACTCGCCGATCAGTTCGGGATGCGCCGCCTTGATGAAATGCGGCAGGTACTCCGAAAAATGCTCCGAGCTTTCCGTGATGTAATAGCCGGTGTGCAACATCATTTCGAGCCGGACCATATCCCACGATTTCTTGTTCGGGTCCGGTTCCTTCCGCCAGACTTTGAGCTTCTGCGCGGCCACCTTTTTGATTTCGGGATAGAGGTCCCGATCCTTGTGGGTGATTTTCAGCAGCCACGCCATGTGATTAATGCCGGCGACACGCGAGCGACAGGCGTGCGGAGGATATTTCGCCTCCAGGCCGAGCGCGCCTAACAGGTTCTGGACGACGACTTGCACGGAATGGCAGAGGCCGACTGTGCGGATGGAAGACCCCCGCAACACACCGCCGGTGAGCATGGCCATCGGGTTGGTATAGTTGAGGAGCCACGCATCCGGACAGACGGCTTCCATGTCGTGAGCGAAGTCGAGCATGACCGGCAGGGTACGCAAGGTGCGGAAGATGCCGCCGATGCCGAGGGTGTCGGCGATCGTCTGACGCAGACCATAGCGCTTGGGCACTTCGAAATCGGTGATCGTGCAGGGGTCGTAACCGCCGACCTGGATGGCGTTGACCACATAAGAGGCCCCTTTCAGCGCCTGACGCCGCCGGGCCACACCCAGATGGGCGGTGATCGTGGCGCGCCCCTGATTGATGTTGGCGTTGAGGCTGTCGAGCATCGTCTTCGATTCGCGCAGGCGGACGGGATCGATGTCGTATAAGGCGAGGTGGGCGTCGCGCAGCGCCTCGCTGAGCATGACATCGCCGAGAACATTCTTTGCAAAAATGGTGCTTCCCGCACCCATAAACGTGATTTTAGGCATGGCAGAAGGTTCCTTGATGGTGCATTCAACGCGAAGTTCTAGGATGATCGGGATTTGGGCGGAGTGCGGCTGCACACCTCGATTGTGCAGCCCGGTTCCACCTCGATTCCGGCGGGGACGATGGCCCGGCCCCCCGTCTTGGCGTCCAGTTCGATCCGGATATCACCGCGCGGGGTGGGCACGACGCCCTCCGCCCATTGCAGGTCGCCGAGTTGCGGGCACATGCGAACGCGGGCGAACCCCGGCGCCGTCGGCCGCACGCCCAGCACATAACGCGACAGCAGGTGGCAGGCGGTTCCGCCCCAGCCATGACAGCGGCTGATGATGGGTTTCCGCCAGCCGCCGTCCGGCTTCCGATCGCAGGATTCCCACGCCGTGGTGGCGCCCCGGTCGAGCATGAAACCCCAGAACGCGCGCATTCCTTGCAGCGCCACGTCGGCCATGCCGACCTCGAACTCGCCCGCGTGCTGCCACATCCGCATGCCGCTCCATTCGGCCTGCCGGGCTTTCGCCGCGATGGCCTTCTCGATGATGCACCTGCCGTTCGTCCGGTCAACCGTTCCGGACAAGACCGCAAATGTGTTGACGTGCATGCCGCCGACCCCGCCCGCCCCGGCGCTCGGATCGTCCGTGAAGATGCCGGCTGCGGGGTCGAAGTGTTCGGCGAGGACCCGTTGCTGCAGCCGGTCCGCCAGCGCGCCACAGCGGGCGCCGATCGCGGGGTCGCCGTGCAAGGCCGCCAGCCGCGCGCCATCGCGCATGCCGGTGATCACCTGGACGAGCATGGTCCCCAATGAGTTCCATCCGTACCATTCGGTTGCGTAGGTCTTGCCCGGTGCGTAAGGGTGTTTTTCGTGCGCGGCAATCAGGCGCTGGACCGTGGGCCACACACTATCGAGAAGCGCGGTGTCGCCGGTGTGCAGCACATAGTCCAGAAGACAACTCAGGTAGTCCGAAGAGTAATGAATCAGGAGCATCTTAGCCGTGCCGAATTTAAAGGGAATCCCGGGCATGTAGCTGATGCCGTCCACGGGATGGAAGCCCCCGTCCGTGTGTTGGTGCCCGCCTGCCGCCGCCGCGCACGCAGGGATGAAGCCGTCGGCCATCTGCGTGGCCGCGAACATGATCAGCGACCGCCGCGCGAGCGCGGCATCACCGAACGGCGTCCAGTTGGACAGGAATTGCTGGCGGTAGTCACTGACCCAGAGCAGCCCGTCGCGCTTGATGCCGTCCTCGTAAAAGGTCTGCATGCACAGTTGGGTCGTGTAGCGGCAGAGGTCCCAGATCCGGTTGATGAGCGGATCGGATGAACTGAATGAGCCCCGGTCCTGAACCGGGTAGTGGACCAGCGTCATGCGCATGCTGTGCAGTTCGATCCGCGCATCCGGCTGTTCCGAGCGGACATGCACGTAACGAAAAGCGCGCCGGCCCTCGTGACGATACGCCGTGGGCGCGCCCTGGACGGTGTGTGTGTCCTCCGGCAGGTGGAACCAGCAGCAGTTATCACAATCGCACGCGGTGTCACACGCCTCCTCGATGGATTCGCCGTACGTCACGATCATGCCGGACGGTGTGTGGGCGGCGGCCGTGATATCCAGAAAGCCGACCAATTCGCGCCCGAAGTCAACAATTATATGGGAAACGCCGCGCAGCGTTGCCGGTGTCTGCCCGGTGACGATCCCCTGCGGGTCGGCCACGCCGCGGAACCGGAGCACGGCTACGGGCCGCACCTCGGTCTTTTGCAGGGCGGGCACCTCGTTTGCGTGCTTCATCAGATCCAGATGATGAAAATCCTGTGTGAGTTCCATTACACATCTCCTCGAAGCTTTCGTGTGGCCGCATCATAGCAACATCTGGAGGCGCGTGCAACAGTTTCACCCAGGCGAATCCGACCCGTCGAACGAGGGGCTAGGAAAGACCCGGGGCGTTTGAGCGGAGGGCACGGGCCTGGACTTCGCGTTCGAGGCAGGCGTCGACGGCGGCGAGGATCTCCGCGGTGCGGGTGAAGGTGCACAGGTGGCCCCGGAGCTGGGCGGCGCCCGCCAGACCGGACAGGTAACGGAAGAGGTGGCAGCGGAAGGTCACGACCACGGCCGCTTCAGGATCGAGCGCCCGGCTCGGGAGTCGGTGGTTGGCCCGGATCTGGATCTGGAGCTCGCGGGCGGCGGTGAGATGGTCGGAGAGGGCGGCTCGGATTTCGGCGACGTCGGGGCGCGAGCGCGGCGGGGGGGGCGCGTCCTCCGGCGCAGCGAGGGCGTCGGCGATCGCCCGGAAAAGCCAGGGGTTGCCCATGGCGGCGCGGCCCACCATGACGGCGTCGACACCGGTCTCGCGAACCATGCGCGCGGCGTCTGCGGCCGATCGGATGCCGCCGTTGCCGATGATGGGGATGCGGGCGCGCTGCTTCACCGCCGCGAGCAGGTCGAGCGCGACGGCGCCGCTGTGCATTTGCGAGGCGAAGCGGGCGTGGATGGCGAGGGCGGCGCCCCCGGCCGCTTCAACGGCGCTCGCGATTTCGTGGATGAGGATGCGGTCGGGAACGAGGCCAACGCGGGTCTTGACCGTCACCGGCAGCGGCGAGGCCGCGCGCATGGCGGCGACGATCCGCCCGATGAGGTCGGGCTGGGGCATCAGGGCAGAGCCGCAGCCATTGGCGGTGATCTTCCGCACGGGACAGCCGGCGTTGATGTCGATGGCCACGAAGCGCCCGGTCCGCCAGACGGCCGCCGCCGCCGCAGCCATCTCCTCCGGTTCGGAGCCGTACAGGTGGGCGACCACGGAACCTTCGCCGGGAAGTGTCTCCAGCAAATGCCACGTCTTGTCGGAGGCGCGCAGCAGACCCGTGGCGTTGACCATTTCCGTGTAGGTCAGGGCCGCGCCGAAGGCGTGCGAGACGCGGCGCATCGCCGCATCGGTGAAGCCCGCCATCGGCGCGAGCAGCACAGGCCGGGCGGACGGCGAGACGGGATTCGGGGGAAGGAAAGGAATCATGTGGCGTGCTCAAACAAACCCAGTTGTCCCGCGACGATGATCTTGCGGCCGTTGGCGGTCTCGGGGTCCGAGGTGTCGTAGACGCAGAACTTGACGCCGGGAAAGTGGCGGGAGAGGACCGTGCGGATATAGGCTTCGACAGCGGCGACGTTGGCGGGGTCGTCATCAGAAAAACCGACGCTGATGGGCCGGCGAAGCGTCCGATCCGTGCGGTGGAGAATGCGGATCACGTGCTCGACGAAATCGCGGATCGCGAACTGCTTGCGGCTTTCGGAACTCTCCGCATCGCAGGAGGGATCCTGGCCGGTCATCCAATGCTTGAACGTGGGGGAGGTGACGGCGTGGTAGCGGTTCAGGCCGAGGTAGTAGGCAATCTCCGCGTCGTCGCTGCCGAAGGTGGTGAGACCGTCATAGCAGAAGCGGTAGCCCCGGAGGTTAGCGAGGAGGGTTTGACGCTCCCCGGGGGTGAGGACCTCATCGATGAAGAGCCGGACCCCCTGGCGCAGGGTGTCGCTGGCGTGGCCGCGGGCGGTGACGATGGCGAAGAGGCGTCCTTCGACGAGGGTGTTGCGGAAGGTGTGAAAGCTGGGGGCGGGCGGGCATTTTCCAGAGACGACGGCGCCGATCGCCTCGCGCGCATCGTGCAGGAACTGGTGGTCGGGCTGGCCGGCAACATCGCGAAATTCGCGGAAGGCGAGCTCCCAGTCGTTCTGGGGCGGGCGGTAGTTCTGGGTGTCGTTGCGGATCACGGTGAACAAGGCTGTGGTCACGGCGTGGGGCGCCCAGGAGCCGTCGGGCTGCCGTTTTTCCAAATGAATGCGCGTCGGCATCCTCAGGATGTTATCATCCCAGTCAAAGATGTAATATTTGAAGTCGCGTTCTCGGACGCGTTCGTTGACCGGTTGTTGCTGCATGGGCTAAGCATACCGTCCGGGCGGGGTGGGGCGCAAGCGAGAAACGGAGAAGAATGTGAGTGTGTGAGTGTGTGAGTATGTGAGGGTGATTGCATAACCGATAGCCTCTCCAGTCTCACAGGCTGCTGCCCCGTTGGGGGTTATAGATCCACCCTCCTGCGGCGGCATAGGCGCGCAGAACGGCGCGGGCGCGGGGGCGCAGGAGCTGGCGGCGGACGCGGATGCCGCGCTGCGCGAGCGCGCTAATCCAGTCGGCGGGTTTCGGGCCTTCGTCAAAGCCGACCGCCTCGGCGTCGGCCCCGGTCGCGCCGCAGACGAGGCGGGCGACGCCCGACCAGACGACGGCGCCGAGGCACATGGCGCACGGTTCGACGCTGGTGAAGAGGACGAATCGACCGACTGTTGCGAGGTCGTGCGTGCCCAGCGCCTGCTGGGCGCGTGCCAGCGCCACCATCTCGGCATGGAGGTGGGAGCACCGGCCGGCAACCACGCGGTTCACCCCGACGGCCACGCAACGGCCGCCGGCGCAATCAAAGACCGCCGCGCCAAACGGCCCGCCGCCGTGCCGGACGTTGTCCTCCGCGAGCGCGATGACGGCTGCCATCCGCGCCGTATCGGACACATAGACGGCCGCGCCGCAGTCGCGCTCGCGCGCGGCCAGCCAGCGAGGTGTGGATGACCACGGTGTCACCGTCGCTCTCATTTTGACTGCTGACTCCTGTATCCTGAATGCGCGCGTGAAAAACCGAGACGGTTATTTTCACGCGCCTGTGTTCTCAGTCCTCGCCTGTGGCGTCATCCCGATGGAGGTCGGTGGATAACTTCAGGAGGCGCACGCCCGGATTCCGTTCGCTGAAGTATTTGAGCTCCCAGTCGGAGCCGAAGAGCACCACGAGCCGACCCGCCGCATCAGTGGCGAGGCGGCAGCCGGTGGGCAGCTTGCCGTCGCGCAGCGCCTCGTGATCGACATCGGCGGGCGCAACCCAGCGGACGAGCCGCCACGGCATGGGTTCCAGCCGCGAGGCCGCGCCGTACTCGGTCTCCAGCCGGAACTGGAGGACGTCAAACTGCAACGTGCCGACGGCGCCCAGCAGCGGGATGTTCTGCACCGCGTCTTTGAGCGTGAACGCCTGCACCGCGCCCTCCTGCAGCAAATGCTCCAGCCCCGCGCGGAAACGCTTGTACGTGGCGGTGCTCGGGTTATGCAGGAGCGCGAAACATTCGGGAGCAAACTGCGGCAGCGGCTCGTAGGTCAGATCCGTATCCTCGGTGAGGGTGTCGCCAATGCCGAACCCGCTGTGCCCCACCAGACCGATCACATCGCCGGGGAACGCTTCATCCACGGTCTCGCGCTCGCGCGCGAACACCCGGTGCGAACTGGCGAGCCGCAGCGACTTGCCGGTGCGCGAATGAAACACCTTCATGTCGCGCGTGAAGATGCCCGAGCAGACGCGCATGAAGGCGATCTGGTCGCGGTGGTGGGGATCCATGTTGGACTGGATCTTGAAGATGAAGCCGGAGAAGAGCGGGTGTTGCGGTGCGATGAGGCCCTTGCTGGAACGTCGCGGATGCGGCGGCGGTGCATACTCGAGGAATGCATCCAGAAGTAATTGGACGCCGAAGTTGTTGATGGCGCTGCCGAAGAAGACCGGCGTCATATCGCCCGTGCGCACCAGTTCCCTGTCCAGCGGCTCGCTGGCCGCGTCAAGCATGGCGAGGTGTTCGATCAGGGCGGCGTAAGTCCGTTCGGACAGCCGTTCGCGCACCTGAGGATCGGTCACATCGTGAACAGACACCGGCGCGCGGTATTTGCCCCCGGGTGTCCGCTCGAAAAAGTGCGCCTGCCGCTGCATCCGGTCATATACGCCCCGGAACTCCAAGCCGTCGCCCAGTGGCCAGTTCATGGCGCAGACATGGAGCTGCAGCGTTTGCTCGAGTTCGTCGATGATGACGAGCGGGTCGCGCGAGGGGCGGTCGAATTTGTTGACAAACGTGAAGATCGGGATGCCCCGGAACCGGCACATCTCGAAGAGCTTCAGCGTCTGGCTCTCGATGCCCTTGGCCGCGTCGATGACCATCACCACCGCATCGACCGCCATGAGCACGCGGTAGGTGTCCTCCGAAAAATCGCGGTGCCCGGGCGTGTCGAGGAGGTTGATGCAGAAGCCGCAGTAATCAAACTGCAGGACTGTGGAGCTGACCGAGATACCGCGCTGTTTCTCCAACTCCATCCAGTCGGAGGCCGTGGCGTTCTGGGTCTTTCGGGCCGTGACCGATCCCGCCAGTTGCACGGCGCCGCCGTACAGCAGGAATTTTTCGGTCAGCGTGGTTTTGCCCGCGTCCGGATGCGAAATGATCGCAAACGTCCGCCGCCGGGAAATCTCGTGTTGCGTGTCCTTGCCCATGTGGTCTGTTGCGTTTGAATGTTCCGGTCGGTGGCGCCGGGGGGTGAATGAAGGGGCGACATCATACCGCAATCGCCCCGGGGTATCAAGGGTGATTGATTGGAAAGCTGAAAGCTGGGCGCATGGCCGTTCTGATGAGGGTTACTTAATCGTAATCGTAATCATAATCGTAATCTTGCTTTGCTCCTGCATGTGATCATAAAATGTCACCCATGAATACGGGTTTTGATCATGAGAAGCTGACTGAGGCGCTTGCAAAACCTCCTTCGTCGG
>Ga0194113_10006636_pt1 | contig 14676 bp, 9 predicted proteins | sample TA2MahC200mmetaG_FD_146193 | JGI IMG/M metagenome (GOLD analysis project Ga0194113, IMG submission 146193) | Freshwater microbial communities from Lake Tanganyika, Tanzania - TA2015017 Mahale Deep Cast 200m | ecosystem: Environmental > Aquatic > Freshwater > Lake | place: Tanzania: Lake... | reverse complement strand
CTGGCCGGCGTCGGCATCAGGCTCTGCCGGCCCGAGGAACTGTCGGACCGGCAGGTCCGCATGGCCGAACAGATCTTCGACACGGAAATCGCCTCGATCCTCGCGCCGCTGGCCGTCACGTCCCCGGACCAATTCCCGCCGCTGGCCAATCAGTCGCTGGTGATCGGCGTCCGCCTGAGGACACCGGGCGGCAGCCGGTACGTGGTCATCCCGTTCGGCAGCTCCACGCCCCGACTTCTGACGATGTACGCGGAAGGCGGCCACGCATTCCTGCTGCTGGAAGATGCCGTGGCCATGTTCGTCGACCGCATGTTTCCCAACGAGGAAGTGCTGGAGTGCTTGCCGTTCCGGATCACGCGGCACGCCGAACGCGAGGTGCGCGAGGACCGGGCCGGCGACCTGATCGCCCTGCTGCCCGATGCGGCCCAGGACGTCCCAACCAACGACTGCATCCGGTTGGAAGTCGACGATCGCGCGACCCAGGCGTTCATCGACTTCATCCTCGCCGGATCGCACGTCACGACGATGTGCGTCTTCCTCATCCCCGGCCCGATCGACCTCGCCGGTTTCGCCCCGTTATACAACTTGCCGGGCTTCGAGAAGCACAAGTACAGTGCCTGGCCGCCCCAGGCACCGCCGGACGTGAACCTGGCGGCCAGCATGTTCGACACGCTCTCGCGACGCGATATCATCCTGCACCATCCCTACGACAGTGTCGATGCCGTTGTGCGGCTCGTCGAGGAAGCCGCCGACGACCCCGACGTCGTGGCCATCAAACAGACGCTCTACGCCACGGACCGCGACAGCCCGGTGGTCGCGGCGTTGAAACGCGCCGCCGAAAACGAGAAGTACGTGACGGCCATCATCGAATTGACGCCACGATTCCGCGACCCGCCCCGACTCGAGTGGGCCAGGGCCCTGGAACAGGCCTCCGTCCAAGTCATTTACGGAATCCGCGGCCTGAGAACCCACGCCAAACTGGGCATCATCGTGCGCCGCGAACCGAACGGCATCCAGCGGTATGTCCACTTCGGAACAGGGGACTACGGCCAGGCGGCCGCGCGCCTTGCCAGCGACGTCAGCCTGCTGACCAATGAGGAAGAACTCGGTGCCGATGCCACCGACTTCTTCAATGCCGTGACGAGCCATTCCTACGGCCGGTCGTTCCGCATGCTGGATGTCGCGCCCAGCGGCCTGCGCATTCGGTTGCTGGACCTGATCCAAACCGAAAAACAGCGCAAATTGGCGGGGCAGAAGGCGTTCATCAAGGCAAAACTCAACGCCCTCGGCGACCGGCAGATCATCGAGGCGCTCTACGACGCCGCAAAGGCCGGCGTCCGCGTGCTGCTGAACGTCTGTGGCTTCTGCTGCCTCCGCCCCGGCGTCCCGGGACTCAGCGACAACATCCGCGTCATCAGCATCGTCGATCGATTCCGCGAACACTCGCGAATCCTCTACTTCCACAACGGAGGCGACGAACGCGTCTTCATTTCCACCGCGGACTGGACGCCACGCAATCTGGACCGCCGCGTGGAGCTGCTGATCCCCATCCGCGACCCCCGTGCACGCCGACGATTGATCCAGATCCTCAATACCTACTTCCGCGACAACGTGAAGGCCGCCGTCCTCAAAAGCGACGGCACGTACCGAAGGCCGAAACGAGGCCCCAATTCCAAACGCGTCCGCAGCCAGGAAGTGCTCTACCAGAAGGCCGTTGCCGAAGTCCAACGCATGGAACAATCGCGGCGCACCGTGTTCGAACCCCATAAGGCATCCGATACGAAACGCTGACCCACCCCGCGCCCGCAACCCAACGTGGGACGGGCACTCCTGCACGTTCCGAACCATGTAGGACGGGCCCTCTTGCCCGTCCGGAACCCGTGGGACGGGCACGAGTGCCCGTCCTCCAAGATCAGCGAACCGTGAGCGCCCGCTCACGGACGGAAGCAGCCCATGAAGACGCTCTTGATCCTCCGCCACGCCAAATCAAGCTGGGCAGAAGCCGATGTGCCCGATCACGACCGGCCACTGAACAAGCGCGGAAAACACGATGCGCCCCGCGTGGGCCGACTGCTGGCCGACGCCGGCTTGCAGCCGCAACAGATCATCAGCTCCACGGCCAAGCGCGCGAGGCAAACCGCGGCACGCGTCGCGGATGCGTGTGGCTGCCAGGACGTCGTCGTCCTGTCGCGGACGCTCTATCTCGCGTCGGCCGAAGTCTACCTCGACGTGCTGCGCGGCGTGCCAGACTCGCTCGATCGCGTGATGGTAGTCGGCCACAACCCGGGCCTCGAACAGCTCCTGCAACTCCTGACGGGACAGCAGATCCGCTTCCCCACCGCCGCGCTGGCCCACGTGCAGCTGGACGTGGCACACTGGCGCGACCTCCTTGCGAGTTCGCCCTCTACGCTCGCCGCCCTCTGGGTGCCCCGCGACCTTGACTGATCCGGATCGGCCACGCGGCACGTCCCGCCGGGATCAACGGTGGCGCAGCAGCATCCAGAAATACAGCACCAGCGCCAGGCAGACCAGAATCAGCGTCTGCAGGGTCAACACGACGCGGCCGGTGATCTGGCTCTCGTCGAGCGGGTCGAGCAGGAGCCCATCACCGGCGTCGTGGCCGCACTGGGCGCACACCCGGTAGAACCGCGGCGCGAAGGCCTCGTCGCACTGACCGCATACCAGCAGGATTTCCATGTCCTCCGCACCCCGCTCCTCCGGGGCAGTCGATTGCCGCCGGGTCGGTCGCACCGGTTCAGCCGGTGCCAGGTACTCGGCCAGCTGGAATTCACAACCCGCCGCGCCGCACGTGGGGCAGACCGTCTGCCGCGGCCACCCGCACTGAGCACATTGCGGCCAGCGGATCCAGATTCGTTCGTTCATCGCGCCATTCCACAGTGTGGCCGTGACCAATTGGCACCGGCTGGTAGTCACGCGGTGGCCGTTTTCCTAAACTGGACCGCGTGGGCCGAACCGTACACGAGGATCTTACCATGAAACGTGCATCTTCCGCGTTTTGCGCCTTGTTGGCTGCCGGGCTCGCCTTGTGCCCGCTTTCCCCCGTCCAATCCGCCGCGCCGCGATCGCTGCCGGCAGGGCACGTCCCCGCCGACGTGCGGCTGGGACCTCTCAAGGATCTCGACGGGTATTTTCCCTTGGTGGTTCCCGAGACGTACGGGAACTGGCAGGAGCGTGCCGAGCAAGTGCGGCACCAGTTGCTGGTGTCGCTCGGACTCTGGCCCATGCCGACCAAGACACCTTTGAATCCGGTGATTCACGGCCGGCTGGAACGGGACGGTTACAGCGTGGAGAAGGTTTATTTCGAGAGCATGCCCGGCTTCTTCGTTACCGGGACCCTGTATCGACCGGGGAAGGACGGGGCAGCCACGGGATCCGAGGGCGTCGCGGCAACGAGCGGGGGGCCATCGCCACGGAAGTACCCGGGCGTTCTCTGTCCGCACGGGCATTGGGCGGACGGCCGGTTCCACGACTGCGGGGAAAAGCAAGTGCGTCAGGACATTGTCGCCGGCGCCGAGCGGTTCGAAGAGGGTGGGCGCAGCCCGCTGCAGGCTCGATGCGTAACGCTGGCCCGCATGGGTTGTGTCGTCTTTCACTGGGACATGATCGGCTACGCGGACAGTCAGCAGATCCCGTCGAGCATCATCCACGGCTTTGCCAAGCAACGGCCGGAGATGAACCAGCCCGAGGACTGGGGGCTGTTCAGCCCTCAGGCGGAATCGCACATGCAATCCGCCATGGGCCTGCAGACACTCAATTCCATTCGCGCGCTGGACTTCCTGACGAGCCTGCCTGACGTGGATGCGAGCCGCATCGGGGTCACGGGTGCCAGCGGGGGCGGCACACAGACGTTCATTCTCTGCGCCATCGACGCGCGTCCCACCGTAGCCCTGCCGGCCGTGATGGTCTCCACGGCGATGCAGGGCGGATGCACTTGCGAAAACGCCTGTGGCCTGCGAGTCGGAACGGGGAACATTGAGCTCGCCGCGCTCTTCGCCCCCAAGCCGCTCGGCCTGACCGCCGCCGACGACTGGACGAAGGAGATGGAGCAGAAGGGGTTCCCCGAACTGAAGGCCATGTACCAATTGGCCGGCGTGCCCCAGAACGTCATGCTCAAACCGCTCCTGCACTTCGGGCACAACTACAATTACGTGAGCCGAGCCGCCATGTACGCATGGTTCAACAAACACCTTCACCTGGGCCTCCCCGAACCGATTGTCGAAGAGGACTACCAACGCTTGACAATGGCGGAAATGAGTGTGTGGGACGACCAACACGCGCGCCCGGCGGGAGGACCTGAGTTCGAACGCCAACTGCTGCGATGGTGGACCACGGATACTGCCACGGCGCTCGACGCGCTGCTCCCGACCGATGCGGCGTCCTGGGAACGGTACCGCGCCGTTGTGGGGGTCGGCGTGAACGCCGTGATCGGACGCGCGCCGCCCGACGCGAGCCGGCTGTCCTTGGACGGAGTCGCCGAGGTCCGGCTGGACGGATACACGCGCGTCCAGGGCCTGTTGACTCACCGCTTGACGCCCCGAGAGGCCACCGGCGTCGCGCGGCCCGCGGAATCCGCGCCCGCACAAGAGCAACTGCCCATGGTCCTGCTCCGGCCCGACTCGTGGCACGGACGAACCTGCCTGCTGGTCTTCCCGGAGGGCAAAGCGGGGCTGTTCGATGGCGACGGCTCACCGACACCCCCGGTCCGCCGGCTGCTGGCTGCCGGTAGCGCCGTGTGCAGTGCCGACCTGTTGTTCCAAGGGGAGTTCCTGGCGGACGGCAAGCCCGTCACGCAAACCCGACGCGTGGGCAATCCGCGCGAGGCCGCGGCCTACACGTTCGGCTATAACCCGTCGCTGTTCGCCGCCCGCGTCCACGATATTCTGTCGGTCGTGGCGTTTCTGCGGGGAGAGCAGGGCAGGGCCACGGAACTCGACCTGGTGGGCCTGAACGAGGCGGGCCCGTGGGCCGCCGCCGCGCGGGCTCAAGCCGGCAGTCTCGTCACGCGCGCCGCGCTCGACACCGGCGGGTTCCGCTTCGCCGCCGCGCGTGACATGCACGCCCCAGACTTCCTCCCGGGCGGCGCGAAATACCACGACTTGCCCGGCATGCTCGCGCTGGCCGCACCCCAACCGCTGTGGTTGTGCGGCGAAGGCGACACGCTGCCTCCGCCCGTGGCCGCCGCCTACGCCGCCACAGGAAGCCCCGGTGCCGTCGTCGTTCACTCCGGCGACTCCTCCGCGGCTCTCGACGCAGCCATCGATTGGCTGGTCAAGTGACGGCCAGGCAACCAGCCCGAAACGGACAGACATCCAGCGAACGACCAGCGCACCTCGCGGCTGCTACCGGCCAAGCCAAACGGACTCGGACGACGATCCGTGGTGTTTGCCGGCACGGGCCGCGTGTTTGTGCTGCGCCACCAGATCCTGGAGCTCCTCCGCCAGCCAGAAACTGAATTCGAAAAACGGCTCCATCTCCACCGCGATTCGACCCAGTCCTTCACCGTCGCAGAGAACCAGTCTGACCTCGGGAGTAGTGTGATGGGACATAGCGACCGCCTCCGTCTCGGAAAACCGTCGCTTCTCCCTGCGACATGGTGCGACGCGCGTCGTGTTCGCCGCCTCGGATGGCACCTTGCCGCGCACCGGCGGTGCGGGCCTGTCATTAAAGACGTAGGCATTGGTCGCTCAGTTCGCGCGGCCCTCACAAAACGTACCCGAACCACACTCGGGAAAACGGGAAAGATGGGCAAAGACGCGCAAAATGCGATGACTGGGAGGAAGTCGGGGTAGAGGCCGGCTTGGGGAGGCGGCGGCCGGATGGCTGGCAGATATTGCGGCTGATGCGGCAGGTTTTGCCTTGTTGGGACTTCGCCATTTTCGTATACTCCCACCCCTGCCGATGGTGCGTTGGGTGTGCGCAACGGCGATCGTCGAAAAAAAACGCGCGGCGGGCAAACCGTTCTTGAACGGATTGCGTAGCATAAACCGGGGGCTCGCGGGGTGCGGCGCATGGCCCCGCACGTACTCGTCACAAATCACATTTCCCGCACTGAAAGGAACGGCGTCCTGATCCTTCTGCCGCGTCATGGATGGTGGCCGGCGCAACCGAAAATGGCCTCGCATTGTGGCAATCCGTCAACGTCCTGTGGCGTGGCGGCGGCAGGAGTGGCCTTCGGTAAACGCGCGGCGAACGCATTCGACACAGGCTGCACAGGCGGAATGGGCGCCTGCCAACGGTACAGGAAGTTTCCAAACGGATTCCGTCGGTTCGCACGTGTTCGCAGGTCGATACATTGGGTGCTTTCGTGATTGCGTTCGCGCGAGTCACCCTTCAGCAACGGAAGCATCTCCCCTCGACACGGAATGCGACGCCGACGAGAAAGCAGTGACCTAGAATTGCCGGACGGATCGTTTTCGACTCGTCCCACCTCGTTTTGACCGAAGGACACTGGCAAACGACACTTGTTGGGTGTAACCTGTTTTCCGGAACCGTGCCGGTACGACACCCAACAGCGGGTTTGCCCCGGGGGAGAGACGCTGATGCAGATTCACGGACCGACGCACATCCATGGCCCACAGCCGATCAACGCGCCGCATCGGGCCCAGGGCCCGCAGGCACCGGCGCAGACCGGCTACGTTGCGGGAACCGACCAGTTGGATATTTCACCGGAAGCGTATCTCGTCAGTCGCGTGCGTGACCTGCCGGATATCCGTGCCGACCGCGTGGCGGCAATCCGTGCGGCGATCGAATCGGGCGTGTACGAGACAGAGGCCAAGCTGGAAATCGCCGTGGGCCGACTGCTGGACGAGATCAGCGGTTAGCACGGCGGTCGGTCGCGAGCGGCGGGAGCGTTCCGGGTGCGGGCCCCGCCATGACCGAGCCGCTGACGGGTGCCAGTCTCGCGTCCGCCAGGGATGCGTACCCGTCGGGGAATCCAGGAGCAACGGATGCGTCGGGGGTGCCAGGCCTGCAACGGTTCAGGCGGCGAGAATGCTTCGTGGTGCGTGCCCCTTGGTGCGTCTTCTGTTTTGCTCCTATCATGTCACAAGACTCTCATTTGCACTCGAGCAAGATCGCGCCGACGCCGCGTGAGCGATTCGCCGAGTACCTGCTGCAGCACGGCATGCGGAACACCGATCAGCGTCGCCACTTGCTGGAATTCGTATTCAGCCAGCACGAGCACTTCAACGCCGAGGCGTTGATTGGAAGGCTGCCGCGGCGGGGCGAACGAGGCCACGTCAGCCGTCCCACGGTGTACCGCACCTTGAACGAATTCGTGGACGCCGGACTGTTGCGGCGATTCGAACTCGACGGCCGTGCCGTGTACGAACACGACTACGGGTATCCGCAGCACGACCATCTTCACTGTCAGCGTTGCCAGAAGTTATTTGAGTTCGAGAGCCAGGACCTGCTCAGCCTGCGCGATCGCGTGGCCGCTCGCCGGCGTTTTCGCGTCCTGGGGCACCGCCTGATCATCACGGGCGTGTGCGAGGCGTGCCAGCGGTCGGAGCGGCGGCGGGGGCGGCGCGCCCACTGAGAACCTCAGCCCGGGCAGCTGCCCGACAGACGGCCCGCTCGGCGCGCTGCCGTGCCGTGGAGCGCCGAGTGAATCCGAGCGCGGCCCGCCGACAGACTCGAATCAACGCGCGCCGCCGGCCCGGCTCCGCGGCTCCTCAGACGCGGACGTCCTCGCCGTCGCACGTCAGCAGGTCCGCATAGCGGTAGCGGATCGGCGCGACCACCTCGGCCATGAATTCATCCACCTGCCGCGGCGCACGGCCGACGAACCGCGCGCTGTCCAGCACGTTGTCCCAATCGACGGCGGAGAAGGCCGTGTCGGCCATCAGCCGCTGCAGCAGATCGTTGGCGGCACCCGACTGCTTCACGGCGGCGGCCGCAGCCTGGCTGTGCTGGCGAATGCGCTCGTGCAACTGCTGGCGGTCTCCACCGGCGGCCACCGCCGCCATCAGGATGCTCTCGGTCGCCATGAACGGCAACTCGTCGCGGAGATGCCGTTCCACGACGCGCGGGTAGACGGTCAGCCCGGCGGCGACATTGCGGTACAGGATCAAGACCGCGTCGATGGCGAGGAAGGCCTGCGGGATGACCAGGCGGCGATTGGCGCTGTCGTCGAGCGTACGTTCCAGCCATTGCGTGGCGGCGGTGTGCGCGACGCTGGAAGCCAAGGTGATCACGAAGCGTGCCAGCGAGCAGATGCGTTCGGCCCGCATCGGATTGCGTTTGTACGCCATGGCGGACGAGCCGACTTGATCGCTCTCGAACGGCTCCTCGACTTCCTGCCGGCCGGCCAGCAGCCGCAGGTCGGTGGCCGCCTTGTGGGCGCTCTGCGCGATGCCGGACAGCGTGTCCAGAACCTGCGCGTCGACCTTGCGCGGATAGGTCTGTCCGGTCACGGGGTAGGACGCGTCGAAGCCGATCTTCTCCGCCACTTGCCGTTCCAGTTCCCGCACTTTGTCATGGTCGCCACCAAACAGCTGCAGAAAGCTCGCCTGCGTCCCCGTCGTTCCCTTCACGCCGCGCGCCTTCAATTGCGCCGCGCGATGCTCCACCTCGGTCAAGTCGAGCACGAGGTCCTGGATCCACTGACAGGCCCGTTTGCCGACCGTCGTCGGCTGGGCCGGCTGGTAGTGCGTGAAGCCGAGACAGGCCACGTCCCGCTGCGCCTCGGCGAAGTGGGATAGCCGGTCAATGACCCGGACGAGACGTGTGGCGACCAGCCCCAGCGCATCGCGGAGGAGGACCAGGTCGGTGTTGTCCGTCACGTCGCAGCTGGTCGCGCCCCAGTGCAGGATCCGCTGCGCCCGCGGGCACTGGTCTCCGTAGGCGCGCACGTGGGCCATGACGTCGTGCCGCAACTTGCGTTCGTACCGCGCCGCCGCCTCGAAATCGATCTCCTCCACCGCGCGCCGCATCTCGTCAAGCTGCTCCTCCTCGATGTCCAAGCCCAAATCCCGCTCGGCTTCCGCCAGCGCGATCCAGAGGCGGCGCCAGGTCGTGAACTTCCGCCGATCACCCCACAGCTCCGCCATTTGCCTGGACGCGTAGCGCGCAATCAAAGGGTTCTCATACACCGCATGGGTGTCCGTCATCGATGCATCACTCGACATGTGCCGCTCCCACTCCAATTCACACTCGTACCCACCTCTCACCTCTCACCTCTCACCTCTCACCTCTCACCTCTCACCTCTCACCTCTCACCTCTCACCTCTCACCTCTCACCTCTCACCTCTCACCTCTCACCTCTCACCTCTCACCTCTCACCTCTCACCTCTCACCTCTCACCTCTCACCTCTCTCGCGGCGGCTCACATGTTCGTCGTGTCGTCCGTGGCGCCGCCGATCAGTGTGTCCAGCGCTTTGGCCAACTCGCCCGCGTGGTCCTCGGCCTGGGCGTAGATCCGGCAGATCCGTTGGCTGGTGGGGAGCTTGGAATACAACTCATTCGCGTCCAGCGGCCGCACCTCGTCCCGCGCCGCATCGTAGAGGAAATTCTGCCCGCCGCTGGGGCCGCGCGTGTGGGGGCGCTGCATGTGCCGGGCAATGTCCACGCGCATCGGCAGTTCCCGCAAGTCCGCCGGCAGCTGTTCGCGGATCTTCTGCTCGAGGAACCGCGCGTCGCTGAAAATGCTGCTCTGCTCCGCATCCCCCTCGGCGAAGACCCGCGTTCGTTGCGCCACCATCTTCCAGGGAATCTCGCGCTGTAAGAAACACCGCCAGCGCTGGCCCAACGCCCGCTTCGCCTCGTCCTCGTCGTTCGGCCAACGGGCCACGTCCGTCAACAACGACCACTCGGTCAGTTCCAGGTACCGGTCCAGATGGTCGAGCGGACTGCCCGGAAATATCCACGTGCGGCTGTCGGCAAACACGTCGGCCAGCGTCAGGTCGATCGCCCGCACCGTGCGGTGGAAGTAGATCGAGCGGAACAGTTCGCCCCGCACCGCCATGAACCGCATCAGGGCGTTCATCCCGCGATCGTGAATCGTCAGTCCGCGGTCCGTGAAGAAACTGTAATGCAACAGCCGATCCAGATCGAACGACCGCTGGCTGTAGCCCGACATGTAGGCGTCCCGCAGCACGAAGTCCATGTTGTCGATCGTGTAGATGCCACCCAGAAGACTCCGCAGCAGCACCAGCCAGCGCGGCTGGCCGTGCCGGTCGCCCTCCCGCGGCCGAGTGATCAGCCAACCGACCTGTTCTGGTGACAATTGCTCGTCATTACCCAGCGAACTGTTGGGACAGCGGCGGAGGCGACGGAGCAGCGGACCGAGTTCGTCGCAAATGATGCGCACCCCCACCGTCTCGTGGGTCAAACCGTGCCTCCGCAGAAAATGCTCGTCAAAGAAATGCCCAAACGGCCCGTGACCCACGTCGTGCAACAGGCCGGCCATCCGCATCAACACCTCGACGTACCCTGGGCTCGGCACGTCGGGACACACGGCCTTCAAGCTGGGATACAGCGTGTGGACGGCACGACTGGCCAGATGCATGGCTCCCAAAACGTGCTGGAACCGCGTGTGCTCCGCCGTCGGAAACACCCACCACGCCGTCTGCAACTGGTGGATCTGCCGTAGACGCTGCACCCAGGGATGGTCGACGATCGTTCGCTCCGATACGCCGTCGGCCCCCCCCGGCGAGCCGCTGGAGGCAAACGGTATGTATCCGTGGATCGGGTCGTGACTGAGGCTCTCGAGATGATAGGGTCGCATGAGCACGATTATTGCGGCCCGCTTTCCGGCCGTCCATCGTGCGGAGCGCGGAATGCGCGCGGGCCATTGCGCGCAACGGCCGCCACCCCCGCGCACCGCCGCTCAAACCGTACACCCTTACCACCCTCCGTATTTTCACTTATCATTTCAGGTTCACGAAACAGGGCGATCCGTCGTCAAGAAGCGGACGGCGCGACGGGCAAAACTTCTTGTGGAGTTTCCGTTATTGCCGATAAGTACATCAACTGTTGATCCAGTTTCTGTCCCTGCCTTTCACCCGTCGACCGCGGGACCCGCCCGACAGTACATACCAGCCAAGGAGATTCACTCGTGGCAAAGCACTGTATCGCATCCCTCCTCGTGGGGGCCGCTCTGATATCCTCGGCGTTTGCCGCCAATGTGCCGTGCGATTCGCTGTTGCCGGTCACCACCAAAGGATTCCTCTCTATTCCGGATGTGGCGCAGTTCGTCGCGAAATGGAACGAGACGCAACTGGGGCACTTGGTGAACGATCCGATGATGAAGCCGTTCGTGGACGACCTGCGGGAACAGCTGAATGCGAAGCTCGCGAAATCCCAGGTCAAGCTGGGTGTGACGTTGGACGAACTGGACGGCATCTGTGGCGGGGAGTTTTGTGTTGCGCTGATTCAGCCCGAGAACGATGCGAAGAGGCACGCGGCGGTGATGCTGGTCGATATCACCGATCGCGCCGCGAAAGCGGCGGAAGTGGTGGACAAAATTTCGAAGAACCTGCTCGGCCAGGGCGCGAAGAAGCGTGTGGAGAAGATCGGGGACGTCTCGGTGTCGATCTTCACGATGCCGAAGAAGCGGGCCGAGGACCCGGCCGCCGAAGCCTACTACGTCACGCACCGGGACATGCTGATTGCCGCCAACGACCGAGATACCACGGCGAAGATCCTCGCGCGGCTGAACGGTCAAGCGGGCGACACGCTGAGCAACCACCCGGCGTACATCGCGACGATGCAGCGGTGTACCAAGGAGTCGGGCACGGTCGTACCTCACGTGCGCTGGTTCGTCGAACCGATCAGTTGTGCCGAGGCAGCGCGGGCCGCCAGCGGCGGCCGGAAGAAGCGCGGTACGGATCTGCTCCGCGTTCTCCGCAATCAGGGGTTCGACGCGATCCAGGGGGTCGGCGGCCATGTCATCCTCGCGACCGGGGACGAACAGCTCGTCCACCGGACCATGATCTACGCCCCGCCGGTTCCTCGAGCCGACGGCAGCGCCAACCCGGAACGCTACAATCTGGCCGCGCGGATGATGGCATTCCCGAATTCGGAGAACCTGCAGCCCCAGCCGTGGGTGTCCCGCGACTTGGGCACCTACTTCACGTTCAACTGGAAGATGATCGAAGCGTTCGAATACAGCAAGACGCTGGTGAACGAGATGCTCAGCGGCGGCGAAGACACCGACCTCATGGAAGACGTCATCCGTAGCCTCGCCGAGGACAAGGACGGCCCCCACGTCGACCTCCGCACGGACCTGGTGCATCACCTCGCCGAGCGCGTCACGGTGATCACGGACTGCCGGCGCCCCGTCACGCCCGACTCCGAACGGCGAATGTTCGCGATCGAGCTGACGAACCCGGAGGCGGTCAGCCAGGCGATCGACAAGGCATTTGACGCAGACGCCGAGGCGACGCAACGCGAGTTCGAGGGACACATCATCTGGGAGATCATCGCGGACGACACGCCCGCTGATGTCGAACCGATCCGGGTCGAGGGCGATGGATTCGACCCGTTCGCGGAGAGCACCGATCCCCTGGCGGCCGAGGACGAGAAGGAGAATCGGATCCTGCCCAACTCGGCAATCACCGTGGCCGACGGACACCTGCTGGTCGCTTCCCACGTCGATTTCATCGTGGATTATCTGCGCCGTGCACCGGGCACGGACATGCTGACCGACGCGGCCGACTACCGCCAGGTGCAGGACACGCTGGCCAAGTTCGTCACCGGCCCGAGCAGTTTCCGCTTCTTCACGCGGACCGATGAGGCCTACCTGGCCACTTACGAACTGATCAAACAGGGCAAGATGCCCGAATCCAAGACCCTGCTGGCACAACTGCTCAACAGACTCTTCGGTCCGGACGAGGAAGGGATCCTCCGCGAGCAGCAGATTGACGGCACGAAGATGCCCGAGTACGACGCCGTCCGCCGCTACCTGGGCGCCGCCGGCGCCGCGGTCCAAAGCGAAGAAGACGGCTGGTTCATGTCCGGCTGTCTGTTGAGCAAGGACGCGCAGTAGCGTCCGAATCGGCCGCGGGCCGCGTCAGAACGATGGCAACCGGGCAGCGCCGGCTGGCCCCCTTTGCGCGAGGATCCGGTTCGTTACCCGCCGGTTCACACCGGCGGCTCGCCACACCGGCGGCTTCCTGACAAAGGACCAACGGCCGCTCAGCGTCCCCGCGGAGCCGTTGGTCGGTACTTGGCCCAAAACGGGTGTTGCCGGTCGGCCCGCGATCGCACGTCGGACAGCAACACGTCGACGCTGGGTGTGACGTCGATGCGGCGTCCTTCAAACGAGATGGGACGCGCGAAGTCGACGAATTCGGGAGCGAGCCAGACGGTAACGCCCAGGGCGGGCGTCCTGACTCGGATGCCGTTGGTCGCGGAGATGCTGCCGCTGGTCTCGGCGTCCTTGGCCTTGGGTTGCGGCCAGTTCTCGGGCAACACCACCAGCTTCTCGGGATAGCCGTCCAACTCCACCCACCAGAAAGCGCGGTCCCACGGCCGCATGGCCGTCGCTTCAAACTCCTTGCGCGCCACGTCGCGGCGGTAGCGGTTCATCCAGTCGAATATCCGCAGGATCTCGTCCGAGAAGTGCTCGTCGCCGCGCCCCAAGTACTCCACGTACGTCACATCGTATCCGGCGTATTTCAAGTACCGGTCGATGTCACGCGCGTTGACGGCGGCCTTGGTCCCGTCCATTTGGCCCGCGACGAAATACATGGGAAGGCCCCGCGCGTTCTTCCAATACCGGGTCACGTACTTGTCGGAGACGCCCGTGATCGGCAACACGCCCGCCCAAAGATCCGGGTGCGCCAAGCCGATGTCCCACGCCGCGTCGGCACCCATGGAATGCCCGGTCAGGAACACGCGGTCCGTATCGATGCTGAAGCGGCGGCACGCGTCGCGGAGACTGCGGAGCACAATGGCCGCCTCGCGCGCGGCATACTCGTAGCGCGCCTGCCTCTCTCTGGCCCATTGCGGCGCCAGGACAATGTAGCCGTGCCGCGTCGCCTGTCCCACACGCATCGAATGACCCGGAACATAGGGGCCTGCCCACCAGTCGATCTGATCCAGCGGCGTGGAGCGCGCACCGTGGAGCGTCACGATGCAAGGATACCGCCGCGCCGGGTCGTACTCGGGCGGCAACTGGATGAAATACCGGGATTCGCCCTCCTCCCCGACGCCCGGCGCGGCTAGGTGCGCCAGGCCGGGCACCCCGTCCGCCGGCATCTCCACGTCCAGCGGCGGGTTCATCGTGGCCACGATCTTCGCCACGTTCGCCGGCGAGCCGCCTTCCAACTCGCGCAACCTCCGCAGAATCTCTTCGCATTCCACTTCCGTGGTTGCCCGCAGGTACTCCCGCACCGCCGCACGCACCTCCACCAACGCCAGCGACTCCGCCAGATTGTCGATCGCCGAGCCGCTGCCGAGCAGCCAGCCGCTGATGGCCAGTGCGAGCTTCTGGTCGGGGCCGAGTGCCGGGTCTGTCGCCAGCCGCAGGAAATCGGCCATTCGGTTCAGACTGTTCGCGTTCAGCTCGCGCTGAATCTCTCCGGTAATCTCCGCAATCTGCGCCTGCTGCCGGTGGCTGGCCATCGCCGCCACCGCCTCCGCCAACAACGCCAACGCCCTGTCGCGACGCTGATCGACCTTCTCGTAGTCCGCCAGCAGGTCGTTCACCTT
>Ga0194113_10006629_pt1 | contig 14692 bp, 7 predicted proteins | sample TA2MahC200mmetaG_FD_146193 | JGI IMG/M metagenome (GOLD analysis project Ga0194113, IMG submission 146193) | Freshwater microbial communities from Lake Tanganyika, Tanzania - TA2015017 Mahale Deep Cast 200m | ecosystem: Environmental > Aquatic > Freshwater > Lake | place: Tanzania: Lake... | reverse complement strand
GCGCCCTTAAGCAGATCGGCCTCTACTTCCAGCTCTACACCGACGAGAACCACGACACCTTCCCCGGGCACCGAGGCAACGACCCCGCTTTGGCTATGATGTCGGCCTCGAATTGGTGGGGCCCCTACATTGCCGCCTATGGCAAAGACACCAAGCTGTTCCGTTGTCCGGCCCTCAAAGGCAAGCGGGTCGAGCCGGAAGCCAACTACTCGTGGACGTGGTCGTTCGACCTCAGCTATGTCGGGTACGGCTACAACAGCTACTTCTTGGGACCGTATCCGTGGATCAACGACGAAGGCTGGGCCGTGGTGGCCGCTGGGGGTTTTCAGTACCGTTCCCGAAACGATCCCTGGCCCAAGCGCGCCTCGATCGTCAGTCCCTCCGAGAACCTCCAGGTGGGCGATTCGGCGCCCAAACGCAGCGGCGGCGATAGCAGCAGTTGTTGGTGGCCCTTCTCGTGTATGGACCCCGCCACCTCAGCCAGCCAAGCCTTCGAGGGTGTGGCGGTCAATCGCCACGGCGGCACCCTGCGCTCCGGGGTGGGCGTGGTAGTGTTCAACGACGGACATTCGGAAGCGCGCAAGGACCGAGCGATCAACCCGCCCGTGGACCCCAGCTCGGGGGGCGTGCGCGGGTTGGTCAACTCGAAATACTGGGATCCCAAGCAACGCGCGGGCGATCGCTGAATGGGAACCCCTGACAGCGTCGGCCCCTTACCATGAAGCCCGAACCCAAACCTCAACCTCACCCCCCCCAAACCCCAGCGTGTTCACCCGGCACCTGCCGCTGCAGTTCCGGTCTGCCCCGGCGCGAGTTTCTCCGGCTCACCGGTTGGGCCGCGACCGGCGCCGTGGTGGCGCGGTGGCCGTCGATCGCCGGCCCGTTCGCGCCGGAGGACTTCGAGAAACTGGTTCCTGCCGATAAAAAGCTCAGCGCCGCTTGGGTCCAATCGCTCTTCGCGCGAGGCCAGCCCGAGGTCTGGCGCGGGACCGAGCTGGCGCACCTGGGCATGCCCATCGGCGGCCTATGCACCGGCCAACTCTACCTGGGCGGCGATGGCCGATTGTGGTACTGGGACATCTTCAAATCCAACTACTCCTCCGACTATGGCGGCTTGTCGATGGGGATCCATTATGCGAACCCGCCCAAGCCCAGTTTTCCCATCGCCCAGGGCTTTGCCCTGCGGGTCGCCGCCAACGGTCAACCGCAGGTCCGCGAACTGGACGCGCGCGGCTTCAGCCAAATCGCCTTCCGCGGCGAGTACCCGCTGGCGCGGTTGGCGTACCGGGATCCGGGCTGTCCGGTGACTGTGGATCTGGAGGCGTTCTCGCCCTTTATTCCGTTGGCTGCCGAAGCCAGCGCCCAGCCCGCGACCATCTTCGAGTACACGCTCAAGAACCTCAGCGCCGAACCTGTCGAAGTGGAATTGGCCGGTTGGCTCCAGAACGCTGTCTGTCCCGACAACGACACCCCGGCCCTCGGCTCCCGCCGGAACACGATCCGCCGCCTGGGCGGAGTGCTGACCCTCGAAGGTTCGGCCGTGCCGCCACCGCCGCGTGCCCAAGCCGAGGAACGGCCGCCGATCCTCTTCGATGACTTCGAGCGCGAAACTTACGACCACTGGACCACCACAGGCACCGCGTTCGGATCCGGCCCGGTTGCCCAAGACCGGATGCCCGCCTACCAAGGCCAAGTGGGCGCTCAGGGGCGGCGCTTGGTCAATTCCCATGCGGCGGCGCCCGGCGGGGACGTGGCCGCGAAAGACTCCGCAACGGGCACGCTCACCAGCCGCCCTTTCGTGATCGAGCGCGACTTCATCACGTTCCTTGTGGGTGGAGGCCGCCATCCGGGCAAGACCTGCGTCCACCTGCTCATCGATGGTCAAGTGGCCGCCACGGCCACCGGACACGACGCCAACCGCCTGCGCCTCGTTTTCTTCGATGTCAGCTCTTTCGTGGGCAAAACGGCACGCCTCGAGATCGTGGACGCGCGGTCGGGCTCATGGGGCAACATCGGCGTCGATCACATCGTGTTTACCGACCAGCCGCCTGCGGGGCAGCAACTCGAGCACCTCCCGGGCTATGGCTCCATGGCCCTATCCTTGCTCGAGGCTACCCCCGCCGATGCCGCCACGGCGTCGGTCCCGGACGGCTTCAGCCCCCAGGCCGTCTTCGGCGCGCTGCAACCGGCCAACGCCGTCGAGACCGCCACCCGCCCCCTCGGTCGCCAGATCGTCGGCGCCCTGTGCCGCAACGTGGCGCTCGCCCCGGGCCAACAGGCCATTGTCCGGTTCCTGTTCACCTGGTTCTTCCCGACCTACCCGAATCCCACGGGCGAGTTTGCCGCCATCACCGATCTGCCCCGGCTGCGCCGGCACTACGCCCGCAGGTTCAGTTCGGCCACCGACGTGGCCACCTCCGTGGCTGGCGGTTTCGCCGCGCTCGCCGCCCAGACCCGGCTCTGGAACCAGACCTGGTACGACTCGACGTTGCCGTATTGGTTCCTGGATCGGACCTTCATCACCCTCGACACGCTGGCCACCCAGACCTGCCACTGGTTCGACAACGGCCGCTTTTACGGGTGGGAAGGCGTGGATTGTTGTCCGGGCACCTGCCAGCATGTCTGGCAATATGCCCAGGCCCTGGCCCGGATCTTCCCCCAACTCGAACGCGACGTGCGCGAGCGCATCGACTTCGGCTTGGCCTGGCGCCCCAACGGCGCGATGGGTTATCGCGCCGAAAGCGGCCGGCACGTGGCCCACGACGGCTTCGCCGGCACCCTCTTGCGCGTCTACCGCGAACATCAAATGTGCGCCGACGATCAGTTCCTCCGGCGCCTCTGGCCGCGCGTGCGGCAGTCCCTCGAGTACCTCATGGCCGAGGACCGCGACGGCGACGGCCTGCTCGAGGGCAAGCAATACAACACTTTGGACGCCGCCTGGTACGGGCCCATGGCCTGGCTCAGCTCGCTGTACTTGGCCGCGTTAGAGGCCGGCCGCGCGATGGCACTCGCGATGGGCGACGAAGCCTTCGCCGGCCGCTGCGCGCGGCGGGTAGCCGTGGGGCAGAAGAACCTCGTCGCCCAGCTCTTCAACGGCGAGTACTTCATCCACAAACCCGACCCGCAACATCCCGAGGCGACCAACACCAATGACGGTTGCCATATCGATCAGGTCTTCGGCCAGAGCTACGCCTGGCAACTCGGGCTGGGACGGGTGCTGCCCGCAGCCGAGACTCGCTCCGCGTTGCGGTCCCTCTGGAAGTACAACTTCACGCCGGATATTGGGCCGTACCGGCAGGAGTTCGCCGCGATTAAGTCCGGCCGTTGGTATGCCATGCCCGGGGAAGGCGGCCTGCTCATGTGCACCTGGCCCAAGGGAGGGGCCGAGAAAGCCTCGGGCGCCGGCAACCCCACCTTCGTCGGCTACTTCAACGAGTGTATGACCGGCTTCGAGTATCAGGTGGCGGCCCACTGCGTGTGGGAGGGGGATCCGGGTTCGGACTTGGTCCAAATGGGACTGGCCATCACCCGGATGATTCACGACCGCTACCACGCCGCCAAACGCAATCCCTATAACGAAATCGAGTGCAGCGACCATTACTCGCGGGCGATGGCCAGCTATGGCGTCTACCTGGCCGCCTGCGGCTATGAATACCACGGACCGCGGGCGCACCTCGGGTTTGCGCCGCGCCTGACGCCGGAGGATTTCAAGGCCGCCTTCACCGCCGCCGAAGGCTGGGGGACCTATCGCCAGCGCCGAGAGGGGAGCACCCAGAGCCATCTTCTGGACCTCAAGTACGGGCAACTCCGGCTCGGCACTTTGGCGTTTGCGCTACCTCCAGACGCAACCGTGCGCGCGGCCACGGCGATGCGGGGGCGCAACCCCGTGGCGCTGGCCCACGCTCAAAGGGGCTCGCGGGTTGAGCTGACGCTGAACGACGCCGTAACTCTGCGGGCCGGCGAACGGCTCGAGGTCCGCCTCGAAGTCGCGTCGGCTTAACTCCGCGCTCGAAACTCTGCGAGCCCACCGCCATCCGCGGTGCGCCGCGGTCTGCACGACGGCAAGCGGTGGCCGAAGCCGAGGTCTGCTCCCAGGAGGGCGTTGGGGGGACAATTTGAGGCTTCCACCGCCGTCCAGATGGGGCAGGATCGGGGTCGACGATCCGGGGGCCACGCGACGATCGCGACCCGGGGCGTTCGGCCGGAGCGAGCAGGTGGGTATGAGCATGGATGTCTTAACACTGTCGCGGGTCCAGTTTGGGCTGACGGCCTCGTTTCATTATTTGTACCCGCCGCTGAGCATCGGGCTCGGGGTGGTCTTGGTCCTCACGGAGGCGTTATGGCTCAAGACGGGGCAACCGCTGTACCATCAGATGGCTCGGTTTTGGACCAAGGTCTTCGCCCTCACCTTCGCCCTTGGCGTGGCGACTGGCATCGTCCTCGAGTTCGAATTCGGCACCAATTGGGCCACGTTCTCGCGGTACGTCGGGGATGTGTTCGGGAGCGCGCTGGCCGCCGAGGGCATCTTCGCGTTCTTCCTCGAATCCGGGTTTCTGGCGGTGTTGTTGTTTGGCTGGGACAAGGTGAGTCGGGGCGTTCACTTTTTCGCCACGTGCATGGTCTGCCTGGGAGCGCACTTCAGCGCGATTTGGATCGTGGTAGCCAACTCCTGGATGCAAACGCCGGCCGGCTATCACATCGTGGAAGAGGGCCTGCGGGCGCGGGCGGAGATCACCGATTTTTGGGCGATGGTCTTTAATCCGTCGGCGATGGACCGGCTGTTCCATGTGCTTTGCGGCGCGTGGCAGGCCGGGGCTTTCTTGGTGGTGAGCGTGAGCGCGTGGTACTTGCTGCAAGGGCGCCACACGGCGTTTGCGCGTGCTTCGTTGCGCTTGGGATTGGCGGTGGGCCTCGGCGCCTCCGTGCTGCAGTTGGTCAGCGGTCACCGTAGCGCGGTGGGCGTGGCGCGGTATCAACCCGCCAAACTCGCCGCCTTCGAGGGTCTTTATGAGACCGGCCCCTACGCCCCGCTCACCCTGTTGGGTTGGGTGGACGAGAAGGCTGAAACCACGCGCGGCCCCGCGGTGCCGGGGTTGCTGAGCCTCCTGGTTCACGGGGACCCGGCGCAACCGGTGACGGGCCTGCGCGAGTTCCCGCCCGAGGATCGCCCGCCCGTGCAAGCCACCTTCCAACTCTTCCACGCCATGGTGGGGATCGGGTTTGGGTTGATCGCCGTTGCCGGACTGGGCTTTCTGTATTTTTGGCGCGGATCGTTGTTCGAGAAACGCTGGCTGCTCTGGGTGCTGGTCTTCGCGGTGCTGGGGCCGCAACTGGCGAACCAATGCGGCTGGTTCGCCGCCGAGATCGGCCGCCAACCCTGGATCGTCTACGGCCGGCTGCGCACCGCGGAGGGTTTGTCGGCGGTGGTGCAAGCCGAGGCCGTCCTGACCTCCCTGGTGCTTTTCACGTTGATTTACGCGCTGCTGTTTGCGGTGTTTGTCTACTTGCTGAACGACAAGATTCAGCACGGGCCGGACGCGGCGGACCTGACGCCCTCCGGCAAACTGGCCCTACCCACCCGAGGGAACGCATGAGTTACGGCTCGCTCGATCTGAACACGGTTTGGTACATTCTCATCGGGGTGCTCTTCACCGGCTACGCCATGTTGGATGGCTTCGATCTCGGGGTGGGAGCGCTGCATCTGTTCACCAAGTCGGACGAAGACCGCCGGGTCATGCTCAACGCCATCGGACCGGTCTGGGACGGCAACGAGGTCTGGTTGGTCACAGGCGGCGGGGCCTTGTTTGCGGCGTTCCCCGAGGTCTACGCCACCGTGTTCTCGGGTTTTTACATGGCCTTTGTGTTGCTGCTGGTGGCGCTGATCTTTCGGGCGGTGGCGATCGAGTTTCGCAGCAAACAACCGATGCGTTGGTGGCGCCAGATGTGGGACGTCGGGTTCGCTGCTGGCAGTGTCTTGTCGAGTCTCTTGATCGGCATCGCCATGGGGAACATCGCCTGGGGCATACCGCTCGATGAGCGCGGCGAGTTTACGGGCACCTTCGCCAGCCTGCTGCACCCCTATTCGCTTTGTCTGGGAGTCACCACCCTTGCCCTGTTCGCCATGCACGGTGCCATCTACGCCGTCCTCAAGACGGAGGGGGCGTTACAGGCGCGGCTACGGAGTTGGGTGAACCGCACCATCATCGCTTTCATCGTCTGTTACGCGATCACGACGATGGCGACGCTGCTCTACGTGCCCCACATGGCCGCGCGCATGCGGGCCCATCCCTGGCTGTTCAGCGTCGCGCTGGTGAACATGCTGGCGATCGCCAACATTCCACGGGCCATCCAGCACCGCCGCGAGGGTCAGGCCTTTCTCTCCTCGTGCGTCGCCATGGCGGCGCTGATGGGCTTGTTCGGCCTGGAGTTGTACCCGAACCTGGTCCTGAGCCAGCCGGAGCCGGCGCACAGCCTCACCATCCACAACGCCGCGTCCTCGCCCAAGACCCTGGGCATCATGCTCACCATCGCGATCATCGGCGTGCCCGTCGTGATCGCCTACACCATCAGCATCTACTGGATCTTCCGCGGCAAGGTGAAGCTGGACCGGATGAGCTACTGAAGGGCGCCCAGGAGCTATCGCACAGCGGTCGAGCGATCGCTGAACCACTTGTAATCCCGCAACTCGCGCGCGAAGTAGTTGAACGAGTTATACACGCGCCGAACCGGTTGCAGGGTCGAGGGCTCGACCCACTTCTTGACCTCGGCGTGGCCGTCGGCAAAGGCGAAGCCGCAAGCGCCATTATGGTAGCTAGCCGGCAAGTCCCGCCAATAAGCCCGGCCATCGGTGTACATCCGCACCGCCAGCCAGCCGTCATTGATGCCGTCGGGGTGCTCGTCCACCATCACCCAAGCCATCGAAGGCGAGGGCGAGACGATATCGGTGGCTTTATGGAATTCGTGGTAGCGCTTGCCGTCGCCCCGGTTGCCCTCATTCGAGCCCGAGACAGCGGGGATGGCCGGGTTGCCTTCCATCCAACTGTTCATGGCGTAGCTGCGGACACGGGGGTAGACGGTGCCGCCAATCCGCACCCAGGAGTTGTCCGCGGGGCACTTGTAGAGCGCCGGGGTGGAGGTGTAGGGAGCCAAGTAGGACTGCCGCGGGTCCATGAGCAACGCGGTGTTCGTGTTGTCCGGGTGGGAGCTGTAGTCCAGGCCGCCGGCCACCCACCAGCGGCTCGGCACGATGTAATCGAGATAGTCATCCGCGTAGAGGGCCCAGGCCAGTTGGAGTTGCTTGCCATTGTTGATGCAGCCCGCCCCCTGGGCCTTGGCTTTGGCCTTGGCCAAGGCCGGCAGCAACATGCCCGCCAAGATGGCAATGATCGCAATCACCACCAACAGCTCAATCAACGTAAAACCGCCCACCGAGCCGCGGCCGCGGCTGTCATTCGAGGCTTTCATAACGCTGCTAAGCGTCCCGCCTGCCCCCCATCGTTGTCAAGCCGCGATGCCGGAAAGTTCCCGCTCGAGCGACCGTATCGCACCCCGGCGCGGCGCAGAGGGCTGCGCCCCCAACCGAGTCACGGATAGCGCCGCCGCCGCGTGGGCAAAGCGGACCGCCGCCAACAGCGGCCGACCTTCCCCCAACGCCACCGCCAACGCCCCGTTGAACACGTCGCCCGCACCCGTCGTATCCACCGCCTTCACCTTGAACCCGGGCACCAACCGCGCTGTGTCCCCCGACGCCACGTAAGCGCCCCGGCGGCCCAACGTCATAACCACCGTCGGCACGCCGCGGTCCCGCAGGGCTGACGCCGCCGCGGCAACACCGGCCGGGCGGTCGACCCGGATACCGGTGAGCAACTCCGCCTCGCGTTCGTTCGGTGTGAGGACCGATACACACCGCAACAGCCGGTTCGGTAGCCGCCGCGCCGGCGCCGGATTCAGGATCACCGGCACACCCGCGTCCGCCGCCAACTCCGCGGCCGCCTGCACGGTGGCCAAGGGCGTCTCGAGTTGCAGGACCAACACCCGGGCCGAGGCGATCAGCCGCCGCGCCTGCCGCGCATGCGCCGGCGCTAGCTTAGCGTTGGCCCCTGACGCCACCGCGATGCTGTTCTCCCCGTTCTGCGCCACGACAATCAACGCCACCCCGGACGGCGTCCGCGCGTCGCGCACCACGTGGTCGACGTCAATCCCATCCCGCGCGAATCCCGCGAGGGCTTGGTCGCCAAACATATCCCGTCCCAAACAAGCGATGAAGGTGACCGCGCCGCCCGCGCGCGCGGCGGCCACGGCCTGGTTCGCACCCTTGCCTCCCGCCGCCATGACAAACTCGCCTCCCAGAACCGTCTCGCCCGGTCGGGGAAGGCGTTTGGCCTGGATCACCATGTCCGTGTTCGAGCTGCCCAACACCACAATGCGCGGCCGTCTCATGAGATCCGAGCCGAAGAGATTCGAGGTTTCAGGTTTCGGATTTCAAGTGGGGTAGTCTGAGAGACCTTTCGCACAGAGTTTCGCAAGCAGAGTTTAATCTTCGACCTCCCGACCCGACCCAGCCGGCACCGAGCCTTGCCCCGGCGCCGGGGTCAGTTGCCGACCCACCGCGCCGAGCCGCGCCAGGCGTTCGACGGCAGGCGGGTGCGAGGCCAAGTAGGCGCTCCGCGCCGTCGCCTCCGCTCCCAACCGGTCGAGCCGTCGCAAGAACGCCAGCGCACCCCCGGTGGCGAAACCGGCCGCCGCCCCGAGGCGCAGCCCGAGTTCGTCAGCCTCGAACTCGCAGTCCTGCGCGTGGGCGCTCTGCAGCACGGCCAACCCGCGCTGCCGCAGCCATCCCCCCAACGGCCCCGCCCGCAACGCCACCACCGACGCCACCCGCGAGGCGGTTTGGTTCAGCAGGCGGTCCCAGGCGTGGTTGCGAATGACGTGAGCCATCTCGTGCCCGAGGATGAAGGCGAGTTCGTCGGTGCGCCGCTCGCCCAACTCGAGGAGGGAATGACTCAGGAAGATGAACCCGCCCGGTAACGCCATCGCATTCGGAACGTCATCGCGGATCACTTCGCAACGAAACCCGCGACGCTGATCCTTCAACGGCGCGCCCAACCGCCGCAACAGATCGCCCAACACCCCGCTCAGCGCCGGATCGCGCACCAACTCCTGGGTCGTGCGCAACTCCGCCGCCAACGTCGTGCCAAACTCCACTTCCGCGCGCAGCGCCGCTTCCTCGTCCCCGGCCAAGCTGCTCCAGATCCACTTGGTCTTGCGGACCACGGGCACCGAGGCGCGACCCAGGAAGCGCCCAACCTGCTCGAAGACTCCGCTCATAGCGCTTACTCAAGCATCGTCGCTCCTCGCCTCATTCGAGCTTCGGCGCCTCGAACTCCCGGTCGCCTTGGCGATGAACCAGCTTCGTGACTTTGCCCGCGGCATCCTTAACGAAGCTGACGCGTGCCACCGCGACCTTCCAGAAAAACTCCGTCTCGGACTGGGCGAAGATCTGGAACTTCGGCTGGCCGGTGAGCTGGGCGTACAACCGGTCCCCCTCGCGCGTCACGGTCAGAATCGCCAAGCCCGACCCGTAATCGTACCGGCCCACATAAGAGTCCAGCACCTCGGGGGCGAGGCGGACCTCCGGCGTGTCCACCACGCGAGGCGCGTGCAGGCTGTGGCCGCCCTGGCGATGGATGGCCTTCACCACGTCGCCCTGCTCGTTCTTCACGAATTGCACCTCGGCCTCGACGACCTTCCAGAAAAACGTGTCCGCGCTCTTGGGGAAGACCTCGTGCCTCGGCTGCCCGCTCACTTGGACGAAGAGCCGGTCGCCTTCCCGCGTGACCACCGCCACGGCCCCGCTGTAGTCGTACCGCCCCACGAACGCCTCGTACGTGGCGGGATCGACCGAACGCGCCACCTTGGGCGTCTCGCGCGGCTTCATCTCCCGCCACAGATAGAGCTGGGCGATCTCCCGCGCCAGCGCACTGGGAAGCAGCGCGGGCGGCGGATCTGAGGCGTTGGCGAGGACCACCACGGTGAATTGCTGCGCGGGGAACCGCTGCAAGTAGCTCACAAAGCCATGCAACCCACCGCCATGATCGATGGTCTCCAAACCGCCAACCCTCCCCAACGCCCAGCCGTACCCGTAGCCGGTCTCTTTCGGGGCCGGATCGTCGCCCTCGGCTCTTGTGACGACCGGCGTGAAAGCGGCTTGGAGGCTGACCTCGCTCAGCACCTGGCCGTTGAACAGGGCCTCATTCCAGAGGAACAGGTCTCGCACCGTCGAGTACAGGGCGCCGGCGCCGCCAGCCCGGGACATGTCCCAATCGAGTGCCTTGCGCCACTCCCCGCCCGCGTGGCTGTATCCAGTGGCCTCGTGTCGGAGGATGGCGGTCGCCTCGTGCACCCCGGTGTGGCGCATGCCGAGCGGCTCGAAGAATGTGTCTTGCATGAACTGCGCGTAGGTCCGCCCCGACACTTGCTCGAGCAGGTAACCCAAGAGGAAATAGCCCGAGTTGTTGTACAAGCGCTTCGCACCGGGCGCAAAATCGTACGGGTCATGCTTGAAGGACTCGATCAGTGCCGCCGGCTTCACCGGCACGCTGACGCTCGCCATGAAGTCCGGCTTCGATGTGTAGCTGTGAATGCCCGAGGTGTGCGTCAGCAGATGCTCCAGATTTACCTCGCCACCGCGCGGGTAGTCGGGCAGGTACTTCGCCAGCATGTCGCTCAAGTCGAGCTTGCCTTGCTCCCGCAGCCGCAGGATTCCCGCCGCCGTAAACTGCTTCGTGATCGAGCCAATCCGGAACTTGGTCTGCGGCGTCACCGGCACGCGGTGCTCGAGGTTCGCATACCCGTAACCGCGCTCGAACTCGATCCGCCCCCCCCACCCCACCAAAACTGCCACGCCGGCAGATTCGCCCGCCGTCGCCTCCTCGAGGCGCGCCGCTAACACCGTCTCCGGCGCCGGCAGCGGTGCGTTCGTGACGGCCCCTTGCGACGCCAGCCACGCCGCCGTCTCCTCGTCCCTGGCGATGCGCGCAACCTGCCAGGCGGTGAGCCCGTGCCGCCGCGCCTCGAGATCCGCCCCGCTCTCGAGCGCCAGCTTCACTGCGGCCAAGTCGCCCCCTCGGGCGGCCTCGACCAATCGGCGGCCCAAAACGCCCACCCCCAACGGGCGGCAGGTGAATCCCCATTCCCCCCGGGCATTCTGGATCTTGAGCAACAACCGATTCGCGCCCGGCGCCAAGTCTACAGCCACAAGGTCCGTGTCTTGGGTCACACCCCGCAGCACCCAGTGTTCGTGCACGAGCCGGCCATTGAGCCAGACTTTCACTCCATCGTCGCTCCCGACCCCCAGCACCACTCGCCGGGCTTCGCGGGTCCGGATCTCCGCAGCGGCGTACGCCACGGCATCGTCCCGCGGCGCCCCTCCCGACGGCAGCCGGATGACGTCGCTCCCCGACTCGAGCAACCGCCAGGTATAGGTTTCCCCGCCGATCTGAACTCGGGCGCCAGCCGCCGGCTCTACCCCAGCCTCCCCGCCGCAGCCGCTGAGGTAATCGGTCGCGAAAGCCTGTCGCTGCGCCGCCTCATCCGCCTCGTCGGCCTCCCTTGACCGGGTGGGCACCGGTCCCAACACCAGCCATCGCCGCAAGCACTCGTTGGTGGCTAGGCCCTGGTAAACCACCAGCCGACCGCTGGGTTCACCTGCGACCGGCGCGTCCGCGAACGCTGCGCGGTAATGGGCTGCGATCTCCTCCGGCGCTAGCGCACGCGGGTAGACGGCGATCTCGTCGAGTTTACCCGCCAAGTTCGCCGCACCATCCGCCGAACCGCCAAACAGCAACGCCGACACCTCGAACGGGTCCTCGAGAGGGACCTCGCCCGCACACTCCGGCTCCGCCTCACCGTCGAGGTAAACCGTTACCCGCGGCCCCGCGCGCACCAACACCACGTGGTACCAGGTCTTGACGCTCAACTCGGTCCGGCCCATCAGTTGGGCCGGCGCGGCGCTCCGGCCGGTCGTGTAGAAGAGCCGGCCCGCCGGCCCGCGGGTGCCGCCCAGACCCAGCCCTTCCACAAACGCGCGCCCGTCCCGCGTGAACAACCATCCGGCGATCCCGCGCGCATCGCTCGGCAAGCCGTTCCAGAACCACAGTTCGACACTGTACTCGCCGGACAGCGCTCCCGTGACTGCCTCGAGGCGGCCCCCAGCGAAGTGCACAGCCGCGTTGACCGCGCCCGGCGCAGTCGTCGCCTCCGCAAAACCTCGGCCCGCCGGGCCGGGTAACCGAAACGCAACGCCGCCCTCGTAACGTGCCGGGCGCCCGGCTCCTGTCCAGTCCTGTGCGCTCGGTCCGTTGTACTCTTCCAACCGCCAATAGTGCGCTGGCTGCGCCTCGAGAATCGCCCGAGCGTAAGGCCCGTAGGTCGCCTCGGGCGAACGTCGCGGACGCCCCGCCACACCCTCGAGCAGCGTGAGCAGCGTCTCGACAATCTTGGGTTCCGCCCCAACCTCGAGACCGGCGGTGCGCGCAGCCCACGTGGTGTAACCGCCAAGCAAGTGCTGCTCCGGCGGCGGGATGTAGCCCTCCGAGCCGTTGGCGAGGGTGACGTTGCAGGTCGCCTCAAACGGACTCTGCGTCTTCAGCTTGAGACCCGTGATCGCGTAGACCTCGTTCGGGCAGGCCGTGATCCCCAACTCCCCAATCCGCACGGCCTGCAAGATCAACTCCGCCTCCGGGCGCGCGTGCAAGTAGACCTGCTCATACGCGTACACCTCAGGAAGGTTGCGTGGCAGTCGCCCGTTCATCTCGCCCACGAGCCGTTGGGCCCAGGCCAGGCGCCCTTCGTCGCATAACCGGAATCGCAACTTGAGCCTGGCCTCGCGCATCCCCAGCGGCACCCATTCGTGGTAGCGAATGCTCTGGTAAGCGGTGTGCACCCGTTGCGCGATGGCCTCCGCGTAAGCCACGAGTCCCGGGGGGTTGGCGGGTCTCCCGTAGTCCATCCACATCTGGTCCCCACTAGTACCCTGTGACATCATGGCCACCCATGGCCCGGCCCGGCTTGCCTCCAACCCCGCCGCCTCGGCCTTCGCCTCGGAAACCGCCTGCGCGGCCCCTGGCGCACCCGAATCCGAAGCGGACGCCGGCTCGGGTCCCGGCCCGATCAACTCCGTCAGCCGAGCGGCGAACTTGCCGAAGTAATCTGCCGAGAGCATCGGCGAATCGTAGTAGTGCATCGAGTAATTGGCGAACAGCGCCAGCGGCCGGCCTCGACGCGACTGGACCGCGAGCACAGTGATGTCTGGATCCGACGGCCCAGCGGGTTCGATCGCATCCGGATTCACATAGCCCGGATGCATGTTCGCCCTCACAGACCGCTCCCCAAACGGGTCCGTGAGGAGTCGGTCCGGTCGATAGATCCACCGGCGCGTGTGGGTGTGTTCGGGCGCCGCGATGACCGTCCACCCAATCCGAGCCGGCTCGAGCCGGCGAGCGGCGCCGGCGATCCCTTCCGCGATGCGCCCGCGCAGAAAGCGTGCATACTCGACGTCCGCAGGCGTGCCGAGGCCCGGCATGGCGGCCGGGGCCGAATGGGTGTGGGTGGCCGAGATCAGCATGCGCTCGGGGCGAATCCCCGTCTGCTGCGCCGCAAGGGTTTTGGCCTCATCCACCAGGTCGCGTGGCATCATGCAACTGTCCACCAACACCAGGGCGAGCCGCTCCGTGCCGTCATCGAGCACCAGGCAACGCGCAAAGAGGTCGTCCTGCACCTGGTTCGCTTGCCGGTCGGTGAACATGCCCAGCACGTGGACCGGCAACCTCGGCGGGTTAATGTCGAGGGCAAAGGCCCCGGCACGGAACGTTCTGCTCGCTGCCGCCTCCCAGGCCCCCCCCGCCAAAGCCCACCTCCCCCATGCCGAGGCCAATGCCAAGGCCAACCCCAGTGCCAGGCCCCATTCCCGCAGCCTGCCCCCCATCCTGATCGAGTCGCGCCGCGTCGGCGCTGACCGCGCCAAGGCTACGAGCGACCTCGCCAACCTTCGATTCGGTGAGTGCGGCTTCACGGGGACCACCTTGCCCTGATCGATCCTCATCCGATAGCCAAAAGTGCTGATCCCTCGCCTCGTCACCGCGAAAACCCACCCCACCCCACCCCACAACGCGGACGACGAACTGACTTCTCGCGCGAGCGCCGGTTCAGCGCTGAACTCTCGCAACAAGTTCGACCTGCCAAATCAATATGACAGTAAAATAATTGTTGACAACTTGTGCTCCTGTGTGCAATCTCAGCCCCAGCCCCCAAAGCCCAAGAGCCCAAAGCCAGCAATGAAGACCGCCCGCATTAAAGTCAAAGGCCGACCGGCCGTGTACCACTGCGTCTCGCGCATCGTCGGCGCCCAACGTCTCCTCGATGACCTCGGCAAGGAAACCATGGTCCGGCTCCTCCGGCGCCTGGCCACCTTCTGCGGCCTGGAGGTCATCACCTACTGCATCATGTCCAATCACTTCCATGTCCTGGTCCGCGTCCCGGCCGAGCAGAACCCGAGCGACGAGGAACTGGTCGAGCGCATGAAGGCCCTCTACGGGAAGGCCAAGCCCCGAGAGGCCGGCCTGCTCTATGAGGCCGAGAAGGGGTTGCACGAGCATGGTCGGGTGGACGCGGACATTCGGGAACGGATGCTGGC
>Ga0194113_10006621_pt1 | contig 14699 bp, 16 predicted proteins | sample TA2MahC200mmetaG_FD_146193 | JGI IMG/M metagenome (GOLD analysis project Ga0194113, IMG submission 146193) | Freshwater microbial communities from Lake Tanganyika, Tanzania - TA2015017 Mahale Deep Cast 200m | ecosystem: Environmental > Aquatic > Freshwater > Lake | place: Tanzania: Lake... | reverse complement strand
CTTCATGGAGAGGAGGTTGAAATAGGGGCACTGGTTGGTGGCATCACGAACGGCTTGCACATACTCAGGATTGAGCTTTCGCATAGGAGCTCCCAATGGCTCGGGGTTATGGAGTGTATGGCTCAGGCTAGCACAAAAACAATTCGACCGTCGCCTTTTCGGGAAGAAAATTGTCCCTTGAGTCAAAGCATGGCGGAAACCGCCTTCCCCGAGCCGAAACTTCTCCGGGTTACTTTTTGACGGGCGAAATGGTATAAGTCCTTGAGAATCATATTCAAGCGGTGAAAGGATGCCGGAAATGCCTTCGTCTGTCGCAACGACCAGCGCTGAGTTCGCGCGCTCCTATATAGGTCATCTGGTGGAGGTGCTTGGAAGGCTCGACCACGAAGAGATCGGGAAAGTCATCAACCTCTTTTTGGAAGCTCGCTCAAAAGGGAACACCATCTTCTTTTTCGGCAACGGCGGGAGCGCTGCCACCGCGTCGCATTTTGCCAATGATTTGGGCTTCTGCGCGTCTCCCGAGGGACGAGCGCCGTTCAGGGCGCTCAGTCTCACTGCGAATAACGCGTTCATCACCTGTTTGGCGAACGATATCGGTTACGAGAATGTGTTCTGGTGGCAACTACGAAACTTGATGCGCCCGGGAGACGTGGTGGTTGGTATATCAGCGAGCGGCAATTCGCCCAACGCGGTGAAGGGGCTCGAATTCGCGAGAAATCACGGCGGCGTCACCGTGGCCATCGTGGGATTCGACGGAGGAAAAATGAAAGAGGTGGCGCAGTATGCGATCCACGTGCGAACCGAGCGCGGTGAATACGGCCCAGTGGAAGACGCACACATGGTTCTGGACCATCTAATCTCCAATTTTCTCGCATCGGTTCCTAATGAAAGCGGCTTCTGAGATAACGCTTGCCTTCCTAATGTGTTCGCGTTTGCAAATTCCGTGACATATGCGGAAAGAGGTGGTGGGGCAGACTTCCGTGAGACAGGCGTCCCGCCTGTCTGTGCAGGCTGGGAACCATTTTCCCAAGGAATGACAGGCAGGATGCCTGTCCCACCAGCCCAGTAGGACGCGTACCCCAGCGGGACAAGGAGTCACCACATCCTAGCCATTTCATGGCGGACCTGCGAGGATTCTTGGTCTGCCTTCACAAGAATCTCAATCTTATAGGCGCCCGCTCATCCAGTCTGGTGATTCCTTGTTCCTCCGCGGCCTTGAGAGCAGCTTCGTACTCCCGACGGGTCACCGATCTGGCGATCCGCGCGTCCTCGAAGGCCCTGCCGCATGGCCTGTATTGGCTCATCACGTTCACATAGGTGTTCGACGAGATTTCTTCCGCGAGGAATCGCATGGCCTGTCTGGTGCTGGCCAAGTCATCCGGCATAACAAGATGGCGGACGAGCAGCCCGCGAGTTGCCACGCCCTTCTGATTCAGTTCCAGGTCGCCCACCTGTCTGTGCATTTCCCGAATGGCGGCCTTCACCACGTCCGGGTAATCGGGCGCATTCATGAGGAGCTTGCTTGCTTCCGAATCCATGAACTTCAGGTCAGGCATGTAGATGTCTACGACTCCGTCCAGAAGGCGCAAAATCTCGACGCAATCGTATCCGCCCGTGTTGTAGACCAAGGGGACCTTTAGCCCTTTTTCAGCAGCCATATACAGAGCGTCAAGGATCTGGGGGACCACGTGGGATGGAGTCACAAAATTAATATTATGACAGCCCATCTTCTGCAGGTCCAACATGAGGTCCGCCAGGCGCGGCCGGTCGACTTCCCGGCCCTCCATGAGTTGGCTGATCTCGAAATTCTGGCAGAAAACACATTTGAGGTTGCACGACGTGAAGAAAATGGTTCCTGACCCGCCTGAGCCTACCAAGGGCCCTTCTTCGCCATAATGGGGATGCGCGGAGGCCACCATTGCCTTCTCGCCGATTCCGCAAAAACCTGTCTCTCCTTCCAGTCGATTCACGCGGCAATCCCGCGGGCACAAATTGCAGTCTCGGAGCATCTCCCTCGCAGTTTCCACCTTTGCCGATAAAGATCCGTCTTGAAGAGCCCTGATGTACGCCGCTTCAAACACTCACGTATCTCCTTTGTGGAAGAGCATGTCCTGATACTCCACCCATTCGAGGCACAACCCATATGGAGGCGCGGTAGCCCCGGCTCTGGACCTGTCCCGGGAATCCAGGATGCTCAGGAATTCCTCTGGGTCCATCTTCCCCAGGCCCACAGGGACGAGCGTGCCCACGATCGAGCGAACCATGCGCCGAAGAAATCCGCTGCCCCGGATGGTGAAACGAAGGATATCGCTTCCTTCATCCCTCTGCCAGCAGACTTCTAGGACTTTCCGAACAGTGGAGGGGGCGCCATCCGTTGGAGCGCCGAATGCGGCGAAGTCATGGGTCCCGACGAGGGCTTGAGCAGCCTTCTCCATCGCGGTCGGATCCAGGGGCCGAGGCACATGCCACGAATACGCGCGCATGAGGGAAGAGCGCAACGGCCTGTTCAGAATGCGGTACGCGTACGTCTTTGACCGCGCCGAATGCCGTGCATGGAAGTCCGCGGCCGCGGACCGAACGCCCATCACGGTGATGTCCACGGGTAATAGAGCATTGCACGCTCGCTGGAGATCCTGTTCGGTATGTTGCCAGTCAGCGACAAAATGCGCTACTTGGCCGGTTGCGTGCACCCCCGCGTCCGTGCGACCCGCGCCGTGGACTCGGGTTGCTTTGCCCAAGATCCGCTCCAGGACGGATTCCAGCGCTTCCTGAATAGTCGGCGCTCCGCTTTGGAGCTGCCAACCGTGGTAGCATGTGCCGTCATACTCCAGAAGCGCCGCGAATTTCTTCATGCTTCAGGCCGATACGTAACGAAAAAAATGTGTGAGAGCCATTGGAAGGATGCGCCTGGAAGAGAGGCGCTTCAGGTTATATCGAGCGAGACTTCTCCGCAACGATCTCTATGAAATAATGGTGGAGCCTCAAGTCATCGGTCAACTCGGGATGGAAGGCCGTCGCGAACAGATGGCCGTTCCTGACCGCAACGATGCGGCCGTCCTGGATGCGGCAGAGGATCTCTACGGTCGGCCCCACTTGCTTAACCTCGGGGGCGCGGATGAATACCCCGTGGAAAGGGCCTCCCTCAATTCCTTTGATGTCCAGATCCTCTTCGAAGCTGTCAACCTGCCGGCCGAAGGCATTGCGTTCCACCACCATGTCAAGGACTCCCAGGACCGGCTGATCAAAACCCACATCTTTGGCCATGAAGACCAGGCCGCCGCAGGTGCCCCACACCGGCGTGGTTTTGGCAAACTCTTTCAATGGGTCGATCAGCTTGAAGGTGGTCGCGAGCTTTCCGACGGTCGTGCTCTCTCCTCCGGGAATAATCAGCCCGTCCAATCCCTCCAGGCGCTCGGGAAGGCGAACTTCAACGGCCGCGACGCCAATCTTGCCCAGCGCCTGCTCATGCTCCTGAAAATCCCCTTGTAACGCAAGCACTCCGACCTTCATCCTGCTCTACCATCCACGGACGGCCAGACGAGCGCTCTCAGGCAGTTCGGTCACTCCTATCCCGACCATGGGCTCCCCAAGGCCCTTGCTCACTTCCGCGAGTATTTGCGCATTATCGTAATGAGTGACGGCTTCCACGATGGCCTTGGCCCGCTTTGCCGGATTGCCGCTCTTGAAGATCCCCGACCCCACAAAGACGCCGTCCATGCCCAATTGCATCATCATGGCCGCGTCCGCGGGTGTGGCAACCCCGCCTGCAGCGAAATTCACGACCGGGAGACGCCCCAATTCCGCGGTTTCCCTGACCAGTTCATACGGTGCGCCGATTTCTTTCGCGTAGGCCATCAGCTCGTCCGCGCGCATGGTGGTAAGGCGTTTGATCTCTCCTATAACCGCCCTGGCGTGACGGACCGCCTCCACCACGTCGCCGGTGCCTGCTTCGCCTTTGGTCCTGATCATGGCAGCGCCTTCTCCGATCCGCCTGAGCGCTTCGCCCAGGTTGCGGCACCCGCATACAAAGGGAACCTTGAAGGGCCATTTGTCGATATGATTTTGTTCGTCGGCAGGCGTCAGGACTTCGCTCTCGTCAATGTAATCGACTCCAAGGGCTTCCAGTATTTGCGCTTCAACAAAATGCCCGATTCTGCACTTGGCCATGACCGGGATGGAGACCGACTCCATGATCTGCGCGATTAATCCGGGGTCGCTCATTCTCGCCACGCCACCGTGGGCGCGGATATCGGCCGGGACTCGTTCCAGGGCCATCACCGCGCATGCGCCTGCGTCTTCCGCGATACGGGCGTGGTCGGGAGTTACCACATCCATGATTACGCCGCCCTTGAGCATCTGGGCATGACCTCGCTTTACCGTATCGGTTCCTTTTTGCATCGTGCTCTCCATATCTGTTGTTCTTGTGGCGCCGGCCGGTTCCGGGCAGGCAGAAATATTACAGCGCTCTCAGTCAAAGATGAAGCCATCTACCCCAATTTTAAAACATAGCGTTCTTCACGCTCGGTGTCCACTGGCTATTATAGCGTTTGCAGGAATCTCAACCGGAATAGGCCGGGCGCATCTGGAGGATGTAGGATACGCTGAATAGTCCTTTCTTATGCCGGCCACCCCGAATGCGGTGTTGGCCATGGTCGGCCGGACGCTCGCCATGAATAGCACCAGAATTGCGGTCCAACCGCTGCTCCGGACCGAATAGAGGAGCAACGGCATCCAGGCAATCGGCGAAATGGCCCGGAGAATCTGCACGTACGGGTTCAGCGCCTTGAACAAGGTCTGATTCAGCTCCAGCGCCACCCCGAGGGCAATAGCCACCAAAGACCCTGAAATGCACCCGAGTGAAAGCCTACCCAGGCTGTGCAGCGCCAACATGCCGATGCCTTACACCTGCATAATCTCGTGAAAACGATAGATAAGCGGATCAACGGGCGCCGTCGCGTCGAGCGAGCCCTTCACAGGGAATTCGGTGAGCGCGTAGAGGACTTCCGCATCGAGTCCGAGGAGTTTGGCGGCCCTTTCCGCTTCCCGGGCGCTCATACTGTTCTGTCCCAGGAGAGCCGAGGTCACCCAGACGGTGTGGCCGCCTACTTCCTTGGCGATTTGTTCCCAGGAGAGGCATTTCTTCTTCTTGGCGTCCAGTATCAATTCAGTGGCTTGTTTACGGGTCATGAAGTGTCTCCTTTTTCCGGTGCTGGTATGGCAGTTACGGCGGGGTAGGAGTCAAGAATTGCGCCATTGGGGAAGGGTGTGCCTAACCAATTAATAATATGACCGTAATTGGCGATCAAGAGAGTGGGAGCCGGTCGAGAGGAATTCGATAGCCTCCATTTCTGTAGCCAGTAAAGCAGCTTCCAACCGAAATGCACTATTGTTCTGCGGATATGACGCGGCCGCGCCTGATGACCTGGCCGGACTCCCCTGGCCCCCAGCCTTTTCCGTGGGTTCATGGCGCATAATTCCTATGGGAATGATAAAAGAAAATGATAAACTCCCGCGCGCCGGCGTAATCCCGGCAAGCGTGCGGTGGAAAACCCTGCGCCACCATTCCTGAACCGGATTCCTGCTTCCGCAGTAATGACCTGGCGCGGCGCCGCGAACCGGACAAAGAATTCGGCATTCACTAAAAGACCGCTTCTATGACAAGATGGCTGTCATATGAGGAGCAGGCCATGACCACACAGCCGCAACTGATCAAGATCTTCGAGTACGCGCTGAACCAGGAACAGACCGGGATGAGTTTTTTCCAGACTTCCCTCGACCGTATCGGGATCGGCGCGGCCAAGTCCGCGTTCGAGCGGCTCATCGAAGAAGAACGGAGACACATCAGCTTCATTTCCCGGTTGCTGGACGATCTTCGACAGGGGATGGAGCTGGACCTGGAGGCCGCGGGCGCCGTATCCCTTGAGCCGACCAATTACTTCGACGAACGCGCCCGATCCGAGTTCTTGCAGCAATGCGTGGAAGGGTCCATGGTCCCCGATGTGACCGTTTTCAATGTCGCGTGGCTTATGGAGAAGGATCTGAGCGAATTCTACGCGCGCATGGCTCAGAAGACGGACGGTAAAGCCAAAGAAGCCTTGGAGATGCTCTCCAGGTGGGAGCGCGAACACGAGCGATTCTTCCGGCAGTACCGTGACAAACTGACCGAGGTGTACTCCACAATGCCGTGGGGGGGCTGATAACATGCGCCTCGACCGCTAATCGGCCTTATGCCGGGGGATTGGGCATGGAAATGTCGGCGGCGGAATATCATCGCAAGACAGGCTATGAGCGGAGCCGGCTCAAAGGCCACGCCATGGACTGGGGTAGTCAGCCCGATCTTTTCAAGTCCTATCCGGGCCTTAAGACGGTTCCCTTGCCGCAGGTGATGAAGTGGCCTGAGTGGCGCCTTGAAGAGGTCCTCAGGTCCGTGGCGCCGCTGAGCGCGCCGGTGATGAACAAAGATCGGCTGGCTCAGGTAATGCTCCTCGCTCATTCGCTCACAGCCAAGGCGAGGTACAGCGGAGCGGATTTTTACTACCGGAGCGTAGCTTCAGCGGGCGCGCTCTACCCATTTGAGCTTTACGTGGCGGCGCGTGGGCTTTCCGATCTGGACGACGGACTGTACCATCACAGCATTGGGCTGCACGCGCTCACTCTGCTGAGATCGGGCAATGTAATGCCCTGGGTAATTCAAGGCGTGGCCTCCGGGAAAGAAGGGACTCCCGTATCCGCGTTCTTCCTCACGACCATATTTGCCCGCAGCTCCTGGAAGTACGGGGAAAGGGCCTATCGGTACAGCCTCCTGGACACCGGGCACCTGGCGGAAAACCTTTGCCTGGCCTTGAGGGCTCTGGAGCTCCCTTTTGAGCTATTCTACGATTTTGACGATCGGCGGATCAATGAATTGCTCGGTGTGGATCCGACTCGCGAGGCATGCCTGGTGGTGGCATGTGTCACGGCCGCGGGCGGCGAGGTTTCGGGAAAGGCGGCGGAGCTGAGCGCGCCGGCAGGCGATCTGGCTGGGCCGAGTCGTGTTTCCGAGCGCGAGGCTGATTTTCCCGAGATCCGGCGGATGCACGGGGCTTCCAGCAAGCTGCCGGGCCCGGTGCAAGACTTTGAGCCCATGCGGGATTGTCTGGGGCTGCATTCTCAAGCGACCGACACACTCCCGGAACGGGAAGCGTGGCCTGCCGTCCACAACTACGCCGGCGCGGTCTTTAAGAGGCGTTCAACACGGAACTACGTTCGCAAGGAACTGTCGTCGGACGAATTCCTCGCTCTGCTGGAATCCCTCTGCCCTGCTTGTCCCGAGTCCGGAGACGCGGCCCGCGTGGTCGAGAGCGCGCTTGCGGTGGGTTTTCTTTCCGGGAGCGTTCAGGATTTGGATCCGGGTTTTTATCTTCTCGACACAGGTGTCAAGTCGATCTCGCTGGCAGCCAAAGGCTTCCTCATGGAAGAGATGACGCACGCGTGCCTGGATCAGCAGTGGCTGTCCAATTGCGCGCTGCACTTTCTTTTCCTGGCCGACCTGGAAAAGCTGGAAACGGTCTGGGGATCTCGCGGCTATCGGTACGCGATGCTCACGGCAGGACGCTTGGGCCAGCGCCTCTACCTGGCGGCTACTTCCATGCGGATCGGCTGCTGCGGAATCGGCGCGTTCTACGATGATGAAACCGCCCGACTCCTCAAATTGGGCCCCCACAGCGCCCTGCTCTACCTTGTGGCATCCGGCCCGTTACGCAAATGGGCCGGGGGTTAGTGACGCGTTTCATAAATTCGGTGAACAAGTTGATCAACACCAAACTGAAACTTGCTCTTCTTGCCGCGGTCCTCGCTGTTGCAATTTTCTTGCTTTACAGGAGTCAGACCTACCAGGAAAAAGTGTCAACGTTCGGTCGATACCACGGCTACTCTGAGGCTCGTTATGACGGCTTTCAGTGTGCTTCGGATTACTTGACACTGGCCGATGGAACGCGACTCGCGTACGATCTCATACTCCCCAGTAAGCATGGAGTTCCAGCGAGCGAGCCTTTACCCGTCCTTTTCAAATACACGCCCTATCTGCGAACTTTCACAATTTTCGACAAGGACGGAAAGAACATTATTGCGGGCTTGTTTACCTTGGACTGGAAAGAAACGGCAATGCTCAGACTCCGGTACTGGCTGTCCGGCCAAGGGCGTCTGATGGGTCCGCTATTCAGGACCAGGTGGCTTGAGAATTTGGTCAAGCACGGGTACGCGGTTATTGTTGTGGAGCGCCCGGGAACAGGCGCATCCTTTGGAGTGATGGACCCATCTTTTGACGTGGGCGCCAAAGAGGCTGACGAAATCTTGAATTGGATCGCGTCCAGACCCTGGTGTGACGGAAACATCGGCATGTTTGGCGATTCCATGCAAGCAATGATACAATTCGCCGCCGCGAGCGCCGGAAATCGGCGCCTGAAAGCGCTCTTTCCTACATCGAGCCCAATGGATCTTTACGGCGCGGTCAGCTATCCGGGCGGAGTCTACAACAAAGCCTTCGGCGCGTTTTTCGCCTGGTCGGTGACATTTCTGGAGTCCGTAATTACGCCCGTGGATAGCGACAAGGACGGCGCGTTGCTTGCCGAGGCCCGTAAGGAACGTACGAGGCTGCTTGCGGGCACAGTATCCCGCGCCACCGAACGATGCCCGTACCGAGACTGCATAACCGAAGGCGGAAAGAACCTTTGGCAGGACAGAGCTGCTCTGTACCCTTTGATAGACCGGATCAACCAGTCAGGCATCCCGGTCTATATGACCAATGGTTGGTATGACATTTTCACGTGCGACATGTTTTTCTGGCACAACAACCTCACGACGCCCAAGCGACTGATCGTCCGTCCGCTGGATCACAGCGGGGTGGAAAAAAGCCAATTCGACCTGGATTTTGGAGCTGAGGCGCATCGCTGGTTTGACCGTTGGCTCAAGGGGATCGACAACGGTATTATGGATGAGCCGTCCATTCACTATTACGTTATGGGAGCCCCTGGGAAACAAGCCTGGCAAACTTCCAGCCAATGGCCCGTGAAAAACGTGAAAGTAACCCAATTGTTTCTCGGCCGAGGCGCCACGGGGAGTATCGGCTCGATCAATGACGGCTCCCTGACCGCCGAATCGCCGGCGGACGCGGATGTCTTCGATGCGTATACCGTGGATTACACGACGACGACCGGAAAGAAATCACGATGGTCCTCGGTGAACTGGCCGCGCGATTACCCGGATATGCAAACAAATGACAAAAAGGCGCTGACGTACACCAGCTCTCCGCTGGAAAAAGATGTGGAGGTCACGGGCCACCCAGTCGCGCATCTTTGGCTCACCACCGATACTTCGGATCTCGATGCATTTGTCTACTTGGAAGAGGTGGATGGCAACGGCAAGTCTACGTACATCACGGAAGGAAATCTTCGCGCGTCTCATCGCAAGTTGAGCCAAGCGCCTTTCAATAATATGGGCCTACCCTTCCATTCCCACTATCAGAGCGACTTGACGCCAATTCGGGCCGGAGAGCCGGCTGAGCTGATCTTCAGCTTGCTGCCGACCTCGTATCGGTTTCAAAAAGGGAAGCGTATCCGTATTACGATTACTTTTGCAGACGCGGACAATTTCGAGACGCCGGTTATCGATCCGCGGCCGAATGTTCGCTTATTGAGAGACAAGGAGCGTCCGTCATTCGTCCAGCTCCCCATCGTTCATTAGTATGAAGGTTTCCGACCGGCCCTTGAGACTTCCTGCGACTATTCGGCCGATCCGGGAGGCCGATTCTCGCGCCGCCACTCGCGAGATTTCTTGGATGAGGCTTCGGTCTGCGAGCAGGTCCAGCTTGTTGAGGAGCGGAATGACTTGAGCGCGGACAGGAGCGTTTTTCAGCCCGCCTTGGGGGTGAGCAAGGAGTCTTCCCACGGCCGCCGCAGTAATGGTGTCCCCTTCGGCCAGGCCGGTGAGTTCTGTGAAACAGGCTAGACGAAATACCACGTCGTGGGTTGCCGGTCGGCCAAGCGCGTCCAATCCAACCACCGGGATTAACAGGTCGGTGAAGCTCGGCGCCACCGGTTCCCAGGCTTCAGGCGCTTTGATAGGACGGCCCGCGGCGCCGTCGGCTTCCGCGATGACGCAATCCGCCACAGTGAGGAACTCCCGGATGTTTTCTTCGGACACCGAGCTGAGCTTCCCTGAGGCGGTTCGCAGCCCGGTCACAGTTATATGACCGAACTGGGCCAGGTCTTTGCGGAGCGCGGACAAGTCAGGCTTATCGCGGGTGATCACAAGGAGGGGGGATTCATCCGGTCGTGGCGGGAAGATCTTCGTAGTCGTGGTGGTCACCACCTTTCGCCCACGAGCGCGCAGCTCCGACGCCAAGCGGTACATAAGAGTTGTCTTGCCGCCCGCGCCGACCAAGGCAATGGTTCTAGTGTGGGAAGCTATGCGAAAGCAGTCAAGGATAGAGCATCGCTCAAAGGTCACGACGTTGAGATCCGGCATAGAATCTGATTCACGGATGAGACCGTGCAAGCAATCATGTGCGCCTAATCAGATCCAGGGGGGACACAGGCTGTACCGAATCTTGAAAGTGGATGTGTTGCCTGTAATGATCATAGGCCCCTTGCAGTGCTCGTATTTGTAGAACTTTAGGGTAAAGGTTCCGAGCGCGCCGACGTCGTAGGCTTTGGTCTGGCAATCCCAGGTGACCCAGACCTTGAACTTGTCAACGTATTCGTAAGGATTGGTGAACTGCATGTCGTAAATTTGCACGTACACGGGCCCGATGTGATTCGTCGGCCAGTTGATGTAATATCTGGTTCCGCGGGCCTGGGAGAGAGTCGGGACGACTGCGAGGACGAGAGCCAGGAGCAGGCAATAAGAAAGACGTTTTTTCATGTTCCTTCCTCAGCTATGATGGGGTGCGTTCACCGGCCGAACATGGTTTGGTGAAATATATCATAGTTTACCGTATGTTGGAAGACTTTTCTCATGTCGTTTGGGAGATGGCTGCCCCGCGGCAGGCTCAGTGAGCCGCGACCTTCGGTCAATCCCCGTCCTAATATCGGCCGATAAGGGAGGAGATCCAAACATGCGGGAACGCTTACAAAAACTCAGGTCGGACGCCTATGACATATTCCTCGCGTGCCTCAAAGCCGCTGATCCTCAAGAAGCGGTCAAGCGTTTCGCACGACTTCGCGAAGACGAACTAGAGGTCGGCAAGGGCCTGCGTTTCAAGCTCTCGGATTACGATCGTATCTTGGTGGTGGGCGCGGGAAAGGGGAGCGCGCCCATGGCAAAAGCCCTTGAAGATCTGCTCGGGGATCGGATCGAGGTAGGGCTGATCTGCGTGAAGCACAGGCACGGGCTGCCTCTAAAGACGATCCGCATCGTGGAGGCTGCTCATCCCGTTCCGGACGCTGCCGGTGAGCGCGCCGCGGCCGAGATACTTTCTCTCTTGAGAAACGCCGGAGAGCGGGACCTGGTGATATCGTGCATATCAGGCGGCGGTTCCGCGCTCCTCCCCGGACCTATCAGGCCCGTGACTCTCCAGGACAAGCAGGAGCTGGTCAGGCTGCTCCTCAAGGTGGGCGCGGATATCCACGAGATCAACGCGGTGCGCAAGCACCTCTCCTTCACCAAAGGAGGGAGCCTGATGCGCGCCGCGTATCCCGCCACTGTGATTAACCTCATGCTCTCGGACGTGATAGGTGACGATCCTGACACTATTGCTTCCGGTCCTTTTGCGCCGGACCGATCCACATTCGGGGATGCGCAGGAGGTTCTTCAGCGGTACGGACTTGAGGACCGAGCGCCGGCGGCAATCCTGCAACGGGTGCGTGACGGCGTGATCGGGAAGGCGCCCGAAACCCCGAAACCTGGTGACAAGATCTTTGAACGAGCGCACAATGTGATCGTCGGTTCAAACATTCTTTCCCTCAAAGCGGGGAAGGCAAGGGCTGAAGAGCTTGGATACCATGCTCTCATTCTTTCGTCCTCAATCGAAGGAGACACCAGGCAAGCGGCATTGGCGCACGCGGCAATAGCGCGTGAGATAGAGGCCACGGACAATCCGATTCCGCGGCCTGCTTGTGTGCTGAGTGGCGGTGAAACCACGGTTGTGGTAAGAGGCGCCGGACTTGGGGGCAGGAACCAGGAATTCGCGCTCAGCCTGGTCAGGAGAGCCGCAGAGCTGTCTGACACGGTTTTTCTCAGTGCGGGGAGCGACGGCGCCGACGGCCCCACGGACGCGGCCGGCGCTCTAGTGGATTGCTCAAGCCTGTCGCGGGCACGGCATTTGGGGCTGGACCCCGAATCCTATCTGCGAGACAACGATTCGCACCATTTTTTTGCAAAACTGGGAGACCTTATCATTACCGGTCCCACCCGAACGAACGTCATGGACGTGAGGATCGTCCTGGTCGCGGAAAGAGAGATTCGAGAACCATTTCGTCCGAGCGAGGACTTATAGCACCATGAAATCGGACCTCATACCTATTGCAAAGCGGAGAATGGCTTTCGTCGGCATTATTACCATGGTGGGAAACGCAGTTGGCGCGACCGTGCTCTTTATCTACTTCAGATTCATTGAAGCAGGGTTGGTCCGCGAAAGTGATCCGGGCGCGCTCGGTCCGCAAGTAGGGCTGTTCATCATATGGCTGGTTGCAGTCATCGCTCTGTTAAGCGCCCTCGGTCTCAGGCTCACGGCGTCTATCAGAGGCTCACTGATACAAGCTGTGGCTTCTGGAGACAAAAAGAGCCTTAGCGACGCTGCGGCCCGGCTCTTGGACGTGCCGACACATATGGCTGGCGTTACGCTACTTGGCTGGCTGATCAGCGGCATCCTCTTTTCCTTTGCCCCTCCCGCTTACCAGGTCATGCATGGAGGAGACTGGCACTCAGCCCTACGCGCGTTAGTCGGCACGTGGCTGGTGGCCACGCCCCTTACCGCGGCCTTAATCTTTTTTCGCCTTGAACGGTGGATTCGGGACACGGTACGAATGCTCATCCCACCCGAGGCGCTCTTGAGTGTGCCCGGGTCCTTCAAAATCAATGTTCTTCCGAAGATGCTGTTTGTATCGCTCCTAATCGGGATCTTGCCCATGGCGGTATTAAGTTATCTCACTCTCAGCCAGATTCACCTGATCGATGCGGATCCCCAGTCGATTATCCGCTTTGTCTCTCGGATGCCGGTGGCCGTGGTCTTTTTGCTCGTGCTCACGGTGACGAACGCGGTGGCTCTTTCCATGGCGATGGCGTGGAGCGTCTCAAAGCCCCTTTGGGAAACCGGTCAAGCCATGGCAAAGATCGGCGCTGGAGATCTCCAGGTGACCGTGCCCGTGGTTTCGAACGATGAGATCGGGCTGATGGGCGAAGGTTTCAACCGAATGGTTGAGGGACTGCGCGAAAGAGACCTGATTAGGGATACTTTCGGCCGCTACGTGAGCGAGGAGGTGGCGCGGGAAGTGCTCAAGTCGCCCACAGCCACGGACCTGGGGGGCAAACTGCGCACCGTCGCCATCCTGGTCGCGGACCTGAGGGATTTCACCAGAATGACCGCGTCCATTGAACCCCACCTGGTGCTGACCGTCCTGAATCGCTTCTTCGGGGTGATGACCGACATCATCTTGCGCCACGGAGGCACTATTGACGAATTCACCGGCGATGGAATCCTCGTCTTCTTCGGGGCCCCTCGGAGCTATCAGGACGATGCGCGTCGAGCGGTGGCCTGCGCGCTGGAGATGCAGCAGGCCATGAACTCGCTGAACGAACGGAACGCGGGAGAAGGCCTTCCGCGCCTGCAAATGGGCGTCGCAATCAATGTGGGCGAACTGATCGTAGGCAACATCGGGTCGGAAGAGCGCAGGAAGTACGGCGCGGTGGGCAGTCCGATCAATATTGCCTTCCGAGTGGAAGATCAGACGTCAGGTGGGGAAATCCTCGTCACGCCCGCGGTGCGTGAGCAGCTCGGGGAGCGTTTGATCGTTTCCGCCCAAAGAGAAGTCACTCTCAAGGGGATCGAGGAACTCATCACCGTGTGCCAAGTGGAAGGTATAAGTGGGTAGGACGCGGTGACCCGGCCTTGGGGGGGAACCGCATCTGTCGAGGGTTTCGGCGTTTGGCCCCTCGCTATGGGACAAGGACAATACCGCATCCGTTAGCAGCGAGAGGGGTTTGCGCCGTGACACACGCACGTCTGGGAGTTGGAAGCGCTCAGGTGCGGATTTAGACTGTTGTAGAGGGCGATCTGCTCTCGGATGGAGAGGCAATGCTTCGTTGATGTGCTGGCGGTCGAACGGCAAGCGCGACAGCGGCTTTCTGAGCAGCCCTGGCACATCGCGCAGTCCGGACAAAGACGCTTAGCGTTTTTTGGCATGGCTGATTCGATTTGCTCACCAGAACCTTGCATGATAATGTAACTCGGCTTTTGAATCTGTCAAACACGAAAATGCCGCGCGTTTGGAAAGAGCTTCAAAATCCAGGAGCTATGAGAGGAGTTTCCGGAGAGGGGCTTTTTTGCAAAAGGGCCCTCCCCACTAGAGTTTCGCCATTTTTGTATGGCAATGGGTCGGGCCTCTCCAAAAACTGTTGAAAAATAAAGGCGTTCCAGCCATACCCGTTTTTGCCAAAAAAAGATGGGAAGGGGGAACGCCATGAACAAGAACGCTATACCAGAACCCTTTTCGATTGACGAGCTT
>Ga0194113_10006615_pt1 | contig 14705 bp, 8 predicted proteins | sample TA2MahC200mmetaG_FD_146193 | JGI IMG/M metagenome (GOLD analysis project Ga0194113, IMG submission 146193) | Freshwater microbial communities from Lake Tanganyika, Tanzania - TA2015017 Mahale Deep Cast 200m | ecosystem: Environmental > Aquatic > Freshwater > Lake | place: Tanzania: Lake... | reverse complement strand
GAGCCGTATGAGCTAATAGCCTCACGTACGGATCCGTCCGGGGGGCGGCCCGTAAGGGCCGTCCCTACCGGGACCGTGGGGGCGGGGAGCTGTAGCTGAAGAGACTGTCCGCCCCACGAGTCGAGCTCGTGGGGGCGGGGGCCGCGTCGCGGCGGCGGCTGTAGCTGACCAGACTGTCCGCCCCACGAGTCGAGCTCGTGGGGGCGGGGACGTCCCCGTATCGACGGGGACGGTTGCGTATTGCACAATGCCATGGTTGAAAGAAACGCCTGTTAGCAATAGGAGCATCGACAGAGCCATGACCAGTCCGTGCAACTATCGATCGTTCGTGCTGCTTGCCGTTCCGCTTGTCGCTTTTGCGATCGGCTCCAGGTCGGCTGCCGCCGCTGCTGCGGCGGCGAGTCTCGATCTGTCGAGTCCCGACGGTTCGGTGCATTTCCGGCTGATGACGGACGCCGACGGGCACCTTGTGTATTCGGTGAGTCAGGGCCAGCAAACGCGGCTCGAAACAGCGCGCGCGGGAGTGATTATTGACGGCGTGGACCTCGGCGATCAGGTCACCCTGGGTGACGCTCGCACGCGAGCCATCTCCGAGTCGTTCCCCTGGCGGGGCAACAAACGTGTGGCCACGAACCGCTGCCAGGCTTCCGAGATCCCCATCCGCTCCGGCTCGGGCGTGGATTGGACCTTCGAGGTGCGCGTGTTCGACGACGGCGTCGGGTTCCGATACCGGGTGCCCGGAACGGGTAGCCGACGGATTGAGGGCGAATCCACCATGTGGCGGTTGCCGCAAGACAGCACGATCTGGTTTCAAACCGATACCGCCAACTACGAAGGCGAGTATCAACGGGCAAGAGCCGACGAAATGCCGTTGGAGCAGGAGGATGGCGGCAAGAAGCGGCAGTTGCACGTGGGCATGCCGATGACGGTGGTGTTCGCGGACGGTAGTTTCGCGCTGTTGAACGAAGCCGCGCTGTACAACTACAGCGGCCTCACGCTGCGTCCCGCCGGTCACGCGACGTTTCACGCCGCCTTTGAGGACGACCGGGAGGGCTGGTCGCACGACGGGCCCGTGCTTTCGCCATGGCGCGTGATCGTGCTCACCGGCGATCTGAACGGGTTGGTCAACAGTGACGTGATTCCCGCCCTGTGCGATCCTCCCGATCCGGCGCTTTTTCCCGAGGGCATCAACACCTCGTGGATCCAGCCGGGAAAGGCGCCGTGCACGTGGATGGTCTACGGTAACGACGGCGCCCAATGGGACCGGCAGAAGTGGTTCGTGGACGTCGCGGCCGCGACCGGTTGCGAGTACCTGTTGGTGGACGCCGGTTGGCGCACCGAACGATGGGGCTGGCTCAAGGACGGCGGCGATCTCTGGGAGCGCACGGCCGAACTCTGCGGCTACGCGGCGGAACGCAACGTGGGCATCGTGCTCTGGCACTCCTACCCCGAGGGGCGCGACGACGGACCTGGTCTCACCACCGTGGAGGCGCGGGAAGAGCTGTTCCGAAACTGCCGGCAAGCCGGCGTAAAGGGCGTGAAAATCGATTTCTTCGATTCGGAAAGCAAGGCCGTGATCGAGGCGTATGAGGATCTGCTGCGACGCGCCGCGACGTATCAGCTCATGATCAACTTCCATGGCGCCAACAAGCCGACCGGCGAACCCCGCACCTGGCCCAATGAAATCACTCGCGAAGGAATCCGCGAACAGGAGTACGTGCTCTGGAGCTCCCTGCCGCTGACGCACTACGGCGCGCTGCCGTTCACCCGCATGGCGGCCGGACACGCGGATTTCCTCCCGGGATACCTCCAGCCGCGGTTCCTGAAGAACACGACCGTGATGTTCCAGATGGCATCGGTGGTCGTTTTCAGTTCCCCCTTCCTCTGCTGGCCGGACAACCCCGAGGCCTATCTCAACCATCCCGTGCTGCAGTTCGTGCGCACGGTTCCCGTCGTCTGGGACGAGACGCGGATCCTGCCGGGATCGGTGATCGGCGACACGGTGCTGATGGCCCGTCGCCATGAGGACCAGTGGTACGTGGCCGTGCTCAACTGCCGTGCCGAGCAGCGGAAGATCGACCTGGATCTGGCACCGCTCAACGCCGGCGAAACGGAGATGACCGTGTATCGCGACGGCCCGGAGGGAGCGGCTTGTCGGATTGACACCGGCCTGACGCCGCCAGCCAATGGCCGCGTGTCGGTCGCGCTGAGGCCCGGTGGCGGCGCGCTGTTCCACCTCCGCCCACCGCGTTCGTTCAGCGGATGGAAATGAATGACGCTGTTTTCAATGTCGCTTGCGAAACCGGTCTCGGTTGCGGCCGCGGGCGGTGTCAAGACGCTTCTTTGAGGGACGAACAGCCATGGTTCGCTGTATCTGCTGGTTCGCTGTTCTGGCGGGAAGCGCCGAATGGGCTTGTTGCGGTTCTTCGCGCGCCGAAGAAACACGTTGCCGCCCAATCGTCCGTGGGACCATTTCGTGCCAGGTCGAACGGGACGCGGCCGCCGGCGTGCGGATGGACACGTCGCCGGATCGGGCGGCCACGCCGTTGGATCCGGGGCTCACGCGAATCGGCACGATCCGGCCGCGGAGCGCGGATCAGATTTCCGGTTCGAACTGGACGTTGGGGTGTGAGACGCTCGATCGCGATTTCGCGGACTATCAGCAGTACAAACAGTACCTCGTGCCGCTGGGCATCAAGACCATCCGGCTGCAAGGAGGTTGGGCCAAGACGGAGAAGGTGAAGGGCGTTTACGACTTCACCTGGCTGGACACGATCGTTGACGATGCGCTTGCGCGAGGCTTGAACATCCTGCTGGAGACCGACTACGGCAACCCGGCCTACGAGGGCGGAGGCGGCTGGGATCTGGCAGGAGGATTCCCAACGTCCGAAGAGGCACTGCAGGCCTGGGACCGTTGGGTGGAAGCCATGGCCTCGCGGTACAAGGGCAAGGTGCGCGACTGGGCGATGTGGAACGAGCCGGACATCAACAAGCAGCACACGCCGGAAGATATCGCCGCCTTCAACATCCGTACGGCGGAGATCATCAAACGTGTCATCCCCGACGCCCGAATCGCCGGACTCTCGCTCGCCAGTTCCAGCCCCGCGCTGCTGGACAACTGCCTGAAGGCGTTGGCCGCACACGGCAAAGTGGATCTCTTCCACTGGTTCATCTATCACGGTTACGCGTTCAACCCCGACAGTTCCTACAAGAACGTTGAGTCGTTGAAGGCGACGTTGGCGAAGTACTCGGCCCGGGCCAGAATGCGCCAGGGAGAAAACGGCTGCCCGTCGGAGAAGGCGACGAAGTTCGCGCTCTCCAACCATCCGTGGACGGAACACAGCCAGGCGAAGTGGAACTTGCGCCGAATGCTCGGCGACCTGGGGCACGACGTGGAATCGGCCGTCTTCACGATCTGCGACTTCAACCACACGGGGCGGGAGATCAATCGCAAGGGACTGCTGCGCGCCGCGGCCGACAAGAAAGTGGCAAAGATCAAGCTCGCCTACTACTCGGTGCAGAACGTCGTGGCGGTGTTCGACGACACGCTGGAACGCATCATCGAACCCGCGGTTGCGGTGACGTGTGACAAACCAATGGCCTGTTTCGCCTACCGGAACAAGACGACCGGAAAGGTTCTCGTCGTGTTGTGGGACAAGTCGGACACGCCGACCGATTCGTTCGTGACGCGCCCGGCTTGTATCGAACTTGAGGGCCTCGCCATCCGCGAACCCGTCTGGGTCGATCTTGTCTCCGGCCGCATTTACGAAATCCCGGCGGATCGCGTCATGGTTGCCGGCCAGTCCACGGTCTTCGAAGGCATTCCCGTTTACGACGCCCCGGTGCTGCTGGCGGAGAGAGACCTGATCCCCATCCTTCCCTGACTTCGGGCATGGGGGGATGGCGTTGTAAGCCGCTTGATTTGGCACGCGGATTCGCGGACAATCGGGACGTTTTCCGCAGGTTCCGGGTCCGCGCGCGAGGGGATGCCATGCGAAGGTCCGTGTTCGGGGAGCTGCTGGCCGAGTTCTTGGGGACGTTGATCCTCGTGGTCTTCGGTTGCGCGTCGGTCGCGCAGGTGTTGCTGAGCGAGCAGAACAAGGGCGAGTATCTGTCGATCAACATCGGCTGGGCGATTGGCGTGACGTTGGGCGTGTACGTGGCGGGCGGAGTGAGCGGCGCGCACCTGAATCCCGCAGTGACACTGGCGCTGGCGGTCCGCCGCGTGTTTCCCTGGCGCAAGTTGCCGCCGTACTGTCTGGCTCAATTGGCCGGCGCGTTCGTTGCGTCGGCGATTGTGTACGCTACGTACTATGACGCGCTGCAGGCGTTCGACGGCGGCACGCGGCAAGTGACGGGCGACCAAGCCACGGCCGGGATCTGGGCCACCTATCCGCAGCCGTTTCTCACGCCGATATTCGGTGGCCTGGTGGACCAGATTGTCGGCACCGCCCTGTTGCTGCTGTGCATCTCCGCGCTCAGCGACAAACGGAACCTGGCCCCTGCGCCGTCCGTGGCGCCGATTCTGGTCGGTGCGACGGTGCTGGTGATTGGTATCGCCTTCGGATACAACTCGGGGTACGCCATCAATCCGGCCCGCGATCTGGGGCCCCGCCTGTTCACCTACGTGGCCGGCTGGGGCAGCGAGGTGTTCCGAGCCGGGAACGGGTGGTGGTGGATCCCGATCGTCGGCCCGCTGATCGGCGGCGTGCTGGGCGCGTGGCTCTACGATCTGCTGATCGCGCGATGGCACCCGCCCGCCCCGGCGAGCGGCCCGGCGAGCGGCGGGCGTGAGCCCGCCCGGTAAGCAACCAGCGTGAGCCCGCCCGGTTGCTGTAACGAAGCGAATAACCCGGGCAGCTTACGCTGCCGGCTCGCCCGGGCTGCCGGCTCGCCTTTGCACGAAGCGGCGCGCGGAGGATACGACAATCAGCCAACGCCACGGAGTACCCGCCATGTTCCGAACGATCACCAGCCTGATGATTGGATGCTGGCTTCTCTCCGGCACCGTCGCCGCACTCGATCGGCCGGCGGCACGTGAGGTACTCATGGCCGTGCAGCGGCGCGATGCGGACGGCAAGCTGGTCAAGGAAACGACAGCCATCGATCCGGCGCGTGCCGCGATCGTCGTCGTGGACATGTGGGACAAGCACTGGTGCACGACCTACACGGCCCGCGTCGCGAATCTGGTCCCGCGCATGAACCGGACTCTGGAGGCCGCGCGCACGCTGGGCATTCAAATCGTGTTTGCGCCGTCCGACGTTGTCGATTTCTACAAGGACGCGCCCCAACGCAAGGCGATGCAGGCCCTGCCGTCGCACCCGGAACCGAGAAAGACCGAGTGCACGGCGCCGCCACCTCCCGGACCCACGGATTTCTGCGAATGCGGGCCGCAACGGCCTTGTCCGAACCGAGCTTGCTGGACGCGGCAACAGGCCGATCTCAAGATCGCCGACCAGGACCTGATCGGCGACTGCAACAACGGCCGCGAGCTGCTGAACCTGTGTGCCGAGCGCGGCATCGACACGCTGATCTACATGGGAGTGGCCAGCAACATGTGCGTGCAGTACCGCAGCATGGGACTCCGCGCCATGCGCGGTTACGGCCTGCGGACCCTGGTCATCGCCGACCTGGTGGAGGCCATCAGCTCGAACGGCGTGGACGCGGAAGGCACGCCGAACAGGAGCTTCACGCCGGCCGCCGGAACGGCTCGCGTCCAGGCGCACCTCGAGCAGTACCTCGCGCCGACGCTGGAGAGTCGTCAGCTGTTAACTGCCGCCGGCTTGCAGCCGAGTCCGGAAGCCAAGCGGCCGCACGTCGTGCTGATCGCCGCGGAATCCGAGTACGACAGCCAGAACACGCTGAGCGCTTTTGCCAAGGCGTTTCTCGAGAACGACTATCGCTGGACGCCGCTGGTTGCCACCGGCCCGGAAGGAAGCGGCCGCGACGACATCCCAGGGCTCGCCGCTCTCTGCGACGCGGATGTGCTCGTGCTCAGCATGCGCCGCCGGAGTCTCCCCGTGGTTCAGATGGACCACTTGGAGCGGTTCATCCGCGCGGGAAAACCATTGGTTGTGCTGCGCACCAGCGCGGCCGCCTTCCAGACACGCCAAGACGCGAATCCGGGCTACGTCGTCTGGGATACCTTCGACAAGGAAGTCCTGGGCTGCAACTACCAGGGCTATAACCCCAAGTCGCGCGACACCGGTTGCGATGTGTGGGTCGAGCCGGCCAACGCCGGCCACCCGATCCTCAACGGGGTCGACACCAGGTTTCACAGCCCCGCGTGGATCTACCGGCAACGACCGCTGGCCGATACGGTACAGGTCCTGCTCTCCGGCCGCTGGTCCACCGAAGATCCGGACGAGCCCGTTGCCTGGACCAACACGGTCGCCGGTGGCCGCGTGTTCTACACGACACTCGGCCACCCCGGCGACTTCGAGAACACCGCGTTTCAGCGCTTGCTGCTGAACGCCATCCATTGGGCGTCGCAACGCGAGCAGAATTGATGCAGCGCGAGCACCTACGAGGCGGAAGGCAAGGCATAGGAGTCGAACTCTCCCGTCCAGCGATAGCCAACTGCGACAGGAAGACGGTGGACAGAAAGATGGAAGACAGAAAGACAATGGATCAACGATCTGTTGGATTCGGAAGGCGTGAGTTTCTAATCCGGTCGGCTGCGGCAGTGATGGCACCCTTGGTCATCCCGTCGGGCGTGCTGGCCTGGCTAGGTCGACCTGGTGCCAACGAGCGGCTGACGCTGGGTCACATCGGGGTGGGCGGCATGGGCGGCGCGCACCTCGACGTGTCACTGGCCCTTCGCAAATTGGACTCCGTCAACATCGCGGCGGTTTGCGAGGCAGACAGCAACCGGCTGGCCGCGGCCGCCAAGAAGGTCGGCGAAGGTTGTCGCACGTATTCGAATTACCGTGATCTCCTCGAGCAGCCGGACATCGACGCCGTCGTGATTGCCACGCCCGATCACTGGCACGCGGTACAGGCCGTGCATGCGTGTCAGGCCCGCAAGCATGTGTATGTCGAGAAGCCGGCGAGTTGCACGGTCGCGGAAGGCCGTGCCATGGTGGCAGCCGCGCGGCAGAACAACTGCGTGGTGCAGGTCGGATCCCAGGCGCGATCGGCCGAGCCCGCTCACCAGGTCTGCACGTACATCCGCAACGGGATGCTCGGCAAAGTGCACACCGTCACCTGCTGGCACACGGAGAACCCTTCCGGTGGTCCGACGCAGGAATCGCCGCCGCCGCCGGAACTCGACTGGGACGCCTGGCTCGGCCCGCTCAGCTGGCGACCGTACATTCCGGGCGCCTATCATCCGGGCAACTTCCGCTGGATGATGGAATCGGGCGGCGGCGTGATCCGCGACCGGGGCGCGCATGTGATGAGCGTGATCCTCTGGTGCCTGGATGCCGACCAGCAGACGCCCGCGACGATCGAGGCCACGGGCGATCCGCGGCCCAAAGGCGTCTGGGATTGCCCACCGAAAATGAAGGTCGTGTATCAGTTCAAGGACCCCGATTGGCAGCTGATCTGGGAGCAGCCGGGCGATGTGCGGGGCGAAGGAGGCTTCGGCATGGTGTTCCACGGCGAGCAGGACACGTTGGCCGTCAGCCGCGACGGCACGCGCATCCCGGCAGCCGACAGGGTCCGCAATTTCCAACCGCCCGCTGGCGGCGTCGAGGTCTACCGGATGGCGAAACACGCCGACTACAACATGAACCACAAAGAAGACTGGTTGCAGGCGGTCAAGGAGGTCAGGAATCCGTGCATGGACATCGACGTGGCTCACCGCGTCGCCAATCTCTGCAACCTGGGCAACCTGTCGTACATCTTGGGACGAAAACTCACCTGGGACGGTCGTGCGGAACAGTTCGTTGGCGACGACGAGGCGCAGCGCATGCTCGCCCGCCCAGAGCGCGAGAAGTACCGCATATAACGAATTGCAGGAACACGCCATGCCTTCGCGCGCGTTGATCGTCGAACAGGCGATACGCTTTCAGAATCCGGAGCGGATCCCCATCGTGTTCTGGAACCGCGATCAGACTGACGGCGATGTGATGCTCTACCATTTGTCGCGCGGCGTGCCGGGCAACGGCACGGCGCTGGCCAACGTCTGGGACTGGTCGACGAACGAGTGGGGATACCATCTGGAGTCGATGGACGATGGCACGATGGGGCATCCGATCCGGCCGGTGTGGCTCGAGTTGCCGGCGGCGGGCGACGTGGCGGTTCCGGCGCTGCGCGAGGAAGAGCGCATGCATGCGGTGCCGGAGTTCTTGGCGATTTGCGAGGACCGTTACCGGCTGGCGAGTCTGGATCTGAGCGGCTTCACGGTCTACACGTTTATGCGCGGCTTCGAGAACGCGATGCAGGACTTTCTGATCGATCCGGACCGATTCGGGCCGCTGATGGATCTGATCATGGACTTCGAATGCGATCTGTTGTCGCTGGCGGCCCGGCACGGCTTTCACGGGATCCACTTCGCGGACGATTGGGCGACTCAGTCGGGCATGATCATCTCACCGGCCCTGTGGCGGTCGCTGTTCAAGCCGCGTTACCGGCGCCAGTTCGAACACGCTCACCGGCTGGGGCTCCACGTCTGGTACCACTGCTGCGGCAACCTGACGGAAATCGCCGGGGATTTTCACGAAATCGGCGCGGACGTGCTGAACATCGCGCAGCCGAACGTGGTCGACCTCGACCGGATCGGCCGGTTGCTGCGCGGGCGGCAGTGTTTCATGATGCCGGTGAGCTATCAGACGGTATCGATCCGAGGAACACCCGAGGAGATCCTGGCCGAGGCCGAGCGCATGTATCGGCTGCTGGCGATGCCCGCCGGCGGTTTCGTCGGTTACGTCGAGGAATACGGCTGCATGGGCATGTCCAGCGACAACTACCAGGCCTGTGGGGCGGCGTTTCGGCGACTGCAATCGGGGATGTTGCGGTAGCGAGTCAGTCAACGGGACCATTTCGAGTGAGGTTTCACCATGATGCGGCGACGATTTCCTGTTCGTAACCCCTTCGTGATGGCAGGCTTCCTGGCGTGTGCATGTCTCGTGTGCGGCGCGTATGCGAGTGACGAATTGTTGACGTTGACCAACGGGCAGTTCTCCGTGACGTTCGGCGCGCACGGCGTGGTGTCGCTCGCGGATGTCAGCTCGAAAACGACTCTCCGCATGGAGCGTGAATCGGCGGAGATGGTGGTGGACGGCCAATCGCTGCGCGTGCCGGGACTGAAATTCGTCGAAAGGCGAAAGGGCGAGCACGGCGTGACGTACTGCTACGAGGCGGGGGCGCGATCGCTGCAGGTGTGCTATGAGCTGCGGCCGGGCTGGCATTTCGTGAGCAAGCGTCTGGTACTGGTGCTGGCCGCCGGAGAGGCCTGCCGGATCGAGAAGGTGCACGTCACGAACGCGGTGCTTGGCAGTTCGGTCCTTCACGAGCATCGGGCGAGCCGCGCCAGCGGTGGTGTGTTCTTGCGGTTCGGTTCAGGCGCGGGGCCGGCCGGAGCCGGGGCGTTCTTCGCGCTGCAGAACCCGTTTCTCGATTGGGATCGCCGCGGCGAGGACGTGAGCGTTGCCTACGCGGCCGACATGTCCTGGAACGCCGCCGATGGTCCGTTCGAGTCCGACCGCGTTTGTATCGGCCTGCACGCGTTGACAGGCAGGGAAATGCCGGCCCGCGGACTGGCCGAGTGGAAGTACGTGCCCGCTCCGGAGAAGGCGTTCGAGCCGATGCCGCAACTGGACCTGGCCGAGACGGAGGCGCTGACGCGGTGCGTCGAGGCGTTTCAACTCTATCGGCCCGACCGGAGCCTCCGCGTGCACGTTCCCTGGTGCGAGAACGACTACCAGATCGACGTCGGCACGATCGAGGGCCGGACGGAGTACAAACGGATTATCGACCAGGTGTCGGCCGTCGGCTGCGACAACATGCTCTTCACGCCCGGGAACAGCGAGGTGTCGAGTTTGGCCGAGAACGCGGACGCATGGGGCTGGGAAAACGTCTTGTGGCTGGGCTTGGGCCAGAAGATCCGGCAGGGGCAATGGGATATCGACGCCGATCCGCTGCCGGCCTCCGTTCAGGAACTGCTCGACTACGCACGCCGGAAGAACGTGCGGTTCGTGGCGTACGTGTATCCGACCTTGGCTTGGACACAGGACCCCGCATGGACCGCGTGGTGCGGCGGCAAGACCGGCGGCTATGTCGGAGTGGACACAGGTGTCCGCGGTTTCCAGGACTGGTTCGTGGACCGGCTCGTGGCCTTTCACCGCCGCACGGGAATCAGCGGATTCAGCTTCGACCACTGGTGGATCGCCTACGAGGCGAAGGACGGTTTGACGCCGACCAGCAACTACGCGCAGTGGTACGGATGCCGCCGCATCCTGGAAGAACTGCGCCGTCGCATTCCGGACGTCGTCATCGACGGGCGCCAGCAGTACCAGTGGTTCGGCCCGTGGACCTGGCTGGGCGGCTCCTACCCACACCCCACGATGAACGACGAGCAGCCGGGCAGTTTCGAGAATTTTCCGGACCTGCATTTCAGCCGCGTGTCCGGAGACCGCCAGCGGTGGGCCGCCTGGTGGTATCGCAACGAGCAATTCACGCCGCTGGACCTCGTCCCCGGCTACATGACGCACCAGACGCCACGCAACGACGCGGAGGGACGTTGCGTGCGGGATCGGGCGTTCTTCACGCGCGACTGGGACCTGCTCGGCTGGCACTACTCCGTGCTCTCGTCCGTGGCCACCGCCCCCTTCAATCATGTCGTCGACTACCTGCCGGCTCGCGACGAGACGGAATTCGCGCACTTCGCGGCGGAAGACCAGCGGTGGCTGCGCGAGTGGATGGACTGGTCGGACCAGCATCGCGGACTGCTGCGCACGCTGCGCCCGATCATTGGACCGCCGGCGCTCGGCCGCATCGACGGCACGGCCGCCGTCGAGGAGGACCACGGATTCCTCTTCCTGTTCAATCCGAACTACCGCGAGTTGGCGGCCGAGTTCACGTTGGACGCCAGCATCGGGCTGACCGCCGGCGACCAGTTCGTGCTCCGCGAACTCCATCCGCGGAAAGGTCGGCTCCTGGGAAAACCCGGCAGCGGCACCTGGCGGCGAGGCGATCGGGTCAGCCTGCCCATCAAGGGGCCCCAGGCCCTGGCGCTGGAACTCGTCCCCGCCTCGCGCCTCGCGCTCCCAGTGCTTCTCAATGCCGAGGGAGAGGCCGTCCTGCAGGGCAGCACGCTCCTTATCAAGAACGCGCGCGGCGAGTGTGGGACAACCGGGGATCTGACCGTGCTGCTACCGCCCGGCCAACCGGTTGATGCTGTGACGATAAATGGTCACAAAGTCCAGACGAGGCAATTGAACGACCGCGCCCTCGCAATTCGCGTGGCGTTCGACGGAGACGCGTTCGCTCATTGCCAACAGGTCGGCGCGTACGACCCGCACTTCACGGGAGACACGGTGCGCGCGGCGTTCACGATACCGCGGCGAGTATTCGATCAGCTGGCCCAACGACGGCGAAGTTGGCCCATTCCCTACACGGAAGAAGAACTCCTCGCCACGTGGCGAGCACCCCATCGCCTGTTACTGTACGTCCACATCGCGGAACCGGATGACACGTGGACGGTCGGTCTGACGATCGACGGCGGACCGGTGGAGCTGAAGAGAGCATACAGCGACGTTTACCCGTTGGGCCGCGAGCGGACGTTTACCGGCTTCTACACGGACGTCTCGCATTTGCAGCCGGGCAAGCGATACGAAGTGGAATTGGCGTTGCCGGCGAACCTGCAACCGGGCCAGTTTCAGGGGCTGTTCTTCGAGAACGTCGAGGCGGAATTCACTGGCGAGTTGGCCGACACCAAATGAGCCGCGATCCGGCACGAGCGTGGAGTAGGATGGCCTTCCCACAACGCGGCGCGGCCTTGAGCGTGCCGGCACCGGTCCCGGTGACCGGTCCGTGGGAGGTGCGTTTTGCGGCTGCCGGCGATGCGCGGCAGGCGACCTTCGGGCAACTCGTGCCGTGGAACGAGCACGCCGATCCGGCGATCAAGTACTTGTCGGGCACGGCCGCGTACCGGAAGACAGTGGCCGTCCCGAACGATACACTACAAGGCGACGATTGCCGGTGGGAACTTGACCTGGGCGCCGTTCCGGTGATGGCTCGCGTGATACTGAATGGCCGGGACGTGGGCGTGCTCTGGAAGACGCCGTTGCGAGTGGACGTGACGGATGCGGTGAAGGCAGGCGACAATGTGCTGGAGATCGAAGTCGTCAACCTCTGGCCGAACCGCATGATCGGCGACGAGCAGTTGCCGGAGGACAGCGATCGCTACTGCAACGGCACACTGAAGGCCTGGCCCGATTGGCTCGGCAAGGGGGAACCCAGCCCGGCCGGGCGGCAAACGTTCACGAGCTGGCGAATGTGGAAGAAGGACGACGCGCTGTTGCCGTCGGGTCTTTTGGGACCGGTGACCTTTCGCGTGATTCCCCAAGTTCCGTTGAGTGAGGCGAGGTGACTTTGTTGCAGCGACGTTGGAACGCGCCTGCGTGTTACGCGGTGACATCCGCGCGCGGTCCGCTCATCCAGACATGTGACATCCGAGGCACGGGAGTAAGACATCGATGGCTGATGACGTGAAGAAACAGGGCGTCTGTTCCAGTTCGTGTGGTTGTCGCAGCGGGATCACTCGACGCGATCTCTTGCGATGGGGTGGGGCAGGGGCGTTGGCGTTGGGCCTTCCCGCCGTGTCGGCGATGGCCGGCCCGTTTGAGGCGAGCGACTTCGAGAAGCTGGTGCCGGCCGACAAGCGGCTGAGCGCGGACTGGGTGAAGTCGCTGTTCGAGCGTGGCGAGCCTGCCTGGTATACGGGCGATGAGTTGAAGTGGATTGGCATGCCGGTTGGCGGGCTGTGCGCCGGGCAACTGTACCTGGGCGGCGACGGTCGGCTCTGGCACTGGGACCTCTTCAATCAGCGGATCAACACGGGGGCGGCACATTATGCGGACCCGATGGAGCCCGTCGCGCCGATCGACCAAGGGTTCGGCATCCGGGTGAACGACGACGTGCGGACGCTCGACGGCCGCGGCTTCGCGGACATCCGGTTTCGCGGCGAGTATCCGATCGCGCAGGTCGAGTATCGGGATCCGCGGCTGCCTGTCGTCGTGGAACTCGAGGCCTTCTCGCCGTTCATTCCGCTCAACGAGGCCGATTCGAGTCTGCCGGTGACCGTCATGCGGTTCACGGTGAAGAACACGAGCGACCGGGGCGTGAACGTGGAGATTGCCGGCTGGCTGCAGAACGCGGTCTGTCTGCACACGGGCATGCCCGGCGGCGGCACTCGCCGTAATCGCGTGGTGCGTGCCGAGGACTCGCTGAGGCTCGACTGTTCCGCCGCGGAGACTTCGCGGGAACAGCGGGCCAAGCCGCGGCCGGACATCGTGTTCGAGAACTGGGACCGCGAAACGTACGATCCGTGGACGGTCACGGGCGTCGCGTTTGGCGGCGGTCCGATTCTGAAGTCCAAGGTGCCCGAATACCAGGGTGACGTGGGCGGACCCGGCAAACGCGTGGCCAATTCGCACGCGACCGCCCCCGGCGCCGACGTCGGGGAGAAGGACAACCAGGTCGGCACGCTCACCAGCCGCGCGTTCATCGTGGAGCGGGATTACGTCACGTTCTGGATTGGAGGCGGCAGTCATCCGGGCGAGACCTGCCTGAACCTGCTCGCGAACGATAAGCCATTACTGACCGCAACAGGTCACAATGACAACACAATGCACCTGGCGCAGTTCGACGTGCGGCAGCTGCAGGGCCAGTCCGTTCGTCTGCGGATCGTGGACAAGCGAGCCGGCGGATGGGGAAACATCGGAGTGGGCGAGATCGTGTTCAGCGACACTCCGATCAAGGCGGCCGTGAAATTCGAGGACCAGTCCGACTTCGGAACCATGGCCCTGGCGCTGCTGGAACCGCGAGCGGAAGACCGTGGAGTGGCGGTGCTTCCCACGCCCGGCGTTCCCACCGGGTTGTTCCGAGCCACGGAGGACAACGCGGAGGGTTCGAAACCGTTCGGATTGTCGCTGGCGGGCGGCCTGGCGCGCGGGCAGGCGCTGGCCGCCGGCGAGGAAATGACAGCGACGTTCCTGGTGGCTTGGCACTTCCCGAACGATCGGATCGACGGCGTGCCGGACAAGGGCCGGCACTATGCCACGCGATTCCCGACCGCCGCGGCGGTCGTGGATTACGTGGCGGGGAAGTTCGAATCGCTTCACGCCCAAACACGTCTCTGGCGGGACACGTGGTACGCGTCCACTCTGCCCTACTGGTTCCTCGACCGCACGATGCTCAACACGTCGACTCTGGCCACTTCCACCTGCCACCGGTTCGCCAGCGGCCGGTTCTACGGCTGGGAGGGCGTCGGTTGCTGCGCCGGCACGTGCACGCACGTGTGGCAGTACGCGCAGGCGGTCGCCCGCCTGTTCCCGGCCTTGGAACGCGATCTGCGCGAGCGGACGGACTTTGGCCTGGCCTTCGATTCCGCCACGGGCATCATCCGCTTCCGCGCCGAAGGCGCGGGGCTGGCCGTCGACGGCCAATCCGGTTGTATCTTGCGGTCCTACCGCGAGCACCTGATGTCGGCCGACGACGCGTTCCTGAAACGAAACTGGCGGAACATCAAGAGGGCGGTC
>Ga0194113_10006611_pt1 | contig 14711 bp, 16 predicted proteins | sample TA2MahC200mmetaG_FD_146193 | JGI IMG/M metagenome (GOLD analysis project Ga0194113, IMG submission 146193) | Freshwater microbial communities from Lake Tanganyika, Tanzania - TA2015017 Mahale Deep Cast 200m | ecosystem: Environmental > Aquatic > Freshwater > Lake | place: Tanzania: Lake... | reverse complement strand
ACCACTTCGCGATTGTTGCCGTCACCCTTGGCTGCATCGAGGTCGACGATGTGCACCCATGTGGCGCCGGCGTCGGCAAATTGCCGCGCCACTTGCAGTGGGTCGTCGCCGTAGACGCGCTCGCGAGTAAAGTCGCCCTGCTCGAGTCGCACGACACGACCCCGACGCAGGTCGATGGCCGGGTACAGGTGCACGTCAGCGCCCGGCTGCATTCACGAAGTTGCGCAACAAGGCGAGCCCGTCGGTGGCCGACTTCTCTGGGTGGAACTGCACCGCGAACACGTTGTTGCGTCGCACCGCGGCGGTGACCTCACAGCCGTAGTCGGTGGTGGCAGCCACATGCGACGAGTCACTCGGCACGCAGTGCAGCGAGTGCACGAAATACATCCACGACTCGGCGGGCAAACCAGCGAACAGCGGGTCGCTGCCGCGCAACGAGAGGCGGTTCCACTGCATTTGCGGGCGCTTCACCGTGTCGGGTAGATACCGCACCGCCCCACTCACGACACCGAGCCCCGCCACACCCGGGCTTTCTTCGCTCGAATCAAACAGCATCTGCATACCGACGCAGATTCCCAGGAACGGCGCGCCGCCATCAACGCGCTCGTGCACGAGATCTTCCATTCCACTCTCGCGAACGGCGTTCATGCAGGCACCAAAGTTGCCGACGCCGGGCAGCACCGCCGCGTGCGCATCGCGGATCAACGACGCGTCGTTCGTGAGTCGCGCGTCAGCGCCGACCTTTTGCAGCGCCTTTTGCGCCGAACGCAGGTTGCCGATGCCGTAGTCGAGCACCGCGATGAGCGGTGTCGGCATCAGAGCGTTCCCTTGGTGGAGGGCACTCCTGACGACTCGACACGGACGGCATCGCGCAAGCACCGCGCGAGACCCTTGAACGTCGCCTCGATGATGTGGTGCACGTTCGTGCCGGTGCGCTTGCGCACGTGCAGCGTGATGGCAGCCGCATTGGCGAACGACGACACCGCGTGCTCGGCGAGTTGCGGATCAAACGGCGGGCTGCCGAGCGGTAGGCACTCGGGCAGCGACACGTCCCACGCGACGAACGGGCGACCACTCAGGTCGAGCGCCACATCGATCAATGCTTCGTCGAGTGGAAACGCGCCACTCGCAAAGCGTCGAATTCCGGCCTTGTCGCCGAGCGCTTCGCGGAAGGCCTCGCCGAGCGCTATAGATACGTCTTCAATCGTGTGGTGCGTGTCGATGTGCAAGTCGCCCTTGGCGCGCACCTCGAGACGAAAACCACCGTGCTTGCCCAACTGATCGAGCATGTGGTCAAAGAACGGAATACCGGTGTCGACGCTGGTCGCGGCCGGACCATCGAGGTCGATGATTACATCAACCGACGTCTCCTTGGTCGCGCGCGAGCGGCGGGCCGAACGGGTCATGGTTCTAGTCTCGCGCCGTAACCGCGCCGCGCAACGCGCTGAGGAAGGCGTCGTTTTCGACGGTCGTACCCACGGTGACCCGCAGACAATCGGTCAACCCGTCCCACGATGAGCAGTCACGCACCAAGACTCCGGCGTCGAGCATCGCCTGCCACGCGACGCGCCCAGCAACCTGCGTGGGTCGAAACAGGATGAAGTTGGCCTGGCTCGGCCACACCGTGAGCGGCAGGCTGCGCATCGCTGCCAGCAGTCGCTCGCGCTCCGCCACCACCGTCTTGACGCCGGCTTCCATGTGGCCGATGTGCTGCAAGGCGAGCAGACCGGCGCGTTGCTTCATCGCGTCGAGGTGGTACGGCAGCGTGACGATTTCCAGATCGCTGATCATCCACTTCGGCGCGACGAGGTAGCCGAGTCGTGCGGCTGCCATCGACCACGTTTTGGAGAACGTACGACTCACCGCAACCTTCGACTTCTCGCTCACGTAATCGAGTGCCGTGTGCGGTGAGAACTGCGCATACGCCTCGTCGACCACGACGACGCCTGGTGCATGTTCGACGGTCGCCTTCACTACGGCAGGATCTTCGGCCATGCCCGTGGGGTTGTTCGGCGAACAAAGAAACGTGACGCTCGGTGCGAACTCCGCGCAGACGCGCCGCACTTCGCTGACGTCGAGGGTGAAGTCGGGGTTGCGCTTTCCGTTCACCACCGTGGCACCGGCGATGCGGGCGATGTGGGAGTGCAACTGGTAGGTGGGCTCGAATGTGGCGACGGTGCGACCCGCGCCGGAATATGCAAGTAGTACCGCCTGCAGCACTTCGTTGCTGCCGTTGGCGACGAAGACGTTTTCTGGCCCCACACTGTGCAGTGCTCCGATTGCGGCGCGCAACTCGCGGGCCGCGCGATCGGGATAGCGATTCCATTTCACGTCGCTGACTGCAGCTGCAAGCGCCTTCAGAAACTCGGCAGGTGGTTCGATCGGCGACTCGTTGGTGTTGAGCCGTACCTTTACCGACACCTGGGGCGAGTGGTAGCCCGACATCTCGCGCAAGTCGTCGCGACGCGGGTATCGATCCACACGTCAAGGCTAAGAGTGGCGGCGGGTTACCACGCTGCGTGTTTACGGAATGTCAGCGGGCCGAGCGGGCGGCGCGCTGCAGCAATCGGATCGCCGTCGAGAGCCCGCGCTCGGCTTCATAAATCGCGATCAGCAACGAGTCGGCGTCGTCGTCTTTGCCGCGCGCCGCGGCGTTACGCCGCTCAGCCAACGCGGTCAGTCGCGCGCGGCACGCTTCGACTGCATCGACCAATGCCGCCAATTCGGCTTTGGCACTGGCGTCGTCTCTGTCACTCGACATGCGGGCACAGACTATGTCTGACGCGATGGGCAGATCGGCGCCATTCGACACTCGTCGCAGCGTGGTGAGCGGGCGTCACAAACACGACGGCCGTGCAGGATCAACCGCAGGCTGAACTCGCCCCACTCTTCGGGTGGCAGCAGTGCGTTCAGCTGCATCTCCACCTTGACGGGGTCTTCGTCGCGCGTGAGCCCGAGCCGCTTCGACAGACGCAACACGTGCGTATCGACGGGCAGACCGGGCAAACCGAGCGCGGCACTGCGCAACACATTTGCCGTCTTGCGACCAACGCCTGGCAGCGAGACGAGGTCTTCCATCGCCGAGGGAACTTCGCCGCCAAAGCGTGTCATCACTGCGTTCGCCATGCCGATTAGGTTCTTCGCCTTCGACGCGTAGAAGCCAGTAGACCGCACGAGTTGCTCGACATGCGAAACATCCGCGACGGCGAGATCAGCCGCCGTCGGATACGCAGCAAACAGTGCCGGCGTCACCATGTTGACCCGCACGTCGGTGCACTGTGCCGAAAGGATGGTGGCCGCAAGCAGTTGGAAGGGTGACTCATGCGTCAGTTCGCAGATGGCGATGGGATAATCCTGTTTCAGATCACGCAAGACGCGCAGCGCATGTGCCGGTAGTTCAGCCTTCGTCGGGCGCTTCGGACGTGTGCTGCGCTTCTTCTTCGCCTTGCGCTTCTTTTTCGTCGGCTGCTGCTTCTTCGCCACGCGCCTACGGTAATCGCACGAGCATGGGGTGCGGCCTGGTGCGCGGCGCGCGAAGCATGGCGTGCCCCCGCGAATCCCACCGCGAAGTGCTCCGAGACGACGAATCGGTAGCCTTTCGCCGTGTCAAGCATTCATATCTCGCGAATCAATCGCGGATGGGTGCTTCGCGGTCACGGTCGCGTTTCACGTGACGACTTCAACTCTGCGATTACGCAGGTGAAACATGCCGGCGGAGGCACGGTGCGTTGTTTCATCTGTGAGTCGACGGCTGACGAGCGATCGCTTGCCGCGTCGCACGGTCTGAAGCAAGCGGCTCCCCTTCTGCACATGCGTTGTGCGCTGCCTCTCGCCACACGTCATCGCGTGCCTGACGGCTTTGTGACGCGCGCCTTTCGACCTGGCATCGATGATGCGGAGTGGCTCGCGGTCAACGCGCGCGCGTTTGCCGCACACCCCGAGCAGGGCGACTGGACGCACGAGGTGCTCTCCTCACGAATCGCCGAGCCATGGTTTGACGCGGCCGGATTTCTCATCTACGAGGTGGCTGGTCGTATTGCCGGCTTCTGCTGGACGAAGGTGCACGAATCCGGACACGGCCATGTGCACGGCGAGTCGACCATCGACCCTTCGGTGCCGGCCGGCGAGATCTACGTAATCGGCGTCGACCCCGCGCAGCACGGCACCGGTCTCGGTCGGGCCCTCACGATCGCGGGCTTTGCGCATCTTGCCGCTCGCGGACTGCACCACGGCTTGCTCTACGTCGCTGGCGACAACGCGGCGGCGATTCGGCTCTATGAGTCGCTCGGCATGACGGTGGCGCATCACGACGACGTTTTCGTCGGCGCCGTCGCCGCCCAATAACACAGCAACGCCACCCGATAACTGGCCGTAGTTCTCGCCCGATAGTTTCGCTGCATGCCTGAAACACCCGCCCTGCCCCGCTGGAGCGTCGCCGACGTTCACGAATCGTTCGACTCCCGCTCATTCATGGATGCCATGGAGCGCCTCGGTGCCGACGTCGGTCGCCTCACTTCACTCTTTGACGAACACGACGTGCGCGGTACCGAGCCCCGCAAACCAACCGCGCAAGACGGCGACGCCGCTGATGCGGTGATCAGGGCCTTCAACTCGGTTGCCGAAGCCAACAACATCCTCGGCGCCTATGTCTACGCCACGGTGAGCACCGATTCGCGCAACGAGAAGGCGCAAGGCCTGCTCTCCGAACTCGAGGTGATGGATTCCAAGTTGTCGCCGCTCGTCGCCCGCCTCGCGGAATGGGTTGCCTCGCTCGGCGCGGACGAACTCTCGCAGGTGAGCGACCAGGCGCGCGAACATCTCGGGCCGTTGCGCCGCCTGCAGGCACGTGCCGAACATCAGATGAGCGAGCCGGAAGAAAACCTGTACTCCGAATTGTCGACGACAGGTTCATCGGCGTGGGGTCGGTTGCAAGGCGACGTCACATCGCAACTCAAGACGCGGGTCGAACTACCCGACGGCGCCAAGGATCTGCCGATGGCCGCCGTGCGCGGTTTGGCAAGCAACCCCGACGTGCGCGTGCGAAAGGCGGCGTACGAGGCGGAGATGCGCGCGTGGCCGACGATCGGCGTGTCGTGTGCCGCGGCGATGAACGCAATCAAGGGCGAAGCCAACACGGTGAACCGTCGCCGCGAGTGGGCATCGCCGCTCGATGCGTCGCTCTATGCCAACAGCGTCAGTCGCGCAACGTTCGACGCGATGCAGTCGGCGGTGCATGCGTCGCTGCCCGACTTTCGTCGTTGGTTGCGAGTGAAAGGCAAGTTGAACGGCGACACGAACGGCCTGTCATGGTGGAACCTGCTCGCCCCGTTGTCGTTCGCCCCGAGCAACATCTCGTGGGACGACGGCGTCAAGTTGGTGCGTGGTGCGTTCAGCGCATACAGCGACCGCCTCGCCGGCCTCGTCGATCGTTCGCTCGATGAGCAGTGGATCGACGCCGAGCCGCGCGAAGGGAAGGTGGGCGGCGCATTCTGCATGTCGTTCGTCAACGATCGCTCGCTCGTGTTGCTGAACTGGAGCGGCAGTGTCGACTCGGCGCAAACAACGGCGCACGAACTCGGTCACGCCTATCACAACACCCAGCTCGCACACCGCACCCCGATGCAGCGCAACTTGCCGATGGCCCTCGCCGAAACGGCCAGCATCTTCTGCGAAACACTCGTAGTGGAAGAGGGACTCTCCCGCTTGCAGGGCGACGAGCGTCTCGCGCTGCTCGACGTCGACTTGCAGGGTGCCGCGCAGGTGGTGGTCGACATCCACAGTCGGTTCCTCTTTGAGTCGGAGGTGTTCGCCCGCCGTCAGCGTCGCACGTTGGGGGTCAGCGAGTTCAACGAAATGATGGGCGATGCGCAGAACCGCGCCTACGGCGACGGCATCGATCAGTCGACGGCGCACCCCTACATGTGGATTCTCAAGCCGCACTACTACGGCAGCCACTTCTACAACTGGCCGTACACGTATGGCTTGCTGTTCGGCTTGGGCTTGTACGCGCAGTACAAGCGCGACCCCGAGCGTTTCCGCGGCGGTTACGACGACTTGTTGTCACGGGCCGGAATGGATTCTGCCGAGCAACTCGGTGAGTCGTTCGGGCTCGATGTCACGCAGGAAGACTTCTGGACTGCCTCACTCGACGTGCTGCGGGCGAGGATGCGCGACTACGAGCAGCTCGCCGCACCACACTTGAAGGCGTGACCGCCACCCTCTACGACGCCACGCGCGCCACGCTTGCCGAGGTGATGGCGGGCGAACCCGCGTATCGCGTCGAGCAGGTGTGGTCAGGGCTCTACAAACAGTTTCAGGAAGTCGGCCAGATCACCACGATCTCTGCCGCGCTGCGCGAGAAACTCGCCGCCGCACTGCCGACGAGTCTGGCCCTCGTGCGCGAGAGCGTGAGCGACAAGGGCGACACGGTGAAGTTCTTGTGGCGCTTGGTCGACGGCAATCATCCGATCGAGACGGTGCTCATGCACTACGCAGATCGTGTCACGGTGTGTGTCAGCACGCAGGCGGGCTGCGCGATGGCGTGCGGATTCTGCGCCACCGGGCAGGCCGGCTTCAATCGACAACTCACGACCGGCGAAATCGTGGAGCAGGTGGTGCGCGCCGCTCGCCACGCCAAGCAGCGCCAGCAACGCGTGGCGAACATCGTGTTCATGGGGATGGGAGAACCGCTCGCCAACGAACCTGCCGTGTGGGCAGCGATTGAGCGCCTGCATGACGACATCGGCATCTCCGCGCGACACCTGACGGTGTCGACGGTGGGCATCATCCCCGGAATTCGTACGCTTGCCACTCGCCCACTGCCGGTGAATCTCGCCGTATCGATGCACGCGGCGCGCGATGACCTGCGCGACGACCTCGTGCCGATCAACAAGCGCTACCCAATCAAGGATCTAATGGATGCCTGCCGCGACTACTTGCGCGTCAAGAACCGCCGTATCAGTTTTGAGTGGGCGCTGATTGCAGGCGTCAACGACACCGCTCGTGACGCAAACGAGCTCGCCAAATTGGCGCTGTCGTTGAAGCCGACTGCACACGTCAACATCATCCCGTTGAACCCGACACCGGGATTCCCCACGCGCGGCACCGACGCTGCCGGCGTGCGACGATTCGCCGACCGACTACGCGACCGTGGCGTCAACGCAACGGTGCGACGCAATCGCGGCACCGACATCGATGCAGCGTGCGGACAATTGGCGGCCGGTCAGCCCGTGGTGCTGACCGCGCGGCGCAACGTTTGAACACGCCCGAGCCACGACGTCTGACGACGCCCGAGCCACGACGAAACGTCTAGCCGGCGAGCAACTCGCCGAGACGCTGGCGTCCGGCGTCGATGTTCTGCTGCAGGATCGCCTCAACTACCGACACGAAGAAGCGTCCGTCGTAGTGCAGGTGCATCGTGAGATGCGAACCATCCGACGCTCGTTGCACGACGACGCGAAGTCGCCACGCGGCATGTTGACGACCATCGGTCTCTCGTCGCTCGAACACGATGTTCGTCGGCTCACCCTCGACGAACTGCGAGCGCACCATGCGCAGGCGCTTTGATCGGGCGAAAGGGCCCACCTTGGCACGTAGTTCGACATCCCACGCTGGTTCGGGCATGTCGGCGATGCGGGTGGCGGAGTGCACGAGTGACATCCACTCGGGGTATCTGTCGAGTTCGGCAACACGAGCGACCACTGCAGACGGTTGGGCTGTGGTGCGCAGCGTTGCTTCAATATCCATCGCGGTGCGAACGTCGACTACTCGACGCGGCTACTCAACGTGGTCGCCCTGGTTGAAATCGTCGATGTGGTCACCCTGCGGTAACGAGTCGGTGTTTGATGCCCTGCGCTGTGATGCGGTGTCGTCGTCGCTCGTCGGACGTTCGATCGGCTTGGTCTGACTGGAGAATGCGCGGCGCAGCAGTCTCCCCGTTGCGTTCAGTGCACCGCCCACGTCGCTCGTGCGGTCGAACTTTGGCGCGTAGGCGGGCACAGTGGTCTCGACTGCGGTGTCGACCGTCGTGTCGATTGTGGTGTTGACCGCAGCAACAACCGGCTCGGTCGATAGTGGCGCTAGCCGCGGGGAATCCATCGGCAACGTGGGGTCGAACAGCCCGGGCCCATCCATCCGCTTAAGAGGAGCAGACGTGTCGCGCGAAGTTCGTCGCGGAATCGCTCCGGTCTTGTTTGCACTCTTGCGTGGCTTCGTGCCGGGCTTGGCCGCCGACTTGCGCGCAGCCTCCGATTTTGCGCGCTGGTGCGAGGCGACGAACAGGCGTGGTGATCGCTCACGACGATCGTCGAACGACCACCCGCGCGGCAGTGTGAGTCGCGCGGCGTGCTCGTCGCACAGGCGATTCAGGTGCCTGGGTTCGTCCTCGTCGTAGTTCTCCAGCCACACGACGCACGCCATGCGGTCGATACCGAAAGCGACTTCGGCTGGCTTGTTGCAACCTTGCTTTTCGCAACTGCGACTCATTGGCATCAAGAGTAGGGAGAATGGCGTGCTTGGTGGGCGAATGTCGGTCGCCACGAACTGCGCTTGGTGGGCGATGCGGGCCTCGATCCCACGACTTCTACGATGTGAACGTAGCGCTCTTCCGACTGAGCTAATCGCCCTTGGTGCTCAGTGAGGCTAGCGGCAGCATGCCTCCGCCCGGCGCCGTACCGTCACGGCTCGATGCACACCGTGCCCATCCCCTGGCGGTCGCGCGCTTGCGTGGTGTCGCTGTCGCACGGCGCGTCGAACGGCACCAGTTCGCGCACCACCGCCTGGTGCGGCCCACTGCACGGCACTTCGAACGCCGCACCAAGTTGATCGAAATCGACGCACGACCCGGCCGAAATCAAGCCGTCAATCCCGCGCTCGGGCATCGGATCACCCATGATGTGCAACACGATGAGAATCGCCGCACCAATCCCGATGATGGTGAGCACGAACCGCCAAGGAAATCTCGCCGGCGGATACACGCGATCAAGGTTCGGGTCGTACCCCGGCGGCGTTGCGCTCGTTGCAGCGCGCGCTGCATTACCCGTCGCAACTGCGCCGACACCTGCTGCGCTGCCGGTGGCCAACTGAAGGTCGTACGCCGCACGGCGAGCAGGTGACGACAACACGTTCCACGCTTCGGCGATGCGCGTGACTTCCGCCGTCGTGGAAGATGTAGACGAACCCGTCCCGCCGCGCGAGTCGGGGTGCGCCTTACGCATGCGGTTGCGGTAGGCACGACGAATGTCGTCGATCGTCGCGTTACGTGGAACACCGAGCACTGCGTAGTGGTCAGTCATGCCGAAACCATCTTGGCAAGGCCGCGACGTTCAATACCCGAGGCTGACGTTGACCAGACCAACGAGTGGCCGGCCGGCGGCGAACAGTCGACAATTCGTCGTTATCCGCTCCGACAACAACGGCACCGCCATCGCGCGAGTGTTGCCGATGTGCGGCGTAATGAGGCAGTTGTCGAGTGACCACAGTGGATGTTCTTTCGGTAGTGGTTCTGGATCCGTTACATCCAGCGTGGCACCACCGATGCGATGATTACGCAACGCATCCACCAGATGGTCGGTGACAATCAACCGTCCGCGGCCGACGTTCACGATCCATGCATCTGGCTTCATCACTGCCAATTCGCGCGACGAGATGAGGCCATCGGTTTCGGGTGTCAGCGCACATGCCAGCACCACCGCATCCGCCGCCGGCAGCACCGAGTGCAAATCTGGCTGCCCCACCACGCGCTGCACACCGTCGATTGGTGCTGGATGCCTGCGCACCACGGTGATATGCGTGTTGAAACCTTGCAGCATGCGCACCAGCGACGTGGTTATGCCTCCCCCGCCGACAATCACGATGTTGCCACCGAGCAGGTAGCGACCGTGATCGACTGTCCACTCCCTTACACGTGAATAGCCAATCACATGTCGCAGCCCACCGAGCAGAAATGCCATGCACAACTCCGCGACCGGTTCGGCGTACACACCCTTGCCGCTCGTCCACACGCGGTTGGCGTCGAGGTGCGACACGAAATTTTCGATGCCTGCGAATGGGAGTTGCACCCAGCGAAAGTGTTGGTGCTCACGCATCACTGCACCGAGCGCGTCGGCCCCGCGTGGGTCGCCCCACACCAGCGCCTCGGCATCCTGATACTCGACGACCTCACAACCCCCGGCGCGCACGGCATCGCGAATCCACTCGGGAGCCTTCGCCGGCCCGACGGCAATGCGTCGGCGCGCTGGTGCGTCGACGCGCGAACCGTTCACTTCGGTCGCTTGCGACCGCTGGCCCTCGCCGCTTGGACCCGCTGACCACGCACCGTGCCGATCACCAACAGCGCCACACTGGCGAACAACACCAGCGATGCCAGCACGTTGATCTGCGGCGGGATCCGCACACGCGCTGCGCCGTAGATCTGCAATGGGAACGTGACGGTCGTTCCGGAATTGAAGAACGTGATGATGAAGTCGTCGATCGACAACGCGAAGGCCAGGAGTGCTGCCGCCAGTACGCCGGGCAACACCAGGGGGAACGTGACGAGTCGGAACGTTCGCCACGGGGTCGCCCCCAGGTCGGCGGCCGCATTCTCGAGCGTCCAGTCGAATCCGCGGATACGCGCGCGGACGGTGAGCGCCACGAAACTCACCTGGAACATCACGTGGGCGATCACGATGGTGACGAAACCGAAACTCACGAACGTCTGCCCGAGGAACAACGTGGCGAGCGAAGAACCGAGCACGATCTCGGGGGTGGTGAGCGGCAACACGAGTAGCAGATTGATGACCCCGCTTCCCTTGAACGATCGTCGCGACAATGCAAGGGCGATCATCGAACCGAAGATGGTGGAGATCACCGTGGCGACCGCACTGATCTGGAGGCTGGTCCACAATGCGCTGGTCAGCGACGGCTGACTGAACGGGCTGAGCCAGTTGTCGAAGGTGAACTCCTGCCACACGATGTTGAAGTTGCCCTTCGGCTTGTTGAAGCTGAACAGCACGATGAAGAAGATCGGCATGAACAGATAGACGAGTCCAATCCCGGCAAACACGTTGAGCCCGGTGCGGGCGATACGCGAACGGAGCGAGTTCACGCGAGTTCCTCGGTACCGAAGAAGCGGGTGTAAATGAGCACGAGGGCCGTGATGCCGACCATCAACACGGTGCTCATGGCGGATGCGACGGGATAGTTGTTCTGGCGCAGGAACTGGTCCTGGATCGAGTTGCCGATCATCGTCGTATTGGGATTACCGAGGAACTGGGCATTGACGAAGTCACCGGCCGCCGGAATGAACGTGAGCAGGGTGCCGGCGAACACGCCGGGCATCGACAGCGGGAACACCACCTTGCGGAACGCTTCCGTCGGCGACGAGTACAAATCCATCGCCGCATTCACGAGGTTCGGGTCGATCTTCTCCAGACTCACGTAGATGGGCAGCAACATGAACGGCAGGAAGTTGTAGGTGAGACCACCGATGACCGCGGCCGGCGTGTTGAGCAACTTGCCGTTCTCCATGATCTGGAGGAATTCGAACACCCCGACCAGTCCGAAGGTGCGCAGCACCGACACGATCGGTCCCTGGTCGGCGAGGATCGTGCTCCAGGCAATGGTGCGAATGAGGTAGCTGGTGAAGAACGGGATGACCACCAGCCCGAGCAGGATGTTCTTGAACCGCCCGCCGCGGAACGCGATCACGTATGCCACCGGGTATCCGATGGCGATGGTCAACACCGTGGCAATCGCGGAGTACAGGAAGGCGCGTTGGAACTGTCCCCCGAAATCGCTGAACGCCCTCGTGTAGTTCTCGAACGCCCACGTGAAGTCGTACTGCACCGAGAAGCGGCTCTCCTTGGTGGAAAGCGAGATGCGAACCAACGACCACACCGGGGCGAGGAAGAAGAGTGCCATCCACAGAAGGCCCGGCTTCATCAACCCGTACGGGGCGAGCAACCGTCGCGCCTCCGGACCACCGACAGCCGCGATGAGCGCCACGCCGAGCACCACTGATACCAGCACCAGCACGACGAGCGCGTTGAGCGGGCCGTCGAACCAGCCCGCACCGAGCGCCACTAGGCACACGGATGCAACGGCGATCGCACCAAGCCCGAACCCATCGGCCCGCTTGGCGAGCATCATCGAGTTGGTACCGACTACGCGCCGGTGATGCCAGAGAATGCGTCGGCGAATTGCGCGTCGACGTCCTCGGAGAGGTTGGCCCACGACTTGAGTCGTGATGCGGTTGCGGTGTCGGGGAACACCAGCGGATTCTCCGCCAACTCCGGATCGATCTTGGCGACTTCCTCACGCACACCCTTGACCGGCGAGAAGTACTGCACGTAGGCGGTGATCTGTGCCGCCTCCACCGGGTCGTAGACGAAATCGAGCCACTTGGCGACCGCGTCCACGTTCTCGGTGCCCTTCGGCATGACCATGACGTCGGCCCACAGCGTGCCACCTTCTTCCGGCACGACGAAGCGGATGTTCGGCGAATCCTTGCCCAACTGCAGCACGTCGCCGGACCAGCCGACGCACGCCGCATAGTTGCCGCTCACGAGGTCGTCGATGTAGTCGTTGCCGGTGAAGGCACGGATCTGACCGTCAGCCTTGGCCTTGGCGAGGAGGTCGAACGACGCAGCCGCCTGGTCGAAACTGGAGATCGTCGCGATGTCGACGCCCTGCGACATGAGGATGAGACCCATCGTGTCGCGCATCTCGGTGAGCATGCCGATCTTGCCCTTGAACGCCGGGTCGAAGAGGTCCGCGGTGCTCTTGATCTCGCGACCGGTGACGTCGATGTTGTAGGCGATGCCGGCCGTGCCCGCTTGCCACGGAAGGCTGAACTCGCCGGTCGGATCCCACGGCGGCTTCACGTAGTTGTCCTCGAGATTGCCGAGGTTCGACATCTGGCCGAGCGGCAACTTGTCGACCCAGCCGAGGCTGATCAGGCGTCCCGCCATCCAGAACGTCGGGGCGATGAGATCGGGTTCGATGCGCTGCCCGGCGCCGAGGAGTGGCTGGATCTTGGCGAAGTACTCGTCGTTGTCGTTGTACGCCTCGGTGTAGGTCATCTCCACGCCGCTCGCTGCGTTGAAGCGCTCCACCGTGCCGACCGCACCGTCCTCGCTCGGGTCGATGTACAGCGGCCAGTTGTCGAAGAACAACGAGTTGCCGCCGCCGCTGCTGCCACCACCGCATGCGGCGAGGAGGGCGGGCAGCGACACGCCGGCCACGCCGAGCGCTCCGCTGCGGATGAGGAATTCGCGGCGGCTAAGACCGGCGCGCTGCTGGTTGATGTTGTTTCGCTTCTTCACGGTTCCCCCTGTGTTGTTGTTGTTGGATGTCTTGCCTGCTGCGGCGAGCCTAGTGAAACGACCAGTCGCCCGGATTCAGTTCGTCAGAGTGCCGCCTCGACGTGATCGACGTTGGTGGTGGTGGCGCCCGCCCGCTCGGGCCAGCCGGCCAAGACGAACGGGCTGGCGGGCGTCCATTCGAGGAGCAGTCGTTGTCCTACTTGTGCCCATGCCGGCAGCGCACTCGCATCGATCAACGCCGAGAGCTCGGTGCCGTCGGCTTGCTTGACGATGAGTCGTGCCGTGGCCCCCTGGTACACGAGGTCGGTCAGCGTGCCCTCGAGCGCGCAACCCGGAGTGCTCGCCGATTGGGCAGGTTGCAAACGCTCGGGTCGCAGCATCACACAGACCCTGTCACCCACCGACATCGCCGTCGCGGACTGCGGCACCGCCAGCGTCGCGCCGCCCGAGGTGCGAACCTGCATCGAACGACCGTTGACGGATTCCACGGTGGCAGGCACCAAGTTCGCCGACCCGATGAAGCCGGCGACGAACAGCGAGGCGGGTGACTTGTAGATCTCCTCCGGCGTGCCGATTTGCTCGACGACACCTTCGCTCATCACCGCGATGCGATCGCTCATGGTGATGGCCTCACCCTGGTCGTGGGTGACGAAGACGAAACTGATTCCGACCTCGCGCTGGATGCGCTTCAGCTCGATTTGCATCGCCTCACGCAACTTGAGGTCGAGTGCGGCCAAAGGTTCGTCGAGCAGCAAGGCGCTCGGATAGTTAACCAGTGCTCGGGCCAACGCAACTCGTTGCTGCTGGCCGCCCGACAATTGCGACGGCTTGCGGTTGGCGAACTTGTCGAGACGCACCACCTCGAGCATTTCCATGACGTCTTTCTTGATGCGCGACTCATCGAGTTTCTTGGCGCTGCGCGGACCGAAGGCGACGTTGTCGAACACCGACATGTGCGGGAAGAGGGCGTATTGCTGGAACACCGTGTTGACGTTGCGTCGGTACGGGGGAACCGCCGACACATCGACTCCATCGAGCAATACTCGGCCCGAGCTCGGCTGCTCGAAGCCCGCGATCATCTTCAGGGTGGTGGTCTTTCCGCAGCCCGACGGGCCGAGCATGGCGAAGAACTCGCCGTTGCCGATCGCGAAGTTGGCGTCGTGTACGGCGACGAAATCGCCGTATTGCTTGCGAACGCGGTCGAGTTCGATGACGTGGAGCTGCCCGTCGGTCATCCCACCCCCTCGCGCGAGAACCCTAGTCGTCAGATGTTTATGTTGGCCATCACGTGCTTCACGCGCGTGTAGTCGTCGAGTGCATACGCCGAGAGATCCTTCCCGTAGCCCGACTTCTTGTAGCCGCCATGCGGCATCTCGGCCACCACGGGGATGTGGGTGTTGATCCACA
>Ga0194113_10006609_pt1 | contig 14714 bp, 12 predicted proteins | sample TA2MahC200mmetaG_FD_146193 | JGI IMG/M metagenome (GOLD analysis project Ga0194113, IMG submission 146193) | Freshwater microbial communities from Lake Tanganyika, Tanzania - TA2015017 Mahale Deep Cast 200m | ecosystem: Environmental > Aquatic > Freshwater > Lake | place: Tanzania: Lake... | reverse complement strand
ATCTTTAGTGGGCTCTGACCTAGCTCGCCCATAACCGGCTCCTAACATGGGGTCAAACTGCTTGTGGAGCTTGTAAAGGCGACTTCGTAAAGCTAGGAATTCTTGAGTCTGTCGTTTTTTCTGACTAGCGTTATAGATATTAGGTCCCGATTTCAGTGCTACGGCAATTTGTCTGTCCGTAGTTTCAATTACAAAATCAACTCCTTCAGCATCTGAAACCTTGGCACCTGAGGCAATCCTGGCAAGCGGCTCAAAAAAAGCTTCGCCGAATATTGTTTCGTCTGAAGCACCGATATAAGCAGTTAATATTTGTTCGACAATTTCGGAAGCCTTTTGCGTTCCGAGCGCTTTGAAGAGGTAAGGATTCTTTCTCCGCAGAATACCTTTCAGTCTGAGTTGCTCCAACTTACGTACACGCCGCTCATAGAAGTCTTGGAGACATTTGCTTATCAGACTCTGGAGTTCGTCTGTGTTTACCATTACTTCTCCTTACTGCTGCCACAAGTCGGCGATGACTATCAACAGCTTCAAGTGCCAGCTTATAATAGTCCTCCATCAATTCAATGCCGATATAATGTCGGTCGAGTTCAATGCAAGCGAGTGCTGTTGTCCCAGAACCGATGAAGGGGTCCAATACTATGTCTCCTGGCTCGGTGAATAATTTGATGAACCAGGATGGTAAAGATATGGGAAACGCTGCACTATGATTGCGGTTGGAGCACTCTGTGGCAAGATGTAAAACATTTGTTGGATAAACATATTTCTTACCGAGCCAGTTGGACACGTTCTTGCCGAAGCCGCTGAGCGAACGAGACTCGTCACGAATACGGTCGGTGTCACTCAGTTTTGTTAGCCGCTTTTCTGCCCAACTACCCATAGGCACCATCACCGCTTGCTGGAACATTTTGAATCTCTTTTGTTTGGTGAAGTGTAGGCATCTTTCCCAAGCGTCTCTGAATCTGTTGGGCCATTTACCTGGGTAACAGTTTTTCTTATGCCATATGTACTCTTCAGTCCAAAGCCAGCCTTGTCTCCTCATCTCGAGGATCAGCTCTAATACATAAGTTTGCCGTTCGCCATCGGCGGTTCGCTCTTTGATATTTAGTACAAAGGAGCCTTCAGACTTAAGGACGCGTTCCAACTCATAAGATATGGGTAAGAACCATTGCACATATTTATTAGTAGGGATACCTTTGTAGCTTTTTTTTCGGTTATCTGCGTAGGGTGGAGAGGTAACGATTAAGTCAATACTCTCGTTGGGTAAGATCTTAATAACATCTAAGCAATCTCCATGGATGATCTTGTCCAACTGCAAAGCAAGGCCTTGGAGTTTTTGCTGATTTTTTATTTCTGTTATTTGAGCCATACTACGCTTATTGTTATTTTACACGGTTTCGTGTATATTGTCAATGGTTTTAAGACATAAAATCTCAATTTTTCTCAACTTTTTCCAAAGGTGCCAGGCTGAGGAGTAACCTCTTTACTCCGGCTGCTTCGAAGGCGACGGTTACCTCCTGGTCATCTTTGTTTGGGGAGCAGTATATGACCACGCCGTCGCCGAACACCTTGTGATGGACATGGTCACCGATTTCAAGCCTTAGAGTGCTGAACGGCTTGGGTGCAGGTTTAGAATAAAGGGCAGTTACCGGGGTGAACTCCTCTTCTTTCTCTTCTTCCCACAAGCCTTTGCGAGTTATCAGATGTGGTGGAATGTCTTCAAGAAAGCGGGAGCGTTTGGTTGACCCACTAAGGCCAAATAAGCTGCGACGGTAAGTGTGCAACAGATAGACTCGCTGCTTTGCCCGGGTCACCCCCACGTAGCACAGGCGGCGTTCCTCCTCCAGTTCATCAGGGTCGTCCAGCGACCTCCGATGTGGCAACAGTCCCTCCTCCATACCGACGATGAAAACCACCGGGAATTCCAGTCCCTTGGCTTGGTGCAAGGTGATTAGGGTGGTAGCATCGCCCTTTTCATCAAGCTCATCTATATCCGATACCAGGCTTACTTTCTCCAGAAAGGTAGTCAGTGCCTCTGCGGGGCTAAGCTCGTTGTAGTCTCTGGCTACGGTGTATAGCTCCTGTATGTTTTCCCAGCGCTCTTCGCCATCTTCTTCGTTAAGGATATGTTCTTTGTAGCCTGTCCCTTCCAGCACCGCATCCAGTAAACCTGTAAGGCTCAGCTGCTGACTCTTTTCGATAAACTCGTTAATCAGGTTAAGGAAACTGGTTAAGGCATAGTTGGCCCGCGGCGTTAGAGCTGGCCCCTTTTTCTTAGCCACCAGCCTCAGCGCTTCATACAAAGGCATATCCTGACTTTTTGCCCAGGCTGATAGTTCGGCTAGGGTGCGCTGGCCAATGCCTCTGCCGGGGACGTTTATTATGCGGGTGAGGCTGATATTGTCGGAAGGGTTGTGAATCAATCTCAGGTAAGCAATGATATCCTTAATCTCTCGTCTCTGGTAGAAGCGGGTGCCGCCGATAAGCTTATAAGGCACGCCATAGCGCATGAAAGCCTCCTCCAAGGCTCGGGACTGAGCATTGACCCGGTACATTATGGCACAGCCGCCGGGCAAGGCCAGATTTTCGCTGACCAACCTTTCTATTTCGCTGATGACAAACTGAGCCTCCTCATCTTCGCTGTAAGTCTCAATGATGGCTATCGGGACGCCAATCTCGTTCTCTGTCCACAGGCGTTTCGGCTTACGCCGTGAGTTGACTGAGATAATGCTGGAAGCCACATCCAGTATGGTAGTGGTGGAGCGATAGTTCTGTTCCAGCAAAGCCACCTTAGCATCCGGGTAATCTTTCTCGAAGCTGAGTATATTGCGCAAATCGGCAAATCTCCAGGAATAAATGGACTGGTCAGGGTCACCGACAACGCAGACATTGCGGTATTTTCCGGCAAGCTGTTTTATCAGCCTGTATTGTGTGAGATTGGTGTCTTGAAACTCATCAACCAGTATATGTAGATAGCGCGATTGGTATTTGGACAAAACATTGGGGTGGTTGTCGAAAAGCTGGACGGTCTTCATCAGCAGGTCATCGAAATCAACCCCCTGGCTTTGAGTGAGGGAATACTGGTATCGCTCATAGACACGGTGGACTATCTCCTCGAAATAGCTGCGGGTCTGCTGGGCATAATCTGTAGGAGTGAGCAGTCGACTCTTGGCGAACTTAATAGCTGATTGAATAGCTCTGGGGGTGTATTGCTTAGGGTCGAGGTCGAGTTCCTGGAGGCTCTGCTTTATCAGGCTTAGCTGGTCTTCCTCGTCGTAGATAACAAATCTGGAGTCAATTCCGATGGCTTTGCCTTCCTGGCGCAGAATGCGGGCACAGATGGCGTGGAAGGTGCCCAAAGTTAAGGCCTCGGCTGTCTGTCCCAGCAGTTTCTCCAGTCTCTCTGCCATCTCTCGGGCAGCTTTATTGGTGAAGGTAACTGCCATTATGCGGTGAGGATTTATGCCGCAGACTTTGATAAGGTAAGCGACACGGTGGGTGATGACCCGAGTCTTGCCACTGCCCGGACCAGCAACGATGAGCAATGGCCCCTCTATGGTTTCCACAGCTTGTCGCTGCTCTGGATTGAGGTCGGCTAGAACATCCATTTCGTGACTATTTGGTTGTTTCTGTGGACTGCCATTTAATTTCAACCTGTTCTGACTTGACGCCGGTAAAGGTAATGCCCTCTGGGCCACTGACAATAGTAGCACCTGAGGGGCTCAGTTTAATGGTGGTTTTCCCGTCAGCGGCGCTTATAGTTATTTTGTTGGCATTGACATTGAGCAGAAGGTTCACCTTTTGCGACGGTAGCCCGGTAACCGGTTTACCCTCGATTGATACCGAGCCGATGGTTACACCTTCCAGGTACACATCGGCGCCAGTGGTACCGCAGCTCAGATTGGCAATCAATCCCAGCGTGAAAAGCGTTGCCAGAGCAAGCAGGGTGGCCAGATTTGTTTTCATCTTGTATCCTCCTCTATTGTTGGTGGTCAGTTTTCGGCAGAGATTGGCTCGCTCGCAGATGTTCATGAGGCTTTAAAATCAATTATAGCATTGGTGGGACAGGGCTTCAAAAGTCATCACCTCTTTGCTAACCCCAGGTATTTTTCCATATAATGTGGAGAAATTCAGCTTATAGACTGGATAAAGATGAAAGTAGTGTCAATTGTCGGTATGGCGGGCTCGGGCAAGTCCGAGGTGGCCAGAGTGTTTGAGAGAAATAGATTTAAGAGGATAAGATTTGGCAATATTACCGACGAGGAAATTAAGAGGAGGGGTCTGGAGCTAAACGAAGAAAACGAACGCTGTGTCAGGCAACAACTGAGAAGAGAGCATGGTATGGCAGCCTACGCCAAGTTGAACCTGCCCAGGATTGACGACTCCCTGAAATCGTCAAACGTCGTCATTGATGGCCTCTACTCATGGGAAGAGTATACACTACTTAAAAACCGCTATGGCGACAGTTTTCACGTTGTTGCTGTCTGGGCGTCGCCTAAAACGAGGTATCAGAGGCTGGGGAGAAGGCGGATTCGACCTTTGAGTGTGGAGGAGGCTGCCAGTCGAGATGTTGCCGAGCTGGAAAACACAAATAAAGGTGGGCCCATTGCCATGGCTGACTTCACCATCATAAACGAGACCTCTTTAGAAGACCTGAAACGAGAAACTGAAAATGTGCTTTCCGTACTGAAATGAAAAAGGTAACCAGGCCGGATATTGATGAATACTTCCTTAAGATAGCTTCCGTGGTGGCGGAGCGCTCAACATGCCGACGGCATCATGTCGGGGCTGTGGCAGTGAAGGATAAGCACATCTTAGCCACGGGCTACAACGGCGCTGCCGCCGGGCTTAAGGATTGTCTCGAACTCGGTTGTCTCAGAGATGAGATGAACATACCGTCGGGAACGAGGCACGAGATATGCCGTGGCATTCATGCTGAGCAGAATGTAATTATACAGGCATCACTCCATGGAGTAAGTCTGGAAGGCGCCACGGTATATGTCACCCATACGCCATGTATACTCTGTGCCAAAATGCTGGCAAACGCCAAGATAAAGCGGTTTGTCACCTTCGGCAAATACGCTGATGATGCCTTCATAAAGCTGTTCAACGAGGCCAACATAGAGTTCCAAGTTCGGAAGAGGCCACCCTCTGAGATAAACTACTTGGATTGAAGCTGCTTATTATGAGGCCGTTTATAAACGATTTATTCCCTAATGTAGTGCGACCCTTCAGGGTCGCCTTTCTCAAGCGAGGCTATCCCGCAAAGCGGGACGCACTACACTAATAAACAATCTCTTATCCTTGGGCTTACTTAAAGAGTAGAGGGGGGCTGTTGACCCCCCTCTGTATTTCTTACATCCCAAGTGTCAAGCTAGGGGACGGGTGTAGTAATTGAACCTGGGACGATGACCATCTGGCCGCTCTTGTTTGTGGCCGTGACCTGGATGTTGAAGGTCTGTCCACAGCCAACTTGCCTTGAGACGGAATTCTGATAGTTCACCATGGATATGGTTCCTGAATCATGCCACACCTGGCCGTTTACCGTCAGCACCACTTTCACAACCGGGTAGCTGCCTCCAGTGAGGTCCTGGGCACTGTAAGATATGGTGAGGGTGCTGCTGCAGCCTTTTTCGTCCCTGAGGCTCTTGGCATTAGCACTGGCTTCAGCCCTGAGGACTTCTCTGGTTGGGGGCAGGGTTTCCGTCGGTGGAGGAGTTACCTCGGTGGGGGGAGGTGTCACTGGAGGTAGTGTAGGAGTTACTGTAGGCGGAGTAAACGTGGATGGCGGAGTAACACCCGGCGTCACCGCTGGTGGTGTCGGCGTTTGTGTTGGTGTTTCTTCAGGGCAAACTTCACATTCCGGATTGCAGGGTTCTTTGAGCTTGTCACACTTGTATCCATATCTTTCATCGCACAGAAGGCAAATAACATAATCAACATAGGACAGGAAATTCTTGCAGGCATCGAATTCTGAGTCTTTCTTGAGCTGGCACAATACTAAACAATAGCGTTCCACGTTACCCATTAGCAGGAGGAGGGAATGGGGAGGCTGAGGCACCGCAGGCGACCATTTAACCCGGCAGCTAGGGTTCTCGCACCACTCCAGATACTCCTCGAGAACAATTTTCTTGTTAACAATTCTGAAGTATTCTTCCCAATGCTTAGGCTCGCAGCATTTTTTGGCGTCTTCCTTGAACTTCTTGGTTAGCTGCCCAAGTTGATTGAGTTCGTTCAATTTCAAGGCTTGTTCGTCCTCTGATTTTTTTCGGTAGTCTTCCAGCGCCTTCTTAATGCGGGCATATTCAACCTTTTCATCCTTCTCCCCCTCCTGTTTAAGCTCCCCCTCACTGTTAAACATGACGCTGATCATCCGCTTCAACTGCTCCTGCTGTTTGTTATCAAGTTTCTGGTTAAGCCACTTCTCTGCCTGCTCACAGGTAGCGTCCTCGGGGAAGTCAGCAAGGTTAACGCCGAAGTACTCTTGTGCTATTAGTAGTTTAAGCTTCTTCTCATAGAGTCCCCTAAGGCATCTTGCGTATTGCTGCCAGATCATAGTCCATAGTTTCTGTGCCCGCTCGGCTAAAAAAGGCTCTTCCTCACACTTCTTCCCCTGTTCCTTCAGTTCCTTACATTTTTTCTCCCATTCTTCATATTCTTTCTCAAATTTCTTGAATTCATCTGCTCCCATAGCATTGACCGCACCATCTACAGCCTGGTCCCAAGTTTTCGCTTCTCTCAGCAGTGTGCTGCGTATCCTCCGGGCTTCTTCCTTCTCTTTTTCTCCTGCTTTCGAATCCTCCAGTATCTTTAGGGCTTCTTCCCTCTCCCTCTCTCTTAGTAGCTCATCGCGCAGTAACTTCTGGAACTTTGCTTGCTCCTCTCGGTAAATGACAACAAATCCCCCTGGCGCACCTAACATCGCCAGACAACCACATGAAACTTCTCTCCATGGTCCTGGATCGTTCCCGAGTATCGTGCCCCACCAATCCTTACGCTCAGCCATTGCCCGCATGACCGGGTCTTTAATATCCTTTTCGGTTCTTATCCCTTTATATGGGGAATAGGGGGCATCTAGCTTGGCCTTGGTCTGGTCTAGCAGTTCCTGGGCTTTTTTCAGATATTCCTCAAAAAGCCTCTGAAGGCACGGGTCGTTAAATATAATGCCCTCCCTGCCTTCTTTCGACTCGAAGTAAACTTTGTTCTTCCAGGTCTCTATGTCCTGTCTCCAATTTTTCTCGGTTGTCTTAAGCTCGGATTCAACGTCCTTCAACTTGGATTCCACGAGTTGGCTGTCCTTGCAATCTAAGTTCGGACACACGCAGTCCGTGCTCCGGCCGGTATCCTCCCTTGGTTCTAATTCTTCCTCAAAATCACCCTCTTTTTCGGGCTCCTCCTCGGGGGATTTAGGGAGAGGAACGGGGTCAAACGGTGGTGGGAAAGGGTCAGGGTCCACAGGAGAACCGCCCGGTCCCGGTTTCGGATTGGGTGGCGCGTGTGGATTCTTGGGCAGCTGCTTCTTGGGGAGGGGCTGAGGCTCGAAGGGAACTGGGATTGGTTCCCCCGGCTTCTTGGGCTTCCAGGTCACACTTGGAACGGAGGTATCTAAATCGCTGAAGATGTCACAACCGCAGGTTAGCTCAACCCGTTCGATATAGAACTCGACATCGGGTGCCTCAGCCAGCTTGTCAACAACGATGGTGTTGTACTTGGTATTCTTGAGGTTGCCGCGCAGGCAGAGGTCCCAAGCCTTGCCTAGGGGAGTAGTGGCTGAAGCGGCGAAGATGGCGGCTAATTTCTCGGTGTGGGAGTCGTGAAGCAGGGGGAGACCCTCAGCGCTGTATTCGTGAACCAGTATCTCCCGGACATATGGCTTTCGAGCACCCGTTTGGTCAGGGTTGTCGAGATTTATCAGCAGTCCATAGTGGACCTCCCAGTAAGTCTTGAATCCATACATCAGGCTGGAGATGAAATCTCGGGCACAGAAGACCCTGTCTCCCCTGGTAATCTGGGCAGTAAGCTGACTCTTTAGCTGAGTACTATTTGGTTCCCTCTCAAGGAGTTGGTTTAGAATATCATTGAACAGCGCATGATTGTCTTCCCAGTAGTAAACCTCGGTCAGATTGATGATATTGGGCCAGAAATGAAACTTGTTTACAAATCCAAGTGCACAGGAGCTAATCTCCCACGTGCGGCTTTTAAGGCTAATATCGGCACATTTTGATGGAACTTGCGAGTTAGCTGCATCAGCTTCACTTTGAGCGGTTTCTATCCAACTTTTCAGCTCATCAAAACTCAAGCTTCTGGAAGTGTCGACATCATAGGCGATGTCGTTGAGCAGCTGAGCCAGGCTTCCACCAATGGGATGATGTACCGGGAATTGGTCTGCATCCAAGTCCTGGGTGGTAAACGCAGAAAGGAAAAGGTTCTGCCAGGCTCCTTCGTCATAAGTTTCCTCCAGGGATGCGTCAGCAGTGCCTTCTATCCAATAGGTGTTATTGGGCTTCCAGCTTTCACCGACGGGCAACTCAAAGATAAGCTTTACGCCGTCTTGAATGCTTACCCTGCCAGGGACAATCTCACCTGTAGCGGAGTCAATGATGCGGAACCGGTCAGCCAGCTCAGAGCTGTCAAGCTGCAATGGCTCGCCATCGGGTGGCACTGTCATTTGCGAAGCCCAGATAGGTGACTTGAACTGAATGGTTACTGCTGCGTCGGCCGATACCCCGGAGGCTCCGCTTGATGGCGAAATGGACTCCACTATGCTCGGCGGGATGACAGCAGATGGGCGCTTACCACAACCCATAGGACCGAGGATAAGACTCAAAGTGAGGATGACTACCAGAGGAAATGTTACCTTTTTCATCTCCACCCCCTTTTTATAAGCGATTGGCTGGCTAGAATCTGCCCGACTGCTGAATATTATCACGTTCAGCTAATTCGGGCAAGGGATGGTTTAATTGCTTTACATCTCAATATCGACTACAATTAGCGGCGGCGTAATAGCAAGTATTAGCATTTATGGAGGCAAATCAAATAATGGTTAATGATGGTTTTGATAAGTTCAAGGGCTCGGACGATTACGTTACCTCTGAACCTCTGAGAAACGCCGTTAATGTGACCGTAGCTCTAGGGAGGCCTTTATTGGTGAGAGGCGAACCGGGAACAGGGAAAACACTTCTGGCTCATAGCATCGCCAAAGGTTTAAATAAAAAGCTGATTGTCTGGAACATAAAATCAACTACCAAAGCCCAAGAAGGACTTTATGTTTATGATACGGTGCAAAGGCTCAATGACAGCCGCTTCGGGGATAAAGACATCTCCGATATCAGGCAATACATAAAGCTGGGCAAGCTGGGACAGGCTTTCGCTTTCAAAGAGCAGGTGGTGCTCCTCATTGATGAGGTAGATAAAGCCGACCTAGAATTTCCTAACGACCTGCTTAATGAGTTGGACGAGATGAGTTTTTATATTCCAGAGACCAACGAGACAATCGAGGCAAACCACCGACCTATAGTAATTATAACCAGCAACGCTGAAAAGGAGCTACCTGATGCCTTTCTCAGGCGCTGCATATTCCACTACATCGAGTTCCCCGACCCACAGCTCATGGAGGAAATAGTCAGAGTCCACTTCCCCAACATCCGGGATAACCTCCTTCGCCAGGCTTTGGCAACATTCTACTCACTGCGGAGAATTGACGATTTCCGCAAGAAACCATCAACAAGCGAGCTAATAGACTGGATTCGTGTCCTTATCGCCAGCGGCACGCCAGACGAAGAAATACCTACTGAGATTCCTTTCGCCGGCACCTTATTGAAGAAAGAAACAGACTACGCCTACTTCATGAATACTTACATGAAGAAAAGGCAAACCACAAAGACAATAGACACCTATGACACGCCACGTTAATAGACCATAGCTCAGGCACAAAGATGTTTACTAACTTCTTCTACACCCTGAAGGAAAAGAAGGTACCTGTCTCAATTACAGAATGGATGACCCTCATGGAAGCTTTATCCAAGGGTTATATCTCCAGCCTGAATGATTTCTACTACCTTGCCCGGGCCATACTGGTAAAGAGTGAAGCTTACTATGACCAGTATGATGTTGCCTTTCAGGAATATTTTAAGGGCATAAAAGCGCCCGTAGAAATTACAGAGCAAATCCTGAATTGGCTCAAAGACCCCTTCAACAGGCTGCTCTTAACCGACGAGGAAAGAGCATTGCTAGACATCATGGACCTTGACGAGCTGCTGGAAGAGCTGGAGAAAAGGCTTCGGGAACAGATAGAGCAACATGATAGAGGCGCCTACTGGATTGGTAGAGGAGGTATCTCGCCATTCGGACATTCAGGCCAGCATCCAGCCGGCTTCAGACTTGGTGGTGGTGGAGGTGGCAGAAGTGCCATACAAATTGCCGAACAAAGGCAATTCCGCAACTACCGTCATGACCTGACCCTTGATATACGCCAGATTGAAGTTGCCTTGAAAGGACTGAGACAACTGAATCGCACTGGTCCTGAAGATGAACTGGATTTGGACAAGACAATCGACTACACTGCCAAAAATGCCGGCGATATTGAGCTAATCTGGAGACGAAGCCGAAAGAACAAGGTAAAGTTGCTTCTCCTCATGGATGTGGGGGGTTCCATGGACCCCTTCGCCCACCTCTGTAGTCTGCTCTTCTCGGCAGCGCACCGCAGCACTCATTTCAAGGACTTTCAATATTACTATTTCCATAACTGCGTATATGATTACGTGTATAAGGACATCGAACGGCGTGATTCAATAAGCACCAACCACCTGCTGCGTATCATGGAACCGGACTATAAGGTGATACTGGTAGGAGATGCCTGGATGGCGCCATCAGAGCTGAACAGTGTTTACGGTGCCATCTACTACTACGAACGAAACTACAAGCCGGGAATAGCCCGGCTCAAGCAAATCGCTGACCATTTCACTCACTGTGTCTGGCTAAACCCTGAATCAACAAACTACTGGAATGAACCCACCGTCCTGATGATACGGAAAGTCTTCCCCATGTATGAGCTAACCATCGAAGGTCTTCAGAAAGCAGTCAAAAAACTCATCGTCAAGCGCTGACACTCCTCAAAACACATCAAGCCTTCACCAGGAAACAATGTAGTGCGACCCTTTAGGGTCGCTTTTCTCTACCGAGGCTCCTGTCTCCCCGGTTTCATCAGGGTGGCAAAGCCTCGCACTACTGTTATTGCGAGTCCTTCACCCTTTGTCATTTTGAAGGGACCTTTCTATGGAAGGGCGGCTGAAGAATCTCGGTGGAAAGGGGAATCGGAATGGCATTCAGTGAAAGGTTCACAGAGAAGTGGATTTCATGAAAAATCGCAGATTTTTCAGGGTGAGAGTAACGGAGAGGAATTATTCGGCGGTCTCTTAACAGCATATGTTTATACCGTGGTATAATGTTTTTTGTATAACGAGAATGACTTAGGAGGCAACGATGGAAGACGTTGAAAAGCTGATTAAGACGACACTGGGAGAAATCGAAAAGGTACTTGACGCTAAGACCGTAGTAGGCGAGCCTATAACTATCGAAGGTACCACTCTGATTCCACTGCTTAGCGTTGGATTTGGTTTTGCTGCTGGAAGTGGCTCAGGTAAGGGTGAGCCCAAGGAAGCCACTGAAAGTGGCGGCGGTGGCACTGGTGGTGGTGCCGGCGTAAAGCCCATTGCCATTATTGTCATTGATAAAGATGGCACCAGGATAGAGCCAATCAAGGGAGGTATGGCAGCAGCGATAGAAAAATTGAGCGAGACCATACCCGATATCGCAGCGAAAATCACCGAAAAGTGGGGGGAACGAAAAAAGGAGGGATAAAGATAGTTGTGGGCTATCGTTGCTCTAGTTAGCCTAGCTGTACTTATCGCACTGTTCCTCTGTGTACCACTCGACCTCGCACTTCATTTCAATACCGATAGAAGGCCAAGATTCAGCATGAAGCTGGTATGGCTCTTCGGCTTGGTCAAAACTGAAGTAAGAAAAAAGAAGAAGCCCGAAGAGAAAAGAACAACGGCTGAACATAAGCGGAAACCTAGAGACTGGGGGAGAGATGTCAGAGTCATCTTCGAAGTCCTCCGAACCAAAGGTATGCTAAGCCAAATCATTGGTCTGCTCAAAGGCGTTCTCAAACGCCTTAAAATTGGAGAACTCGTAGCAAACATTAAGGTAGGACTTGATAACCCGGCGGATACAGGACTTCTCTTCGCATTTATTGCCCCGGTTAACCTTCTTATCTCATTCCTACGCTATCCGATAAAAGTCGAACCTTCCTTCGCTGGTGATGCTTTCCTTCAAGGCTACTTCTTCGGAGCGGTAAGAATGCAGCCTATCCAGCTCATTGCACCACTTGCCGGATTCGCCTTTTCACTGCCAACAATTAGAGCTATAAAGACACTGGTGCTATCGAAATGGAAAGGAAAATAGGAGCTGAGGATGCTGTAACCATCAGCGGAGTTACTCTGATTCCGGTGACAAAGATATCACTGAACTGCCAGCGCATCGGTAACAGCATTTCATGCTTCGGCACTAAGCAGCCCTCTAGCGTTGTAGTAATCTCTCAGACAACGAGGAGAGCTTTTAACACAACCGGAGAAGAGGTCTCGCTAGACCAGCTTGTTCAAGACGCTCCCAGTATAAAAAAATTGATTGACGGGTTCCAATTATTGTAGCTGCGACACTTCAGAGACACACTGGGGATTGGGTGAGACTAAAGCCAATGAACTCTTTGTTCGCTTAACGCAAATCCTAAATTCGAATTCCTAAACTCTAAACAAATTCAAAGCCACAAATACCAATAATCAAACCATTAGATGTTTCGAATTTGGAGAGTTTGAATTTTGGGCATTGTTTAAGATTTAGAGTTTAGTATTTGGGAATTTTTATTTTGGCGGGGCGTTAGCCACGCAGCTACTTAGATGAGGATAGTCAATGCGGCGGGCAAGACACTGAAGCTAGCCGGGGCTTCGCCAAAGAGCTCACCATCAGCTTGAACAGCCATCTTTACTGCAGGCTTTATCTCCACCTCTCGTGCCCTCATTAAAGTAACCTTCGGATGGGTGAGATGCGTACCTTTGTAGATTCTCGGTAATGACCAGATAAGGTCAGGCTTAGCTATATCATCTATTATCACAACGTCAAACAGGCCATCGCCGGGGTCAGCATCGGGTGCCGGCAGCATGCCTCCTCCCCCATATTTGCCGTGGTTCATCAATACGGTGCAAATCCTTCTTTCTCCGAATTCTCCATCCACTACGATAGACACATCTCTATTTTGATAAGAAAAAAGGGTAGAGAGTAATCCCATGAGGTAAGAAGGCAATGCACCCATGGTCTTGAATTGCTCGGTGGTAGCCCTGACAACCTCGGCATCAAAACCCAACCCAGCAAAGTTTACAAACAGCCGCTTCTCCTTCCGTCCCTTGCTCATACATTCAACGACACCTAAATCTACTACGACTTTCCCTTTGGGACTTGCCAGACTTTGACAGGCCTCTTTGTAACGACGGGGTATGCCGAGGGTACGGATATAATCGGCACCCGTTCCTGTGTTTATTATGCCTAGCGTTACATTACCAAGTGCGTCAACATCATAGAGGCCATTTACCAGCTCATTTATGGTGCCATCACCACCCACAGCTACAATCAGCTCATAACCTTTCTTAGCTGCTGATTTGGTCAGCTCTATGCCATGACCCGGGGCCTCTGTCACATCATGTTCAAAATCTAGGCCGATGCTTTTCAGCAGGCCCATAATTTCGGGCCATTTCTTGGCAGTTTTCCAGGCGCCAGCAGCCGGGTTTACAATCACTCTCATACGTGCCATAATTCTTCCCCTCGTAGTCAGAATTCTGCGTCAGTACTCGCCACCACTCATAATCAAATCAGTATAGCATATGTGTCAATGCCTAGTATCACAAAGGAAAAATTCCGGCTACATTTTTCAGTGACCCTCAGTTGTGCTAGACTGGAAGAGGAGCAAGCTCTGGTCGTTTCTAGTAGGTGGGACTAAGATGGGAATCAGTCAATTAATCTTTTATGAACAGCCTGAACTCCGCCACCCTGATTTGGTGGCTGCTTTTGCCGGCTGGGCTGATGCCGGCCAAGTTGCCACCGGAACTGTTGCCTATCTAATCAGAAAGCTAGATGCAAGGAGATTGGCTGAGATACCAGTCGAGGAATTTTACGATTTCTCTAATTTGCGTCCAGCAGTAACCGTTGACAGGGGCGTGATAACCTCGCTAAAGCTGCCCCGAAACAGCTTCTTTTATTGGCAAAATAAAACAACAGAGCATGACCTGGTTCTGCTTCACGGTATCGAGCCACATCTGCATTGGCAGAAATTCGTTGACTTAATCCTGGATTTGGCCATGCAACTGAATATCAGCAGGATATATACCTTGGGAGGGCTTTATGACAGAGTCCCTCATACCAAGGAGCCAATGATATCTGGAATAGTAAACAAACCTGGCCTCATTGATGTACTGGAAAAATATAATATTGCACCCATAGACTACCAGGGGCCAAGCAGTATGCACGGCTTATTGCTGACCTGCAGCGCTCAGAGAAAAATCGAGGCCATCAGCTTATGGGGACATGCCCCTTTCTATGTCCGGGTCGAGACCAATCCCATGGTCTGCCTCGGGCTGGTCAAGAAGTTGACCGGGCTGCTGGGAATT
>Ga0194113_10006597_pt1 | contig 14722 bp, 9 predicted proteins | sample TA2MahC200mmetaG_FD_146193 | JGI IMG/M metagenome (GOLD analysis project Ga0194113, IMG submission 146193) | Freshwater microbial communities from Lake Tanganyika, Tanzania - TA2015017 Mahale Deep Cast 200m | ecosystem: Environmental > Aquatic > Freshwater > Lake | place: Tanzania: Lake... | reverse complement strand
GACCATCGGCCTGTGCCCCGCCGTCGATGTGCTCTTCTCCAACGTGTCCGCCCTCGACTGGGTGCGCTACCTGGTCGAACTGCATGGGTTCGGCCGGCGCGAGGCCAGGCGCCGCGCCGAACAGGCACTCGATCAGGTCGGCATGAGCGCCCACATGAAACGCATGATCGGGACGTACTCGCTGGGCATGCGCCAGCGCACGAAACTCGCGCAGGCCTTCGCCCACGATCCCGAACTGCTGATCCTCGACGAACCGTTCAACGGCCTGGACCCCATCGGTCGCTTCCAGATGACCTCGGTGCTCCGCGCATGGATTCGAGCGGGACGCAGCCTGATCCTGGCAAGCCACATCCTGCACGAAGTGGAGGCCATCAGTCCCTCTTTCCTGCTGATTCGAGGCGGCCGATTGCTGGCCTCCGGGCCGGCCGAGGAAGTCCACACCATGGTCGACACCAAGACGGAAGCGCCGGTCTCCGAGGTGGTCAGCGCGATACGCATCCGGTGCAGCGATCCGCGCCTGCTGGCCAGGAAACTCGTCGAATCCGGCCTGATCGAGTCGATCTCGTTCGTCGACAATCGCCAAGTCGTTCTGCTGGCAACGTGCCAGCCGAACGTCGTGTTCGAGCGGTTGCCTCACTGGCTGGACGAACTGAACATCCGCGTGGATGAAATGCAGTCACCCGACGAATCGCTGGAAAACCTCTTTTCGTCACTGATGCGGATGCACCGGGGAGAAGTGTCGTGATGCTGCATGGCGCCCTATCCGTGTTTCGTTTCGAGCTCCGCCGCACAGTGACGTGGAGCCGCGTGGCAATCTGGCTCATCCTGGTGGCCTTCCCCATCTTCATCGTCAGCGTCATGAAGTACTGCGAGAGGTACTTCGATCCGACGCTTGCAGAAGGGCCCAGTATCCGGGAAGTCCCCACGATCCGCGGCAACGACGGGCGGTTGACGCAGGTCACGATCAACCACAACGGAAGGGTCCGGGTCTACGAGCAGGTCGAAGTTCCCGACAGCAACGGACGTCTGACAAAGAAAAAGGTGCTCCGGCCGACCGACCCCGGCACGGAAACGAATGGCCAATCGCGGCAGCCGGGCGACGAAACGCCGCCGGACAACCCGGAGATCGCCGCGGCAATCGAAACGGCCGACGGCGAGGGAGCCTTCAGTGGCGAACCGAACGGTTCCGCGACCGCCGATGAGACCAGCTCGTATCAGGAGCCACGCTACCCGCCGTGGTTGTGGGGTGGCGTCCTGTTCGGACTGATCCCCGAAGTGATTACGCTGTTTGGCCTGCTGCTGTGGATCACGCCCCTGGTTCACGCCGAGCTGGAGGGCAAGACCTGGGTCTTCCTGGCGTCGCGCCCGCGCGGGCGCGTGAGCGTGCTGGTGGGCAAGTATCTGACGGGAGTAACTTGGACCTTGCTGGCAGGCCTCGTCAGCACGACCGTCTGCATCCTGATCGCCCGCCCCGATGACGCCCTACGGTTCTGGTGGGCAATCATGGCGCTGGTCGCCTTCTCGTGCGTTTCCTACGGCTCGATGTACAGCCTTTTCGGCGTGCTCTTCCGTCGGCGAGCCATGGTCATCGCCGTGGCGTACACGCTGATCTTCGAGTTCCTCGTCTCGTTCATCCCCGCCGTCATCAATCAGTTGACCGTGCAGTACCGGCTGCGAAACCTGCTCGTCACGTGGCTGGACTGGCGAGACCTGATGCCGCCCGAAGCCATGATCCTGCTGGGCAACGAACCGGCCTGGCTGCAAATGCTCGTCCTGTGCGGCGTGACCGTCGTTCTCCTGGTCGCCGCGGGTGTCGCAATCCAACGCAAGGAATACGTCACCGCCAGTGACGTGTGACGGTCAGTTCACGGCCTTAGGCGAGCGGCAGTTGAGAAGCCACCCGTAGGACGGGCGCTCTTGCCCGTCCGGTGCGTGTTCGACGGGCAAGAGTGCCCGTCCTACTGGTATATTAATTCCTGCCGCTCGCCTTAGAACCTGCGGAGCATCTGTTCCAGAGGTTTGATCTGCGAAGCGACCGGTTTGGTGAGGGAGGAAAGGAGCTGCTCGCCGACGCCCAACTGCCTGGTCAGGTTCGTGTGTCGCGCGTCCAGCAGCTGTTCGAGCCGCTGCATTTGCGCCGCAATTCGCCGGTCGGCCTCTTCGGCCAGTTGCCTTGCGTGAGTTTCCACGGCCCTGTGAAAGGTATCCTGAATCCTGGCCGTCAACAGCGGCCCGAATTCGGAATCGATCTTCCACCGCGGCGCGGTGACCGTCCCTCCGATGTCGATCGTCATTTCGAGCGCGTCGACGTCGTGGAACACCGATTCCACGAGCTCCCGCAGTACCGGCGGACCAAGGTCCGGCCCGACCGCGGCCGTCAAATGGATCTGCTTCTCCGACGCGAAGACCTTTCCGGTCAGACGGTCGCCCTCCACGGCCACGGCCACCCGCACCTCCGCCCTCCCCGGTGCCACGCCCACGGCCAGCGTCTCCGCCGATCCGAAAGTGCGGCCGGCGCGAGGCAGGTCGGCACAATGGAACGAGAGACTCTGTCGCGGCACGTCGCCGGTTACGTCCAACTCGGCGTTGATCGAAGCCCGGAACGGACCGTCGGTCGCCACGTGAATCCGCGTCGGGCGCCCCCACCGCTTCTGGTCCTTCGTCAGATCCTCGGCCGTCCCGGTAAAGCGGAAATCGTGTCCGTTGATCAACACGCGCCCGTCCAGCGTCGCGGAACGGATCAGGAAATCCGGCAGCGGCGTGTCAGCATCAAATCGCACCACCGTGCCGCGGTTCGCCTTCTCCTCGAACTCCGGGCTCTGGTTCAGCCATTGCACGGCGCGCAGCCACGGTCGAATCTGGACCCAGAGCTGGTAGGTTTCCGAGCCCAACAGGTAGCTGTTCAGCTGCTCCCCGCTGAGTCGCGTCAGTCGCATCGCGTCGCGCAACTTCGCGCGGTCCTGGGACAACGCCGTCTGGATCGCCGCGCGGTCCGCCACGACTTGCCGCGGCAGTTGCTCCAAACGCGCGCGCAGATCGTCGATTTCGGCGCGCAACCGCTTCACGTCCTCCCAACGCTGCTGCAGCGCGGCAAACTCCTGGCCGTTGGCGGGTATCGAAAGAGGCCGGGAGAGCAGCTGGTGCAATCGCTCCGCCGAATCCCGGCACGTGCGCACCTGCGCCTCCAGCCGCTCGTATTCGGCCGGCCATCGCTCCGCCAGTTCGCGAGCAAGCCGGACCGATTCGAATTCCTCCTCCACGCGACGCTCCAACAACCGCACCACGTCGTCAAACCACTGCCGACTCAAATCGCGCCCGTACTCTTGCAGGTTCGGCATTTCGGGAAGCGAAAGGTCGAGTTTCAGGCCCGGCAGACCCTCGCCGCGCCGCGGCGTGCCAAACGCCAGTCCCCGAATCTCCGCCTTGTCAATCACCAGCTGGCGTCGGGAAAGCGCGGCCAGATTCACGGCCAGCGTCGCCGTACGGCATTCCACCAGGTTCTCCACGCTGTCCTTCGACCGGGCCACCTGCACGTCGTTCACCTGCATCCTGCCGCGCGCCAGGGAAGCCCACGTCTTGTCAATGTTCACCCACGCCCCTGTCGCCCCTTGCAGGGACTGAATCAGGGTCCAGCGCAGCACGACAGGCAAACCGAATTGAACCGCCACCCAGATGGCCACGACGACGGCAACACGCGGCAACAGATAGCTCCATCGGATCATGCGGCTGTCCTCCGTTGTCCGCGCTGCCCGCGCCGCGCACCCGCGCCGCCGGTCTCCGCCGCCGCGGACGAACCCGTGTCGCCCGGCACCGAACTCGCCGCCACCGAGTCATCACTTGACGCCTTCCCGTCCTCCTCTCCCTCACGCTTCGCCGTCATTCGCCGCAAGCGAGCCATCCAAGGCAGCGTCAGACGGTAGACGGGATAGAACATCGCTGCCCCCACGACCAAATTGCCCATCACCACCGTGTTGTTGAACGACGTCCACGCGGAAAATGGCAGTCGTGACACCCAACGCCACAACGGCACGAGCAGCGGCCACGTGAGCACGCTTTCGCCAACCCAGTGCGTCAACGGATCATAGTACGGCGACAGAAAACTGAACACGGCCGCCGCCGCCACGCCCATGGCCGTGCTCACCCGCGTGCCAAACAACACCGTCGCCACCACCACGGCCAACAAATTGCCCTTGGGCATCAAGCCCAACATCATCCCGCACGCGAGCCCCAAGGCCATCTGGCGGGAGGAGTCCTTGGCACAGATGGCGTCGCGTACCAGCCCGTATTGTCGATATAACCAGAACATATTGTCTCTCCGCGCCAACCTTCCCATCGAACACAGTCCCACGGCAAGACCAGTTTTTTTCGAATCTTCGGCGCAGTTTGTCCCAGAACACCGACTGCAGAGCACACGAACCCCCTCTCTTCAGCGGTCCTCGCTAGCACCGGACGTGGTTCCGCACCCGCAGTCGAGGGATGGGCCGAGGAAAATGACGGGCGGAAAATGTCCCCTCTCCCTGTCCAACATCATTTCCGCGGATCGGACACGTCCGTCCTCATCCGTGCGCCGGCTCCGCCATCCGTGCTCGTCCTTCGTCCTGTTGATAGCACAGATGGCAAGGCCGGAGCACAGATAAAAAGGCGGTCTGAAATCTCCGCCGGGGCCGACTTGGCCAAATCGCGGAGTTATTCCTGGACAGGTGCTTATCGTTCCAGCATCCGCCGCGCGAATCGATCGGTCTCGACCGGCACGCGCTCGGCATCTTCAAAAAAGCGACTGACAAACGCCAAACGATAGGGATACCCGGCAAAAGGAGCCATTTCATCCGCCGTGTAGCCGAACGGGCGATCCGCACATCCCACGTTCTTCCGCACGTAGGCGCCGATGTTGTCGGCCCACAGCCGCAGCGGCTCACCCCCAGATGCTCCACTTTGCCCCAGAGAAACCAACATCAGCAGCGTTGGCGTATTCACCGTCGTGTTCTCGTTTTCCGCGTGGCACTGATCCTTGACGCGACCCACGGATCAACAGTTGCGATAGCGACCCACAGGATGAATGGGACGGATGGGATTGATGAGACAACAGACATCGCGAGCGATTGCCCCGCGGCGCCCGAAATACCCACGTCACCTCCCCCCTCCCCTCTCTCACCTCTCACCTCTCACCTCTCACCTCTCACCTCTCACCTCTCACCTCTCACCTCTCACCTCCCCCCTCTCACCTCTCACCTCTCACCTCTCACCCAGCAACGTATGTGCCGTAACGTCGCGGACTCGGACGGGCAGGATCTGGCCGGCGAGCTGTGGCGAGCCCTGGAACACGACGATGCGATCGCAGTGCGTGCGGCCCATCAACTGGACCTCGGAGCCCGTGTCGGCGCGTTTCATCGTGACCTTGCTGGGACCTTCCACGAGCACTTCGACGATACGGCCGATGAACGCTCGGTTGTCCTCCTCGCTGATGGCGTTCTGGATGGCCAGCAACCGGTTGTTCCTTGCCTGCTTTGTTTCGTACGGCACATCATCAACCAGTCGCTCGGCGGCCTTCGTCCCTGGCCGTTCGCTGTACTTGAAGATGAAACTGTTTTTGAACCGGCACTCTTGCACGATCGCCATCGTCTGGTCGAAGTCGCGGTCCGTTTCGCCGCAGAATCCGACGATGAAGTCGCTGGAGACCGCGGCGCCGGGGATCATCTCGCGAATCCGCGCCATCATGTCGCGATACTCCTCCACCGTGTGCCCGCGTTTCATGCGTTGCAGGACCGCATTCGACCCGCTCTGCAACGGGACGTGCAGGTAGGGCGAGCACTTGGGAAGACTTCGGACGGCCTCGAGCAGTTCGCGGTTCATGTCCTTCGGGAAGTTCGTCACGAACTTGAGCCGTCGAATGCCGTCGATCTCGTGGAGGCGCTCCAACAGGTCGGCCAATCGCGTCATCTGCTCACCCGACCGGTACTTGTAGCTGTTGACGGTCTGGCCGAGCAGCGTGATTTCGAGGCAACCCTGGTCGGCCAGCAGGCGGGCTTCTTCGAGGATCTGTTCGGGAGGCCGTCCCTGCTCGGGCCCGCGCGTCATGGGAACGACGCAGTAGGAACAGAACTTGTCGCAGCCGATCTGAATGCGGAGAAACGCCTGAAAGGGCGTCGGGCGCATCGTCGGGTCGCGCAGCGGATCGAACGACTCGTGGCTTCGCCGGATCTCGGCCAGAGGCCCGTCGCGCCGGTCCAGGCTGACCGCCATGCGCGGCCGCGGCGCGCCGGCTGCCACGGATTCCAGCAATTCCGCAATCCGATGCAGCTGGCCGGGTCCCACGACCAGATCGACGAACGGCGCTCGTTCGAAAATCAACGCCTGGTCCTTCTGGGCCATGCATCCGAGGACGCCGATGACTTTTTCGGGATGCTGTTGCTTCAGCCGGCGCAGTCTTCCCAGCGCGCTGTAGATCTTGTCCTCGGCGTGTTGCCGCACGCTGCACGTGTTGAACAGGATGGTGTCCGCCTGTTCCACGTTGTCGGTCACGGTGTAGCCGTGCTGGCGGAGCGCGGCCACCACCATTTCGCTGTCCAGCAGGTTCATCTGGCAGCCGACCGTTTCGATGTACAAGCACTTCGGCATGGGTTATGAGGGGCGCTCGCCGGACGCGGTTTCCGAGATGGCAAATGGACGTACGAAGACAGAACGGGAATCGCACGCGTGCGAACGCCGCACGCGTGCGAACGCCGCACGCGTGCGAACGCCGCACGCGGCAGGTCGCGAACCGTGTCGTCTCGCTTCAATTGCGTTGGGTCCGCTTGGCTGCTTCGCTCGTCTGCGCTCGCCACCGCTCAACTTGTTTTCGCTCTTGCTCCATCGCAACCTGCTGCTGCAGCTTGACCAGCACAGCGTTCCTGCAGGCCTTCATGAGCCGAATCAATGTCACGACGGACACGTATCCCGCGGCAATCAAGACCCCCACGTCCCAACCCGTCAGACTGTCCATGGCCCCGTTCCTTGGGCGAGCGGCAGTTGAGAAGCTACCCGTAGGACGGGCACTCTTGCCCGTCCGGTGCGTGTTCGACGGGCAAGAGTGCCCGTCCTACTGGTAAATCCATTCCTGCCGCTCGCCTTGCATTCCCTCGCGTACCTGGAGCCCCAGATTCTACACGGGACCGGCAATCCGGGCGAGAGGGATTAGCCCCTCACCCGCCCCCACGAGCTCGCCTCGCGGGTCCACGCCGTCTCGCCGGCCAAAAAGCTGCGCGACGGCGGAATTTGAGTCAAGTGCCGTGACTTTCGCCGCAAACGCGCGTAGGAACGCCGCATGCCGCACGGTCTCCGGTGGAACAATACGCGGAGGACGTGTACAACAGGGAAGTGGCGCATCGCAGGTCACAACGCGCAAGACAGGTGGGAGAGCCATGGGGCGTTTCACGTTCATCCAGAATCTGTTCCGGACGATACTGCCGACGTTGATCGCGCTGGTGGTGCTGGTCATGGTGGTCGCGTGGCTGGGGGGTGCGTTTGAGGCGAAGATCCCACCGCGGGAATCACGTCCGCCCCTGGAAAAGCTCACGGCGAGCGAGGCCAAGCGAGTGGACCAGGTCCACGAGGTGACGAAGGACTACTACCACGAAGCCGTGGGCACGCTCCGCGCGGCGAGCAGAACGGAGATTGCCGCGCGGATTCTGGCGCCGATCAGTGAGATCCGGGTCACGGCGGGCGGCACGGTATCGGCCGGAGACGTGCTGATCCAGTTGGACAATCGCGAGTTCCAGTCGAAATTGAATCAAGCCCGCGGCGCACTTGACGCCGCTCAAGCGGCGGTCGGTCAAGCGGAGAAGGACTTCAATCGGGACGCGGAGCTGTTGAAGGAGCGTGCGGTATCGCGATCCCAGTTCGAAAAGTCCTCGACGAACGTGGATCTGGCGAAGGCCCGCTTCGACCAGGCCAGTGACGCGGTGAAGGAAGCCGAGGTGGCGCTCTCGTACACGACGATTCTGGCGCCGCAGTCTGGAACGATTGTGGACCGGAAAGCGGAGCCGGGCGACATCGCCCAGCCGGGCCGCCCGCTGCTGTCGCTCTACGATCCGGCATCGTTGCGACTGGAGGTCCCGGTGATGGAGAACCTGGCGCTGGCCCTGTCGGTAGGCGATGTGTTGGAGGTTCATGTGGACGCGTTGAGTGAGGATGTGGAGGCCCGCGTGGACGAGATCGTGCCGCAGGCGGATGCGGCCAGCCGGTCCTTTCTTGTGAAAGTCAACCTGGCCCGGTCCGAGCGGATGTTCGAAGGGATGTTCGGCAGGTTGCTCATCCCTGTCGGAACTCGCCGCCACATCTGCCTGGCCACGGCGGCAATCCGCACCGTCGGCCAGTTGGATTACGTGGAGGTTGTCGACTTGAAGCGACGCACCAAGGAACGGCGACTCATCACGACCGGCAAGCTTGGCATGCCCGGTCGGGTCGAAGTGCTGAGCGGCCTTGACGTCGGGGATCACGTCCTGCTGCCAACGGACGGTGACGGTTGAAGGCGAGGCGCGGACCATGGGCAATCGTGGCGGAATCGACGGGTGCTGGTGCGTGACACTCGCAGTTCCCGCTGCGAACGGCGGATTCACCACGTGGCGGCGGGCCGCGCCGTGCCTCGTTCCGAACGTTGCAGTCCCAGGGGATGGAATTGGGTTTTGCGCGCATACCCCGATGTCCGGATCCGTGACGCGGATCCGCGTCGGATTCGTCATCCGTCAATTGCAGGTGGATTGAACCAGTCATGGCGACGACATTGAACGATCGGAAGCCCTTTCTGACGCGCGTGGTCGAGACGTTCATGCGTGGCGACGCTGCCGTGTTGCTGGTCGGTGTTTCGATCGCACTCGGGTTCGCAGCCATCCTGCTGACGCCGCGGGAGGAGGAGCCGCAGATTGTGGTGCCTTTGGCTGACGTAATGATCGCGGCGCCCGGTTTGTCGGCGGAGGAGGTGGAGAAGCAAGTCACGATCCGCCTGGAGAAGCTGCTCTACCAGATCGACGGCGTGGAGTATGTCTATTCGATGTCGCGGGCGGGTGAGGCTGTCGTCACGGTTCGCTTCCACGTGGGGGAAGACCGTGAAGACTCACTGGTCAAACTCCACAACATGATCCACTCGCACGTCGAACTGGTCCCCGCCTCCGTGACCGGCTGGGTTGTCAAGCCGATCGAGGTGGACGACGTGCCGATCGTGAACGTGACCTTATGGTCCGACCGCACCGACCTGTATGGAGACTATCACTTGCGGCGGATCGCCGACGAGTTGCAGAACGATCTGCAGGCGATCCCGAACACGAACCGCGTGTGGGTCATCGGCGGCCGCCCGCGGCGAGTGCGCGTGGAACTCGATCCCGTCCGCCTGGCAGCTCGTCAGACTTCCGCCCTGCACGTCGCACAGGCGCTGCAGGCCAGCAACGTGCACGTGCAGGCCGGTTCCTTCGACCAACAGAACAGCCGGCATCTTGTCGACGCGGGGACGTTCATCCGCGACACCGCGGACTTGCAGGAACTGGTCATCAACGTGAGCGGCGGGCGGCCGGTCTATTTGAAGGACGTTGCCGAGTTGCACGACGGGCCCGCCGAAGTGGAAGGCTATGCGTGGATCGGGTTCGGCCCCGCCTCGCAAGACGCCCGAGCCGCCAAGGAAACACCGCGGGAACTCGGCATCCCGTCGCGCATCGACGCTCTCGTGGATCCGGTCCTGCGCCTCTTCAACGTGAACCGGCACGCGGTCGGCACGCCGCCAGGCGGACTCGAAGCCGCCACGTCCGATCGCCTCTACCCGGCCGTCCACATCGCCATCGCCAAGCGGAAGGGCAGCAATGCCGTCTGGGTGGCCGACGCCGTGGACCAGCGCATGAAGGAGCTGGCTGCGACCCTGTTGCCCGACGGCGTCTACTACCGCATCACGCGCGATTACGGCGAGACGGCGGACGCCAAGGTCAACGAACTGGTCAAAAGCCTCGTCATCGCCGTGGTGACGGTCATCGGCTTGATCGGGCTGGTGATCGGGTGGCGTGCCGCGCTGGTGGTCGCGCTGGCCGTCCCCGTCTGTTACAGCATCACGCTGTTCGTGAACCTGTTGTGCGGCTACACGATCAACCGCGTGACGCTGTTCGCCCTGATCCTCGCGCTCGGGTTGCTGGTCGACGACCCGATCACGGGCGTGGAAAACATCGCGCGCTTCTTCGGCATGAAGCGGTACTCGCCGCGCGAGGCGGTGCTGCGCGCGGTGCAGGAGGTGCAGCCGGCGCTGATCCTGTCCACGCTGGCGATCATCGCGAGCTTCGTGCCGTTGATGTTCATCACCGGAATGATGGGCCCTTACATGGGCCCCATGGCCGTGAATGTGCCGCTGACGGTAACCGTGTCCACCGTGGTGGCCATCATGATCACGCCGTTTCTGTCGCTCGTTGCCCTGCGACGGTCGGCGGAACGAGCCGGGGACGAGCCCGAGTACGACTTGACGTCCAGGCCGCTGTACCGGCTGAGCCAATTGATTCTGGGCAACATTCTGGATCGGCGCTGGCTGGCGTGGGGGACACTCGGAGCGGTCGCCTTGCTGCTGCTGGTGACTTTGGGGCTTCCGGCGCTGCGCGTCGTGCCGCTGAAGATGCTGCCGTACGACAACAAGAACGAATTCCAGATTGTCGTGGACATGCCGGAAGGAACGACACTCGAAGAGACCGAGGCGGCGACGCGCGAACTGGCCGGTCACCTGTCGGGTGTTCCCGAAGTTCTTGACTACCAGTCGTACGTCGGGATTGCGTCGCCCATGGATTTCAACGGCATGGTCCGGCACTATTTCCTCCGCCGCGGTCCTCACGTCGCCGACATCCGGGTGAATCTGGTTCCGAAAGAGAACCGCCTCCATCAATCGCACACGATCCTGTTGCGGATTCGCGATCGGCTGGAGGCCATTGCGCGAAGGCACCGGGCGAACATCAAACTGGTGGAAGTCCCTCCAGGCCCGCCAGTGATCGCGACCGTGACGGCCGAAGTCTACGGGCCGCCGGATGCCCGCTACGACGAGTTGACCGCCGCCGCCAGACAGGTACAGGCTCGGCTCGCGCGGGAGCCGGGAATCGTCGACGTGGACACCAGTGCCGAGGCGGATTTCGCCCGGACCGTCTTCCACACGGATCAGCCGAAAGCGGCCCTTTCCGGCGTGTCCAAACAGACAGTCGCCCAGACGATCCAGATCGCGCTCGAGGGCATGCCGGTCACCGTGGTTCAAGTGCCCAACGAGGTGAATCCGCTTCAGGTGGAACTTCGCGTTCCGCGCGGCAAAAGGTCGTCCACCGCGGATCTGGAATCCATGTACGTGCAAGGCGGTCAAGGCCAGATCGTTCAAATCGGCGCCTTGGGCCGTTTCGTCGACGTGCACCCCGATGGCTCTCCCATCCTGAACGACAAGACGATCTATCGCAAGAACCTGCGCCGCGTGGCGTATGTCTTCGGAGAAGTTGCCGGGCGTCCGCCCGCCGACGCGATCCTCGACATGGAATGGGACCGGCAAGCGGATGGTGCGGCCACGACTCCAGCCACGAATATCCGCCCCGCGGACGAGCGGACCTGGTTCAGTCCCGGCGGCCGGGATCCGTGGTCGATGCCGGTCGGCTATGAAGTCCGCTGGGCGGGAGAGGGCGAATGGAAGATCACGCTGGACGTGTTCCGAGACCTGGGCCTCGCCTTTGCCGCCGCCATGGCGGCGATCTTCGTGATTCTCATGTTCGAGACTCGCTCCCAGCTCCTGCCGTTGCTGATCATGCTCGCCATCCCGCTCACGCTCATCGGCATCATGCCCGGATTCTGGCTCCTGAACGCGATCGTGGACCGGCCGGTCGGCGACAGCCTCTATCCGAATCCAGTTTTCTTCACGGCCACCGCCATGATCGGCATGATCGCTCTGGGCGGAATCGTCGTGCGCAACTCGGTCGTGTTGATCGACTTCATCCACCAGGGCCAGTCCGAAGGACTCTCGCTGCGCGAAGCCGTGATTCAAAGCGTGGCCGTCCGGACTCGGCCGATCCTGTTGACTGCCGGAACGACCCTGCTGGGGAACTGGGTGATCACCCTCGACCCCATCTTCTCCGGGCTGGCGTGGGCGATCATTTTCGGCATTCTGACATCCACCGTCTTCACCCTGCTCGTCATCCCCATCGCCTACTGGCTGCTCTACTCCCGCAGGCAACAGCCGGTGACGGCGGACCTGGTCACCGGCATGGCTGAGGAATGACGCGAGCCGGGCACACGGGGAAGTGCAACGTCCCGCTTGGGTTTGCCGTGGTCGCCAGACACAACAAAAGCCTCGTCGCATCTGACCGCTGGGTCGCGGCGCACGAGCAGCCGGCCTTTGGAAATCACGCCGCACGACTCTGCCCGATGGAACTGCCGTTCGGGGTGCCTGCAACTGCCGGCATCCCGCCAGCGACCCGTCATCGAGCTGCTCCCGCGGCACATCGAGCCGATGCGCGACACGATGCACTGGGGGCCGCTGTTGCCGTACAACGTCACGGGTAGGTTGCACCGGCAGCCGCGCGCCGCCGTCCGATTGCTCAATGGCAACGACCGCGCCGATTACGTGCGGTTCTTCGACGAGACCTTCGACGACGGACCCGCGCCGTCGACCCGCCACTCCAGAATCCCACCCGAAAAACCCGGCTGCAACTGGACCTCGACTCGTAGCGCATCGGTCGTGACGGGTTGAAACGACACGCTGTTGAAACAGTCCCGGCCCGTGCCGCACTCGCCCGTCGCCTGGACGGGCGTCCAGGAGTTGCCATCGCGGTACAGGAGTCTCCAACTCGCCGGCACGCGGCACCCTCCCCGCCCGGCGTCGTCGAACCAATAGACGGACACTGTGGAGACGGCCGTCGGCTTGGCGAATTCGTACTGGACCCACTCGACCGTCCCGCGATGGTCCCACCACGTGAACCGCGGGACCTCATGGTCGTCGGACCGCGCGGGTTCGATCTGATCGTTAAGAGCCGCGATGTTGTCTGCTCGCCAACAGTGCGAGGCCGTGGCTCGGCTCGTCCCGGCAATCGTGGGCAGCGGCGGGGCCACGGCCCGCTCGGACGAGCACGGCAGCCAGACCGCCATTTCATTGGCGCCGCGATGGCACCAGGCGTAATACGGGATCATCGTGATCGCCTTCGATCTGCTCGCCACGGTGCCGTCGCCCGTTCGATAGACGGCCGACGCTTTCCCCTCCAAGACGGTCACGCCGCCCAGCAGGTCCTCCGTGTGGCGCGCAACAAGCTTCGTATCGTCCGGGACCCACATCTCCCGGACCGTGCCATCGTGGTCCGCGCCTTCGACACAGTAGACCAGCGGGCCTCGCTCGAAGGCCACGCGACCGCGATTGCCCTCGATCTGCTCGTGGGACCGCACGCGGCGGACGGGCATCGGCAGGTCCAGCACCACGATGTCGCCCGGTTTCCACTCGCGATCGACCACCGCGAAACCGTCGATCAGCGCCGCATCGACCTGTTCGCTGTTGACCGCCAGCGACCACTGCGCCGCCGCCGCGGGTTCGTACCGGTAGAGATCGCTGGGCAACACGTCGCCGCGAACCCACGCCGGAATCCTGACGCGCAGACTGAATCGCCTCGCGTTCTTGGGCGATATCGTGATCCGGATCTTCCCGTCCCACGGATACCTGGTGTCCTGGACCAGCTCGACGGTCTCCCCGCCCAGTTCCATCGTCGCGCGACCGGCCAGGAAGAGATTCACGAACAGATCGTCGTCCCGCGTGGCGTACACGTAGCCGGGGATGGAGGGCAGGAAGCGCACGACGTTGCTGGGGCAGCACGAGCAACTGAACCAGGGACTCCGTTCCAGGTCGCCGTGGTTGAACTTGAAACGCATGTCGCATTCCAGCGGATTCGGGTAGAAGAACCGATCGCCGCTCATCGACACGCCGGCCAGGAACCCGTTGTAGATGATCCGCTCCAGAACGTCCGCGTACTTCGCGTGGCCGTGCAACAGAAACATGCGATGGTTCCACAAGGCCAGGGCGATGGCCGCACACGTTTCGTTGTAAGCGTTCAGATTGCCGAGCTTGTAGGCGCCCGCGTACCCTTCGCCGGCTCCGTGCTGCCCCACGCTGCCGATCAGGTAGAGTTTCTTGTCGATGACATCCTGCCAGATGCGGTCGATGGCATCGATGAAGGCCCGCTCGCCCGTCAACGCGGCGACGTCGGCCACGCCCGCGTAGAAGTATCCGCCGCGAACCGCGTGTCCCACGGCCTCCGATTGGCTGACGACCGGGGCATGATCCTGCGCGTACTGGCCGTAGAGCTTCGTGCGTTTCTCCTGGCAGCCACGCATCTCGACGAAGAACCGCGCCACGTCCAGATATCTCTTGTCGCCCGTCACTCGATAGAGCCGCACGAGCCCAATTTCAATTTCCTGATGGCCCGGCACGTCGGTCAACTGGCCCGGGTTCGGGCCGAACGTCCGGGCGATCAGATCGGCGTTCTTGATGGCGACGTCGAGCAGGTTGCGTTTGCCGGTCGCCTGGAAGTGCGCAACCGCCGCCTCGTACATGTGGCCCACGTTGTACAGTTCATGACTGTGGTCCAAGCCGGTCCACCGCGGATCTCGTCCGAAAGGGGTGCGATCTGTTGAGTCCTAAGGTTTACGGGCAGTTTGTCGCCATTTGGTGATGAAAATGGCTGGGAGTTGGGGAAAATGCCTTGGTGAGAGATGCGAA
>Ga0194113_10006595_pt1 | contig 14722 bp, 15 predicted proteins | sample TA2MahC200mmetaG_FD_146193 | JGI IMG/M metagenome (GOLD analysis project Ga0194113, IMG submission 146193) | Freshwater microbial communities from Lake Tanganyika, Tanzania - TA2015017 Mahale Deep Cast 200m | ecosystem: Environmental > Aquatic > Freshwater > Lake | place: Tanzania: Lake... | reverse complement strand
TGGTCAGGCTATCTCCTTTTCCTTATCCAGCGCTTCTATACTGATCGGAAATGAATTCAGTGCATTAAAGTCAAGCCGAGGCCTCGACGCCAATGCACTCATTTGATTTCCGAGCAGTATATCACGGCGACTGCGGCTGCGATCCCATCTTCGGCCCGAATCCTCGCACCCAATTCGGCGGCCCGCTGGCGCATCTGTGAATTTCCCACAGCCTCTTCCATACAGCGTCTTGACCAGCACGGCGCGCACCAGATAGGCGACGGGATGGGTCGGCTGGTCGCCGGGCCCGGCCGTGTGGTGGTAGCCGGCACAAGCCGTGACCAGCGCGTGCAGGTCCAGCCGGGCGTGCAGGCGCACCAGCAGGTGCTGCTGGGCGTGCGCCAACATCACGGCGTAGACCTGGCTGCTGCACCAGGCACACAACCGCGTCCAGAAGACCAAAACGCTGTCCGGCAGAAAGTCGGGAATAGGCATAGGGCAGAACCTCCGCAAGTGGCGTTGGGACGCCCCCTATCATCGCACAGCTGCGGGCGTGGGCCAAATCCAGCCCTGCCTGACTATCCGAATTCTGCAACGCTCTCCCTGGGGGACTACTACGCTGGTGGGACGCGAGTCGCCATGCGCACGGGGACCGCGAGCGGCGGGACAGTCAACTACCTGCTGGGCGATCACCTCGGCTCGCAGGCCTTAACGTTGACGAGCACTGGGGCGCGGCTCAACACCAACACTGAGCTGCGCTACATGCCCTACGGCGCAGCGCGCTACACCGCCGGCACGACGCCGACCAGCTTCAACTTCACAGGTCAGCGCAAGGACAACGGGAGCGGCTTGCTGTTCTATAACGCAAGGTGGTATGATCCGGTCGTGGGCCGGTTCATCCAGGCGGATACCCTCGTGCCGAGTCCGGGCAATCCGCAAAGCTTGTAAGGAGAAGAGCCAGGCAGGACTTCTACGGCTCCTGGGAACGCGTTGGCGTCGGGTGTGCTGCCGGAATGAGCCGCTCCCGCACCAGGAACGCCGCAATTTCCCACGCCAGCGCGCCGTTGCCCGCCTCGTTGATGTGCCCCAGGTCGTCCGGCAGGTCGAACGCGCGATTCGCCAACGCCGAGGTCACGTCCAGCGAGGGGAGCGACCGGCGAAGAGCCGCGTCGTGAAGCTCCGGAATCTGGGTGACCAGTACGAACTGCGCTCCGCGCCGCGCGCTCGCGTCGTGCATTTCGAACACGATCGCCGCGCCCAGCTCCAGCATCTCCCGCACAAATGCCTCCGGCGTTTCGCTCATCTCCTCTCCTGGCGCTGACGACGCAGGGGGCGCGGTCGGCCGGATGGCTTGCAGTGCGCCGGCGACGATGATGCGGTAGAGGACGCTCTGATCGGCCAGCCAGCGATGGATCTGCTTGGGCGCGCTCGCGGGTTGCGCGTCGGCCGCGGGGGATGGCACGGGCGAGTTAGTGAGAGTGAGCTTGCCATCCTTCAGGACGAAGCGCGGTTTCTGCTTCCCGAACCGCTCGGTGTACATGTGCCGCTGGTTAGAATAGTGCGCCACGTAGGCAATCACCAGGTCGGGTCGGTAGCGAAACCCCTCGTACTCCAGGAACAGCAGCTCCTGATCCACGCCGTAGCCGCTGGTTCCCAGATTGATCACCTCGACCTTGTCGAAGTAACCGGCCAGGAGCGTGCTATAATGCTGTGCGATCGGCACGCCGAACCCGAAGGTGCGCGAATCGCCCAACAGCACGATGCGGAAGACGCCGGCCGGCTTCTCGTAGGTAGTCTCCGGGCCGCGTAGACCCTGCGAGTTGATGCGGTATTCCACCGGTTGACCCGTGCGTCGCGAGATGGCGTGGGCCAGCGGCTTGAGCGACCAGCCCAGCCGGCTGTCGAATTGGCCGATGCTGGCCGGCACGGCCGGCTCTGGCATGTTGCGCGCGATGAGCCAGCGGGCCGCGAGCTCTAGAAGCAGCAAGCCCACGAGAGTAATGACAAGAGAGAAAAGAAGTTCCCTGCGCAGCAGACGCTTCATGTACCGTGCTCCGGGAGTGTTGCATAGACCTGGCAGTCTTGGAGACCTGGGCCTGGCCGTATTCTAACGGATGGGAACGGTTTGAGCAAAGAAGCGCTACTGCGTAAGTCGTGCTACTGATTCGCGCGCAGCCGCGCGAGAATGAAAGAAATCAGGAATGAATGATACAACTGCGCGCTGGCTCGATGAGCCGGCCAGTTGGCTCGAACTGAGCCGGGCGAATCTGCTCCACAACCTGGCCGGCGTGCGGGCGTTGGTCGCCCCGGCCAGGGTCATGGCGGTCCTGAAGGCGAATGCTTACGGCGCAGGGGCAGTCGGAATGGCGCGGGTGTTGGCCGAGGCCGGCGTGGATGCGTTCGCCGTCGCCACGGTTGCCGAAGGAATCGAGCTGCGACAGGGTGGGATCGCCGGGATGATCGTGTGCCTGGGCTGTTTCACGCGGCAGGAAATCCCCGCGATCTTTGCGCACGAGTTGACGCCGGGCGTCTTCCACGCCGCGGCCGCGCAGGCGTTGGCTGAACAGGCGCGCATCCTCCGCCGCGTTTTGCCCGTGTGGGTGAAGGTGGACACCGGCCTGGGGCGGCTCGGCGTCCCCTGCGATGCCGCGGCCGGGTTTCTCCGGGAACTTGGGGAGCTGGCAGGGCTGGAGGTCGCCGGCATCTTCAGCACACTGACCGAAAACCCCGCCCGCGACCCCCGCCAGGTGGCACGGCTGCTGGCGGTGCGCAGCGCGCTGCCAGGTCTGGCCAGCGTTCCGCTCAGCCTGGCGTCCAGCCATGCCATCGTGTCGCTGCCCGCGAGCTATGGGGACATGGTTCGCCCTGGCATCATCCTCCACGGCCTGGAGCCGAGTGAACGCGACCGTATGGATCTGCGGTTGGTGTCGCGCGCCGACCTGCGCCCGATTGCGACGTGGAAAGCGCGCGTGGGCGATGTCAAGACCATTGCGGCGGGTGAACAGGTCGGCTACGGCTGCCAGCCATCCTTGACCGTCCCAACGCGCGTAGCGGTGCTCACGATTGGGTGGGCGACCGGCTACGGGCCGGCGCCGAATCGCGGGGGCATGGTCCTGATCCACAGTTGCGCGTGCCCGGTGTTGGCTGTCAGCGCCAACTCGACGATGGTGGATGCCGGCCCCGCGCCCGCCGCAGCGGTCGGCGACGAGGCGGTGCTGCTTGGCAGGCAAGGCGCGGCGGAAATCACTGCCGCGCAGCTCGCGCAGGTTGCCGGGGGCGGCGTCTACCGGCTGCTGGCGGCTGTGCCCAGAGAGGTTGCGCGCTTCTGGTATTGAGTGATCGAATGAACGAGTAATGCCGGTCTTGACAGCCGCCCCAAGGCGTGTTATGATCCGTCTGTAAGTTACGAAAAACTCCTTCTCTGATCTGCAAAGTTTCCGAAAGGTTGAGAAAATGGGCGCAGCGAAGCCCCGCCCCAACCTCAGCGATGTGGCCCGGCAAGCCGGCGTTTCCTCTGCGACCGTCTCCCGCGTGCTCAACCAGACTGCCCCAGTGAGCCAGAGCGTGCGGGATCGCGTCATAGAGGCTATCGAATCGCTCGGTTACCACGCATTGCGTTCCTCTACCCTGGGGTCGGCGCGGCGCGAAACGATCGCCCTGCTGATTCCCGATATTCTCAACCCCTACTTCACCGAGATTGCGCGCGGGGTGCAAGACGAAGCCAGCGTGGATGGCTATTTCTCGCTCATGTTCGACACTGCCGAGGACCCGGAGCGCGAGCGCGATTTCTTGCGCATCTTGACGAATCAGGCCATCTGCGGCATCATCGCATGTGGCTCGCGGATCGCCATCCATGATCTGATAGCCATCCGGAGCCAGACAAGCGCGCCGATGGTGGTGCTCAATCGGTGTCTACAACTGCCGAATACCGCTTGCATCACTGTGGATCTGGAGAATGCCACCTATCGAGCGACGCGACACCTGCTTGATCTGAATCACGTGCGCATCACGTTCTTGCCTGGGCCCAGCGCCTCCGACACGTCACAGGCTCGCCTGCGCGGGGTCGAGACGGCTCTGGCCGAGGCGCATCTGTCCATGCGACCGGAATGGCGACCTGCCAGCTTTCCCGACGTGGATGGCGGTTTTCAGGCGATGAGCGCGCTGCTGGCTTTGCCGGTCGAGCAGCGGCCGACTGCCATCATCGCGCACAACGACCTGATGGCCCTGGGCGTGTTGCACGCCATCCGCGCGCGGCATCTGCGCGTGCCCGAGGACTTCTCGGTCATCGGCATTGACAACATCCACATGGCGGCCCACGCCAACCCGCCGCTCACGACGCTGGCGCCGCCCAAGCACCGCATGGGCCGGATGGCGATGCAGACGCTGCGCCGCATGTTGGCGGGCCACCCCCCGCCCGGAGATGGGTATGCGCTCGTGGAATGCCCGTTGATCGTTCGGGAGTCCACTGGCCCGGCGCCGGGGAACAACGGCCGCGGTCGCGAGGCATAGCCCGTGTGGACTGCACGGCATGGGCAGGCCATTCATGAGGAGAGGAGGTGATCTCTCGCGTCAATCGGCTATCGGCGTTTTGCGATCGAAAAGGTGCAGTTGACTATCTCAGAGAGGAGAATCCGGATGAACCGCAAGATAACCCTGTTGATCAGCCTGTTTGTCGTACTGTCGTTCATCTTGTCGGCCTGCGCGCAGGCTACCCCTGCGCCGCAGCCCCCTCAGCCGCCCGCCAAGGCGGAACCGACAAAGGCCCCTGAGGCGACCAAGGCTCCCGCCCCGGCCGTCACCAAAGCGCCTGAGCCGACCAAGGCCCCGGCCAGCAAGTATTCGGAAGCCCCGATGCTGGCGGAGCAGGTCAAGGCCGGCAAGCTGCCTGCTGTGGATCAGCGCGTGGCGGAACAGCCGCTCGTCCTCAAGGCGATCGAGGAGATCGGCCAATACGGCGGCGTCTGGCGTCGCGCGTGGAAAGGCCCGTCCGACTTCCATGCCTATGGCCGCCTGAACTATGAGCCGATCTTGCGCTGGCCGCGCAACCCGAAGGATCCCATCCAACCCGGCCTGGCGCACAAGTGGGAATTCACACCCGATGGCAAGGAGCTGACCCTCTACTTCCGCAAGGGACTGAAGTGGTCGGACGGCAAGCCGTGGACCGTGGACGACATCATCTTCTGGTGGGAAGACATCGAGCTGAACAAGGATCTGACCTCCGCGCCGCACGCCGAGTGGGTGGTCAACGGCAAGCCGATGACCCTGCAGAAGATTGACGACGTCACGATCAAGATGAAGTTCGACGGTCCGAACGGCCTGGTCGTGCGCATGTTGGCCTTCCATGGCAACCAGTGGCCGCTCAACTTCGAGCGCTTCGGCGCGTTCGCGCCCGCACACTATCTGAAGCAGTTCCATCCCAAGTACAACAAGGATATCAAGGACTACAAGCTGTTCAACGAGAAGGCTGATGACCTCAACCCCGAACGGCCGGCCATGACGCCATGGACGGTCAAGGTCTACAAGCCTGGCGACGCCAAGCTGGTGGCCGAACGCAACCCGTACTACTGGAAGGTGGACGAGAAGGGCCAGCAGTTGCCCTACATTGACCAGCTAGACTTCACGCTGGTCGAGAGCAATGACGCCATCGCTGCGAAGGCGCTGGCGTGCGAGATTGACATGCAGTTCCGCAATATCGCACTGAAGCAATTCCCGCTCCTGAAAGAGAAGGAGAAGGCGTGCGATTACCGCGTCTTCCGCTGGGGCTCGGCCTCTGGCACACACCTGGCGCTCTGGCCGAACCAGAGCTATGCGGCTGATCCTGAGCTGCGCAAGATCTTCCAGAACAAGGACTTCCGTATTGGTCTCTCCTACGCCATTGACCGGGCCAAGATCAACAAGATCGCGTTCCTGGATCAGGGCGTGCCCCGCACTGAGATCTTGGTGCCCGATTCCGCCTTCTATGTGCCCGAAGTCGAGAATCTGTACGGCGAATTCGACCCCAAGAAAGCCGCCGAACACCTGGACAAGGCCGGCCTGAAGATGGGGTCCGACGGCAAGGTGCGCCTGCGACCCGACGGCAAGCCGCTGGAGATCACCATTGAGACGCCGAGCACCGGCACTGACCTGGACGCGGTGCAACTGGTGGCTGAGAACTGGAACGCGGTAGGCGTCAAGACCGCGGTCAAGTCCATGACGCGCGACGTCTACTGGCCGCGTGCCACGGGCAACGAGGTGCAGATCGCCACCTGGGGCACCGATCGCGGCCTGGAGCCGTTCGTGGATCCGATCTACGTCTTCCCGTTCGATGAGCGTTCCTGGATGGCGCCGGCGTTCGGCATCTACTACAAGACCGCCGGAGCGAAGGGCGAGAAGCCCGAAGGCAAGCTGGCCGAGGCGCAGCAGCTCTTCGAGCAGTTTAAGGCGACGATTGATCCCGCGAAGCAGGTCGAGATCGGCAAGCAGTTGATCAGGATGGCTTCCGAAGAAGCCTGGACGATTCAGACGGTCGGCATGTCGCCGGCGCCTGTCGTGGTGAAGAACAACTTCAGGAATGTGCCGGAGAAGTTCACGCAGGACTGGATCATCATGTCGCCGGGCACACTCGATCCGAGCCACTTCTTCTTCAAGAAGTGAGTAGACAAGTAGGCAGGTAGACAAGGAATGAGTGGGGGTTGGGCTGGCGGGTTCGTTGAGGGCCTGCCAGTCCAACCGGGCTCTGGAGTGGGTCATGATTACGTTCATCATTCGTCGCGTGCTGGCGATGATCCCCACGTTGTTTCTGGTATCCGTGCTCAGCTTCATCATCATCGAGCTGCCGCCGGGCGACTTCATGACTTCGCTTGCCGCCAACGTTGGCACCAGCGGTTCGAGCATGGATGCGGCGACGGTCGAGAACTTGCAGCGCCAATATGGGCTGGACAGGCCGGCGCACATCCGGTATCTGACCTGGATCAGCGGTTTCGTGCGCGGGGACTTCGGTTACTCGCTCGATTGGAAGCGGCCGGTCAGCGAGCTCATCATGGGACGCCTCGGTCTGACGCTGTTGCTTTCGATCCTCTCCCTGATCATCATGTGGCTGATCGCGATCCCGATCGGGATCTATTCCGCCACGCACCAATACTCGCTGGGCGACAACGTTTTCACGTTCCTGGGTTTTCTGGGACTTTCGGTGCCCGAGTTCGTGCTGGGCCTGCTCTATCTCTTCATCGGGATCTTCGTTTTCGGGATTTCGGTCACGGGGCTCTTTTCCGCCGAGATGGAGAAGTCGCCGTGGTCTATCCCCAAAGCGCTGGACCTGATGAATCACCTGCTCTGGCCCGCGCTGATTCTCGGCACAGGCGGCATGGCGCAGTTGATCCGCATCATGCGCGGCAGCCTGCTCGAAATCTTGGGCCAGCAATACATCACCACGGCGCGCGCCAAGGGCCTGAAGGAACGCGTCGTCGTCAATAAATACGCGGTGCGTGTGGCGATCAATCCACTGATCAGCGTGATGGGTATGCAATTGCCCGGCCTCATCAATGGGGCGACGGTGTTGGGCATTGTGCTGACGCTGCCGACGACAGGCCCGCTCTTTGTGCGCGCCCTGCTCAGCCAGGATATGTACCTGGCAGGCAGTTTTCTGGTCTTTCTGAGCCTGATGCTGATGTTGGGCAACTTGCTGTCCGACATCGCTCTGGCCTGGGCCGATCCACGGATTCGTTACGAGTGAGCGCGGAGTCAGGGGACGGGAGGCAGGGGGCAGGAGTCAGGGGGCAGAGAGGATGGGCATGAAGGATGACAAGTCCGTGGCTGCTATGAGTACTTCGGGGGCTGAGCAAGCCGCCGCCGTTTATGAACTCGCCAGTGCAGAGCTCCTCAGCCGGGCTGAGGAAGAGTCGCGCTACGGCCTCTCGCAGTGGCAGTTGATGTGGCGCAAGTTCATTCGCAGTCGTACTGCCATCATCGGCGGCTGCGCGGTCGTCTTGTTCTACCTGATTGCGGCGTTCGCCAATTTCCTGGCTCCGTATGGCGGAGATCAGCGTTTCATCGAATACCTCTATGCGCCGCCGCACAGGTTGCACTGGGATGTGCGGACTGGCCTCTATATCTATGCCTTGGAGACGACGTTTGACAAAGAAACGCTCAAGGCTGTCTACAAGTCAGACGCCAGCAAGAAGATCCCCATCCGGTTCTTCGTCCACGATGCGCCGTATAAGTTGTTGGGTCTGATCGAAACGGATGTGCATTTGTTCGGCGCGGACGACAAGGACGTCGGGATCTTTCTGCTGGGAAGCGACCGCCAGGGTCGCGACGTCCTTTCGCGCATCCTCCTCGGCAGCCAGATGTCGCTGACGATCGGTCTGGTGGGGGTGTTTCTCAGCCTGACGATCGGCTCGGTCATGGGGGTCACTTCGGGCTATTTCGGCGGACGGGTAGACAACGTCATGCAGCGGATGATCGAGGTGATCCGCTCCTTTCCTTCGATTCCCTTGTGGATGGCGCTGTCGGCGGCGTTGCCCCAGCACTGGCCGCCTGAGCGAGTCTACTTCGCGATCACCGTCATCCTCTCGCTGATCGGCTGGACCTGGCTGGCGCGACAGTTGCGCGGCAAGGTGTTGGCGATCCGCGAGGAGGAGTTCGTGATCGCGGCGCAGTTGTCGGGCGCCGGCGACGCCTGGGTGGTCTTCCGGCATCTCATTCCGGCCGTGTTCGGCCACATCATCGTCATCGCCACGCTGGCGATGCCCGGCATGATCCTGGCCGAGACGACCCTTTCGTTTCTCAATCTGGGCCTGCGGCCGCCGCTGATCAGTTGGGGGGTGTTGCTGCAGGAGGCGCAGAACCTGGAAAGCATGCGGCACTACCCCTGGCTGCTCTCGCCGGCGTTGGCCATCGCCGCGGCGGTGCTCGCGTTCAACTTCTTCGGCGATGGGTTGCGTGACGCGGCCGATCCGTATTCGCGGTGAGGGATGAGGCGTCGAACGTCAAACGTGAAACGTGAAACGTCAAACGTGGAACGTGTTCGCGTGCGCACATCCATGACGCATGATTCATGGCGTTTGACGCCTGACGTTTGACGCATGACGCATGACGTTCGACTGAGGAGCGCTAAGAGTGAGTTCACCGTCGTCAGGTGCGTTGCTGGAAATCCAAGACCTCAAGACTTACTTCGACACCGTGGATGGCACCGTTCGCGCGGTGGATGGGGTGTCGTTCAGCATCGCGCCCCAAGAGACGCTGGGGCTGGTGGGCGAGTCGGGCTGTGGCAAGTCGGTGACGGCCTATTCGGTGCTACGTCTGCTGCCCCTGCGCTACAGTCGCATCCTCGATGGCAGCAGCATGCGCTTTCGACTGCGCAGCGGCGAAGTGGTGGACCTGGCCGGAGCTGACCCCCGCGGGGATCTGATCCGCGCGATCCGCGGCAACGAGATCGCCATGATCTTCCAGGAGCCGATGACCTCTCTGTCGCCCGTCCACACGGTCGGCAGCCAGATCGCCGAGGCGGTGCAGCTTCACCAGGCCACCACCAAAGAACAGGCCGCGCAGATCACGGTCGAGATGCTGAAGCAGGTCGGCATCGCCAACCCAGAGCAGCGCGTCCACGAGTATCCACACCAGTTTTCCGGCGGCATGCGCCAGCGTGCGATGATTGCTATGGCCTTGTCGTGTAACCCATCGCTGCTCATCGCCGATGAGCCGACCACCGCCCTCGATGTGACGATTCAGGCGCAAATCCTGGAGTTGATGAAGTCGCTCCAGGAACAGTTCCGCATGTCTATTCTGATCATCACGCACAACCTGGGAGTCGTCGCGGAGATGGCAGACCGCGTGGCCGTCATGTATATGGGCAAGATCGTGGAGACCGGTTCAACGCGCGCCATCTTCCACGATCCCATGCATCCCTACACTGTCGGCCTGATGCAGTCGGTCCCGAAGATGGGGCGCAACGTCAAGCAGCGGCTCATCCCCATCGCCGGCAGCGTGCCTGACCCGTTCTCGATCCCACGCGGTTGCGCGTTCCTCCCGCGTTGCGCCGCGCAGAAAAAGCCCGCATGCGCCGGTCCGGAAGATGTGGCGCTGACAGAAGTGGGCGCGGGGTGGTGGGTGAGGTGTACGTTGTATCAGGAGGAGTTTGGTTCGGGATAGCGACCGGCGTCCAACAGGGCGCGACGCTGCAGCATGCGAAGTGAGGAGTTCAGCCGCAGCAGATTGACTGTTGCACGACCGCTGGGGGTTACGCCGCGAATCGCTGCGCCATCGCACTGGAAGTGCTGGCGCCAAGTCTGAGTTCGCGGATTGTACAACTGCACGACGAGTCCAGTCGCTGGATCAATGGCGCTCAGATCGGAACCTTTGTAGCGGTTGCAATCCAGACAGGCCAGCGCCAAGTTTTCGCTGGTAGTTGCACCGCCATGCTTGAGCGGGAAGACATGATCTATCTGATGCGTGAACGGTGTATCTTCCTGGTGCAGCAGGCAATACTCGCAGCGGTCCGCAGCCCGCTCGATCACCAGTCGGCGCAGCCTTGGCGACACGGGGATGGGACTCATGAGGGATTGCAGGCTGCAAGGGCCATGCGCGCGCGCGCTTTGAGAAGGATGAAGAGGTGATTGACCTGGGCATAGGTTTCTAATTCTGAAGCCTCTTCGGCGGCCAGACCAGTCTCGCGATTCTTGTCCAGCAACTCCTCCAGGCGTGCTTGCGCACCAGGCGACAATTTGAAAGCCAGGATCTGTTGTGATGTCGCGCCGTGTGCGAGGAACCGGATCATCTCGTCGTAGGCCAGTGAAGTTGCGTTCGATGCCAGCGTGGCATGGGGCTGACCAACAGGAAGCAGATCGAGCGCCAACGCCAACAGGTCTGGAAGCTGGTTGCGCCGCGGGGCAAGCCGTGTGGCCAGTTCGGCGGGCACGTCCAGGGTAATCGTCGTCATCGGTCATCGTCCTTTCCGAGATCATTCTACCATAACCAGCCAGGAAAAGCTAACGCTGAGATGAACACAAGCCCAATCCTCCTCGAAGTCAAAAACCTGAAAAAGTACTTCCCGATCCAGCGCGGACTGCTGAAGCGCGTGGTGGGCCACGTGCGCGCTGTGGATGGCGTGAGCTTCGCCATCCGGCAAGGGGAGACCCTCGGTCTGGTCGGCGAATCGGGGTGCGGCAAGACGACCGTGGGACGCCTCATCCTGCGCGGGATTGAGCCGACCGCCGGACAGGTTTTCTACCGGCGCGATGGCGAGTTGACGGAGCTCACGAAGGTACCACGTCGCCGGATGAAGCCATTTCGCCGCGACATGCAGATCATCTTCCAGGACCCCTTTTCGTCGCTCAACCCCCGCATGACGGTGCTGGACATCGTGTCGGAGCCGCTGCGCATCCACGGCGCAGCCAGCAGCGATGAGATGAAGGTGCGCGTGCGCGAGCTGCTCGAGCAGGTGGGCTTGCGCGTCCAGCACATGAACCGTTACCCCTATGCGTTCTCCGGCGGCCAGCGGCAGCGCATCGGCATCGCGCGCGCGTTGGCGCTGAAACCCAAGTTCATCGTCTGCGATGAACCGGTCAGCGCGCTCGATGTCTCGATCCAGGCTCAGGTGCTCAATCTGCTGCACGATCTCCAGAAAGACTTGGGGCTGACCTACCTGTTCATCTCGCATGATCTTTCGGTGGTCGAGCACGTGAGCGACCGGGTCGCGGTGATGTACCTGGGCGACATCGTGGAGCTTTCGCCATCGGAGGAGCTATACGCTACCCCGCGCCATCCCTATACCGAAGCGCTGCTCTCGGCCGTGCCCAGCTCCGATCCGGATGTGCGGATCAAACGCATCGTCCTGCCCGGCGATGTGCCCAGCCCCAGCAAGCCGCCAGCCGGCTGCAAGTTCCATCCCCGCTGCCACTACGCTGTGGATCTATGCAGCTCGGAAGTCCCTACGTGGCGCGAACTCGGGGCCGGCCACTGGACCGCGTGTCATTTGGCCGATCAACTGAAGCTAGCCGGGATTGCCAATACCTGAGCCCGAGGAGAAACACATGAAACTGATTGCCCAGGCCGAGAATGAGCCTGTTGTGACGACGCCGGACGGCGCGCAGCGCCGGATCCTCAGCTACGGCGGCGGGATGATGCTGGTGCAGTTCACCTTCGACGCGGGCGCCACATCGTGGCATCACAGCCACCCGCACGAGCAGCTCGGCTACGTCGTCTCCGGCGAGATTGACTTCGTCATGGACGGCCAGGAACCCGCACGCCTGACCGCCGGCGGCGCTTACTACGTCCCGTCAGGCGTGCCGCATCACATCGTCACCCATGCGCCGACGGTCCTGATTGACGCGTTCACACCGGTGCGAGAGGATTTCTTGGGAGGAAACAGAAACAAGTAGACAGGGAAAACAAGGAAACTGGAACCCGATTTGACAGACCCGCTCGTCTTGTGTTATCATCTAAAGGTCTTAGCCACTTTCCGTTGCTTCAGGACGAGGTGATTGGCTGTGGTCCAGGCGCTGACCATGTCAATATCTACGCGCCTCCATGACCCCAAAGGCAGGTGCACTGATGTCCCTTGCGCGCGAGAATATCGCCAGACTGAGGAAGACCCATTTCACCGGTTTCATCCTTCCAGACATTCCCAAACCAAATGCCGCGCGATGGCCTGAGCTCTCGATGAAGCTCTGCAAGTCCCTGACTACGGCCTCCCTATCGGGAACTGCGACGAGTACCCCGATGGTCGAACGCGAGCGCCTGGCAAAGCTCGTGAGTGAGAAACCCGATCACATCGGCCTGACACCGGCCGGCAGGCACGATGCTTCGTTGTGCGTTCGATGGGCCGGCTATTGGCGCGATAGTTGAGGGGGGTGATGTGTACTGGCGCAATTCGTGGAAGGTGGCGCGTGCGGGGTTTGGTCATGCGCCTCTGAGAGTCTGTGAAAATATCTCCCGGCCCCCTGCTTTGGGGGCGGGTGGGATCAGTTTCAACGCCATGATCTCTGCCCGGGTCCGAATTTGCGGACTTGGCAGCGGTCGGCCTGGGTGTTTGCTTGCTAAGCGACCTCGGTCAACGCCCCCGAGTCAGGTCGCTGGCGACCGGGGGGATCATGTTGCGGCTCATCATCGGCGCCACGCTGACCAGTTCCTGGTCGGTGGGCGTGGCGGAGCTTGGGCCGCGGGCCTGGGTTCAGGCGGCCACCGGCCTGAGGGCCGCCGGGGTGGTGCTCGACGTGGCGAGGTGGCGCAACCAGATCAACAGATCATGCGTGATGGCGATCCACAACGCCACCGCCAACGCTTTGAGCAAGCCCCGCACCCGCAATTGCCGCAAGCCGTGCCGACTGCGCGCCTGGGCATTGACGCACTCACTGGTCGCGGCCCGCAGTTTGTAGGTAGCTTTGGCTTCGTCCGTCGCCATGCGGGCCCGCCACGCTGCGACGGCCGTGGAGTCGGTTGCCAGCGGCAGGGCGGGGTCGCGCGTCGGGTCTTTGGGTTGGGGCACGGGCGCCACAATGCGCACGCCTTTGGCAGTGCCGGTTTCCACGGCGGCCAGTGTGACAAAGCCACCGTCCATCAGCCAATCGTCGGGGAGGCGCTCCGTGCGCTCCTGCTCTTGGTCGATCATGGGCGCCATCTCCGCCTTGTCACTGCCGGCGTTGGTCACGTCCACGCCCACGATGACACGGTGGGCCGTGTCGGTGGCGAACTCGAAATTGTAGGCCGGGCGGTAGCCACCGTCCGCCATCTTCATCACGCGCGCCTGCGGGTCGGTGGTCGAGACGCGGGCGTCAGCTTGCTCGGCAGCGGGTTTGGCGGCCTGTGCGGCCGGCAGTTCGGCCAACGCCGCCTCCAGGCGGGCGACCCGCTCGGCGGTGGCGCGTTCTTGGGCGGCCTGCTCGCGGGCGTTCCGGGTTTCTATCGCGGCCGCCGGGGGCGCGGTCAAAGCCGCCACGGCGGCGCGGGCCTCGGCCAGCCGCTTTTCCAAGGTCGCCTCCCGGCGAAAGGAGGCCGCACCGGCGTTGGCGCGCACCCGCATGCCATCTTGCGCCGTGTGTTCGTAGGCGATCAGGCCAGCCTGGTCCAAACACGCTAACACCTGGGTCAGCAAGTCATCCAAGGCCTGGAGATGCTGCCCCCGAAAGTCACTCAAGGTATGGTAATTCATGGAGACCCCGCCACACAGCCAAATGTAGGCCAGATGTTCGACGCACAGGTCGTTGAGTTCGCGGGCACTGGTAACGCCCTGGCTCAGCGCATACAGCCAGAGCGCCACGAGAATCTTGGGATCGGTGGCCGCTTGCCCTGGCCCACCGACAACCACCACAATCGGCGCATAGAACGCCGTCAAGTCGAGGCGCGCCAGCAACTCCCACATCAGCCGCGCCAAGTGGTCAGCCGGCAGCAGATCCGCCAAGCGCGCCGGGATGGCGGTCACCTGGTCGCGACAGGCACGGCGCAGGCGGAGTTGATCGCGCGGCAGCGCCGCAGTGCTCGGCGTATCGCTGGGCGGCGTGGCGGGTGCCTCGGCAGCCGCCTCAAGCAACTCACGGGCGCGCTGATACCTGTTCTCGCCGGTGGGGGTGGTGGGTGTCATGGTCAGGCCTCCTGGTTACCAGGATATTACCGCAGGACTGGCTCGCCGCCAAACTGACCGCCGAGACCGTCACGAGTTTGGGACATGCTCTTGCGGGATAGGCCAGACGATGCTCAGACCGGCACAGATGGTGGTCATGGGCAAGCGGCTGACATCATACCCGGTCAACTGCAGCGGACACTTGCCCCG